>Ga0172381_10000993_pt1 | contig 35301 bp, 39 predicted proteins | sample Leawel6488metaG_FD_119754 | JGI IMG/M metagenome (GOLD analysis project Ga0172381, IMG submission 119754) | Leachate microbial communities from a municipal landfill in Southern Ontario, Canada - Leachate well 64-88 metaG | ecosystem: Engineered > Solid waste > Landfill > Unclassified | place... | reverse complement strand
AATACACCTAGTCTCCAACAGGTGTTAGCCGAATTGTCGCAGATGAAAATCGACGCAATTATTGCTGGGGCGGGCTGGGCAAACCACTTAACTGGATGTTGTGATGCCTATCTACGCTACACACTGCGCGATGATAAGATTGTTGTTATTGGGGTTGCTTTCGCGGATGAGAAAAACTTAAGGCATACGCAAGCCGCAGTACTATCGATGACCGAAGTTCCCGGGACGCAAGTCGTCTATAAGGACAGCGATAAAGTATTTGTCGGTCGGGACGGTTTCTTTCGTGCTTGTAAGATGGCAATAAACGAACTACCAAAAATAAAACTTCCTGAGCCTAAGCCACCAATTGACTTAAGTTTAGTAGAAGCTTTAGAAAAAAGTCTGTAGGCCTTAAAAAGGCCGCAAAAAAAGGGTTGTCTAACGATAACCCTTTTTTAATTCTTAATTCCCTAATTTTCTAAACCGCTCCCCCGACCACCCAGCCGGTGCTCCAGGAAAGCTGGAGATTATAGCCACCGGTCGGTCCGACTAAATCCAAGACTTCTCCCGCTAAAAATAAATTAGTAATCTTTTTCGAACGCATGGTCTTCGGATCAACTTCTTTTAAATCAACGCCGCCGGCCGTCACCATCGCTTTTTCATATCCGGCCAGAGATTTTATTTCTAAATTTAATATTTTTATCGCTTGAACTAATTTATTCCTTTCTGTTTTACTAAGCGAATTAGCCGCGCGCTCCGGCTTAAGACCGGACGAGCGTAAAATTATTTCTGCCAGGCGCGCCGGCAGTATTCCTTCTAAACTATTCTTTAAAAATTTATTACTGCTGGAGATAATTTTTAATAATTCTTGATCTAAATCTTCTAAACTTTTTCCCGGCTGTAAATCTATTTCCAGTTTATATTTAGCGCCGGCACTTAAATCAAGATAACGGCTAAGGTCTAAAGCGGCCGGGCCGCTTAAGCCGTTACTGGTAAAAATTATCGCGCCGCTTTCCGTCGCGCTTTTTTTATTCCCATGATAAAGATTTAAAATAATATTTTCTAAACTCAAGCCTTCTAAGTCGGCCACAAACTTTTCTTTAACGATAATAGGCGCCAGCGCCGGCCGGAGAGGTTTAATAGTATGACCGAACTTTTTTAACCAGCGATAAGCGTCACCGGTAGAACCGGTCGCGGGATAGGACAAACCGCCGGTCGCGACTAAAAAATTAGCGGCGCTTATCTCGGCGCCATCTGCTAAAATTATTTTCTCTATTCTCTTCCCTTTTAAAACAAAATCTCTAACCGGGTTACCGGTGATAATTACGCCGCCGGATTTTTTTAAGCCGTTTACAAAAATATTTAAAACATCGCCGGCCTTATCGCTTACCGGAAAAACTTTATTATCAGGTTCCGTTTTCATTTTTAACCCTTGGTGCTCAAAAAAATCAATCGTTTCAGAAACGCCGAAGCGACTGAAGGCGGAAAATAAAAAACGACCCTGCGAGCCAAAACTTTCCGCCAGTAGACGGTAATCAGGAATATTATTAGTCACGTTACAGCGCCCGCCGCCGGTCAGAAGCAGTTTAAGGCCGAGCCGCGGATTCTTCTCGATTAAAACAACTTTCCGGCCTAATTCACTCGCTCTAAACGCCGCCATCAGTCCCACCGAACCGCCGCCGATAATCGCTAAATCATATTTCATAAAGCTAAGAAGTATTAACTGAGCCGGCCGCTAAAAAACAAATAAATCAAATACGCCAGCGAGGCATTCTGTAGTATTAAAAGCGGAATACCGGCCAAAAAATACCATTTTCGCGTCTTATGGCGGCAAGCGAACATCCCGGCGTAAACGCCGAGTGCGCCAAAGGCCGCCGCTAAGAAAAATAGTTTCCCTTCTGAAATTCTCTCCGCTCCGGGATGCGTCGATTTAATCTTATCCGCCAGCATGATTAAAAAAGCGCTGAGATTAATCAGACCGAAGATGAGAAGAATAGACAAAGAAAAATTATTTATTAACATAGTTAAAATTTCTAATGATGAAAATTTCTATCAAACATGTAAAAGACATTCACATGGCTTTTTCTTAAGGATCACTTTCTGCTCGGCGACCGTATTAATAAACACTTTCTGGCCGCCCTGGCCGCGCGCCAGACGCTTATCCAGCGGCGTGTGATGATTATAGCCGCGACGAGTGAATTCTTGAACCAGCGCTTCATGCCGTTCGTAAAGCGCCCGTGTTTTTCCGGCCCAGCGCAAAGTTTCCGGATGGCGTGAATAACCGCCCTGGCCCCGATGGATAGTCAGGATATTCCAAAGACCATGCAGTTCCCGATGTTCGGCCAGTAAATGTTTCCGACAAAGATGCTGCGGATGAATATCCCAGATGCGCATATGGTTTAATTAATTATGATCTTATTTTAGCTCGCCCAGTGGATAAACCTATTCTATTGATACTTGGCACAAATCAAATTAAGGTCTGCTGTATCGTAGATTAAACCATTTTTCAGTATTACACTGAAGTGATTTTTAAACAATTTTAGAATGTGCTTACGTTTTGAAGCCGGGACATCGTTCCAAATACTGTAAGTCTGCAATAGTTTAAGAAATTGCTCTAAAGTATATTTATTAACAGTTTTATAAATTTTATTTTCAATGATTTTAAAATTATTTTTAGCCAGAACATCTTCAAATTTTCTTTTACTATATTTTGTTTTTACGGTTGTGCCCAGGGCCTTGCTGATTATTTCTTTATGATCATGGCTAAAAGGTGAAGTGTGTTTTTGTTGGATGATACATATTATCCCTTTGGGTTTTAAAACTCTTTTCATCTCGTTAATAGCTTGCTTGTTTACAAACCAATGAAAGGAGGCAAACATAGTAATAAAGTCAAAAGTTTGGTTTGGGAATGGAAGTTTTTCCGCAGCGCCTTTAATATACGTAATATTATTTTTATTTTTTGGAGTATTGGCAAGCATCTTTTCGTCAATGTCGCACCCAAAAACTTTTGAACCTTTTTTCGCCATTTGCCGAGTAGAAATTCCAGTACCACATCCCAAATCCAAAATTACAGGGTTTGGAGTTTTTACAAAAGAATAAATATCTTTAATTACCTTAGTCGGATAACCAGGTCTAATAAATTTATAATCTTTCACTAATTTACCAAAGTTTCCGGTGCTTTTTTTCATGTTTATATTTTTATAATATCTTATTCTAAGCTGAATAAATAACTTTCCCAACCAATCTTGCCCTATTCGCCCAACTCATTTTTCCATCGTGTGCCAGACGACCGATAATTATATCTCGATTAATCTCCAACTTATTCGCAAATTTAATTATTGCCGTTAACGAAAAATCTTTATTATTTATAAACTCCTGGTAATTATTTTCGCCTATTAACATATTACAAGCCCATTCATCGGCATCTTTTTCATATTTTTCTTTTTCAATTTCGCCATAATCAACATACTCCTCTCGCTTATCGTGTAAAATCATATGGGCAAATTCATGAAACAAAGAAAAATAAAAACTGTCAGCCGCTTGAAAATGATCATTAATCTGAATAAGCGGCCGACTACCAAACCAACGCAAAGCTCCGCTGACACTCGTATTTGGTAAATACGGGCTATAAACTAAAATTATTCCATATTCTAATAATTTTTTTGGTAATTTTTCCGCGCAATCCAATCCTTTAGTCATTTTTTTAATCTCCGAAAGCTGTTTTTTAAATAAATCCTCATTATACTCTAATAAAGAAGGGTTATTTTCAATAACTTTTTGGAAAGCTAACTCGCCGATTCGAAGCCAAGCCGCAACGGCATTCTGGTCAATCTTTTTGCCTTTAACTATTGTTTTGCGATAAGCAACTGCTTGAACATTAGGAATAAGTTTTAAAGAAGCTACGCCAAAAAATTTAAGTAATTCCTTAAGTTTTTCAGTCTGATTAGTGACCTTTGATAAAAATCCTTTTTTAATTAAAACCGAAATAGGATATAATTTTACTAATTTTTCTTCGACTTTTAAACTTTCGGTAAAATTTAACCGCGCTACATCCTCGTCATAATTATTCTGTAAATTTATCCAAAAACTAGCCGCGCCGCCAAAAACATATTCTAATTTAATAGCTGTATCATCGGTAATTGATGCTCTGCCTTGAATAATATTAGAAATGTGTTTTTCTGTTAAACCGGTTTTTAAAGCTAAATCTTTTTGCGATAAATTATTTTTAGATAATAACCGAACCAAAGTTTGTCCGGGTTTAACTGCCACATTAGGGTGATAAGTAAACATAGTAAAAAATAAAATAATAAAAAATTAATGATAATCTACGCAAATATCAATAACTTCAACTTCTTTAATTGTCGAGTAATCGCTAAGCGTAAAACTGCCATAGGCTTTAACAATGGTCCGATACGGATGCTTGAGATCAAGAGCAAATTCACCTTCGCTTTTGGGCTCAAGCGGATGCGGCCGTAAACTTGACGGGATACTTAACAAACAATCCGCCGCCAATAATTCTTTAAGAACTACCTGAATATCTTCGGCTTGCCGCTTTCCATATTTTTTTATTAATTGCTTATTGTCATTGATCAGTTTCGCGTGCTTATTACTCTTAAAGTAAATCTTCATGAGACAAGCTTCATAAAAAGAAGCACGATTTTATAAAAAATAAATTAACCAACTTGGTTAATTTAATTATAGCAAATATTAATTAATAGTCAAGCTCCCTTACCCCCTCCCGAACGGATTAAAGTTCGTCTCATAGTCATAAACGTCCGCCTGCTCGCTCTGTTTTAAGAATCTCACGACTTTATAGGTTAGCGGTGTAAATAAGACTTCAACTAGCGTTTTAAAGATATAATTAGAAATAATCAGCGTCATTAATAAACCGCCCGGTAAAACTCCGGCAAAAGCGATGACAATGAATAATACGCTATCCACTAATTCGCCGACAATAGTCGAACCGATCGTTCGCGTCCAAAGCCATTTTCCTTTCGTTAAAATCTTCATTTTCGCGAGTACGAAAGAATTCATAAACTCGCCACAGAAATAGGCGGCTAAACTCGCCAAGACAATCCGCGGCGTTAGCCCAAGAATCTGATCATAAGCGGCTTGGTTATTCCAGTCCGGCGCCGCCGGCAATTTACCGACAATGATAAAGACTAACGACATGACCAGAGCCGAAAAAAATCCCAGCCAGATTACCTGGCGGGACTTTTTGTAGCCGTAAACTTCAGTTAAGATATCACCGAAAATATAACTCAGCGGAAATAATAGAGTACCGCCGTCGAAAGTAAACCATTTTAAATCGACGATTTTCGTCGACGCGACATTGGAAATCAGCAAGACGGAAACAAAAAAAACGCTGATGACGCTAAAATATTTAAAAGCTCGTTCCATAGAAAGCCTATTTATCAAACTCTGCCCAACCTCTATTTAATCGCCCCTAAATCTAATTCTTCAGTAAAGCGGATCTTCTCCACGAATTCGGGCATATGGCTGACCATAATAATCGTGCCCTCAAAGTCGTTAATCGCTTCGGCAATCACCGGCAAGTGGCGGAAATTAATATGGTTCGTGGGTTCGTCTAAGATTAATAAGCCGGGTTGCATTAGAACTAAGCGTGCGAAAGATAATAAACCCTTCTGGCCTTCGCTCAAATCGCCGATTTTATGATTCATTAATTCGCCGGTAATTAAAAATCCGGCGGCCGTGGAACGCACCGACTGTTCATCATGGCCATCAGCCATCACGCTCTTTAAAGAATCAAAAACTTTTTCTTCAAAATTCAAAGTCGAAAAATCCTGGCTATAATAGCCGACGCGCACGCCCCCTAAAATATGCTGACCCTCTTGCGTTCCGGCGACCAGCGATCGTAATAAGGTACTCTTGCCGATACCGTTCGGGCCAATAACAAGCAAGCGGTCTTTCTTTCTTAAACTCTTATTAATATCTTTAACAACCGGCTCATGATTCTTAATGATTTTAATTTTCTTTAAACTGACAATCTCGCCGACAATGTCCTGAACCGGAATATCAAAAGCGCGAATCGCTTTATCTTCGCGGCGCACTTCGACCTTATTTTCTTCCATCTCTTCGGTTTCTTCCTTCATCTTCTGAGCGAGCTTACGCATCTTACCGCCTTTATGAGCGAAAAAATTAACCTTCTCTTTCCGATCAATAATCTTTTTTTCCAACTGGGCATTCTCACGCTGTTCTCTTTCTACCCGTTTTGTAATCTCCTCCACGACCGAATAATAATCGCCGACATACATCTCGGTCTTATGAGTGAAATTATCTAAATAGATAACCCCTTCGGTAAAGCAGTTTAAGAAATCGGCGTCATGAGAAATAACCAGCACCGTCTTATCGTAAGTCAATAGAAAACCGATTAAATGATCAATGCCGGCTTTATCAAGATTATTAGTCGGCTCATCAAGTAATAAAATATCCGGGCTTTCTAAAATAGAATAAGCTAATAATAAACGCGCCTGCTGGCCGCCGGATAATTTACCGACAATCCGATCTAGAGGAATTGAAAAATTAACCGCGTCTAAGGCCTTGGCAATCCGGCTCTTAATATTACCGGGCACGACATCAAAGCCGCGGGAAAAATATTCTTCGATTGTGAGCTGCGCGTCCTCGCGGGCTAAAACTTGGCGCGCCGTGCCGATAGTCGCGCCGGAGGAAACGGAAATCTGGCCGCTTTGCGGCACCAACTCTTTCTTAATCAAGCCGAAAATCGTGCTTTTTCCCGCACCGTTCTGACCCATTAGGGTTATTTTCGCGCCGCGACGAACGCTAAAAGAAGCCTCATCTAAGATCGGCTTCTTATGGAGATATTCAAATTTGACGTCGTCAAACCTTAGAACTACTTCTTCTGCCATAGTTTATAATAATTATTTCTTTTTTGCTTTCTTGATAACTTTCTTAACGCCCGCCGCTTTCGGAGCGATCGCTTTCGAAACTGCCGCGCGAACTTCCGTTACTTTCGCAGTAACCTTCGCAGCCACTTTTTTTTCGATTTTTTTCACGTCTTCCTTGGCGTCTTTAACAACTTCCTTGCCGAAATCTTTTCCTAAAGAAGAAAGCTGTTCTAGCGTGCGCAAAATTTTATCCATTTTCGCATGCAAAGATTCGATCTGCTCTTTAGTCACCACGCTAGCATTACCAGCCGGACGACTTTCAGAAAAACTCGGTTTAGAAAATTCTCGGCGTTCGCCGCGATCATTTCCTCGATCACCAAAACGGCTCGGACCGCTCGCTTCTTTACCTTTAAAACAATTACTGCAATAAACCGGTCGATCACCGGTCGGTTTAAACGGTACTTCGCAGCTAGCGCCACATTCGGCGCAAGTCGCCTGATGCATCGCTGGTCGGCCACCATCACGTCCGCCAAAACCGCCACCGTCTCGGCCACCACGACCAAAATCGCGTCCGCCGCCATCGCGTCGGCCAAAACCGCCGCTTTTTTTATCACCAAATCCTCCACCTCGGTTAAAATTACCCATATTGTTTATTCCGCCTAACGCGGATATTAATATTTAATTTATTATACTTAAAGTCTAATGTTTTAAGCCCTAAAAAGCAATAGCGCCACTAATTACCATTCCAACTGATAATTCTCTTTCCAATCGCCTTAGCTCCCTGTTTTACTCCAAACAAAATCCCGCCACAAACGAGTTGGGCGGGATTTTATCTTTGAGTATGATGTTAAATACGTTTAACATTAACCGCATTCATTCCTTTCGGAGACTGTTCGGTCTCAAAAGAAAGAGTGTCGCCTTCGTGCAATTCATTGAACTGAACGCCGACTAAAGAATTGCTGTGAAAGAATAAATCTTTCTCTTGGCCTTCAATAGAAATGAAGCCAAATCCTTTATCGGTTAAAACTTTGATAGTACCAGTCATAAAAATTTTAAGACTTAGTTTATAAGATGCAATTTAATAAAGAGTTAAAAATCGACTACTTTTTGATACGCAATATTTATTGCTCGACTATTATACCACAGAAAAATAAAGATGTCAAGATTATACAATAATTATAGAATAATAGCCTAAAAAGCCAATTAATCTATACTTTATAGAAATAAACCTTCTTCCCTTCAATGATAAGCATTTTATCAATTTTAAGCTGCGGAATAGAAAAGCTACGGCTGATAATCTGTGTCCCGCTTAAGCATTCTCGACGAAATTTTTCTCCTAGTTTTACCATCGTCGGTCCGTTCAAATAACAATAAATCAAGGCCGCGTCTTTTAAATTAACATCAAAAAAATCTTTATTCAAAAGTTTTATTCGACTGCCCTGCAGTTTTAGACCAATTTTATTAAGGAGATAAAGACTAAAAATATTTTCTACGCCGATGAGTTTAGCCTCTGGCCAAGTTCGAACGGCGAGGCGCAAGAACCTTCCCCGCCCGCAGCCTAATTCATAAATTACGGCCGGTGAAATTATTTTCACGGCCGCAATAATTTTTCTAAGCGTCCTCCGGCTCGTAGAAACAAAGGGGGCATAACCTCGAAAAATAATATTAAAAAATTGCGCGACAAAAAAAACAAAATAAATAATGAGGATCAATAAAGCTAAAATTGATAAAATCATATCTTAAAATCCTCTTAAAACCCAATCTCTCCTATTCTATTTTATCAAACTATTTTCTTCCGCCGCAAAAAGACCAATAAAATAGCGATGGCCACGAATATCGCGCCGATTATAACCAAATAAGCCTCTGGTTTGTCGGCAAGCGGCAAGCGGACATTCATGCCGTAAAAACTGGTGATCATCGTCGGCAAAGCCAAAACGACCGTCGAGACCGTTAATACTTTCATAACCCGGTTTAAACGATTCGTAGAAATTACTTCATGCGCCTGACGGATATTAACGATATTAGTCAGGTTGCTCTTGGAACGTTCGATCAGCTGTTCGTTATTAAGCTGTAAGTCTTCAATTAATTCCTGATCATCAGAATCGACATGAAACGCTTTGCCGGAAATTATATTTAATAAAACATGGCGCATCGGCAAAAGCGCGTTAATAAATTCATTGAGCACCACTTCGTAACTAACGAAATTAACAATATCCTGATCTTTGAAATTACCGACCTCTAAACTAAAATAATTTATCTTCTTATTTATCTTATTCAAGAGCGAACCATAAATTTCTTCAATCGCAAAAAAGATTCGTAGGAATAATTGCGTCTTCTGCGTCGTGTAATAATTATGATGCTTATCTAACAAGGAAATTAAAAAATCCGGTTCTTCCCGAGAAACAATCATCAAAAAATCCGGACCGATCGCAAACATGATCGGAAAAGTAGAAATTTTACGGACATCGCCTTTTTGCTCCGGTACGCGCGCGAAGATATAGACGATCTTATTATCAATTTCCATACGCGGCGCTTCGTAAGGATCGAGCGCGTCCTGCAGAGCGCCTTCTTCTAAATGAAACCTCCGGGAAATAAATTCTATTTCCTCTTCACTTGGGTCGCTAACATAAACCAAACTTCCCTTTTCAAAGTTCGGCAATTTTTTTAATTTATGGTGCTCAGTCGTGCGTTGATAGTATTTAATCATAGGTGAGAGAGAAGATTTTTTATCTAATAATTTTAGCACAGAAAAAATTGTTTGGAAATAAAAAAAATCCCGTCATCTTGCCGACAACGGGAGTATTAAATGATTATAAAGTTCAATTTTTAATATTCATAGCAGACATCTGCTTTTACAAATGCTTCTACAATATCGTTTTTTATCGCGGCCACGTTAACCGCGGCGGCGGAATAAGCGATATATTTTTTCCCGAAAGGAATGCCGATGAGACCAGCTTTTTTAGCCATTAAATCGTTAAATCCACTGGCGTCAATAGCTTGTTTTCCAAAGGCATACTTCGGTACGCGGCAAAGCACGCATAAACCTGATTTTGGCTCCAAACATAAATGTATTCCGCCATCATGTAGAATATCCCAGAGCAATATTACGTTCTGGCGATACTTGGCAAAATTACTGCCAATTTCCTTCTTAACACGGTCATTTTTCAGAACCGCCATAACTCCGACAGCAAGCGGCGCCGAAACTTGATCAGCGCCAAGTTTATTTCTGACAGCTTTAATATCGTCAATAAAATTCGGCGATCCAACGATCGAACCTATACCCCAGGCATCGTTGCCGATTAAGTTAGCGGCCGAATATGCTTCCGCCCAAGAAAGGCGCGGGAAATTAACGGCTACCTCAGTTAAAGTGCATGCTTCAGGAACATAAGCTAACGCGGCAGAAGACGCATTATTAAAGATACGGATATTATGCTTTTCAGCATAGGAACATAGCTCTGTTAACCAAGCTTTTTCAGCTATCGCGCCGGAAGGATAGTGAGGATAATTCATCATCACCAGACCAGCGCCATGGATTTTTTTCGGATCAAAAAGAAAATTATTAGTGGAATTAATTTCCAATTTAATAATTTTCTTTTTTAGACAGCAGCACCAATTCTTTATTAGGGCATACTCCGGATTGGGAATAGCTACCGTCGAAAGCTTTGGTCCGCCAGCGAGTGGAATCATTCCTAGAATAGAATCAATTCCCGAAATCGGCAAATACTCTACTGCCTCTTCCGGTAATTTACCATTTAAATGCCAAGCGACTAAACGTTCGGCAAATGAGAGCAGATCACAATGAATCTCTTGATCATCGTCGACATTCATCATTTTTTGAGCGACAACGATGCGCGCGCTCACTAATGATGGTTCGGATAATTTACTGACGGAAAGATCGATAGTTCTAATTCCTTCTTCTTCGCAAATTATTTTCAAGATGTCTGTATTCGTCCCCTGATTGGGAAGTATTAAAGTTTTCATTTCACGATGATTTTGGTTTAATTATTCTCGTCATGAAATTAAACGTTTTTGTGTAATCAGCGAGCGTTTCCGCCCGGCGAATTAGCTGGACATTCCCCGACTCGGTTAAAATCAGTTCTTGCGGCCGCAAGCGACCGTTGTAGTTAAACCCCATCGCATAGCCATGAGCACCAGTGTCATGGATAATGACGATATCGCCCTCTACCATCTTCGGCAATTCTCTTTGGATAGCAAACTTGTCGTTATTTTCACATAACGAACCAACGACATCAACAGTTTCAATTTCCCGATCTTCACCGTTCAAAACGGTAATGTAATGGTAAGCATCATAGAGCGCTGGACGCATCAGAGCAGACATGCAAGCGTCCACACCGACATATTCGCGATACTTACTCATATGATTGATAACCGAGGTTACCAGAACGCCGTACGGCCCAGTCATGTACCGGCCGGACTCCATAAAGAGTTTCGGAACAAAATTAAATTTTTTCTCAAACGAAGCAAATAACTCATTGGCTTCAGCGGCCAGAGATGTTAAATTAAATGGATAACCACGACCTTGGTGGTAGGGAATCCCTATCCCACCGCCAATATTTATGAATTCCAAATTAATCCCAAGCTCCACATTAATTTCCCCGGCAAGAACTAACAGATTCTTGGCGTTCCTTAAAATGTGCTTATAATCCAAAACATTGGAGCTAACCATGCAATGGATGCCAAATCGCTTAGCCCCCTTTTCTTTAGCTAAACGATAAGCCTCGACGATTTGGTCATCACGAAGACCGTATTTTGCCTCAACCGGACGTCCGATAAATTCATTATCGAACTTACTAACTCCCGGATTATACCGGAAACAAATTAGTTCCGGAAAAACCGGCACTTTTTCGATCATAGTGATGTCATCCAGATTAAGGATGCACCCCATTTCAGCGGCGGCCTTAAACTCGGCCAGCGAGGTATTGTTAGAAGTAAACATAATTTGTTCACCCTTAACCTCAATTATGCGACATAATTCCAACTCAGCTAGCGAGCTACAGTCGAAACCAAACCCCAAGTCTCTCATGATGCTTAAGATAGTTAGGTTTGGACACGCCTTAACGGCAAAGTACTCCTGAAATCCAGGAAAAGCGGCGAAAATCGCCTTAAGGTTTTCTCCATTTTTGATAATTCCCTTTTCATCGTAAATATGAAACGGCGTTCCAAACGCTTTAACTATTTCCGGCAATACCGGATATAGCCGTGCTGCAAAATCTGTTTTAATCGGCATTTTTGATTCTTTTTGTGTTGGTTAATACTCTAATTATTTTTTAATTTTTACTTTATTTTTTAGTTGTTAAGATACGTGTTTAACACAAAAATATAGCACGACGACTCTATTTTTGTCAAACATTTTTTATTATGAAATAAAAAAGACGTCTGGTGGTTATGTTTTATAACCCCGACGTCCTTTCTGACTCTAAATCTTAAAAAAAATTTTTAAATTAAGCGTATTTCTCTACCGATTTTTTTCTCGGCAGCGTGAATATTATCCCAGTTCTTCCCAATAATATGCGGTTTGTAGTCATCAGGAACGGAAATATGAACAATGTTTCCCTGGACTTGCGGTAAGTCTTTATTCAAAATAACATGACGAAACACGTTGGCTACATTGCTGTATCGATCATTTTTACCGATAACTGAAAAACGCGCTAAGACCAGAAAATCTTCTGGAACATCATTCATAAAATCTTTTCGGTCGGAGTCTATAATTGCGATGATTCCATCTAGGGATGCCTTTATAAATTCTTGGAGAAACCGCTTTTTCTTAGTTTGAAGCCACTCAACTCTAGCATCGCCAATTATTACTGAAACTTCTTCAATGTCGGCGCCATTTATAACCTGGCCGGTGTACTCCTGCTCCATTTCAACGATATAACTTCCGGCAGTGGCGTTTTTCAGCCCGAGCGCTTCTTTTTGGTCAACGGTTAATTGGCCAATAATCAACCAAGGGGCGGTCACTACTTGCGGAACGTAATTTTTCTTGCGAACTAAATAGTGATTTTCCGACTCACGCTTGGAATGCCCATGGCGCTCCAGTTCGTAATTCCATCCTCGCAGAATTCTAGCCATTTCGACCCAAATAGTAGGAATTGTTGGCCAGTCTTTTTTTTCTTTTTCTTGGGAATCGTCCCCAAAGGTACAATATCTTTTTGCTTCGACGTTCCAATTTCGTCCTCGCAGACTTTGGTATTGTACCCAGAAAGACTTACCGACTAGGTCTTTATTCGTTAATAATTTCATGTTTAATTTTCTTACGCTCGATGAACGAGCTTTGGTTTAAATTTAAATATCTAATCTCTTATTAGGCTCCTACTTTTTAAGAAACTAATAAGAGACTAGATACAAATTTAACCACATTGTTAAAGTTCTAAATAACTAAAAAACATAGCACGAGGTTATGTTTTTGTAAAGTGTGAATTTTTCTATTTAATCTTTTCTAATTCCAAGAAACCGCCAAGACCGTCGGGATGAAGCTCCATCGCCTTTTTAAGTTTGGAAATCTTTATTTCCCTCCATTTTGACTGGCTTGGCGACGGGTCAATTATTCTAATTTTATTCTCTTTCGGATATATTCTATCGACCACGCAAACATGCCCGCCATTTTTGCTACTATTATTCAGAGCGCCGGAATTCAGACGAACTAAAATGTTTTTGTCATCTTTAATTTTACTAGAAACGAAAGAAACTAATTCCCTATCGGATTTAAATTCAGCAACCGGATGAATAATCATTCTTAAGGGGACACCTAATTTTTTAAAAGCCATATTCGGATTATACTGCTTCAAAGATATTCTTGTTCCATAGCCCGACTTCGGTCTTTCGCCGGTATTGGCTTGCCAAAATAAATGTTTATCTTCTTTAGCAATGATTAATCCTAAATGATGCCCTAATAACTCTTGCGGAACTAAGTGAAGGCCTAATTTATACAGAACCATATTTATACTAGCCGGAACACAACAGGATTTTTGTTGAGTTAATGGGATATATCTCGTATCTTTGGGAATAATATTTTTCATACAGCTAATCTATTTAAAACATCTTGCAGGCTCTTTTTAAAAGCGCCTTTTTCTTCTAAAGATATTGTTGCTACCATAGCGGCGAATCTTCCCTGTTCCTCCGGATTATTAAACAATTCCAGAGATTTGATAAAAGCGGCCAAATAAGTATCTCCCGCGCCGGTCGGATCAACTACTTTAAGCGGCTTGAAAGCAGGGATTTGATAATACTTTTTTTCTAGAAAAAGATGAGAACCGTTTGAACCGTCAGTAATAATTAAGTTAGTTATGCCTTGGTCTTGAAAATACTCAGCCGCTTCATTGATTGTCTTTTTGCCGGAGACGAATTCTGCTTCGTTCTTATCTAAAAATAAGTATTTTAAAAACGGCGAGACTTTAAGCAGATTTTCCGGATTTTTGCGGACGAATTTACCATTTTCTTCATACGTGAATATCCCGAAATTACCTAAAACTAATTTTTTATGTTTCAACTGACAGAACAAATCAAATGGAATATTATCATGGAACAAGGGGCCGAAAATTATATAGTCGTAATCCTCTAATTCTTTCAATAATTCGCGGCTCGGTTCAATGATATTTGAATAATATTTTATTAAGTGCTGGCGTTCATCGGGATTATTCGGAGAATATTCTAAAATAGCTTCTAAGGTTTTTTCCGCCGGCAAGCATTTTACTTCAACGTCGCCAAAACTGTCTTTAACCCATTGATTATCTTCCGGGCCGCAAGTTATATAAGGAGTAATTTTTTCTATGCTCAGAGATTTAAGAGCCGTAGCAATATAATAAGGAATACCGCCAATTTGGAAAGATAAATTATTATCTATTTTTACGCAATCTTTGGCGATTGGTCCGAGGACGGCGACTCTCATATTTTCACTTCTTTATTTTGGCCTTTAGCCGCGGCCAATATCTTACTCTCTCCGGCCGTTTCCGAATCCTCAACTTTAAAAGCAATGCTTTCACAGTTTTTTATTGATTCACCAAAATTTTTATTCAGAAAATAAATAAAGGAATTCTCATGACTAAAAGCTAGAACCTTAATATTCTTTTCCGGATTCTGCTCGTTTATTTTTTCTTGCCCAAATTTTACTAATCGCATCATGTCTTTGAATTTTGATTCATAAACTTCGGAAGCGGATTTTACATTGGGAAATATTTTTTTTATTTCTTCCGAATGAGCGAAATAATTATCACCCCAAGCTCCTTTATTATCGGCTTCGATAATCTTTCGAGCGGCGGCCCATTTTTCTCTGGTCTCAGCCGATACGATATTTAAGTCTTTAATGTCGGCCAACCTATCTTGCGGCATATAAACGCTTTCTAATAGCATATTCTCTAAATGATCAAGGGTTAAGCAATCTACTTTTCTAATTTCGCCCGCGCTGATTTCTTCGGCTTTATTTTTTGGTTTAGGCGAATCTTCTTTCTTTTCTTCTTTATTTCCTTTCGGTGAAATAATTTCAAAGCCCATGGCTCTAGCGATATCTAAATAAATTCTAGCGGTTTCCACCGCTCGAACTAAGTCGCTAGAAACAAAAAATAACGCGTCTTTTTCGGGATTAAACTTACTAAAAAATTCCTGCGCTTTCTCCTGTGCTAGTTTTATTCCTTCGGGAGTCAAATCAGAATTAAACCGTTGATCGCGTGCTCTCGGCTTTGCTTCGGGATTATCAGATTCTATTATTCCTTGGTCTAATTTATATTCAGCAATACTATGGCGAGTCGCAAAAAATTCATCATCCTTTTGGCGTTTTTTAGGTAAACCAGCTATTTTTTCAAAATTATTATTCATATATTTTAAATCAAATTCTGCGGCCGGCCGTTTAGATAAGCTTCGATATTATCAATCATTATTCGATTACATTCGCTGGCGGAAACGTCGGTATTATAGGCGATATGCGGCGTCGCGATTATTTTCGGATGCTTTAATAAGCCCTGATAAAAAGCATCGCCGGTATTGCCGACATTCATCGTCCCGTCATCAATCGCCGCGCCGGCCAAAATTTCGTTATCTAAAGCGGCGAACAGCGCTTGGGCGTCATAAATTTCACGGCTGCTAACGGAAATAAAAACCGCTCCGTTTTTCAGCGCCGCAAAAAACTTAGCGTCTAAAATATTCCGCGTCGTTTCATTAGTGCTCAAGCAATTAACAATCACGTCTTGATCATGAGATTTTTCCGCAAGACTATCGTCTTTCTCAAAAAAATCGACTTTCATTTTCAAAGCGGTACAAATTTCCGCGACTCTAACGCCGATATTCCCTTTCCCTAAAATCAATAATTTTTTTCCAGGCAAGCCCCTAGTTTCCGCCGGTAATTTATCGCCAGACAAACTATTATTATTTATGAACAATAACATTTCACGCAGCAGGCTAATAATCATCCCGACAATCCATTCCGCCACGGCGTCTTTATTGCCGCCTGGGCTATTAGAAACCATGATATTTTTCTGACGTAAAATTTCTTTATCTAGATAAAAAACACCGACAAAAGGCAAAGAGATAAAAACATTACTTAATTCTTGATATTTTTCTCTTAGCCCTGGCGTACCGCTGCAGATAATATCAGCACCAGCGCAACGCTTTAGCCATTCTTCACCAGATTTAGGACGATTAGCGAAGATAGTAAGTTCGCCGAGCGATTTTAATCTTTTAACATCTTCCACTGATAATCCCAAATCATGGGTCATTACTATTTTAGGCATATTTTAAATATTAATTGAACTTAGTTCATTCTATATTATATCTTAAAAACTCAAAATACGACAACCAAGGCTTATTTTTAGCCAAACAAAAACGGGCCAATCGGTCCGTTTTGATTACTCTTTTTACAGGTGAGTAATTTACCTTGTTTTTTATTCTTACTGTTTAAAGATTGAGTATTTTAGCAACGGTTTCGGTTTGGCAATTTTTGGCAGGAATAATTTCCTTCATTAAATTGCCGGCGGCCGATTCCGTGAACTTAAGGCCATTAGCAGTTGAAACAACCGCGACAGAAGCGTCCTTTTTAATCCAGCCGGCTTCGACAGCCATTTTTACTCCCGCTAATGCCGTACCAGTCTGAGGGCAAACAAAATACCCATCTTTACCGCAAATTGCTACGGCTTCGTTAAGAAGCTTTTCTGAAACGGTATTCATGCACCCGTTAGACATGGTAATTTCCCGCATGACTTTCTGATATGAAACCGGGTTGCCAATACGAGCAGCGGTAGCGTTGGTTTCACCAACTTCCATAGGTTCATAAAGTGTTTTCCAGCCGGCAAGCGTCGCGCCATATTTTTCCCAAGCACGCGACCAAGATTTAGACAACGGGCAAGCCGCTTCTGACTGAGAACCCAAGATATGAGAAGTCGGTTTATTAAAACCTAACTGCGTCATTAGCCGCATAGCTTTGCCGACCGAAGAACAATTACTCCCGTTGCCAACCGGCAAAGAAATCCAGTCAGGCAGATTCCAACCAAAATATTGTGCTAGCAAGAATACCGTGGCTTGGTGTCCTTCAATCCTGGTCGGATTTAAGCTATTAGCGGGAAATAATTTCCCGGCGTTTACCAACTCTTTAACAACGCGCATACAGTCGTCGAAGGTTCCAGGCAGAGTAATAACCTTCGCCCCGTGCACGAGGGGCTGAGCTAGCTGTGCTGGTGTAACTTTTCCTTCCGGTAAAATAACAGCGCAATCAATTCCGGCGGCCGTGGCATAGGCAGCGGCCATTGCCGAGGTGTCGCCAGTTGACGCGCAGCCAATAGCCTTGACGCCGGCGGCTTTCGCCACGGACATCATAACGGTACCACCAAAGTCCTTAAAGGACCCGGTTGGTGTCATACCTTCAAGAATCAGGTGGAGGTCAACTGGACCCACCCAATCACTTAAATGACGACCGGCTCTAACGATGGGAACATTCCCCTCGCTGAGCGATACAATCTGATCTTGATACATTTCCGGCATAACCCATTCCAAAAACCGCCAAACACCTGACTTAATAACTGGGGAATCTCCTGTTTGGGACATTCTCCAATCAAATTTTTTTGTCATAACGTTAAAAGGTTGCATAACATGATTATGCTCCACATCGTATAGCCCGCCACAAACTGGGCAGGCAAAGGTTCGTTCTTCAAGTAGGCCGGTTGTGTGCCCACAATTAATACACCTTAATAGTGTTGATTTGAAATTTACTATTTCTTCCATGAGGTTGAAGTTTATGATTAATAATTTATTAATTTTTTTAAATGTTCTGTGTTTATTCAACAAAAAAGATTAGCATTATTATTTAAAATTGACAAGAGAAAAGAAACTTGATATGTTTTAAGGAAAATCGAACATTAAAAATAGTATTAATAAAATAGAAACGGAGGTATATCATGTTAGAAAATCTCAGAAACATTTGTGCCGTAGTGACACCATTCGGCACTGACGGAAGTATTGATTATGTAAGCCATGAACGTCATATTAAGTGGCTGGAGAAAAACGAAGTGGACGCAATAGTGTCCCTTGGAACAACGGGCGAAAGTCCAACAATCTCGTTCAAAGAACACAAACAAATTATTAAACGAGTTGTCGGTTTTTCCCATCTACCGGTTATCGCTGGCGCAGGCGGAAACAGCACCGAAGAGGCGATACAGCTCACAAAAGACGCCGAAAAAGCCGGCGCCGCAGCTATTCTGTCAGTCGTGCCATACTATAATAAACCCAATCAGGAAGGGATATTTAAACATTATGGTAAAATCTGCGAATCTACGAGTTTGCCAGTACTGTTATATAACGTCCCAGGGCGAACAGGAGTCAATATGGAGGTTGAAACTGTATTGAGGCTTCACGATAAATACCCCAACATGGCTGGTATCAAGGAAGCTTCAAACAATCTGCAGGCAGTTCAACGATATATTCAAAATGGTGTACCGGTTTACTGCGGCGAGGACAGCTTGAATTTCGCGATGCTCTGCCTTGGAGCACGCGGCGTGATTAGCGTTGTATCGAACTTTGCCGGCAAAACAATCGCCGAACTGATATTAGCGTTAGCGGAAAACAATCTTGCCGTGGCCAGATTAATCAATAATAACATAGCATATCTTTCCAAAGCCGCTTTTATTGATACCAACCCGATTCCGACGAAGTTTATCGTCGCAAAATTAGGATTCGGTAATAATTCTCTACGGTTGCCTCTGTCACCGTTATCTCCGGAAAAGCAAAGAATTCTTCTGGAGATAATAAAAAAGCACACGAATTTTTCTTTCTCTAATAAGATTTAATCTAATAAAAAGTAATTTAAAAAAAATTAAGCAATTTATTTTGCGCTCCCCACTTTAACCAAGGTGGGGAGTTTTTTATTATAAAACAAAAACAGGCTTTTAAATTCCCGTTAATTATTTTTGTCAACGACATTTAATAATTTACCACAAATCACCCTGCTTTTTATGAGTCTTCGGTTTAATATCGCTCCTGGCTTGTTCCGAAAGTATTAAAAGTTCCTTATCATAAGCGAAAACCTGCGGATCAAGCTTATAAGCCATTTCGTTGATTCCCAATAGATATAGACCTTCTAGGCTAGTTAAACGCGATAAAGCCACATAACCCATGCCGTAACCGAAAGAACGGCTCAAATCAATCTCGGCCGCTTCTAACGTCATCCCTTGGCTTTTATGAACAGTAATCGCCCAAGCTAAACGAAGCGGCACCTGAGTTATTTTAGCCAGAATTTTATTTTCATCATCAATTGTCCAGCTATCCGGTAACGCGGAAATTTCCTTACCCGAATTTAAACGAACAATCGGAAAATTATGCTCATCAAAACCGCTAATCGTTCCGGTCGTCCCGTTAACATAAATGACTTTCTCCTCATTAAACTTATTTTTTACAAACATCACTAAGGCGCCTTGCTTTAAAATTAAATTTTCCGGTACCAGGCAATTCTTCTTTAAAGACTCGACTAATTTTTTCTCGCCTTCGCCGCTCATGCGATATGTAAATTCTGGAGCCGATATTTTATCAAGTTCCGCGTTATTAATAGCGTCGACATCGGCGTTATGCGTAAATAGTCTGACCGGTCTAATTTCCGGACGCGGTATTTTATCCATTCGGCCAAGTAATAAATCAACTGTGGCCGAATCAACCGTATTCTGCCGCAAACTTTTTAAAACGGCGATCATTTTCTGATCATTCTGGCGATGCTGTTCGTCTAAATAACAAATTCGCAAATCCATTTCCGACCAGACATGAGCTTTATAAACAAACTCCGCTTCTTCTCTTCCCGACGAAATTGGCGGCAATTGAAAAAAATCTCCCGACATAATTACCTGGATTCCGCCGAACGGCAAACCATTTTTTTTAAATGCCCGGCAAACGTCATCGATCATATCGAGACGGTGCGCGTGGAGCATGGAAATTTCATCGATAACAAGAACGCTGGTTTTCTCAAATTGTTTTTTTAAATAAGAGCGCTTAGTGAGCGCACTGATGGCTCGCGGACTTAAATCGTCCTTAATCCCGATGCCCGCCCAAGAATGAATCGTCCGGCCGCCGATATGGGTCGCGGCAATACCGGTTGAGGCGGTGACGGCGACGCCGATATTTTTCTTTTTTAGATGAGCAATATATTTATTTAATAAAAAAGTCTTGCCGCTACCAGCTGGGCCGGTTAAGAGAACGTTATGACCTGCTTCTAATATCGCTAAAGCTTCTTTTTGTTTCATAGTACTAACAGTATAGTATATTAGAGCTAATAACTTAAGAGCTGCCTCTTGACAGATAAATCGGGCAGCGTTATTATATACCTATACCCTAGGTATAGGTATTAAAAATAATAAATATGAAAACCCAAAAAGAAAAAACTTTAATAAACTTTAAAAAAGCGCAATCGCTGGTGGCTAAGCTGATTACGATGTCGGAAAGCAACCGCTACTGTATTGACATTATGCAGCAAAATTTAGCGGTTATTGGTCTTTTAAGATCAGCCCATGAAATGCTGATGGAGAATCACCTAAACACCTGTTTCCGCAGCGCTCTGAATTCCGGCAGCGCCAAGAAAAAACAAGAAATGACTGATGAAATTTTAAAGGTTACTAATTTATTTAACAAATAAGCAATATGGGTAATTGCTGCCAAACTGATCGCCCTCATAAAAAAAGCCTCTTATCTGGGATTATTTATGGTTTGATTCCCCATACTTTCTGTATCGCTTTTTTTGCTCTGTCGCTAATCGGGGCTGTGGGTGGCGCGGCGCTGACTAAAAAATTCTTACTAATTCCTCATTTCTTTCTGTTCTTAACCGTTTTATCGTTAATATTTGCTACTTTAGCCGCTTTTTTATACCTGAAAAAAAATAATTGTTGTAATTCTCAGGGTATAAAAAATAAATACAAATATCTTGTCACTCTATACGCGACAACGATTATTACTAATATTTTAGTCGCCTATATTATTATCCCAACCCTGGCTGGCGGTCAAACGCAACGGATGGGGAATCAGTCGAATAAATTAGCGGTGACAAATATCGAGGTACAAATTCCCTGCCCGGGACACGCTCCTTATTAATATATACTTTATCAATAATTCAGGTATTTGTAAAATTTAAGGGGATAATAAAAACCCCGGCTTTTACAAGGGTTTTTAGGGAAAATCCGTGAAGTATACATTAATCAGTGTTATCCCTCCATTAATCTGAAAAGCGAATTGTTTGGCCCGGGGTTTTATTTTTCCCAAATTACTGGTAAGCTTAATTAAGCAAATTATATGAAAAACTAGTTTTACGTTAGACTTAATAAACTAATATGAATAGAGGAATAGAAAAATTCAATAATTTCTTCCCGCCACCGCCAATCAAGCCAGAAAAAAATCGGTTAGAACCAGCCGAGACTGAAGAAAAAGAAAACAATTCTTTGCTTAATACGGTCCGCAAAATCGCTACCAAAAAACAAGCGCAATTCGCCTTAGCGACTCTTTCTCTTCTATCAACCGGACTAAAAACACATGGCAATGACCGCGCTGGCGTTAACATTTATACCAAAGAGGTTAAATTAGGAGAAACCACGTCCATTAAAAATGCGGAGAAAGAATCCGAGCCGCAGGAAAAGGCGGAAAATGGCAACTATAAGCTGGAAGCGACCAGTTATTTTCAGACTGATAAAGCTGATATTAGCCCGGAGAACGAAAAAAAACTCGCCGACTATCTGAATAAATTTTTAAATACTATCACCCCAGAGAACTATCAAGAAATTATCAATAAAGCCTGGATTATCCGTGGCTCGAATGACGAACGTGAAACCCATAACTGGGAAGGTAAAAACGAAAACCTGACTAATGCTCGAATAGATGCTATGGCTAAAGTCATTCAGCAAACTCTAAAAAATCATAATTTTAACGAATTAACCGAGGAGCAGGCGGAAGTTTTACGAAATAAGGAAATTAGCCGCAGCTATCCTAAAAGCCGCGTCGGCAAAGAAAACGGCGTTACCTACCTGACCGATAAAATCAATCCTGACACTAATAGCCAATATAGTGAAGAAGAAATTGAAACGATGAAAAAAAATGAACCGGAAAAATATCATGAGCTCCTGGAATCATGCCGCTATACTAATTTTGAAGTGAAAACCGTCCTACTTAATTTCGCCGCATATGACCGAATTAATTTTTTGATAGACGAGAGCAGTTCGATGAAAACTTCAAAATCTTTTATTTCCGATCAGCTTCGTAATACAGAATTTGATAAACCGATTAGCCTCTTTCTCTACTCTGATTTGTTTGATCCAAAATCGGAAATTAATTGTCATAATAATTTTGAAGCGGCTGATAAAATTATCAACCTTAGCCAAGAGGGTTCTTTCCGGGAAAGGCAGGTTGATGCCGCCTTGGGATTAGTTACTCGTTTAGCCGCTGAGGCTTTAGAAAAACAAAAAAATAACGACCGACCTGAAAAGCAAAAAATTTATATCGCGACCGATGAGGCTCTCCAGGGCCTAAATTCAACTACGCTGGAAGTTTTATACAACAAAGCTAAACAGGCTAATATCGATATTGAGTTTATGATGGCTTACTCTGAAACTAGCGGCGATATTAATAATAGATTTGGCGTAATTAAGGTTAGTCTGGCTGATTTAATCAAAGATGTTAATAATCTCAAAGACCAAGTTCGAGCCCAGCGGGCCAAACATGAACGCTATTTCACTAATGAACGCGATGCTAAAGGCAATCTCGTCCCGCATTATTATAATAAATTAGGTCCGGGAGCTGATGAGCTTCCCGACCAGAAATTAAATGAATTCTATGAAAGCGATTTAAAAAAAACCGAAAATACTTTCATTACTATGCTTAACAATCACCCTACTTTTCGCGGTTTTTTATCTCATCAAGGATACGGTAAGACCAGCGCGGAAATTACCACTAATATAGAAAACAATCTAAGCGGACCCGGCGGCTATGCTAAACTCAGCGAGATGATTAATATTGAAAATATAAAAAATGATATCAAACTAAAATATTCCGGCCATGGCAGCTCCAACAGCGGACTGGCTGAAGACTTAATGCATCAAGGCGGCTCATTGCGTCAATTAATCGAGGCGAGAAATTCGCGCGACTTAATGCTCGCGGCTCTAAAGGATTTGCCGGAAGATCAAATTCCTAATATCAAAGATAATATCCGAATCAATCTGGCTGATTTTGAAACTAATAAAAATTTCCATTGGGACGGACAGGCGCAAGATGAGACGACGAACGTCAGCTTGCCGATAAACGGACCGGAAGGCTGGACGGCCAATCTTTATTATTAATTATTTCCTGACAGCTCACAAATCGCTCAAGAAAAAAAGCTCTAACAATAACGAAAAGAGCTTTTTTTTAACGACGCGTCATCAGCGGCTTGATCGTCAAATATCTTGACAATCCGGTCGTGTCCTGCGGCGCCGTAATTATCTTACTGTAACGGGTAAAACTTCGGTCAGGTTCGATTTGAAACCAAATTAAGACATATTCATCATCGCTTTTCCGAATAATAGCCGTTTGCGGAACAGATTCCCGTGGCAGAGAAATAATTTGGCCAGTGCGCCAGAAAATTCCATAATTCAGTTCGCTGTTTATCGGTGTTTGACTGAGGATTAACTCGGCACCAGCCTGATAGCCAGTATCGCTTCTCATTTCTTGGTTGAATGACCAAATTTCTTCAATGGTCATTGTATCAAGATCAATAGAACCATCTTCCTGTCCGAAGGCTTTCTGTTTCCAAGCACCGCTACATAAGATAATTAGGACTATGAAAAAAGTTAATTTTTTCATTATCAATATTTAAAGGTTCGACTTATTTAACAGAAAAGATTAGCATTATTAACATTATTCTGTCAAACGCTAATTTTTCCGACTTATCACGATTTCACTAATTTCCATCTTTTTCGGCAAATCTAAGGTCTGTTTTAAGGCTAAGGCAACATCTTCGGCTTTCATCCATTCACTACCTTCTTTAGTATTATCGATTCCGGTCGCTTTCTCAAATAATTTTGTCTTGAATCCGCCCGGGCAAAAACTAATCACTCGCGACGGCATACCTTTTAATTCGGCCTGAAGATTAACGCTAAAACCGCGCATCGCCCATTTAGAAACGCTATATACCGCCTGGCCGACATAGCCTTTAAGACCGACCGAAGAGGAGACATTAACGATATCGGCGCCATCTTTTTTAATCTTTTCAATTAGCTGTGAAACCAATAAGATCGCCGGTTTAACATTAGTGGCGAACGCCCGATCAATTTCTTCTTCAGTAATTTCTCCTAAAGGCTGGCCGGAAAAAACACCGGCGCAATTAATCAGCGCTTCGAGCGGCTCGTCTATCCCGAGAATCTTTTTTGTCGTTTTTTTAATTTCCTTGCCCTTCTGCAAATCGCACAGGATATTAATATCCGCCGCTGCCGATTTTCGGCGCGAAATATTAACGACCGTTTTCTTATCGGCCTGATAGAGTTTAGCCAGCTGTAGGCCTAAGCCATCGCTAGCACCGGTAATAATAATCATAGTGTATATTTTTATTGTTTTATTAATATTACGTTACATAAATTAACGCTGGGGCTAGTTATGCATTATCATGCTACGCTGAACTATCCTAACTATCCCCCGATTAGCGTCAACTTCTACTAAATCGCCATTTTTAAATACCTTAGTGGCTATCTTAGTATTTATCACACAGGGGATATTAAATTCCCTAGCTAATATCGCGGCGTGACAAAGTGCCCCTCCCTCGTCAGTCACTATCGCCGCCACTTTTTTTATAAACGCGTTAAAGTGCGGACGAGTATTGGAAGTCACTAGAATATCACCGTCCTTTAAGGTATTTAACTTAGATAATTCCGTAACTAGTTTCACCCTTCCAGATGCCCGGCCAGTGTTAGCGCAGTTCCCTTTTACTTGTTTAATTTTAGAAAAATTATTTAATTGTCTCTTCTCTAATATTTTCTTTAATTCTTTAGATTGTAATTCAGACAATGTATAACTGATATTTTTAATAAATATTGAACTTCTTCCGGCGGCGCTCTTCTTTAATAACAACCGCTGATCAGTATTAATTTCATAACAGCAATAATTATCTAAACCAATATTCTTATAATATTTTTCAATGCTGGGTACCACCATCTCATTATACTTCCAAGCTTCATCTAATATTTTATGATTAAAAATTGCGTCTTGGTCTTTATTGCCGTTCATTATAGATTCGGCTAAATACTCTCCGCAAAGCCGAACCGTAAAATGATAAGCGAAAAATATCCGATGGAGATGAATAAATATCTGTGCCCGTTTCAAAAAATCTCGTTTACTTTTATTATGTTTAATAAAATCTAAAAACCAGTCAGTCATTTCTCTTAAAGTACTGGAAATATATTTCGCAAATGCTCTATTACCCCGGAGTTGTTTACCGAGCGTAGCGGCATACTTATTTAATTCTTTAGCTGATAAATACCAGGACGCTTGTTCATGGTCTCTAAGCCATAAATTTAAAGAAAAATCAGCACCAAAAAGATCTTTCATATTACGAGCGGTACTTTCCGTAAAGATAGAACAAGTCAAAACAGACAGATCTCTAATGAAAAAAGATTGAAAATCCTTGGGCAATTTTTTTATTATTTCTTTGTTAGATATTGGCATAGTGTGAATTATTTTTAGTTATTACGCTTTATTTTATTTAAAAAAATAAAAATTTTGTTTATTTCTTCTTCACTTAATTTGTCTTGATAACTCTTAATATAATCGCAAACTGTGTCGCCATCCATAATACAAACTCCGCTAGTGCAGCACATATCAATTCTTCTGTCTTTATTTAGCGGCCTAGAAACAACTCCATGCACAAATTTTTCAATTCCTAATTGTTCTTTAATCAAGTTGTGCATCCAAAGAGCATTACCGGCAATTTGCTTAGTAAATTTTTCCCCTAGCGCCGTATTTTTTCTGATATTATTTTCATAAGCGTATACCCAATTTCTGTTCGCCTTAGATTCAACAACAAATATTCCTGTCGGACCGACAACGACATGATCTATATTACCTATTTTTTCCCCTTTAGAAATATCGTGAACAACTTTAAAATCATCTCCAATAGTATACAGTCTTGATCCGACTAATTCTTCAACATCCGCGCCAAGACCATAAGATCTGTCATTTTTTCTTATACCTTTTCCTAAAAGCTCGACAAGAATATAAAAAACTAATAAATAAATTATAAATATAATCATCCAAAAAGTAACTCTTTTATGTATAACAAATGACCAGATAGTAATTGCGGCAATTAATATTAATCCAACCATTAAAATCCATATAGGAACGGCATGGAGATTATAAATCTTATTATATTTTCGATTTGTTTGTGACAATTTCTGCATAGATTACATTATATCGCAACTCTTTTAATGGAAAAATTATATATTCCCACGCCCAACAAGGATAAAAAGACTCCAATTAAAAATAAAACTGACAATTTTTCCGATAAAAAATAATAAGCCCAAATAAACGTGGTAAACGGCTGAACGTATAAAACCATGGAGGCCATTACCGGGGTAGCTTTCTTTACGATAATTTGGCTTATCAAATAATAAATAGCCGTACTTAAAACGGCCACGAATATTAAGGCTAAATAAGCATTAGTTGAAACTCCCTGCCACCAGGTTGGCTCTTTGAATAAATCAAAAATGGAAAGAAAAAATAGCAAGCCGGTGGTGGTAAAAATAAAATAATTATTAATTTCCAAAGATGAATATTGGGCATGAAACTTCTTTGATAGCACCCAATATAAAGAAATAGACAACATGGCGGCGACAATTGTTAAATTGCCGCCAATAGTGCTGCCGCCGTTATTACTAGAAATAAGGGGTAATAAGACAACTATTACCGTCCCCACAAAACCAACTACTATACCAAAAATTTTATTTACTCCGAATCTTTCTTTCAAATAATAAAAAGATAATAGAGCGGAAACTATCGGCACGGCGGTATAGATCATCTGGCTGATGTTAGCCGTGGTGTGTTTTATTCCAAAGGCAAATAGGACTACATTAGCCGAAGCTAATAAAGATAAGAGAATTATCTTATAGTCTTTTCTCTTAAAAGCTGGTAAATATTTTAAAGAAAACGGAATTAAAAAAATAGAAGCGATTAAAAATCTTAAAAAAGTAAAACTAAAAGGTGGAATTTCCGCTAAAGCTATTTTACCAAAAACGCCCGCTCCACCACCGAGTATGGCCGCAATAACTACTAAGAAAAATATATGATAACTGTTTTTTTGATTCTGATTTAACATTTTTTTATGCTCTTTTTAAAACCCTAACTATCCCCCGATTAGCGTCAACTTTCACTAAATCGCCATCTTTTATAACTTTACTAGCATTTTCAGTTGCTAAAATACATGGTTTCTTTAATTCCCTGGCGACAATTGCCGCATGTGATAATAAGCCACCAGCGTCAGTTACAAAAGCGGACGCTTTTTTCATTAAAGACAGGAATTCCGGTCTAGTCATTCCGGTAATTAAAATATCGCCCTTATCAAATCTTTTCACTTTAAACGGATCAAGCACAATTCTCGCGATTCCTTTGGCAAGGCCTTTATAGGCGGTAGTTCCTTTTAATTCGTTTCCAGCAAAACTTACTAAATATTTCTGCAAATCACTATAAGTATTGCCAGTGAGTAACTCTACGTTTTCCCCTTGGCAAAAAAATGCCAAACCATTGGAGCGGCTAATAAGCTCTTTCTTGGCGGGCACTTTACCATTTTTCAAATATTGCTCAATCTCGTCTATTGTTAAGAAATCTATTAAATTCAGCGGGTGCCCCGTTTTTTTAGCAATTAATTTTGTATATTTTCTTAAAGATAAGTCCACGACATTAAATAGATTTTCTGTTTTTAATCTGGCGGCGATAAGTCCGGGAGTTAATTTTTCCTGTAATTTCTCAGGTAGATAATCAACTACCTTTTTCATTGAAAAATGCGGCGGAATATGCAAATAAAACTTAGCTTTAAGTTCTAATAGATTAGCTAGCGTAAGATCATTCTTATTTTTTAGCTTCGCCATTACTTTAAATAGATTTTCAGCGGTAGTAATAGTATCTTCCGCCCATTTTGTCGCTAGTTTGTTATTTTTAATAACTAAACTGGCGATGTACTTACAATAATCGTCTAATACTTTTTTAGCTATATAGTTTGAGCTAACTTTCTTTTCGCAGATCAATAAATTAGTAGCTAGATTTTTACCAATATACGTTTTTAATCCATCTGTATAGGTATAATATAAAGTCGTAAAAGCCGTGCGCCAGTTCCCCGACCAATTTTTAATCCACTTCTCTGATTTTATTTTTGTTAAATTATTTTTCATACGCTCTAGTAGAATTAGTTCTATAACCGACAAATAAAATTACATCTAAACTATAAAACCATTGGTTTAATAAAGAAAATCCAGCCATCAATTAGTTAAGTGGCACTGTATTACTTTTATCAAATTGAATGGGATATTCACTTCTTAATAACTCGACATCTTCATCTAACATATTCCAGCCAACCGAGTTTAAGTTTTCTTTTAAATGTTTTATATTGCTAGTTTTTGTTAGAGTAATAACATTCTTTTGAGAGATGAGCCAATTAAGCGCAATTTGGGACGGTGTTTTATTATATTTTTTACATAGCTCATCAACCATAGTTATTCCCTTTTTTACTAAACTGCCATATTGAACTGGGCGCCAAGCTTCAATAAAAATGTCATTGTCCTGACAATATTTAAGGACTCCTTTTAACTCCGGCTCTCTAAATATTAAATTATAATGCACTTGATTCAAAACAATCTTGTTTTTTGTCTTGCTTTGGGCCTCAATTAATCTTTCGACATTAAAATTACAGACTCCAATATTTTTAATTAACCTATGATCTTTTAAATAATCGAAGGCTCTCATTGTTTCCTCAATCGCAATATCCGGATTTGGCATATGAACTAAGTACAAATCTAAATGATCTAACTGCAGTCTGGCTAAACTATTTTTACATGAATTTATTACATCGTTATAACTTAAGTTAGCCGGACTAACTTTAGAGGTTATAAACAATTTAGATCGATCGCACTTTTTTAATGCCCGACCTAATATTTCTTCGCTATACCCATTAGCATACATCTCGGCTGTATCAAAGCGATACCCACCCAGTTCTATAGTTTTTTTAATAACTTCAATATCATGATTTTCGTCGTAGCCGATTTCTTTTTCCATTCGGCCGCCCATAAGCCAGGTACCAAAACCGAGAACTGGCATTTCAAAACCACTATTTAATTTTTTTGTGGGAATATTCATAAATTATTCTTTTCTTATTGTTTTAATAACTGGATGAATAAGGTGATACTGATTTATCAGAATTTGCAATGTGCAATTTTTGCACATACTGATATTTTTTGTTATTTGTTCTTTTTTCATGAATATATTATACCATATTTTTAATACGACAAAAATGAGCCTTTTAAGCTCATTTTGAATTACGTTCTGTGAAGTATATATTTTCAAATTATTAAATATCTTCCCGGCTGTAAAAATTAGTTTAGATAAATGAAAAGGATCGCCATATTTAGCGATCCTTGATACATAATTGATTCTTTGCCGTGTCAAATCGGTTTTTTAGCGTGTTAAATTGTCTTTTTGATATACTCCGTCTTTTATACCTAATTGATTCATCTTTTCCTTCAGTCCTTGATTTATTGAAATACTATAGATTGAGTTGTAAAATATCTCATTATTTTTCTGGTTATTCCAAGCTTCTTCAAGCGCCTCTGGCGAATGAACAATAATAATTCTTGGAAACGGCGTTATGCCGGATTGTATCGTAGCCATGGCCCCACCGCTTTTATCAAGTGTAATCAAAAGCACTGTATTGATTTCCATTTTAAATCCTCCTGTTCTTTTTATAATCTATTAATACTACTCAAGTAATAAATTATGCTCCTTTAGATAGAAAACTAACGGGATGGTGTTGATCGCCTGGTTATCTCTCCCGATATCATAAAACGCGATAAACATTTTGCCATCTTGATCTATGATTAGACACTTATTATCAGTTTCGATAGATTCGTCTTCGAAACAAACTTTCACCATATGGGGGAATGATTCGAAACTGATAAAAGTAACTCCTAATAACCCGCACATATCTTTTAGGTGCTCCTCGGTTATTTTCTTTATTGCAATGACTTTTCCGCTTTTCATTTTTTATCTCTTTTTAGTTATTAAATTTTTAAGGTAATAAAATAAGATACCACAAGATATTATATCTGTAAAGACGGTAAGGCTAAGTTTAGCCCTAAACGCGATATATTCTATTATAAAAATAGCGCTAATTTTTTTTGTATTCTATTTTTATTAGCCATATCATTAATTCGTTTTATTCCGCAAAGATTAGTGTATATCTTATTAACATCTTCCTGATTCAACTTACCATTAAAATTCTTAATATGGTTATATACAATATCACCATCCATAACACAAACCCTATTAGAGCAATACATTTCGATTTTTCTATCAACGTTTAAAGGTCTAACAACTATACCGTGCACAAATTCACCGTGTTTTAACGAATCGCTTATATTTTCTCGGATCCAGCAGGCGTTCCGCGCAACCTGCTTCATAAATTTATTACCAAGACTACTTATGACTCTTTGATTATTTTTATAATAGACAATTACGTTTCTATTTGCCTTAGATTCAATAACAAAAATACCAGTAGGCCCAATTACGACATGATCAATATTTTCCTTTCCTCTCCCCTTAGAAATATCATGGATTACTCGATAATTATCACCCAGCGCTGCTAGTTTCGCTCCTACTAATTCTTCCACCATGTATCCGGTTCCCCAGCTATTGTCATTTTTTTCGCCACCCTTACTTAAATAAGACAAATATATCGGGAAAAAGACGCCATATAGTAAAAGTGCTATTGTCCAACCCAGCGAATGATTATTTGCCATCCAAGCGAACAAAGTTTTTATGATAAAAAATGCCATCACAGCCAACAGTAATAATGCTTGCGTTATATAATGGTAATATCTTTGATTGTATTTTCGCTCAGTACTTAAAAGACTCGGCATATTTAAAATTTTTATAACAAAAAAGTATACCATTTTAGTATACTTCTGTCAAGATGCTACCAATTTAGATATGATTTAATGTTAGCAAATTTTTTCTAGCATTAGAGAATATTTTAACTTTTTTGATTCATCCGTTTTAATCCGAAATATCACGATTTTACCACTTTTACGGCACCATAGCGGCACCGCTTTTTTGGTGTCGCTTGTAATACAAGGGAAAGTGGTAAATTATTTGAAAAATATAATATACTAAAAATGCTAATATAAATAATTATTGACAATTTTTTAAAAAAATTGACTTTAGGGCTATGAAGATGTAAAATATTGACACAATATATGAAAACAACAGAAAAAATAAAAAGTTTATCATTTAATGAAGCGTTGGAAGCCGCAAAAGAAAATGCTAAAAGCAAGCTCTGCACAAATGATATTAGATTGCTTCTAGGTAATGGTTTTAGTCGGGCATATTATGGCAAGTTTGATTATACAACCCTATACCAAGCCATCAAAGACGAGAAAAAAAATAAAAATATAAAGAAGTTATTTGAATATTTTGGTACTTCAAATTTCGAGGCTGTACTCAATTTTTTGAAACGCGCGCAATTTCTTTTTAAAATTTATGGGATAGACGGCAAGGATATTATTAAAGATTATGAACGAATAAAAGATGCACTTGCTGAAGCAATATTGAAAGTACATCCTGAAAAAACAACTGTTATCCCCGAGGAGGCTAAAATAAACTGCTACAAATTTTTAAAACAATTTGACGATATTTATACAGTAAATTACGACCTTTTACTCTACTGGACACTGCTTACTGACCCAAATCTTGATTTCGGTGACTATTTCACTCGCGATCAAGACACTCCGAACGAATATTGTGAATATGTTAGAGATGGGAGTAAAAAGGATAAACATGTCTTCTTCCTTCATGGCGGCTTACATCTTTTTATCAAAGATGGGAGAACAATAAAAAAAGTATGGGGTAACACATTGCCATTAATTGAACAAATAAAAAAGGAAATAGAAAATGGATACTATCCTTGGGTCGTGGCCGAAGGTGATCATGAATCAAAATTACAACAAATTAAATCTAATCCTTATTTGGACCATGCCTTTGAAAAGCTGTCCCAAAATAAAGGACAGTTATTCACTTTCGGTTTTTCTTTTTCTGATCAGGACCTGCATATCGTTAAAGCTATTATAAAAAATTGCGGCATAAGATACTTATGGATTGGTATACATGGAAATATGTCGAATAAAAATAATGAACAATTAATTAAAATTGCTAACTACATGATTTACGAAAGAAAAAAAATAGCGAAAGGAATAAATAAGTATACGAGAGGCCCACTTAAGGTTCGCTTCTACGATTCAAGCAACATGGATATATGGGGGATTAAAAATAGTTAAAGAATAACTCTAACATACAAAAAAAACACACTTACATGGTGTGTTTTTTGTATAATATGGTTTAATGGTCAAAAATGGTTGATAATTATTTAAGACCATTAAACCTATAATATTGTAATAATTCAATATATAATAGTCTCCAAAATCGATTATTTCGGGGGTAATTCTAATAAATTTTGAAAAATATTATTAATACTCTTATTCTTCTCAAAATTTTTTATTCTTTGTTCGGATGTTAAATAATTTTCAGATGACACAACTTTCTTATTTGTTAAATATTCAATTTTCTGTCTAGCGGCCCCAGCTATTGAACCACCTTGCCGTGCAGCATTATGATGTTGTGTTAAATCTTGTGGGTTAGTACTTTTAGTAATTTCTTGCGTAGCCTGTTCACCTAAAGTTGTTAATGTAAGTTCAATCGGGGTCATATTATCTCTAAGACTCTGTTGCGCTTTTAGTCCTTTAATTTCTTTATGCTGTCTGGTACTTACACCAAAAGTACCAACAGAAACAGCGTCCGTAAGCACCCCTATCCATTCCTTCATACCTCTTTTATGCCATTCCGCAACTAATAATTCACGACTCGCTTTATTTCTAATTCTAGCTTCTATCCATTCATTATCGTAACCCTTGGCCTGATATAGCGCAATAGCTCGCTTAACTGCTAATTCAGGATTTTGAATTTCTTGTAAACGCTCAAAGGCAACCTTAGCTAACCATTTTTTAAATGGTTCTGCCTTCTTACTTGGAACTGACTGTATTAACCGAAAAATTCCCTCAATATTAATAAAAGTAGCATTTTGTACAGTCACACCCGCTTTAATTGGGACTGTGCGAGTAATTTCTGACCATCTTATTTTTAGGTTTTCGTCACTATCTCTCAGACTCCTAGCATATCGAGTTCCATCAGGAGTTTCCACTAAAGCCTCTAAAATGTCTTTAACGGAGAACCACCACTCACCTTCTAAGAAAAGTTTACGCATTTCACGTTTTTGAAAAAGATCAACCTTTGATTCACCTTCAATTGGAATTGGTAATAAAGATTTTTGTGTCATATAAATCTATATTTTGACTAATTTAAACTATTATATTACAATTCTAGCATAGATAATTAAATAAATAAAATAAAACCTAAACCCCACTTTGGGGCATGGTTTAAAGCCCTGAACAGTAAAAATGGTCTTCTGACCTACTTTTTGCTGTTCAGGCCTATATCCGAAAGGGTGTAGAAGTAGCGTCGGGAGACCTTTTTTGTTTTTTTTAGATAGGCAGGTTTCCCATTAGATAGTTAAGGACAATGAATATGAGGGGATATGTGCCTATTGTTTGGAAGATAGAAGCAAAGAAGCGGTTGTACAGACTTCCCTGTTTTCGTAAATATATTAATCTGCGTTTAATACTAAAACCGGCTAATCTAAAAGAGTTAACAATCTTAAATATCGGTATGGGCGATGGGCTTTCTAAATTAGCGCAACAACTTTATGGGATAAGTTTTAAGAGATTAGATATTGTCGACGTTTATCAGCCGTATTTAGATGGCGGAAAATTAAGAAGATGGGCGACAAAAGAGATAAACTTTATTAAAACGGATATAAGGGATTTTGATGTTGCGCCATATGATGTTGTCTTGGCTCTTGATGTTTTAGAGCATATGACGAAAGAAGATGCTTTAGGAGTTATAGACAGAGTTAAAAGTAAATTCATTGTCTTTATTCCTCTTGAGAAAGAGCCTCAATCAGAGGTTCGAGAAATAGAGAGTGAAAATCATTTAAGTCTTTGGACGGAAGAAGATTTTATTCAAAGGGGTTTTAAAACAGAGATTTTAAAGGATTTTCATAAAGAGAATGGTAAATCCTGCGATGCGCTTTGGGGGATTAGGGAATAAGTGCTAAAATGATGATAAGATGTAAATATTAAAAAATATATGGTAACTAATAACTTAGCGACCTATAAAAATAAAAACGGTTATCTTTGTTATAAACACAACAGAAAATTAGTGCATCGCTGCGTAATGGAAAAATATCTAACTCAAAGAGGAGAAAAACTATATCCTGAAGAAGTCGTCCATCATATTGATGGCAATATATTAAATAATGATATTAATAATTTAGAAGTTTTCGCAAATCAGAGTGAACATTATAAATATCATCACAATAATCAAGAAGACGACGATGATGAGGATCTATTTGATGATGATGACGATGACGACTACGAAGATGATGACGATGATTATAATGAAGACTATTTCTAAAATTTAAAATAAAAATATATGGCAGACCCAGACCTAGCAAATGCCTTGCACAGCGCAGAATCAAGTTTATTCTCAGCACTAATACCAGTTTTGGGGTTTATCATTTTTGTTGAGATAATCTGTATATTAATTGAACGAGGCAGATCGCGCAAAAGAAAAGGCCGTTGATATCAACGGCCTTTTCTTT
>Ga0172381_10000992_pt1 | contig 35307 bp, 34 predicted proteins | sample Leawel6488metaG_FD_119754 | JGI IMG/M metagenome (GOLD analysis project Ga0172381, IMG submission 119754) | Leachate microbial communities from a municipal landfill in Southern Ontario, Canada - Leachate well 64-88 metaG | ecosystem: Engineered > Solid waste > Landfill > Unclassified | place... | reverse complement strand
TAGGATATTGAAAAAAGCCCGTAAATACGGGCTTTTTTATGCACTTTGTAGTGTTTTGACAATGTGTTGGCTGGTGGTGTAAAATGTATGTATGTGGTAGGAAGTGGATAACTATGGGGATAAGCCTTGATTCTGGGGATAACTCAGGCACTCGCTATATTATTGGGATCTCAATAAAATAATTATCTTTGCTTTTTTTAAAAAAGATTATAATTTTTCAAAATATGTTCATCGGAGAATACAAACATAGTTTAGATTCAAAAGGCAGGATCGCTCTTCCTGTAAAATTCCGCCAAAAAGTGGGAACCGGCGCAATTATTACAAAAGGATTAGATCACTGTCTTTTTATTTTTACTTCAAAAGATTGGGAGGTTTTAGCTCAGAAACTTATTAATCTTCCTTTGGTTCAAGCCAACTCCAGGGCATTTGTCCGTTTAATGGTTGCCGGAGCAATGGATGTAGAGCTCGATAAACAAGGGAGAATTTTGATCCCTGATTATTTGAGAGAGTATGCCGGCCTTAAAAAAGAAACCGTGATCGCTGGACTTTATAATCGTATTGAAGTTTGGAACAGCGAATCATGGAGCGAGTATAAATCAAAAACCGAATCCTCTTCAGATGAAATAGCCGAAAAGTTGGGGGAACTCGGAATTTAAATAAAATTGAACTTAGTTTGTAGTGGGGAAAAAGAGTTTGTAGGGCTCCGCCCAATACTTAAAAACTAAGGTTTAAAAAAAGATGGCGCATATTCCAGTTCTTTTAAATGAAGTGATGGAAATATTGAAACCGCAAAAGGGGGAATTCTTTATTGATGGGACTTTTGGCGCCGGCGGACATTCCGAAAAAATATTGGAAGCGATAGGGGAAGAGGGAAAGCTTCTCGCATTTGATTGGGATGAAAAAGCTGCGGAAAGAAATAGATTTATTTTCGAAAAGAAAAATTTTGTGTTTGCTAACGTTAATTACGCAGACGCGAAGCGGATCTTGCAAGAAAAAGATCTGCCAAAAGCCGATGGTTTGCTTCTGGACTTGGGTTTTTCTTCTGATCAGCTCGAGGATTCCGGGAAAGGATTTAGTTTTAGGAAGGACGAGCCGCTCGTGATGTCTTACGGAGAGGGCGGATTGACGGCTTACGAAGTGGTCAATACATATCCCGAAGAAAAACTCTCAGAAATTATAAAGGAATTCGGCGAGGAGAGATTTCCCGGAAGAATTGCCAGAGTGATCGTTGAAAGCAGGCAAAAGGAGCCGATCAAAACAAGTTTGCAGTTAGCTCAAATTGTGAGAAGTGCCTTGCCAAGAAATTATGAAAAAGGAAGAATAGATCCGGCTACGAGGACATTCCAAGCTTTAAGGATCTATATCAATGGAGAGCTAGAGAATATTAAGAAAGTTTTAGGCGATCTAGAGGGAATTGTGAAAAGCGGGGGAAGGGTTGCGGTGATATCATTCCATTCTTTAGAAGACAGGATAGTGAAAAATATCTTCAGGGATCTCAAAAAGTCGGGAAAAGCGGAGCTTTTAAATAAAAAAATAATTAGCGCTTCAAGAGATGAGATCATAAGCAATCCAAGAAGCAGGTCGGCCAAGCTAAGGGGAATTATTTTAAAATAACTCCATTTATTAATAGAAAATAAAATTTTTAAAAAAATGACTATCATACAACCAAATAATTCTAAATATTCATACAATTCATCCATTTTATTAATTTCGGTTCTATTGGCCGGTTTAGCTTTTTCCAATATATATATTTATAATAAAAATGTCACTTTGAAGCAGTCTATATCCGAAGGATCAAAGGATCTTCAAGAGCTTCAAGTGGCAAATGCCGAATTCAAGAATAAGCTCTACAAAATGACGGATCTGAGCAGTTTAGAAGATGTTGTCAAAAGTAATAATTTGGTTAAGGATGTAAGGCCGCAATATTTTGAAAATAGATCCGAAGTTTTGGCCGTGAATTAATTTTTTAAATTTATTGGTTTGGTATGTGAGTGCGAATTAGATAGGCGGTGTTTAATAATTATCGAATTTTTACTGATCTGGTATGAAAATAAGAATTTTTTTTATCTCTAGTTTTTTTACCCTTTTATTTTTTGGTTTAATTTCTAATATTTATAATCTTCAGATCACTAAGAGTTCGTATTATTTAGCCAAGGCCGAATCTCAAAGCAGGCTTTCCGGGTTTTTAGAGGCTATGCGGGGAAATATATATTTTACTGATAGAAACAATAATCATTCTCCAGCTGCAATAAATAAAGAATATTTTGTTGTTTTTGCTGTTCCCAAGGAAATATATGGTGGCGGGGAAGCTGCGATCGATCAGGCGGCTGAACAAATTGCCTCGATATTTTCCGTGGAAGATGGATCTTTTTCTGGGGTAAAATTAACCAAGGAAGAGCTTGTTGAGGCCTTTTCCAGTTCAACCAACCAGTATTTTTTAATTTTAAAAAAGGCCACTCAAGAGCAAGTTAATAAGATCAAGAAATTCGATATTAAGGGAATTTATGTAGAAAATAAAAATTTTAGATACTATCCTCTTGGGAATATCGCTTCGCAAGTTTTGGGTTTTATTTCGCCAAGTTCTGATGACAATATATTGTCTGGGAAATATGGAACGGAATTATTTTTTAATGAGGAATTATCCGGTAAAAATGGCCAGTTGGAGGGCAATAAGGTGGTTGATCTGGAAAACGGTAAGGACGTGGTTTTGACCATTGATCCTACCATACAAAATAGAGCAGAAACCGCCTTAGCCGATCTGGTTAATAATTTTAAGGCTGTCGGCGGATCAGTGATAGTTCAGGATCCTAAAACCGGCAAGATAATTGCTCTTGAGAATTATCCAAATTTTGATCCAAATAATTATTCCGAATATCAGATAAAAGATTTTATTAATCCGTCTGTCCAATCAATTTATGAGCCGGGATCGGTTTTTAAAGTGCTTACAATGGCATCTGGATTGGACGCCGGCAAATTTACTCCAGATACGACTTATGTTGATAAGGGTTTTATTAAGCTTAATGGCTATACTATTAGTAATTGGGATTCTAATGAAAAGGGCGCTCATGGACTTACAACGATGACGGGCGTGATCGAGAATTCTCTTAATACTGGAGCCGCTTTCGCCGAAACTTTGCTTGGAAAAGATAATTTTTACAATTACTTAATAAAATTTGGCTTTAATGAGATAACCGGAATTGAATTGCCCGGTGAAGTTCCTAGTAATATTAAAAAATTAAAAATTACTTCCGTTGATGTTGATTTTGCTACGGCTTCGTTTGGGCAGGGAATAGCGGTGACGCCAATTGCTATGATCAATGCTTTTTCCGCTATCGCTAATGGGGGAAATTTAATGAAGCCATTTATAGTGGCCAATACTCAACCGCGGATCATACGCCGTGTTATTTCTGAAAGCGCTTCTAAGCAAATCGTTAAAATGATGGTTTCTGCGGTTGATAAAAATATAGTTGCGCATATTCCCGGCTATTATGTTGCCGGTAAAACCGGCACGGCGCAGATCCCGAGCAAGGGTGGATATTTATATAATCAATTTATAGATACTTATATCGGTTTTGCTCCTGCTTATGATCCTAAATTCGTTATTTTGATAAAACTGGATAATCCGGCTGGCGGACTTTTGGCTGGACAAACAGTTGTGCCTGCTTTTAAAGAGCTAGCGGATTTTTTGCTTAACTATTACAATGTTAGACCGGATTATTTAGAGAAGTAATTGTAGTTAATGACTAGCATCTAGAAACTAACAATATGAACAAAGAAAAATTACAACAATATTTGCGGGCGGTGATACGCAGGCTTGCTATTTGGACGATCGATAAATATCAGCCGGGGATCATAGCGGTGACCGGAAGCGTTGGCAAAACCTCCACAAAAGAGGCGATCCTTTGTGTTTTAAAAAGATCGCGTTTTGTAAGGGCTACTCATGGGAATTTTAATAATGAACTTGGTTTGCCATTAACGATTTTAGGGGATTATCAAAAAATTGCCGGTAAGATGTTTTGGGTTAAGGTTATTTTTATGGCCATTGTTCGACTTATTTTTAAGTCTAAATATCCGGAAATATTAATTTTAGAATATGCGGCTGATAAGCCGGGGGATATAAAGGATCTTTTAGATGTTGCCAAGCCGCAGATCGGCGTAATTACTGCTATTGGCGATGTTCCGGCGCATGTTGAATTTTATAGCGGTCCCGAAGCGGTGGCTCGCGAGAAATCCAAGATCTTGGAGGGTTTGCCAAGTACCGGGTTTGCTGTTTTAAATGCCGATGATAAATATGCCATGGAAATGAGATCGAGAACAAGGGCTTATGTTATGACATACGGCTTTGATGAGGCGGCAGCGATCCAAATAACAAATTTTGAAAATAGAATGGAGAACGGAAATCCAATGGGTGTAAGTTTTAAATTGAATTATGGCGGCTCTTTTGTTCCCGTTAAGATAGATGGTTGTTTTGGAAAGCCTCAGGTATATGCGGCTGCCGCGGCTGCCGCGGTTGGTTTTGCTTTTGGTATGAATTTGGTAAAGGTATCGGAGGCGCTCCAATCGTATGAGTCTCCAGCCCAAAGAACCAAGCTAATCCCAGGCATAAAAGACTCTTTTGTTATAGATGATTGCTATAATGCTTCGCCCGCATCTATGAAGGCTGCGATCGAATTGGCAAGTTCTATGAAATTTAAAAGAAAGATCGCGGTTTTGGGAGATATGCTGGAAATTGGCAAATACACTATTGATTCTCATATAGGGATCGGAAATTTGATCGGCGATGTATTCGATATATTGGTTACGGTTGGTTTAAGATCTAAATTTATTGCCGAGACGGCTTCCAAAAAGGGAATGTCTGTAAAGAATATTTTCAGTTTTGAATCAGCTGATGATGCCAAGTTTAAAGTTCAGGAATTGATGAAAAAAGGCGATCTGATCTTGATAAAGGGATCGCATGCTATGGAGCTTGAAAAGGTTGTAGAGGAGATAAAATTAGTATAAAATATCGACTATAACCAGGTTTTGGTCCCATCGTCTAATGGTTAGGACATATCCTTCTCAAGGATAGAATATGAGTTCGATTCTCATTGGGACTACTTTTTATGTTTAAAATTCTAAAAAAATCTAAAACAAGCCAAGCCCGAGCAGGAGTTATTAGTACGCAACATGGCTTAATTCATACACCAGCCTTCTATCCAGTTGGTACCAAAGCGACGGTAAAGGGCATTACGCCGGCGCAATTGAATGAAATGGGTATAGAGGCTGTTTTATGCAATACCTATCATTTATTCCTAAGACCGGGCGATCAGGTAGTAAAAAAGTTCGGGGGATTGCATAAATTTATGAATTGGCAAAAACCCATCATTACAGATAGCGGCGGTTTTCAGGTTTTTAGTTTGGGTTTGGGGCTGGAGCATGGCGCTTCAAAAATTCCCGCTGCGGATCTAGAGGCCAGAAAAAAAAGAAATGCGGGTGTTGAGAAGTTCACAAAAATTACCGAGGATGGCGTTTATTTTAAATCATTTTTGGATGGATCTAAGCATTTTATCGGTCCGGAAGAATCAATGAAGATCCAAGAAAATTTAGGAGCTGATATTATTTTTGCGTTCGATGAATGCACCTCGCCATTTTCCGATCATGAATATACCAAGGAGGCTATGGAACGCACTCATCGTTGGGCCGCAAGATCTTTAAAAGCTCATAAAAGAAAGGACCAAATGCTTTTCGGAATAGTGCAGGGTGGAGAATTCAAAGATCTAAGATTGGAAAGCTCCAGGTTTATTGGCGCTATGGATTTTGATGGCTTTGGCATAGGCGGTTCTTTTGGAAAATTTAGGAAGAATGTTAAAAATATTTTAGATTATTCGGTGGAGTATTTACCGGAAAATAAACCAAAACATCTTTTAGGTATAGGCTCGGTTGAAGATATTGTCGAGGCTATTAGGCGCGGTATTGATACTTTTGATTGCGTTACTCCGACGAGATTAGGTCGGAATGGTACAGCCTTAACCAGAAAGGGAAATTTAAATATGAAGTCAGGCAGATTTGCTTTGGATAAAAAACCGATCGAAAAAGGATGCGGGTGTTATACTTGCACTAATTTTAAAAGGGGATATATAAGACATTTGTTTCAGAGCGGGGAAATGCTGGCCGGTATTTTAACAACTATTCATAATTTATATTTTATGGAAAAATTGATGTGCGGGATAAGGAAAGACATTCTTAATGGAAAGTTTTAAATTATATGAAAATATCAGAATTTAAAAATATTAAGCCTTTATTCTATCCGTTCTTAATAAGCGGCGGATTGATCTTAATGGCGTTAGTTTTAGCATTTTTAAATTTTTATAAAATAAGCAATTTATTGATCATGCACTACGATGGGTATAGAGGCATCGATTTTCTTGGAGACAAAGGCGATGTTTTTAGCCTCATTGGCATATCGGCGGTTATGGTAATTTTAAATATCGGACTGGCGAGCAGAGTCTATTTCAGAGAAAGATTTCTGGCATATTTATTCTCTTTTTCCAGTTTGATCCTTTCCGTATTGATTTTAATCGGGGTTTTTGCTATTATTTCTATTAACTAAATTAACTAAATTTATGAAATTAGCGGTAATAGAAACAGGAGGCAAACAATACAAGGTTGCCGTTGGAGATAAATTAAATATCGAAAAATTAGACAACGAGGTTGGATCCAATGTTGTTTTTGATAAAGTTTTATTGGTCGCCGATGGTGAGAGCGTTGAGGTTGGAGCTCCTTACTTAAAAGGCGTTAAGGTAGAAGGAAAGTTATTGGATACCTACAAAGATAAGAAAAAGATCGTTTTTAAATATCGTTCCAAAACAAGACGCAGAAAGAAAAAGGGACATAGGCAGCAAATGACTGAGGTAGAAATTACCAATATCAAATAAATTAAATCCCCCTATTCGCCACTGGCAGAGGGGGATTTTTTATTGCAGTGGAAGTATAATTAACAATATGAGGATATTGGAAAATGAATATATTAAAAATCACGTTAATTATAAAATAGGAGGAAGGGCTGATCATTTGATCGTTGTTGAAGATGAGAAAGATATATTTGAGGCTATTGGTTTTGGAAGGAATAGCGGGCATTTTTTTATTTTGGGCGGTGGCACCAATGTTCTTTTTGGCGATAGCGATTACAGGGGAACGATCATTAAAATTGCCTTAAAAGATATCAAAGACAGAGAAGATGGATTATTTGTTTCTTCTGGCGTTTTAATGGCTGATTTGCTCAATTTTTGCTTAATAAGGGGGCTTTCTGGGTTAGAATGGGCCGGTGGTTTGCCTGGAACTGTTGGCGGCGCTATTCGGGGTAATGCGGGGGCGTTCGGCAAGGAAACTAAGGATTGTATTTTAGGAGTTGAAAGTGTTGATCGTAATAATTATAGGTCAAATAAAGTTGTAAGAAGCAATAAAGAGTGTCGGTTTGGATATCGTGATAGTGTGTTTAAACACAATGATGAAATAATTTTGGGCGTTGTTTTTAGGTTGGTAAATAGAAATAAGGAAGAGATCGAAAAGGAAATGAACGAACGAATTTTGTATAGGAAGACCCATCAGCCATTGGAATATCCGAGCGCCGGAAGTACTTTTAAAAATATTCCTTTAGACTCGGTTTCCGAAAAGGTTGCCGAAGAATTTAGAACAGTTGTTAAAACCGATCCATTTCCGGTGATCCCTGTTGCTGCGGTCTTGGACAAACTTGATCTGAAAGGAAAAATGATCGGTGGGGCGGAAATATCCGAAAAACACCCCAACTTCTTTATTAATAAGAATAACGCCAGCTTTGCTGATGTTATTGGTTTGATCGATCTGGCGAAACAAAGAGCTTTGGAAAAATACGGGATCGTACTTGTAGAGGAAATAGAAATAATAAATTAGATCCTTCTTTCAAGCGCATTTCCGAGCGTGTCTTCATCTGCAAATTCAATTTCGCCTCCCGTGGGTATGCCTCTTCCTAGTCTGGTTATCTTTTTTGTCAGATCTTTCAATTCCTTTCCTAATATAGCGGCATTAAAATCTCCATAGGTCGTAGGATTTGTAGCTATGATTATTTCATCTGCTTGTCCGCCCAGTTCTTTTTCTATATTGGTTTTTAATTTTTCTAGCCGTCTTTTTTGTTCTGATCCCAAAACTCCGTTTTTTTGCAAGCTTCCAATTATAAAATAATTACCCTCGAATTTATTGGTTTTTTCTATTGAAATAAGATCGGTCTCTTTTTCAACTATGGCTATGATCTTGGGATTCCTATTCTGATCGCGGCAAATTTCGCAGAGTTTATCATCGTTGTTTTGCGGCAAAAAAACTAAAAAACATTTTTCGCAAATAGACATGCTTTCTAGACCTTCAAGTGATTTTATTATTCCCTCGATTTCATCCTTTCCGGAACCAATTACGTGAAAGGCTAGGCGAGTGGCTTGCCGCGGGCCTATCGATGGAAGCTTGGAGAAATGATGTATGAAGTTTTTTATTGGGTCGGGAAGGTTCATTTAATTTATTTATTCGCTATGATATTTATCTAAGCCCATAAAGCTGGCTTTCTCTTGGTTAAATTTAAGATTTACTACTCCTGTCGGGCCGTTTCTGTGTTTGGCAACGATGATCTCTGCCATGCCGATCTCATCGGCGGTTGGATTGGCCCTTTCTTTATCTTTACGATAGATGAACATAACTACATCGGCATCTTGCTCGATAGATCCGCTGTCTCTTAGATCTGAAAGCCTTGGTCTTTTATTTTCTCTTTGTTCTCCGGCTCTGGAAAGCTGAGATAGAGCGATAACCGGAATATTCAATTCCCTAGCTAAACCCTTTAATCCTCTAGAAATTTCCGTGATCTGTGAAACTATATTATCCGAGCCTGTGCGCGGCTGTATTAATTGCAGATAATCTATTACTAATAGGCTTAAGCCTGATTCTGATTGAAGCCTTCTAGCCATAGATCTCATTTGAAGAATGTTTGGAGAAGGTGTGTCGTCTATGAATATTGGCGCTTTTGAGAGCTCGTCAAGCGCTGATTGGATCGAGGGAAATGCGTCATCGTCCTGAAGCTTGCCGGTTCTTAGGTTCCAAAGGGGGACATTGGCCTGAGAAGAAATAATTCTGTCGATAACTTGTTCTTTAGACATTTCCAAAGAAAATATGCCAACTGGTTGCTTGTGATTTACGGCTACGCTTCTAGCGATATCTAAAGCTAAAGAAGTTTTACCAACGGATGGTCTGGCGCCTAAGATCACTAAGTCTGAACGCTGAAAGCCGGAAAGTATATTGTCCAGGTCTTGAAATCCAGTTGGAACACCCCTTAGTCCGCCTTCGCCGCTATGGAGTTTTTCGATTCTTTCATAGGCTCCTTTAAGTCCTTCGCCGATACTGGAGAATTTCTGAGGAACGGATTTTTGCGATATGGAAAAGATCCTTCTCTCTATATCGTCCATCATTTCTTCCATATCCATTCCCGTGCTAAAAGCTTTTTCGGAAATATCCCCTGAAGCAGTTATTAAGTCTCGCAATATTTTCTTTTCTTTTACGATCTGAGCATAATGCCCGACGTGAGCGGCGGAGGGGACTGATTCGATTATCTTGGTTAGATAAGCGCTGCCGCCAATATCTTTTAATAGTCCGGCATCTTTTAATTTATTAGAAACGGTAAAAATATCGATTGGCTCTCTTTTCGTATAAAGCTCTAAAATTGCTTCATATATTTTTTCGTTTACGGGTTTATAGAAATCATTTGGCGATAAAATATCAGCGACATTTATTATTGAATTTTTATCGATCATTAAAGCGCCTAAAACAAATTGTTCCGCTTCTAAATTTTGAGGCGGTAATTTTAATTTACTTGTTGCCATTTTTTTAGAAATTGCCCGATTAAGATTTTTTAGTTATGAGCTGTCCGATAGGCATGTCTTCTACCATATATCCTAAGCCTTCTATTGTATTTCTCAATAGGTCGGACTGAGCAAACTGTTTATTAATCCTGCATAACTCTCGTTCTTTGGCTAGTTTAACGATATTTAGGGGTATTTTTTGCGTTTTAGGAGCTATTCCTAAGAATATCTCCATTTTACTGGCTATAAATTTTTTGACTAAAATTGCTTCTTTTTTGTTCAATTTCCATATTTTTGGTTCGATTGAATTTATTAATTCAAAAACAGAAGCTAGCGCTTTCGGAGTATTAAGATCGTCATTCATAGCTTCTTGGAAATTTGATTCGGAGATATCCAAAGATTTTTTAATTTCGATATCAACTGATCCATTTTGTTTGATAATTGAAAGTATCGCCAATATTTTTTGTATTTTTTTAAATGCATTGCTTGCTTGATCTGCAGATAGGTCTGTATAGTTGAAGGGGGATCTATAGTGGTTTTGATTTATTAAAAGTCTTAAAGTTTCCGGAGAATATTTTTTTGTAAAGTCGTTTATTGTAATGAAGTTCTTCAGGGATTTGGACATTTTTTTGCCATTGATCAAGAGAAATCCCGCGTGCATCCAAATTTTGACCATGGGTTTTTTGCCCGAAGCGGATTCTTGCTGGGTTATTTCAGCTTCATGGTGGGGAAATTTTAGATCTATTCCGCCTCCGTGAATGTCATATTGCGGTCCAAAGTAGTGCTCGGTTATGGCCGTGTCTTCAATGTGCCAGCCGGGACGGCCCCATCCCAAAGAAGTGTGCCATAGCGGTTCGCCCAAAACGATCTTAAATGTTATTTTTTTATTTTTTCCGGTTGTTGGCTGATCTGGTTCTATGGGGTTTTTGTCTGCGGGAAATTTCCATAGCGCAAAATCTCCCTTATTTCTTTTATTTATAGTTTCGTCGATCCTGGAGGTTGCATCTTCTGCTTGAAGAGCCGTTCTTTTTGAAAGCTTTCCATATTCCGGGAATGTAGAAATATCAAAATAATAGCCATCTCCGTCTATTTTGTAGGCGTGTCCTTTTTCAATTAGCGTTTGGATCTGTTTAACTATTTGTGGAATATGTTTTGTGGCCTTGGCATATTTTATTCCCTTGATATGAAGTATTTTTTCGAATGCGTGATATTCGCGTTCGAATTTAGAAGCTAATTCGACTGGGGATATGTCTTGTTCTTTGGCTCGTTCAATGATCTTGTCGTCGATGTCAGTAATGTTCTGCAGGTAGGATATTTCTATTTTTTGCGATCTTAAATAGCGAGCTATCGTATCAAAAGCAATATAGGTTCGCGCGTGACCCAAATGTGGAAAGTCGTATACGGTTGGACCGCAAACGAACAGTTTTATTGGCCGGCTATCCGGCAAAGGTTGTTTCGTCCCTGATAGGGAATCGTAGATCTTTATTATAGCCATTTCTTTTTTCTGAAAAGTAGCAGGGAGACTATAGTTGTTATAATAACTAAAAATAAACAAGTGAGAAATGCTTTCAGGTCATTATCCCCGAACAATCTATTGAATGAATCAACAGCAAAAAGCTGTATGACTACGACCATAGGTATCGTTAAAAATGCCAATACGTTGAATTTCTGCATAACGGAGTTGGTCTTGGCGTTTAGTAATTGAGCGTTGGTTTCTTCTAGAGACTCAATGGTTTGTTGGTAATTTTCTAGATGCTGTATGACTTTTAGATTGTCTCCAACCAAGTCGGATAGATATACGGCGATATCTTCTCCCCAGAATTTTATGGAAGTTTCCTTTAGGGATCTTAAAAGTATTTCTTGCGGGCGACTGATGATCCTGTAGTCCAAGAGGTCTCTTTTTACATAAGATATTTTTCTAAGCATAACCTCTTCTTTTCCGGTGAAAAGTTCTTGCGTCAGATTAGTTACATTTTCTTCTATGTGTCTTAATTGGCGCATAGAAAAATTAATGATCTCTTCAATTATTGAATACAATAATTTGCCCGTATTATCCATTGATGTTTCTTTAAAGTGGGGATTATTAGTTACATTTCTGGCGAAGTTGTTTATAGGTTCTAATTCTTCATAGTGCACGGTTATTATCTTGTTTTTGGTTATGAGACAATCAATTTCGGCTTTGCGGGAAGTTTTTACAACAGAATCATAGATCGGCAAATGATAGGTTAGATATAGGTACTGATCATATATCTCTACTCGAGAGTGGGCAGAAACGTGAAGTAATTCATCTAATATGATCGGATGAAATTTGTTTTGTTTAGCAACGAATTCGACATCTTCTTTTGTCGGCTTTACGATGTCTATCCAGGTGATATTTTTATTTTTAATGATTTTCATAAAGTGAGTTTCAGCGTTTTTTTAATTTTATAAATTAATTATATCATAAGAAAAGATTTTTGATCGTGGGTGAATAAGAGGAGAATATCTCTATCTAGCGGCTTGGAAATTGATTTTTTCTATCTTTTATCTTAAAATATATTCACTGCAATTTTGAAATGCCCCCATAGCTTAATGGTAAAGCAAGCAGCTTTAGTAAGCCGTGCTTGCTGATTGGTTCGCTCGTTAAAAATAAAAACAGATCAAGTAATAGTTGTGCTCATTGTGCCCCCATAGCTTAATGGTAAAGCAGCTGCCTTTTAAGCAGTTGACCATGGTCCGATTCCATGTGGGGGCACAATGTGCGGAACTCGATCCGTTTTTATTTTTCACTCGCTGCCAATCATAAGCAGTTGACCATGGTCCGATTCCATGTGGGGGCACTTTAGATAATCGATCTTGAAGATCGGTCTTGGGCAATAAAAAACCGGCATTAAAGCCGGTTTTTATTTAATTTTCATTTAAAGCTCCTTGCAGGGCTGGTAATATTTTTTGGGCGATTATTTCGTGTCCCTTATCATTTGGATGAATATCGTCATAAAGTAGATCTTTTCTAAAAAGTATCCCGTTCAAAATTCCGGGAATATAGGCAAATACTTTTTCATTGGCCGCTATTTGTTGGATCGCTTTTTCATATTCTGGTGCTACTTGCGAGCTGGTACTGATCAAAATTATTTTTGCGCCTATGCTATTTATTTTTTTGACCATGGTTGTCAGGTTAGTGCTAACAACTTCGGCACTATGTCCTCCAAAAAAATCATTACCGCCTAAAAAAAGTATTACAATATCTGGTTTTTTATCCAAAACATCTTCTTTGAGCCTTATTAATGCATCGGAGGTGGTATCTCCGGTCTTTCCAGAATTAATGATCGGGATATGGACGTAGTCGGACAAAAAAACTACGTAATTTTTATTGGGAGGGACCATTCCGTATCCTCTAGTCAGGCTGTCTCCGAAGGCTACAATGATCTTGTCTTGCTTGTAGTAGTTTTGCGGATACCAAATAGCGATACTCGATAATATTATTACAAGCGCGAGGCCGAAGAATTGAAATTTTCCAAATTTGAAATGCATATTATAGTTCTTTTTCCAGGTCTTCCAAAAGTTTCTTAGCTTTAGAATTTATTTTTTTGGGAGTTTTGGTTCGGAATTCTATATATAGATCGCCCCTGCCTCTTCCTTCGAACTTTGGCATACCCTCATTGGGAATTAAAAGTTTTTCTTGAATGCAAGATCCTTCCGGTATTTCTATGTTTATTTTTCCGCCGGAAATAACAGGAACTTCGATCTTTTTATTTAAGAATATGTCTATTAAGTTAACCTCTTTTTTAATATACAGATCATTTCCATTTCTTTTAAAAGTAGAGTGGGGGAGGATGCGGACCCTTATATAAAGATCTCCTGATTCCGCGCCTTTTTCTCCGGCTTCTCCGGCTCCGGTTATTTTTATAACCTGACCATCACTAATTCCAGGTGTTATAAAAAAATTAATTGTTTGTTTTTCTTTTTTCCTTCCCGAACCGGAACATTCTCTGCATATTTTTTTTGGTATTTGTCCGGCGCCTTCACATTTGGGGCAAACTCTAACTTGCGCAAATTGACCGAAGAATGTTTTCTTTATTTCTCTTATTTCGCCTTTCCCATCGCAATTAGAGCATTTTTCTGATCCTTCTTTCTCTAGATATCCCAATCCATAGCAATTTTTGCATTTAATAAAAATGTTATAGGTTATTTCTTTATTGGCACCCCTAAAGGCATCTTCTAGTGATATTTCTTGTATGGCCTCTAGATCGGCACCCCCTTTTTTTCTGTTAGCAGAAGATCTTCCTCTTCCGGATCCGCCCCCGAAAAATGTTTCAAAGATATCTCCTATGTCGCCGAAATCGCCGTTCATATTATTTCCCTGGCTAAATCCGCTAAAATCAAAACCGGCAAAGGGATTCCCTTGGTATCCGCCACCTTGCCCCATATTGCTATATGAGTCTCCAAATCGATCGTATTGGGCGCGTTTTTCTTTGTTGGATAGGACTTGATAGGCTTCGTTTATTTCCTTGAATTTTTTTTCGTCTCCGCCAGCTTTATCGGGGTGGTGTTTGTGAGCCATCTTTCGATAAGCTTCTTTGAGTTGTTCCGGAGATGCGTCCTTATTAACCCCCAGTATTTGGTAGTAATCTTTTTTCATAATTGATTAAAAAGAAAAATAATTACAGAATTATAATTTCTTTGCTGATCTGTTCGTAAGTAAGCTTGCAAAAACCTAAGGCCATGAGGATCTCGTATGATAAGTAGATAAATAGATAAATGAGCCAATAGAACATCCAGAAAAAGCTTTTAAGTGTTAAGAATATCAATAAAAATATCGATCCGAAAATAGCCCACCTTACAGTTTTATTGAAATTTTTGATCTTTTCGTTTACAAAATTATAGACTCCGTCGAGTATGCTTTCGTCTGATTTTATTGTTAGTCCCGCGCCCTGTATTGAAGATTCTAATATTTCTGTCTGCAAGCCATTTTCTTTGGCTATTTGAGCAATGGTCATATCGATCGAAAAATTTTTAAGCCCTAGTTTCATGTAATTGTCCGCTATTTTAACGATCAGTTCGGAAGGGGACAAGATATTTTTTATCAGGCTTTTAGAAATATTTATGTTTTCTGGAAAAAAGGGTTGGGAATAGACAGCGGAGATTAGAATGACAACGGCGGTAATTATTTTCGGCACTGAGAACTTGGCGATCTTATTGATCTTTATTGCTAATTGATTTTTGAGTTCGGATCTGCTTTTTCTAATTGAGGCATAAAGCGCTAAGTAGGTGAGGCCCGTAGCTATTAGTAAGATTAAAGAATAATTTTTTAAAAGTAAGAATGAGGCTAGTCCGAGTGTTTCGCCCAAGGCAATGAGCATGTTGAAGCTTTTGGATTTGACGAATAGAGATTGTAGAAAAAAAATAATAATAAATATAAAAACAGATACCGCCGCTAAGATAAAGCTGTTAGCGTCGGGTTTTTTATATATAATATCGATGAAGTAACTGGATGCTGTAGCCGTAAGAATACCTAAAACGGCTATTATTGAAACTTTTTCAATAGATGTATCTACTTCAGCGGTATTATTTTTTTGTAATAAATTTGAATCAACGTTTGAATTGAACATGCAAATTTTATTTAAATTTATGAATTAGATCCTAAATAATTTAGAAATAAATCTATTTAAATTATATCATATCTAGTTTGCCGGATAATATTTCCGCGCCATGTTATTGGCGCGGAAATATTGATCGATCTTCATTAGTTTTTATTGGCTTTCTTTCGGCTGAGCATCTTCATTTGGTTGAGGATTTTCATTTGGCTGTTGAGCATTATTTTGATTGCCATACATAGCCTGGCCGATCTTTTGCATTTCAGCGGATAGTTCTTCGGTTGCTTTCTTGATAGCTTCGGCGTCAGTTCCAGTTTTTAATCCTTTTAAAGTTTCAATTTTTGAATTGACTGAATCTTTAATTTCTTGGGTTACTTTGTCGCCAGCTTCTTTTACTGCTTTTTCGGCGGTGTAAATTAAAGTTTCTGCGTGGTTATGAGCTTCGGCTAGATCCTTTTTCTTCTTGTCTTCTTCGGCGTATTTTACAGCTTCATTTTTCAATCTTTCTATCTCTTCTTTTGATAGATTGGTGCTAGCCTCGATCTTTACGGATTGAACTTTGCCGGAAGCTTTATCTTTAGCTGATACGCTTAAAATACCATTTGCATCGATATCAAAATTTACTTCAACTTGAGGCATACCTCTTGGAGCTGGCGGAATTCCGTCTAAAATAAATTTGGCTAAGGTTTTATTTCCACTGGCCATTTCTCTTTCTCCTTGTAAAATATGAATTTCAACGGATGTTTGGTTATCTGCGGCAGTAGAAAATACTTGAGATTTTGCCGTTGGAACCGTTGTATTTTTTTCAATTATTTTGGTGAATACTCCGCCCATTGTTTCAATACCCAAGGAAAGGGGGGTTACATCTAGTAGAAGAACATCCTTGATGTCGCCCTCTGGTTTTCTATTCTCATCTTTAGCCGATAAAATTTCACCTTGAACTCCGGCGCCGATTGCCACTACTTCGTCTGGATTTACGCCCTGATGAGGGTCTTTTCCGAAAGCTTTTTTAACAGCTTCTTGAATTGCCGGCATTCTTGTTTGTCCGCCGACCATTACCACTTCGTCTATATCTTTTAATTCTAGTCCCGCATCTTTTACAGATTTTTTAGTGAGTTCTATCGATCTGTCTATATAATCCTTAACTAATTCTTCGAGTTTTGCTCTGGAAAGTTTTAATAAGAAATGCTTTGGTCCGGTGGCATCGGAAGTGATGTAGGGAAGATTGATCTCTGTTTCAAAGGAAGTGGAAAGTTCGTGTTTAGCCCTTTCAGCCGCTTCTTTTAATCTTTGTAGGGCTAAAGGATCCTTTGAAAGATCTACGCCTTCTTGTTTTTTATATTCAGCAACGAGATGTTCATTGATCTTTTTATCAAAGTCGTCGCCGCCAAGGTGAGTATCTCCGCCGGTAGCCAAAACTTTTACGTCGCCGCCGAGTTTGTCGAAATCCACTTCCAAAATGGAAATATCAAAAGTTCCTCCACCAAAATCGTAGACGGCAACTTGTTCATTTTTTTGTTTGTTTAAACCATAGGCAAGCGCAGCTGCGGTTGGTTCATTGATAATTCTTCTGACTTTAAGTCCGGCAATTTCACCCGCATTTTTAGTAGCTTGTCTTTGACTGTCATCAAAGTAAGCGGGGACAGTGATAATGGCCTCAGTGATCGTTTCTCCTAGTTTGGCTTCGGCATCAGCTTTTAATTTAGCCAAGATCATTGCCGAGATTTCTTCAGGCTTATACCATTTATCTCCCATTTTTATTTCTACTCCTCCGGTGGATGACTCACGGATATCATAAGTAAGCCATTTTTTATCGCTTTGTACTTCTGGGTCAGAGAATTTTCTACCAATTAATCTTTTTACTGAAAAGATAGTGTTTTTTGGATTGGCTACTGCCTGTCTTTTTGCTAAAAGTCCGGCTAATCTTTCGTTAGCCTTATTTAGAGCTACGATCGAGGGCGTCGTGCGCGCTCCTTCGGCGTTTTCCAAAATTTTTGTCTGTCCATCGACTATTACCGAGACCGCTGAATTTGTTGTTCCTAAGTCTATTCCAATTATTTTACTCATTTTTTATTTATTATTAATTATTTATTTTGATATTTTGACTTTTGTTGGTCTTATCACTTTTCCGTTTAATTTCCATCCTTTTACCATTTCTTCTAATATCGTTCCGCTTTCTTTTTCTGAGTCTTCTTGCAGCATAGCTTCATGGAGTGATGGATCAAACATTTCTCCCAGTGATTTTATTTTTTCTAGTCCTTGCTTGTTCAATATTTTTTCAAGTTGAGAATAAATTATTTCTATTCCCTTTTTAGCTTCCGGGTCTTTTGTAGCCAGTATCGATAGTTCGAAACTGTCCAGAATTAAAAGCAGGTCCTTTATTAAGCTCTCATTGGCAAATTTCATAATTTCCTCCATTCTCCTTAATTCATCTTTCTGCTGATTTATGGAGTCCGCCTTCGCTCGTTTCCAGCCATTTAGATATTCTTCTTTTTCTTTTTCTAGTTTCGCTATCTGCTCTTTTAATATATTGGTTTCCCGCTCAGCGTCTGAGCGAGGCTCGCCCGCCTTTGGCGAGGCGGCGGATCTTTCTATGGGTTCGGTTTCCGGGGGAGCATTGTTTTGTTTATTTTGTTCGTCCATTTTTTATTTTTTTTAAATATTTTACGTTTTTTTCGTAATCCATTCTCTTGGGCCCGATCAGCGCGAGATAGTATTTATTTCCGTTTATATCGTATGAATCAATTATTACAGACAAATGCTCGCTTTGGGTGATAGGGCTTTTCTTGCCGATAAAGATCTGCGGAGAGTCTGACTTTTCAATGACCCGTGGCAGTTTTTCCATTCTTTCATCAAGCATTTCAAAATCTTTTGCTACCTGGCAGAAATCCTCACGATTGCTTATTTCCAGTTGGTCGAAGAGCTCGTCCAGACCCATTTTGTATGCCGCATTATCTTTATCGCTAAATCCAGCGCTTAATAATTTTGTTTCTTGAGAAACTCGGCTTACAAAATGCTCTAATCCATTATTTCCCATCAGATTCACCATTCTATTGAAGTGTTGATGAAAATTATTCATAGAATCAAGCACATCTTGCATTACTTTGTTGGCTAAAAATTGATAGCCTTTATCGGTAGGTATGCGGCCTCCGGAAGTATGGGGCTGATTTAAAAAGCCCGATTCAGTTAGAGCATTAAGAACGGAACGAATGGTTGCGTCCTTTACTCCAAATTTATATTTTTCGGCGATCTGTTTTGAGCTTACCGGTTCGCCTTCATTTATAAATTCCTGGATGGCGGCTTCTAAAATTTTATAGCTTCTATCGTCAAACATACCCCTAATTTTAGGGGAACATTGGCACTCTTGTCAATAGACTGCTAATTCGAAATTTTTAGTCCCAAGTTTTATCGTTATTGTTTTATTGAAATATAAACCGTGCTCGCTCTGAGCGAAGCGAATGGGTTAATAGATTGCCAATTAATATTGTTTAGTTTTTTAAGTTTAATTATTACTTTTTTAAAATAATAATTATGTTCAGAACTTTATTTTTAATTATTGGTCGCTAATTGTCCGCAGGCGCCTTCAATATCCTGTCCGAATTCGTGCCGCTGGGTGACCGTGATCCCTTCGCGTTCCAATATTTCTTTAAATCTTTTAATTTGTGAAGCGGGAGATGGATCAAATATTCCGGTTGGATTATAAGAGATCAAATTAACCATATAGAGCGGTTTTTTCATCAATTTTGCTAAGGTCCTAGCATGCTCTTCGGAATCATTTATATTCCTCAGCATTATATATTCGAACATTACCCGGCGATTGGTTTTTTTAATATATTCATCCACTGTAGCTAATATTTTTTCGATGGGATATTTTTTGTTGGCGGGCATTATTTCTGAACGGGTTTTATTGTCCGGAGCGTGTAGGGAGACCGCTAAGTTTAATTGCATTTCTTCATCTGCTAGTCTTTCGATCCCTTCGATCACTCCAACGGTAGATATAGAAATATGTCTGGCGCCTAAATTGAATCCATTTTTATCATTTAATATTTTTATGGCTCCTATTACATTTTGATAGTTCATAAACGGCTCTCCCATGCCCATAAAAACGACATTGGTTATTTTTTCATTAAGATCTTTTAAATAGCGTGCGAAAAATAAAATTTGTTCAAGAATTTCCCAAATTTCTAGATTTCTTTTAAAACCCATTCTTCCGGTAGCGCAAAAAGAGCAGCCCATGGGACAGCCAACTTGAGAAGAGACGCAGACGGTGTTCCTTTTATCGCTATGGCGCATCAGGACGGTTTCAACTTCTAAGCCATCTTCCAGGGTTATAAGCGTTTTTACGGTTTTTTTATCTTTGGAAGTAAAAGCCTCAGCCGATATTTCTATTGGAAATTCCTCGTTTAATTTTTCTCTTAGGCTTATTGGCAATCCTGTCGCTTCTTGCCAGTTTTTAATTAGGTCTTGAAAAAGACTTTTTGTGGCTTGGTTAAGGCGGTATTTCGGTTCGTTTTCGAATGCTCTTTGAAATGTTTTGAAATTCATGTGTGTGTTTTTGATATAAAAAATTAAATGAATTAATGCTCCGTATTTAAATATAAAGATTCTACTTTTTCTCTGGCCCACGGGGTTTTGCGTAAAAAGGCAAGGCTCGATCTAACGCTTGGATTATTGATGAAGCATTGGATCTTGATGTGGGAACCAAGCTCTGTCCAACCATATTTCTCTATTAAAAATTTCAGTATTGATTCAAGCGTCTTTCCGTGTAGGGGATTATTGGGTTGGCTATTCATAATTATTATATCGAAATATTACTCTTTCAGTGGATTTGGGGCAAGGAAATTATTTAGATCGTATTGTTAATGGCGTTGTTTCGGTTGGAATAGTAATTTGCTAATTTATTTTTATTTAATAAAATATATAGCGCAAAAAAGATCGATGTAGTTAGCCAAATGAGACCAACGCGCGGCGAAAAGATCCAAATGGTGCAGTCAATTATTATCCAGTGATATAGATATAAATAAAGGGTATTATTTCCCAATAATTGAATTATTGCGAGTGATCTTTTTATCCAGGGATCGCTCTTTTTTTCAAGGTAATCAAAAATATATAATTGCAGGGATATTATAAATGAACCAAATGCGATGAAGTAGGGTGCAAGTGGAAAGCGATAGTCAGAAGGAAATAATGATCTGTGTTGAAAATATGATGAAATGCCGCAAATAAGGGTTAATATTCCGCTTGTAATAAGAATTGTTTTTTTTCGTTTTTCAAATCCGATCTGGGCCATAAAGAAACCGATAAGAAATGGTATCAGCCATAAAGCAATTGGGAAGAGTACATATCCGTTTGCATACAAGAACTTAATGATCGGCGCGCTGGCGGATGAGATATTCGTGGCATAGTCGAGAATGAAAAGCGTTATGATAATGAGCGCTATGCTTGTTTTGGGATATTTCGATCTCTTGTGTATGTATAAAAATAATGGTGAGAGCGCTAGAAAGAATGCGTAGGTAATAAGAACGGTGAGCGGAACGGAGAAGCTGCGGAATGCTAAAATGTCGGGGATCGTAAATTTTCCGATATTTATAAATTGTCCATAAAAAGGTTCCGTTGAAAAATTGAATATTGCCAGTTTGATAATGCTGTATAAATAATATAAAAAAAGCAGCTTTGATCCTCTGTATAGCAGCCGGTCAAATGTTTGACGCAATGATGTGTTGTGTTCGTAGGCTATGACGATCAGGCTGCCCGTAGTAAGTACGAACGTAAAGATGCCCGTATATAGAAATTCTTTCAATAAGCGTCCGCTTAGCGATAGGGATATATTGGACCAATCGATCAAATGGATCAGTGCGATACTTATAAGGGCGGTTCCATTCAGATAAGAAATGTATACATTTTTCTTTTTTAGCGGCGCGGAATGTGTTTTCTGATCCATGATTTTTATGCGTGCAATTATAGCATATGGCTATATGGAAATATTAATTATTCAATGTGAATCAGTAATAAATAGTGAAAGGAAATAATGTATAATTTAATCAATGAAAATTAGAAAAGTTTATTTGGATAACGCATCAACAACGCCAACTGATCCTAAGGTGTTAAAAGCGATTTTGCCTTATTTTCAAGATAAATATGGCAATCCGTCTTCTTTGCACGCCCTTGGCAGAGAAAGTAAAAATGCGATCGAGACGGCAAGAAATAATATTGCCAAGCATATCGGCGCTGAGCTGGAAGAAATTATATTTACTAGCGGAGGAACCGAATCTGATAATTTGGCGATATTCGGCATTGCCCGCGCCTATAAAGAAAAAGGCAGGCATATAATAGTTTCCAGTATCGAGCACAAGGCTATTTTGGATGCATGCAAGAAATTGGAAAAAGAGGGCTTTGAAATAACTTATTTGGAAGTTGATAAAAATGGTTTGGTTTCTTTGGATCTACTGAATTCCAGTATAAGACCGGATACTATTCTAGTTTCTATTATGTATGCCAATAATGAAATTGGTACGATCCAGCCGATCAAGGAAATATCTCGAATAATACGAAATAATAAATTATCTAACCCGATCTTTCATACAGATGCTTGCCAGGCGGTTGGGGCATTGCCGATTGGAGTTGAAGATCTTGGTGTTGATGCTCTAACGATGAGCTCTTCAAAGATATATGGTCCAAAGGGAGGCGGGTGTCTTTATATCAACAAAAAATACAGGATCGATCCGATCATGGTCGGAGGCGGACAGGAAAGAGGATCGAGATCGGGAACTGAAAATGTTGCGGCGATCGTGGGTTTTTCCGAGGCAATTACAATTTCAGAAAATAAAAGAATTTCAGAAAGTAAGCGATTAATAATATTGCGGGATCATTTTTTACAGCGTATTGAAAAAGAAATTGAAGGAGTTTTTATCAATGGAGATAAAAAACAACGATTGCCAAATAATATTAATTTGTCTATAAAAGGAGTTGAGGGGGAGTCTTTAATTCTTTTGCTCGATAAATATGGAGTTTATTGTTCTACCGGTTCGGCTTGTTCATCACTAGATCTGGATCCGTCGCACGTGCTTATAAAAATTGGCTTGCCTTTAGAATTAGCTCATTGCAGTGTGCGATTTACCCTTGGCCGACATACCAAGAAAATGGATGTAGACTATGCCATGGAAATGCTGTTAAGATCAGTTGCAAAAATAAGAAGCATTTCTTCCATGAGATAGATCAAAATTTAGTAATATCTTGTAAGACCGATCATAGATGGAGAATAATTTAAAATATGAAAAAAACTAAAAATAAATATAAATGTTTTTCCGACGGGAAAGATTGGGTTTATAGCAAGACTGTGAAGGAACATTTTTTCTTTCCGCGGAATATTCTATTGGATGAAACTGACTATAAGGCAGATGGAGTGGGCACTGTAGGGAGTCCTGAGTGTGGAGATGTGATGATCGTTTGGATCAAAGTTAATAAGAAAACCGATCGTATCAAGGAGTGTAAATGGAGAACTTTCGGCTGCGCCTCAGCCATTGCTTCGGCTTCAATGATGTCTGTAATGGCAACTGAGAAGGGTGGAATGGAATTAAAAAAAGCTCAAACTTTAAAACCTCAGCAGATCGTAGAGCGTCTTGGCGGTTTGCCGGATAGGAAATTCCATTGTTCGGTTTTAGGGCACGAGGCTTTAAGGGGGGCTGTGAATGATTATTTAAAACATAAAAATGCCGGGCAGTGAAAATTCGATTGGTTCGCTTTTAGCGAAATCAATACGAAAATAATCATTATTTTAAAATAAAAATACTTTAGATAATATTAAAAGTCGCATATATAATAATTAATCGAATTTATACTGACCCGGAATGCAAAATAAAAATAGAGAATTTTTATTGATCAGTAAAAAAGAAGAAGCGGAAAATATTACTTCGTTGTTTTTTAAGCCGGCGGATGAATTAGATTTTAATTTTATTGCCGGGCAATATGTAAGCGTCTCGATTTTGTCGATTGGCGGGCGTTCAAAGTGCTATACGATCTCGAGCGTGCCAAGCGATAAATTAATTTGCCTTACCGTTAAAAGGCAGGGGGAATTTTCTTCGGAATTGATCGATTCAAAGATCGGCGACAAATTGATCTTTAATGGTCCGTATGGAAATTTTTATCCGGAAGAAAATTGCGGAGACTTGGTATTTATCGCCGGAGGGATTGGTATTGCTCCTTTTATCAGTGTTATCAGAGATAGATTAAATTCGCCTGTATGCGCAGGCATGAAAGAAAGATCAAAAATAACTTTGTTGTATAGCAATAAAACTATGGCTAGCGTTGCTTTTTGGGATGAGCTAAGCCAATTAAAAGAAAGCGGGGCTATAGATATGGTTTATTTTCTAACTCAAGAAAAAAATAATAAGGATCCCTTGATCCAAGAATATTCGCGAATTAATAGGGAATTGCTTAAAAAATATATTTTTCCTTTCGAGAAAAGAAATTATTATCTTTGTGGATCGATACAATTTGTAAATGCCATTTGGAAGGAGCTAAAGGGGATCGGTGTTCCAGAAGAAAATATTTTTACAGAGTCGTTTTATTAAAATTATAAGTTATAATTTGAGCGTTTTTTGATTTGCCATTTATAAACAAATTTCGTACAATAGTATGCGACTGGCACGCTACGAATGCGCGCATGCGAATTATTAAATTTAAACATAATTCATTTTAATGAAGGCAAAAAATATATCTTGGTTGGTATTAGTATTAATTCTGACTGTTCTATCAGTCTTTTTTGTTTATCCAAAGGCTCCAATTGGCGGATATATTAGCCAATATATGCCCTGGAAATTGGGATTAGACTTGGTTGGTGGAAGCTATTTGGTCTACGAGGTGGATATGTCCAACGTTGCCTCTACTGATCGAGATTCCGTTATAAACGGTTTAAGAGATGTTATTGAGAAGAGGGTAAATATGTTCGGTGTAGCCGAACCAAGAATTACTACCTCTAGAGCCGGAGAAAATTATCGATTGAATGTTGAGTTGGCCGGAATTAAAGATATAAATCAAGCTATCAATCAAATTGGCGCTACTCCTTTCTTGCAATTTGCCGAGGTAAGCCAAGTTGATGTTCCTGCTACCGCCACTACTACCGCTACTAAAGCGCAAAAACTCAGCTTAACCGAGCTTGATGGGAGATATATAAAAGGAGCTCAGCTCACATTGAGCGACTTGGGTCAGCCTTTAGTTAGTATTGAATTTAATGATGAGGGCGCAAAAATTTTTGAAGCAATTACCGCTAGAAATATACAAAAGCCATTAGCTATATTCTTGGATGGACTTTCTATCATAGATACGAATGGCGATAAGAAGATCGATAGTAATGATCTATATGCTCCGACAATCGAGGAAAGGATTCCTGGGGGTCGGGCTCAGATCAGCGGTATCAGAGATGTAAAAGAGGCTCAGTTGTTGGTTGAGAGATTTAACGCCGGCGCCTTGCCAGCCCCTATTAAGTTGATAAATCAGCAGACCGTTAGCGCTTCTTTGGGACAAGATTCTTTGCAGAAAACTATTTTAGCCGGTATTTGGGGAACTTTGGCGGTAATGCTATTTATGATGATCTATTATCATGGCCTAGGTTTTTTTGCTTCGATTGCTTTATTCATATATATAGCTTTATCTTTGGCCGTATTTAAAGTTTTTAATGTAACAATGTCTTTGGCTGGTATTGCCGGTTTTGTCCTGTCTATTGGTATGGCTGTAGACGCCAACGTTCTTATCTTCGAAAGAACCAGAGAGGAAATGAAAAAAGGTTTGCAGAAATCCACGTCTTTAGATGAAGGATTTAGGCGCGCATGGACTTCTATCAGGGATTCGAATCTTACTACGATCTTAACCACTATAATTCTTTACAATTTCACTTCAGGCTTCGTTAAGGGTTTTGCTCTTACGTTGCTTATCGGTGTTCTTGTAAGTATGTTCACGGCCATCAGCGTAACCAGAAATTTACTAAGAATTTTTTATACTAAAAATAATCATTAAAAAATAACTATAAATATGTTTGATCTAATAAAATATAAAAATTTATTCATTGGTATTTCGTTGGCTATGCTGGTTTTAGCCTTTGTAAGTATTTTTACTTATGGTTTTAAAGAGGGGATCGATTTTTCGGGGGGAACTTTATGGCAAGTTAATTTTTCCGGCAAAGAAGTTTCTATTCCTGAATTAGAGGGTTATCTAAAAACTAATTTTGGCATAGAGAATCTTCTTGTGACAGCTGGATCTGAAAAGGGAATTATGATGATCAGAACTAATGAGCTCTCTGAAAATCAGCATCAAGAATATCTCGCAAAACTTCAGCAAGATTTCGGACAAGTTGAGGAGTTGCGCTTTGAAAGTATCGGTCCGGTAGTTGGAGCAGAACTTAAGAGCAAGGCTATTTGGGCTTTTATTTTGGTGCTTTTTGGAATCTCTCTTTACATAGCGTTTGCTTTTAGAAAAGTTTCTTATCCTGTCAGTTCTTGGAAGTATGGTATTGCTACATTGATCTGCCTTTTTCATGACGCTGTTATTCCGGCCGGTTTATATGCCTGGTGGGGCAGCGTGAAGGGACTTGAGATCGATACTAATTTTATCGTTGCCATTTTGACGATAATGGGTTTTTCCGTTCACGACACTATCGTAGTATTTGATAGGATCAGAGAGAATCTAATTGTTCATAAAGGCAAAAAACTTGATGAGATAATTAATATCAGTATCAATCAAACGTTCGCTAGGTCAATAAATACAACCCTGACTTTAGTAATAGTTTTGTTGGCCTTGTATCTATTTGGCGCCCCTACGTTATCTTATTTCATATTGCTTATTTTGATAGGAACTATAATCGGAACCTATTCTTCGATATTTATGGCTAGTCCGTTATTGACCTATTTACAAAAGAAATAGGATATGTTATTATATCTGTAATTAAAGAATACAGAAATTACATATTATGACCGTCGCAAATACTGAAAAATTGTTAAATCAAATATTGAGTATTTTAACCCCTAGACAAAGGGAGGTTATTGAGCGTCGTTATGGATTGAGAGATGGCAAGGCTATTACATTGGCTGAATTAGGTAAAACTCACAATATCACTCGAGAAAGGGTAAGACAAATTGAGGCTGGAGCAACAAAGGATCTTAGAGGATTCATAAAGAGTGGTATTTTAAATGATTTTTTAAAGACGGTTAACGAACATGTTAAAAATATGGGAGGGGCTAGGCGCGAAGCTTTGCTTTTGGTTGATCTGCAGCTTCTTTTGGGTGAAAAACCATCTCCAATTTTTGATAACCAAGTTAAATTTTTATTAGAAATGGCCGGTTGTCCAAAATATCACAGTGAGAATGACAAATTCTATTCTTATTGGTATCAGGAAGAATCTGAAGATAAAAAGATCGTCAGTTTTATTGCAAAGCTTATTAAGTATATGAAGACGAAGAAAGAAAAAGTCCTTTCTCATACCAGTATAGATAAAGTTTTTAGTGAAGCGATCAAGCCGCATAATTTAAAAGATCTAGTGGCTTTGAATTTTATTTCTCTTTCCAAAGATTTTCATATTAATTCTTTTGGTGATTTTGGATTGTCTGATTGGTCTGAAGTAAATCCTAAAACCATTAGGGATTGGGCTTATATGGTCCTTAAAAAAGAGAAGAAGCCATTGCATTTTGCCGAGATCGCTAAAAGCATTGAAAATTATAAGAAATCTGCAAGGAGTATAAATCCTCAGACCGTTCATAACGAACTTATCAAGGATGGTAAATTTGTTTTAGTCGGCCGCGGCATATATGGTCTCCAAGAGCTTGGTTTTACTCCTGGTACTGCCAAAGAGGTTATGATGAGGATCTTAAAAGATAATGGTCCGCTTAAACCAAAAGAATTAATGGAATTTGTTTTAAAAGAGAGAGTTTTCAAGAAAAATACGATCTTTATAAATCTGCAAAATAAAAAGCATTTTAACCGTTTAGATGATGGCAGATATGCTGTAAATTTAGCTTAAATCATAATAGTACAAAATCCGCCAATTGGCGGATTTTGTTTATAGTTAAATATTGCTGTCTGATAGATATTTGTTTGCAATAGGCGAGTGAGAGATAAGGGGGTTTAATATTTATGTTTTCTTTAGTAAAATAGAGATAGTGATTCGTAAGCACTAATATAGTCATTATTTAAGTTGTATTCAGATATGGTTGATTTTTGGGAAATAATATCAGCAATAGGCAAAATTCTTTTAGAAATTCTTAAACTTACCTGGTGGATCATTTTACCGGCTCTTTTGTTTTCCGTTTTTTCTGATTTTTGGAATGCCGGTATAAGGGGTATGTATATAAAAAAAATGAAGTGGATCTTTTTGGAAATAAAGATCCCCGGAAATGTCTTGAAGACTCCAAAGGCTATGGAGAATATTTTTACCGCCCTGCACAGTATCTATAATTCTGATCCGGGTTGGGAGGATGTCCATTTTAATGGCAAGGTGTTGTCTTGGTATTCTTTCGAGATGGTGGGTTATGCCGGCGGTGTGAGTTTTTACGTCCGTGCTCCGGAATCAACCAGAAACTTAATCGAATCAGCGGTTTATTCGGAATATCCGGACGCAGAAATAGTTTTAGCTGATGATTACGTGAATTTTATGCCGAGTGTTTTGCCAAATGATATTTATGATATTTGGGGAAGTGATTACATTTTGGCTAATAAAAATCCATACCCGATCCAAACTTATCCTTATTTTGAAGCTAATATAGAAGAACAAAGGCTTGATCCTATTTCCGCTATTACTGAAGTAATGTCGAAGCTTAAAGAGGGCGAGGCTATTTGGCTTCAGTATCTTATGAGGCCGGTTGGCGACAAATGGAAAAAAGAGGGTGAAGAGATCAGGGATAAAATGTATTCTAGGAAAAAACCTGATGCTCCGCCTAGTTTTTTAATGGGAATCATTTATGGTTTTTTTGAATTTTTACTTAATCTAATTAAGGGTATTATGGAACCGCCAACTTGGGCTGACGGGAAAAAACCAAGCGATGACAAGGGTAAGGTAGTTACCTTGTCTCCAGGAGAAAGAAATGTTTTGGAGGCCATTGAAAATAAGATCTCTAAATTTGGATTTGAAACAGCTATTAGATTTATTTATATTGATAAAAAAGATGAATTTACGCAGCTTAATGTTGCTGCTGTGTCCGGAGCCTTTAAACAATTCGGAACTCAAGACAGAAATTCATTTAAGATGATCAGTGAGACCAAAACAAGTGTGACGGGGGATCTGCTTACCACTAAGAGTTGGTTTAGAAAGAATAAAATTTATGCCAGGAAGAGATCTATCTATGACGCCTATAGATCCAGAAAATTTCCTCCAAAGTGCTCTATTTTATGCACCGAAGAATTGGCTACTGTTTTCCATTTCCCATTGTCTACGGTGGGAGCTCCTATGCTTCGCAGGTTAGAGACCAGAAAGGGCGAGCCGCCGTCAAATTTACCAATGTAACTATATGGATGATGCAACAATTTTTGGTATAACAAATTTTAGGAATAGCGAGAAAAAATTTGGTATAAAAATGGACGATAGGCGTCGCCATATGTATTTGGTTGGAAAAACCGGAGCTGCCAAAACTACCGTAATGGAAACTATGGCTATCGAAGACATCAAAGATGGCAGGGGGATTTGTTTTATTGATCCTCACGGTGATGTTGCCGAGAAAATTTTAAAATTTATCCCAGAACACAGAGTCAATGATGTTATTTATTTTAATCCTCAGGATATTAATTTTCCGATCGCTTTTAATCCTTTAGAACAAGTTGGTACGGAATATAGGCATCTTGTAGCTTCCGGTATTATGGGGGTTTTTAAGAAGATATGGGTTGATATGTGGTCTGCAAGAATGGAATATATTTTAAATAATACGCTTTTGGCGCTTCTTGAATATCCTGGTTCAACGCTTCTTGGGATCATGCGTATGTTGTCCGATAAAGACTATCGTAAAAAGGTGGTTGATAGTCTTAATGACCCCGTTGTAAAAGGTTTTTGGGTGAATGAATTTGCTAAATATAGCCAAAAATTTGAAACAGAGGCTACGGCCGCCATTCAAAACAAAGTTGGTCAATTTGTCACAAATCCGCTTATCAGAAATATTTTGGGTCAGGCTCATTCTTCTATTGATATGAGAAAGATTATGGATGAAGGAAAGATCTTGATAGTAAATCTTTCTAAGGGTGGGATCGGTGAGGATAATTCAAATCTTTTAGGGGCTATGATCATCAGCAAGATCCAGTTGGCCGCTATGAGCCGTATGGATATACCGGAAGATGAAAGAAAAGATTTTTATCTTTATGTTGATGAGTTCCAAAATTTTGCCACAGACTCTTTCGCTACGATCTTGTCTGAGGCTAGAAAATATCATTTGTGCCTTATTATGGCGCATCAATACATTCGCCAATTGATCTCGGGAGATAGCACTAAAATGAGGGATGCTGTTTTTGGGAACGTCGGCACGATGATATCTTTTAGGGTTGGGGCTGAAGATGCCGAATTTTTAGAGAAAGAATTTCAGCCAGATTTTATGCTTAATGATCTAGTTAATCTTCCAAAGTATAATTTCTACATCAAGCTTATGATCGATGGTGTGGCCTCTAGGCCTTTTTCCGCTAAAACTATTCCACCGCCAAAGCCGCCAGAAGAAAATTATAAAGATGTTCTTATAGAAAATAGTAGGAGGCTTTATAGCACTCCTAGAAGCTCTGTTGAGGAAAAAATTGCCAGTGAGTGGGCGGTAACTGGAAGCGAATTGGCAAATGATAGGTTACTTAGAAAAGATGAACATCGTTTATCGGAAATATTGAAGCCCGTATTGTCTTCTGCACCTCTTTCACATGGGGCCTCGGATGGACATGATCAAATTATGCTCGGTAAGGAGGGGGGATCTTCTTTGGAGCCAAATGAGAGAGCGCCAAAGCATTTTGATAGACCGGAGAAAAAGAAAGTTGATATGGCTGATCTAAAAAAGGCTCTGGAGCAAAGTTTAGCCAAAAATTTTGGAGATGAAGAAGACGCGCCTGATTTGAAAAATGATGGTAGTGAAAATGTTTTATAGGGTATAAAAAACCGCCAAATAGGGGCGGTTTTTATATTTGACAATATTTATTATTTATGTTAAGATAACAGAAGTTGTTAAAAAAAGAGGACATGCCTAAAAAGGCAAGGAGAAATTTATGCTGGCAAAAATCATGCAGTTGTTAGGGGCAGTTTTGAAAGTTGGCGCTGATTCTTCCGACCATTCTTTGGTGGATGATCAGGTAGCGGTAAGTCGCAAGAGGGCCGAGGCTGCCGAATTGATCCGGATGGAAGATGTCAATGAGAATCTGCGTGTCCGGACCAATCAGCTCGTTTTGAAGTCGGTTGTGACGAGAAAAAAAGTCTCTCTCAGGTGTCTCGGCGAGGAGTTAAATGTTGAAAGGCCGAGAAGTCTGAAGGGGAAGAATGAAGTTCTCAGAAGGCTTAGAAGCGCCAGCCTGCAGGTGGTTAAGTCCGAAAACCCGGCACATGTTTATTTGTGCCGTATCAAATGATTCTCCAAACAAAAACCCCGGAATTCCGGGGTTTTTATTTTATTTGGCTTTTTCTACTCTTTCTACATATTCTCCTGAGTCGGTGTTCACTCGAATAATATCATCTGTATTTACAAAAAGGGGTACGGCGACTTCGGATCCAGTTTCTAGTAGGGCCATTTTGGTTCCACCCTGAGCGGTATTGCCGCGTTCTCCCTGAGGAGCCTCTTTCACCTTAATTTCCACTTTCACAGGAAGTTTGACACTAAGAATTTCTTCTCCAAGCTTCATAGCCAAAACCTCAGTATTTGCCTTAATGAATCTAATGCCTTCGCCGAATTTGCCGAGGGGCAATTTAAATCTATTTTTTGGATTGCCTTTTTCGCAGAACCAATATTCATCTTTATGGCTATAGAGATAAACTATATTAACTTTGTCTACTTCGATTTCTTTTAAAGTTTCGTTTTGATGGAAGTTCTTTTCTACGACCTGTCCGGTTAAGAGATTTTTAATTCTGGTTTTGGCAACCGGTTTTCTTTGCTGCATTCTTAAAAATTCATAATCTAATACTTCGTAAGGAGTCCCTTCGAACGAAAAAAGTGTTCCTATTTTTAATTCGTTGTAACTAAGCATATTTTAATTTAAATTATTAATTTTACAATCTATCCTAATAATAGCTTCCAAACGCGATACTAGCCAATTTTATTTAGAACCAGGCAGGAGGAGGAAATTAGTAGATGATTCTACATTTCCGACGACCAACGCAGTTATAAATAAAATTGGCTGTATCCCAGAGGGTTGCGGTCTAAGAATTGAAAATTTCCCTGCCTGCCGGCAGGCAGGTGTGTTATGCCTCCTCGCTGTGGAATCATCCACTAGCTCGTCGGCAAGCCTTGAAATTTTCAACTTATCCCGGCAACGCGTTTAGGAATTATTATTGGGATAGATTGTTTTGATTTTATGATAAAAATGGTCTTTTAGCAAGATGGGATCGTTATTTTTTGGTAGGGATTGATTTATAGCATTTGTCGTTTTAAGCTAATATCAGTTTCTTGAAATGATTTTGTCCTGATCTTCTCGAGGATAGGAGGGGGTATGGAAGAATCTGGTATGTTTTTGAGGTTCGGTAATCTTGAAGATATTATTTTGGTTAAAAAGCTTGAGATTAATTTGGCTTTATCGGAACTCAGTTCTTTAGTTAACCTGGGGGATAATAAAATTAAGAAATGCGAGTTTCATAATAAGGGTATCAATTGCGGGCATTGTGACAATCAAAAAGAATGTCGTGAAGAATTTATTGAAACGTTCAAAAAGATCGATATTCTTGAGGGGGATATAAAGAAAATGCTGATGGAATTAGAATTATTGCATTTAGAATTAAATGCGATAAAGGACAAAGAAGGATAGGGTCGTTTTTTTAGCCCCCGCGCTCATAGCGGGGGCTTTTACTTTCATATTTATAAGATTAGTTATATAGTATTTTAGAAATATATGGTCAAGGTTAATAAAAATAATAAAACAGTTTTTGTAGGCATGTCTGGGGGTGTGGATTCTTCTGTTGCTGCTGGATTACTTAAAAAACAAGGCTATGAGGTAATCGGAGTTCACTTGAAATGCTACAATCTCGATGGCTGCGCCGACAGGGACCTTGAAGATGCCCGCAGGGCGGCGGAGGTTTTGAATATTCCTTTTTATGTTTGGGATTACGAAAAAGAGTATAAGAAGGATGTGATGCAATATATGATAAATGGCTATAAAAAAGGCATCACTCCAAATCCGGATGTAATGTGCAATAAGGAAATAAAATTCGGCTTGTTTTTAGAAAAAGCCCTGAAGATGGGATCTGATTATGTAGCAACAGGACATTATGTAAAGATCAGGCGCGGTAAGAAGCAGAAATTGTTCATTGCCGATGATAAGAATAAGGATCAGTCGTATTTTCTTTGGACACTGACCCAAAAGCAGTTAAAATATTGCTTGTTTCCTCTTAGTGATGTTAAAAAGCCGGAAGTTAGAAAATTAGCTAGAAAATTCGAGTTGTTGAATGCCGATAAAAAAGATTCTCAGGGAATTTGTTTTTTGGGTAAAGTCGGTTTAGAAAAATTTTTGAAAAAATATATAAAGCCCAAAAAGGGGAATATTGTTGATATTGAAGGAAACGTTCTTGGTAGGCATGAAGGGGTTTTTTATTATACCGTTGGACAACGCCATGGCTTGTATTTGAATGGCGTAGCCAAAAGTCCGGATAGCGAGCCATACTACGTGTCTGATAAGATACTGAAAACAAATACTATCGTTGTGGCGCAGGGCGAGAACAATCCGGCATTATTCAAAAAGGAAGTTAGATTGGTCGGCGTTAATTTGATCGATCAGGTTAAGAATGGTCAAAGTGTTTGGGCAAGGGTTCGTTATCGCCAGCCCCTTTTTAAAGCTAAGCTAATAATGAACAATGGATGCAAATTGATCTTTTTAAAACCGCAAAAATTCATAGCCGTTGGCCAATCTGCGGTATTTTATACCAGATCAGGAGAAATGCTTGGCGGTGGGACTATAAAATAAAAATATTAAGATCATTAATAGCTATATCATTAGTTTTGCAGAGATCAAGATGAAATCAAGTTTTAAAGAAAAAGTTTTCGCTCTGGTCAGAAAAATTTCACGGGGCGATACGATGACTTATAAGCAAATAGCTGTTCTGGCTGGGAATTCAAAGGCGTATCGGGCGGTAGGCAATATTTTAAATAAAAATTATAATAAAGATATTCCATGCCATCGGGTTATTCGATCGGATGGTAGATCGGGCGGATATAACCGCGGATCAAAAAGAAAGATCATTTTATTAAAGAAGGAAAAAGCTATCTGATATGCATAAAGGATTTTGGAAAAAAATAGCAGAGAAAGCAAAAAAGGAAAAGAGGCCAATTGTGGCCTCGGCGTCTATGGCAAATGTTACGGATGCGGCTTTCAGGCGGATGATAGCCAAATATGGCAAACCAGATGTTATTTGGACGGAATTTGTGTCGTGCGACGGGCTTTGTTCGGTGGGCAAGAAAAATTTGATCTTAGATCTTATTTTTGATAAGTCGGAGCGTCCAATCGTGGTTCAATTTTTTGGTGCTAAGCCTGAGAATTTTTATAAATGCGCTCAACTCGCTCAAAAACTAGGTTTTGACGGGATCGATATAAATATGGGCTGTCCCGATAAGGGGGTGATAAGGCAGGGTGCCGGATCGGCTTTGATAAAGGATCATAAATTGGCGCAAAAAATAATAAAAGAAACTATTCGCGGGGCTGGGAAATTACCGGTATCGGTTAAAACTCGTATCGGTTTTAACGAGGTAGAATATAAAAAATGGATCCCATATTTGTTAAAAATGAACATAGCGGCTCTTACTATTCATGGACGAACTAAAAAAGAAATGTCTGATGTTCCGGCGCATTGGGATATGATCGGCGAGGTTGTGAAAATGAGGAATAAGTTAAAAAGTAAAGTCTTGATAATTGGAAACGGGGATATTTCGAGTTTGGCTGATGCACAGGAAAAATATGAAAAATACGGCGTGGATGGGGTAATGGTGGGCAGGGCTTTGTTTGGGACACCCTGGTTTTTCAATAGGAAAAAGAAAGATATAGCCTTGAAGGCAAAATTAAAATTAGCTCTGGAACATACGAATCTTTTTGAAAAAATATTCAAAGACAAAAAACATTTTGATATTATGAAAAAGCATTATAAGGCATATGTTTCCGGATTTGATAGTGCTAAAAAGATCAGAATGCGTTTAATGAACGTGAAAAATATTGATTCGGCGAAGAAGACCTTTAAGGGGCTTATTTCAAAGATCTAAAAAGTCCCGATATGGGACTTTTTAGATTATTTACTTTTTTTCTTAGATTTTTTATCCGAAACGCTTTTCTTTTTAGCTAGTACGTTCAAAAGTTTCTTTATTTTTTCAACGCTGTCGAAATCATAAATGGATACGGGGGTTATTCTGGTTTTGGGTATCTTGAGTTTGGCGGATAGGGTAGCGATCCTTTCTTTTATTTGTTTTGGCTTTAAAGTATCCGTTTTGCTGAGGATCAGATACTCGGGTTTGTCTAAAAGCTCTTTATTGTATTTTCCAAGTTCTTTGCGGATGGTTTTGTAGTCTTTGACGGGGGATTTGGATTCAGCGGAAAGAAAATGGAATAGAATTTTAGTACGTTCCACGTGGCGCAAAAATTTTATGCCGAGTCCTTTTCCGGAAGAAGCTCCTTCGATGAGTCCCGGAATATCTGCCAAGATAAGATCGTAATAAACGCCCAAATTAGGTTCTAATGTGGTGAATTGATAATTTGCTACC
>Ga0172381_10000991_pt1 | contig 35320 bp, 32 predicted proteins | sample Leawel6488metaG_FD_119754 | JGI IMG/M metagenome (GOLD analysis project Ga0172381, IMG submission 119754) | Leachate microbial communities from a municipal landfill in Southern Ontario, Canada - Leachate well 64-88 metaG | ecosystem: Engineered > Solid waste > Landfill > Unclassified | place... | reverse complement strand
TAATTATCCTGCAGGGCGCACCCGATCAGGCAGCGTTCTTTTCTGGCTGCTTCTGAAACTGCAGGCATAATTAGATTATCCTTAACCTGATCATCGCTGCCGATAATAATTAAAGGCACATTAACCGTAGTTAATAATTTAGCAATAAATTTAGCCGCTTCATCAGGGCTTTTGTTTCCGGAATCAGGATGAGCCCCCTGCATTTTTATACAAAGTAATTCTGCCCGATATTCATTCACGCATTTTTCTGCCCAGGCAAAAGGATCGCCTATCTCCTTCCCGTAAATAGTTAATAATTCATCTGCCCAATCAAGCGGTGCAACATCCCAGACCTCAAAAGCAATTTTTGGCTTATTCGGCAGCTTACCTTCATTAAATAACAACGGCAGTCCGGTTTCTCCCCCGATTTTTACAGAACAAGACCGGGAACCGCCCTCTTCTTTTTTTGCCCCAATAGTGACAGTTGAGATTGTACCAATCCATTTCTCAAGGGCTAATTGCGTTGACATATCTTATCTCCTAATGAATTAAACTCTGCTAATACTTGAGCTTTCGGTTCCAGGTCAAAAATTGATTTCCCTTCTAAACTTATTTTTTCAATATTTGGGTCTGGAGATAAACTACCCAGGTAATTTAATCCGACCTCTTTAATTTTTTCATTTTGGATATTTTTGTTAAAACGATTGATCAGAAGAAAACTCTTTTTTACTTCAAATTTTAACTGTTTTACTAATTCTATAATTCTTTGAGTAGATTTTAAACCTACAGCCGAAGCATCTGATACGGCTATAAGCACATCTGCGGAACGCGTAGTTCTCCGAGACAAATGCTCCAAACCAGCTTCATTATCGACTACGATATAATCATAATTATTAACTAACTTATTTATTACCCCGCGCAACACATTATTTACATAACAGTAGCAACCCGGCCCTTCAGGTTTTCCCATATTTAATAAATCAAAGCCCGTTTCTTCCTGGATAGCTGTTTGCACCTGATGCTGTATAAAACGTTCCTTGGTCATGCCGGTTGGAATTCTATCAGGATGAGCAGCTATCCCATCAAGAATCTCTCCAATATTCAGCTGGCTTTTTACGCCTAAGCTCTCACCCAAATTACTATTAGGATCAGCATCGATGGCTAAAACCGAGCCCAGTTTATTTTCTTTTATATAACGGACAATTAGGGCACTAATCGTTGTTTTTCCCGTCCCTCCCTTACCGGCTAAAGCGATAATTTTACCCATTGAATTTCACCGTAGGAAACTTAGTTAAATCCGTATGTGGAAAAAATAATGCCTGTTCATATTCTTCCATATATGCCGGGTTAACTGATAATTCAAAATAAGTAATCTTGGCGGCAAGCTTATCCGCCATAGCCATTGCCTGGCTGGATAAAAGTATCTCTCTGGCTCCAGCCAAAGAACTATTGCCGATAAAGACAAACTTTGAACGCTCAATATCAGGCAGCAACCCGATCTTAATTGCTTTATCTATATCTAAATAAGTACCGAATCCTCCGGCAATATAAAATTTATCAATTGCCGAAAAATCTAATCCTAAATGATTAACCAAGATAGATACTGCTGAATATATTGCCCCCTTAGAACGCTTAAGATTCTCTATATCTGCTTCATTAATTACGATATCCTTACCTGTATCAGATTCTTCTTTAAAACAAACTACAAATTCTTTGCCGGAATCTGATTGACGTATCCGTTTACCTATAGCTTTAATTTTACCCGCTCGGTCAATTATTCCTGTACTCAGCATTTCACTTAATAAATCAATATAGCCTGAGCCGCAAATTCCCTGAGGTAATTTATTAGCAATAGTAGAATATTTAACGCTAAAATCTGTTTTATTTATGTTTACTTTCTGAATTGCCCCACTGCTTGCCCGCAGTCCGCTGGTTACCCCGCTGCCTTCAAAGGCTGGTCCGGCTGATGCGGCAGAAGCAACCAAAAAGTCTTTATTGCCTAAAACAATCTCACCATTGGTGCCGATATCAATTAATATGCAAGGTTTTTCTTTTTGATATATACCGCTGGACAAAATTCCCGCGGTAGTATCCCCTCCGACGTAGCTAGAAACCCCAGGTACACAGCTAAGCAAGCCCCTTGAGTTAATATTTATTCCTGCTTCAGCAGCGCGTAAAGTCGGTAAAAAATTTGCAGTTGCTACATACGGCTCTCTGCGGATATGTGCTGGATCCAGGTTTAATAAAAGATGGATCATTGTCGTATTACCTGAACAAACAACACAATTAACATTATTCAAGTCAATATTATGTTCCAGAATCAGTTCTCTAATAATCTGATTCATCGTGCCGGAAACAGCATTATGCAGCTGGGTAAGCCCATCAGCTTTGGCAGCATGAAGTATACGCGTAATTACATCACTGCCAAAAGCAGCCTGTTGGTTGTAAGCCGCTTTTGTCCCGATAATTTTTTTAGAATTCAAATTTATCAACTGCCCTGAAATCGTGGTTGTTCCGATATCAAAGCTTAAGCCGAAATTATTTTGTGTTGTATCTCCCGGCTCAATTAAAACGATTTCAACTGTGTTATTGCGTTTTCCTAAAGTAACCGTAACTTTCCAGTCGTAATCACGTAAAAATTGGCCTAATTGACGAATGTTAAATAAACCGGTTTGAATTACCGGGAATTCTTCAAATTTACGCAAGGCCCGGTACAATCTCTCTAAATCACTTAAGTTATCATCAAGCGTAGGTTTAGATAACTGCAAGTATAACTTTGTGGCAAAAGGAGAATGAATAAAAACATTCTTCTCGAATTTTTCTTTTTGAGGCAAAATGTCTTCAACTTTTGAATATAATCCATTTAGGCGTTCTTCTAATTCTTCCGGGGTAAGCTTATCAAAATTAAGCCGCGAATAATTAGGAATTACTACCTCTAAGTCACTTTGAATACTAGTTAAACAGGCTAGATAAATATTATCCTTTTTCTCCTGTGCTGTAATTATGCCATTTAATTGGCTGGTTACCTGCCCCCTGTTAACTACTACTTTGCATTTCCCGCAGATTCCATCACCGCCACAAGTGGAGTTAATATGAATTCCGGCTGAAATGGCTGCAGAAAGAATAGTTTTGTCCTTCTCAGCAGTAATTGTTTTATTATCCGGTAAAAATGTAACTTTAAATTTTTGCATTAGTTTAGATTTTTAAGAAATACGGGAATGCCTGCTGCTTCCTTAGGCCCGACAATGATTTTAAATCCTGATTGATCTTCTAAGTCTCCGCTTAACATGGCAACATAACCGGGAATAATCAAATTTTTATGGTTAAGGATATTTTTTATTCCACAATTTTCCAATGATTTAGTAATTGTTTCAGCGTTAAACTTCTCAGCAGCCCAAGCGGTAAGCACGGACATGCCCTGGGTGTCAACAGCTAGAATATATGACGGGATTTTGCTAGCCTCGACTTCGCTTAAAACAGTATAATAACTTAAAGAAAAGTTTGTAGTGACCAAAAGCGGAGATTTATCGTTAACTTTACCTATAGGATAAAGTTTAGAATCAATTTGCAATGGTTTCTGCGGATCAGTATAAATATTTTGCCTTAAAGTTAAAATAGGTAGAATTTCCCAGGCTTCTACGCCTCTTAACATGACAATTCCTGCATACTTAGAGATATAAGCAGTTGCTTCGATAGCTTCTTGATAAGGGTCTATTTTATCTACAATCGTTAAAACCGGATAACCTAAAGCACGGTTTGATTTCTTAAGTGCTTGTCGGCGGATTTGAGTTAAATCCCAAATTTTATCAGTAACCGGTTTTATCCCGGTATCCAGAATTAATTTACTTACTCCTAGATTGTTAAGCTCTTTGGTAAGTTTGGTTAAAATATCAAAATCCTGTGCCGTAACAACTAAGGGCAGATTTAATTCTCGGGCAATAGCTCCAATTTGCGCAAAGTTATTTTCGGTGGCGCAATAAAGCAGAGGCATACGTTCTTTCGCAATTTCAGCAGCTTGTTTCAGAGCCGACAGGTCACTTGCCATTAACATTATCTGCTTAGCTGTGTGAGCTAAAATTATTTTTACTACCTCCAGATACCTCTGAACCTGATTGCTTTGTTTTAGAGCAATCAGGTTAACTTCGAGCAGTTGTCCAACCCGGTCAAATTTTAGTTGATTAATTTTTTCCAAACGCTCCCTAATCTGGACATCTGTTAAGCTATCTTCAATAATAAAACCTACCCCGGTAGGATTACGGAATTTTTCTTCATGCCTGAACATTACTGTTTCATTGCCAATTTCAAACCTTGATTCGTTAACTCCCAAAACAATCGACTTAATCGGCGGTAAAGCTTGGGCTTCTAAAATGTTTTTAGCTTCCGGTGAAATATAGGGACATTTTTCAATCGCCAAAGATTTTTTAGCTAACTGCATAGCAAAAGCGAGGCAAGTTGCCAACCCGCATTCTCGGCAATTTGTTTTTGGTAATAATTTATAAATATCTAATCCTGAAAATCCCATTTTAACCCCGGTTAATTAGGCTGGCAAAGTATCCTGCGCCAAAACCATTATCAATATTTACAACCGTTACTCCCGGCGAACAACCGTTTAACATAGTTAGCAAAGCGGCCAAGCCCGAAAAACTAGAACCATACCCGCAGCTGGTTGGCACAGCAATAATTGGAGCCCTAACTAATCCGCTGACCAAACTAGGAAGCGCCCCCTCCATCCCGGCAACAACAATAATCACTTGAGCTGTTTTTAATTTATCAAGATTACTCATCAGGCGATGTACCCCAGCGACACCGACATCATACAGCTTTTCAACACGATTCCCCATAACTTCTAGCGTTTGCACTGCCTCTTCAGCTATAGAAATATCGCTGGTCCCGGCACAAAGCACTAAAACTCTGCCTTTAGAAATAACTTTAGGCTTAGCTAAGAGATAACCGATTTTTCCAAGAGGATTATACTTTAAGGCAGGTATTACTTTTTTTAAAAAAGAAAATGTTTTTTTATCCAGTTTAGTTAAAAGCAGGTCTTCTTTTAGCTTAACAACCTTTTGAGCAATTTTTTTAAGATGGCTAAGGTCTTTACCCGGGCAATAAATTACTTCGGCGAAACCTTTTCGTTTTTTTCTGTTCGTATCAAACTTAGCAAAACCCAGATCGCAGAAACCTTGTTTATGCGGCATTTATTTATAAACCCCGGAAAAGCAAGTAACTTAAAAGGATTATAAAAATTACAGCAAAAATATAAAAATCATTAAAATAAAAAAAATCATGAATCCTGTTTTTTACCCCGGCTGACTCCAGTTTTGCCGCCTTGGGATGTAAGTGGCTCTGATTTTTTCTATATTGTTCGACCTGTTCTTTTTTGAATCTTAAATATAAGCCGCCAACTTTGTACCCAGGAATTGTGCCGGTTTCTGCTAAATCTAAAACTTCTTTTTCAGGCACTCCTAAGAGCATCGATACATCCCTGACTGTAAGCATTTTTTCTTCAAGCATAAATTATTTTGCGATTTTACCTGTTGCTACCCAGGCATCTACCGCTTTGCGTTCAAACTTCCAACTTTCATTTTCTTTATTTGCCGGAATTTTCCCGGAATTAGCCCATTCAATTATTGAGCTTAATTCTACTTCTAAATATTTTGCTAACTGTTCGGGATCGAGAAAATCGTGTAACATTGTACATTGCCCTTGAAAAATTGCGCCTTCGATAATATTAAGTTTCGCCGGATAAATCTGCCCTTCAACTAGCGCCTGAGGCAAAAGCGTAAGCCGCTCTCGGGCAGTAATCTTACCTTTAACCTTGCCGCCAATAACAATATTGTCACCAATAATATCAGCGTTAATTAGGGCAGTCGGTCCAATTGTCAGGTTTCCCCGGGTATCAAGATTTCCTTCAAATTTACCATTAATTCGCAAATTAACCGGATCCCTGAAACTCAAAGTGCCCTGCATTGCGGCATCAACATCCAGAGTTTTCTCTTCTAATTTTTTCTTAAATGCCACGGGTATCCTCCTTAAGCGTATCTTCTGCAAAACGTAAAAAATGTAAAACGATTAGGACTAAAATCGTCGTATAAATTGCAATTTTATTAAAACCAACCCCTACTGCTAATCCTAGCCCGGCAACTACCCAAAGACTGGCAGCAGTAGTTAAACCTTTTACTCCATCAGGTGAACGAATAATGGTACCGGCACCAAGGAAACCAATTCCAGTAACCACTCCGGCTGCTATACGCACCGGGTCTAATGAAACCTGCTCTTTATATATATCAAAAACATATAAAGATGTCAACATGATAAGGCACGATCCTAAAGCCACTAGGATATGCGTACGCAATCCGGCATCTCTACGGTGAACCTGGCGTTCAAGGCCAATTAAACCGCTTAAGATTAAGGTAAGCAACAAACGCATAACCATCTGAAAATCAGTAGGCATATGCCCTCCTTTTAACTAAATTCCATATTTAAATAGAAATTACTTACTTCACCTTTTTTATAAAGATACCCACCAAGCCCGGCAACCATAGCAGCATTATCCATGCACAACAGAGTATCTGGAAAATAGCAATTAATTCCCTCCTTCTTTGCTGCTTGTGTGATTTTCTGCCTCAAGTAAGTATTGGCAATAACTCCCCCGCCGATTAGAAGATTGGAAACTTTTTTATGTTTACAAGCCATCAAAGATTTTTTAATTAAAACATTGACTACGCTTTCCTGAAAAGAAGCAGCCAGATCTTGTTTTAACCTTAGGGTAATTTTCTTATTTTTTAAATAATAAAAAACTGCTGTTTTAATTCCGCTAAAGCTAAAATCCATTTCGTTATTCATACCGGAACAGGCAAATTTAATTTTATTTTTATCCCCATTTCTAGCTAACGCTTCAATTAAAGGCCCCCCGGGATAACCTAACCCCATAATTTTGGCTATTTTATCAAAAGCTTCACCGCAGGCATCATCGCGAGTCTGGCCTAAAACATAAAATTTAGGAAAATCTTTAACATAAAAAAGACTGGTGTGCCCTCCGGAAACTACTAATGCCACAGCCGGAAGTTTAATATTCTTATGGCAAAGAATGTTTGAATAAATATGGCTATAAATATGGTTAACCCCAAGTAAGGGCTTGTTTAAACTTAAAGCCAATGCTTTAGCAAAAGATATTCCAACTAATAAAGACCCTGGCAGCCCCGGGCCGGAAGTAACTGCGACTAGATCGATCTGCTTAAGGTCAATCTTAGCGTTAGCTATTGCCTGATTAAATACGCCGGCTATACTTTCTAGCTGCAGACGTGAAGCAATTTCGGGAATTACTCCTCCATGCTTACTGTGTAACTTTAAACTACTAGCTACTACACTGGAAAGAATTTCCTTACCATTCTTAACAACTGCTACTCCGGTTTCATCGCAAGAACTTTCAATTCCCAGGACAATCATCTGGTTGCCTCGGAAACAAAAACAAACTTATACCCCTGGCTTTCTAACTGCGGAAGCATCTCTTTTAATGCCAATAAAGTTATTTTACGATCATGGCCTATACCAATGGCAGTACCGTACTTCCCGGCTAAATTTTTTAGCTTAACAATTTGCCCCTTTATATATTCTAAATCGTTTTGATTATCAAGGAAGATGTTCCTTTGAGCAAACTTTATCCCTGTTTTTTTGGCTGTTTTTTTACATATAGACTTAGCCGTCACAAAACTGTCCAAAAAATACAGCTTACGCCTTTTTGCTTCAGTCATAATAATAGAAGTTATTTGCTCATTTTCAGTAATTGCTGAACCCATGTGATTAGACAAACCTTTAGCAAAAATTACTGAAGCTAAGTCTCTATTAAGAATACCAAGGATTTGTTGGCTGTCCATATCCAAAGTAATAGTATTACTTTCAAGCCGGAATTTCTCTTTTGGCTGCATCGGTAAATGCAGTATTATTTCACATTTAAGTTTATTTAAATCCTGCGCAACTAATGCAGAATTTTTAAGATTCGGTAAAACTGCACAGGTTAGAGGCTGCTTAATTCCTTCAATAATTGATAAATTGTCTAAGTGGTATCCCCAATCATCAATTACTATGGCAATTTCGCCTTTACTGACAAAAGCCTTTTTAACTATTGGCTTTTTTTTAACCGGTATTAAAATTAAGGCTATAAATATAAAAAAAATCAGAATTATTAAGCTGAAAAAGAGAAATCTATTTTTCATTTTTATGGGCTTGTTTATAAAATTCAATTGTTTCTAGGGAGTTAATTGCGCGCACAATCTGTTCATCGGATTTGTAATCAAAATCATTCTTCCCCTCAATAGATTTTACTACTTTTTTATTTTTATCATCCAGCCCTTTATCTTCAGCCTCTGATTTTTCTACCAAAATATCCGGGATGACTCCTTTACCATGAATAATTTTTCCGGAAGGAGTAAAATAGTGACTGGTAGTCAAACGTAAAGCCAATCCATCTCCCAAGGGAATAATTGTCTGTACTGACCCTTTACCAAAAGATTTAGTACCGATAATTATGGCGCGCTTATAATCCTGAAGGGCACCGGCAACAATTTCAGATCCGGAAGCTGATCCCTCATTAATTAAAATTGCCAGCGGTAAGTCAATTATGGTATTTTTAGATTCAGAAAAAAACTCTAAGTTTTGATCTTTTTGCCTGCTTTTAGTATAAGCAATCAACTTATTCGGAGCAAGGAATCTGCCGGTAATTTTTACTGCTACATCAAGCAGTCCTCCAGGGTTATTGCGCAGATCAACAATTAGAGCCTTCATTCCTTGTTTAGAAAGAGTGCTTAAAGCATTATTAAATTCTTGTAATGTATTCTCACGAAATTCAGATAAACGAATATAACCAACCCCATTTGCTAAAATACCTACGTATTTTATATCTTTGATTTTAATAATGTCCCGAATAATTTTAAATTCTAAAACTTTTTTTTCAGTATCCCTTAATATTGAAAGATTTACAACTTCACCGGGTTTGCCGCGCATTTTTTTAACCGCATCAGTCAAACTCATATCACGCGTCAAAACATCATTAATTTTAACAATATGATCATTGGATTTTATGCCTGCTTTCCATGCTGGTGTATCCTCTATGGGGGTAATTACAGTTAATAATCCGTCCTTAATTGTAATCTCAATACCTAGTCCACCGAATTTCCCCTGAGTATCAACCTTTAATTCATTGAAAGCATCCTGGTCCATAAACTGGCTATACGGATCAAGCGAAGCAAGCATTCCTTTTAAAGCACCATTGATCAGATCCTTAGTTTTAGTTTCATCAACATATTCTTTCTGAATAATCGCCAAGGTATCGCTAAATACTTCAACTTGCTTGTAAAGCTGATCATTATTTTTATTATTCGAAAAACCCTTTTCAACACTAATAAATAAGATTGCGACAAGCAGGATACCGATAAGTATATTTTTACGCATTAGCTAAGCCTCCGCCTTATTAAATCACCGACAATTTTAGGGTTAGCCTTTCCCAGGCTTTTTTTCATTACCTGTCCAACCAAAAACATGATGGCATTTGTTTTTCCCGCTTTAAAATCAGCAGTTGACTTTTCATTCTCAGCAATAACCGTTTCAATGATTTTTATTAATTCACTCTCGTTAGATACCTGTAAGAGATTGCCTTCTTTAATTAACGCTTGAGCGGTTTTACCCGAATCAATCATTTGTGTTAATACGCTTTTAGCGGACAAATGGGAAATCTCCCCTCTTTCCACAAAACCGATTAAACAGAGCAATTCGTCCTTATTTATACTTAATTGATTCAATTCTCCCTTCCTAAGATTAGCTTCCGACAATAACGGGCCGATCAACCAATTAACAATTTCTTTTTTATCTTTGCCAGGATATTTTTGAATACACTCTTCAGCAAACTGGGCATCCTTTTTAGAACTGACTAAAATTTTAGCATCATACTCTGACAATGAATAATCCCGCATAAAGCGCAGAGATTTTTCCTGAGGCAATTCCGGTAACTGAGTTTTAATTTGCTCAGTCATCATTTGGTTAATTATAAAAACGGTTAAATCCGGCTCAGGGAAATACCGGTAATCTTTAGCGCCTTCCTTACTGCGCATAGAAACAGTCACACCCTTTTCTGCATCCCAAAGCCGGGTATCCTGCGTTATTTTTTCTTTATTTTCAAGCAATTCGGTTTGCCGGATAACTTCATAGGTTAAAGCATCTTTAACTCCTTTAAAAGAATTCATATTCTTTAGTTCTGTTTTAACACCTAATTCTTTTGCCCCGTTTAATCTCAATGAAATATTAGCATCGCAACGCAAAGAACCCTTTTCCATATCGCAGTCAGATACATCTAAGTACTCAAGTATACTCTTCAAGTTAGTCAGATAATCAAAAGCTTCCTGGGGGCTATTTAAATCCGGCTCACTGACAATTTCAATTAAAGGAATTCCCGTACGGTTATAATCAACCAAGCTGGAACCAGCTTCATGAATAAGCTTACCGGCATCTTCTTCTAAATGTATACGAGTAATACCAATACGTTTAGGCTCGTCTTTACCATGAATATACAAATAACCATTTAGAGATAAAGGCAAATCATACTGAGAAATTTGATAATTTTTTGGCAGATCGGGATAAAAATAATTTTTGCGGTCAAATTTAGTATGCCCTTGTACCTGACAATTAAAAGCCAAGGCTACTTTTATTGCAAAATTAAGCGCCTCTTTGTTATATACCGGAAGAGTTCCGGGAAAACCTAAACAAACCGGACAAACGCTAGAATTAGGCGCTTTACCAAAATCAATAACGCAGCCACAAAATGCTTTCGTTTTAGTGTTTAGCTGCAGATGAACCTCTAAGCCGATAACTGTCTGATATTTCATAGTTTGGGTTTAATTTTGTGCCATTCTGTATTTTGTTCAAAAGTATGCGCTACCTTAAAAAGCATCTCTTCATTAAATGCTTTGGCCATAACCTGCAAACCTATCGGCAGGCCTTTTTTAGTAAAACCACAAGGAATAGATATTGCCGGAATCCCGGCTAAATTTACCGAAATAGTATATATGTCGGAAAGATACATTTTTAAAGGATCCTCTGTTTTCTCGCCAATTTTAAAAGCGGCACTTGGCGAAGTTGGGGCAACAATACAATCACAATCACTAAATACCTGGTCAAAATCCTGTTTTATAAGCGTGCGAACTTTTAAGGCGCGCAAATAATAAGCATCATAATATCCATGCGATAAAACAAACGTCCCAAGTATAATCCTTCGTTTTGCTTCAGCTCCAAATCCTTCTGCGCGTGTCTTTTTGTACATTTGAATTAAATTATCTGCCTTAGCCCGATACCCATATTGCACGCCATCAAATCTGGCTAAATTTGAACTGGCTTCGGCAGTTGCAATAATATAATAAACCGGAACTGCATACTCGGTATGTGGCAGAGAAACCTGCTTAATCGATGCGCCCAAAGACTTTAACTTGTTAATTGCTTCCTCAATACTAAATTTAATTTCCGGATCTAGCCCCTGAACGAAATATTCTTTAGGTATACCGATTTTTAAGCCTTTAATATCCTTGGTCAAACTTTTAGTATAATCCGGCACATTTTGATTTACCGAGGTTGAATCATTAGGGTCATATCCTGAAATAACTTGAGTTAAAATTGCCGCATCCTCTACATCTTTAGTAATCGGACCAATCTGGTCAAGGCTGGAAGCAAAAGCAATTAGCCCAAAACGTGAAACACGTCCATAAGTAGGCTTTAATCCCACTACACCACAAAAAGATGCCGGCTGACGGATTGACCCACCGGTATCAGATCCCAATGCCCAAATCGCTTCATCAGCAGCCACAGCAGCTGCAGAGCCACCGGAAGAGCCGCCGGGAACAGATGCTAAATCCCAGGGATTATGTGTCGGGCCAAAGTATGAATTTTCAGTCGAAGACCCAAAAGCAAATTCATCCATATTTGCTTTTAAAGGAAAAATATTTGCACCAAATTCCTTTAACTTACAAATTACCGTTGCGTCATACGGCGGACGGAAACCCTGGAGGATTTTTGAGCAACATTCGGTATTTAACCCATCTGTACAGATATTGTCTTTAATAGTAACTGGTAAGCCGCCAAAAGAACTTATCAAACCAGACGACCTAACATAAGCATTAACTCTCGCATCAACTTCTTGAATGCGCGCATAAAGTAATTTACCTATGGCATCAGGAGTAGTTGATCCGGATTTTAGTTTAGCCAATAATTCATGAGCGGTTAACTGATTTAATTCCATAATTATTCGATTACTTTAGGAACGCTGAAGAAATTACCTTGTTTACTTGGGGCATTTTCCAAAGCTTTTTCCGGGGTTAGTGAAATATGGGGAACATCTTCACGTAATACATTGCTTATAGGTAAAATATGACTGGCAGGAGCAATATTTTCGATATTTAAAGTGCTTATCTTATCAATAAAGCCTAATATATCATGCAGCTGGCCGGATAATTTTTCTAACTCGTTCGGCTGCAATTCTATACGCGCTAAATGCGCAACTTGTTCAACTGTTTCTTTATCTATCGACATTTTTCTCTCCAATTTTAAAATATATTATCATCCTTTATCTTAAAAGTCAATATATACACAGGCAATTGTCACGCCTGACTTGTCTTATTCTTCACGCAACGCCTGAGCTGTCCCCAGCCGGACGTCTCTACGCTCGAAGGAATCTTACCGCTCTGCCGTGTTATTAAATAGCCGGAAAATCGTGCTCGAGTAATATTCCTTCCGCGTAGGATGCGACACGCGGGTAGCGTCAAGCGTCCATGCGAGAACCAAGAGAAGACAGCTAGATTGATCTTGAAGGTAAAACTTATTAGAATTATTCCAGATGAATACATTAGATTGGTATAAGTTGACAAACTAAGTAAAATATGTACAATATTAATAATTAACTTAAGCTAAGATGAATCCAAAAATTAATAAAACTAAAGCAAAATATTATTTAAACGAGCAAGGCGAATTTGTTATTGAAAATTACAATTACGCCAAGCCTTTCGCTAACTTTTTCCCGGGGATCGCCGGAAAATACGGAATCCCGATGTGGGTCTTCTATGTTAACCGCGGCCAATGCATTTCCAGCTTTGGCACCAGAGATAAAGACCAGGCGATTTTAGAGTTTTTTCCGGCAAATAAATCCTGGCAATTCGTAACCAGCCACGGATTCCGTACCTTCATTAAAATTAAATCTGCTAAGGAAACTATCTGCTACGAACCATTTCATAACGGTAGTTCAAATTTAAAATATCAAATAGCCAACTCTATGCGCATCGATTCAGCCAAGCTGACTATCGAAGAAAACAACTACACGCTTGGAATCAAAACCCGAGTTGAATACTTTAACATCCCCAACGATACATTTGCCGGGTTAAGCCGGACAGTAACTATCGAAAATACCGGTAAAAAACCCCAGAGCCTTGAAGTTATTGACGGCTTACCTCAAGTTGTTCCTTATGGCGTTAATAATTTTTTCTTAAAAAAACTTGGGCGTACAATTGAAGCCTGGATGAATGTTAATAATCTGGATAATGATGTACCGTTTTACAAGCTGGAAGTTGATCCAGCTGACCGACCGGAAGTTGTGCATATTGACGCTGGTAATTTTTATCTTAGCTTTCATTTTCAAAAGAAGAGCGCCAAAATCATCCGTCCGATTGTTGATCCTGAGGCTATTTTTGGCGCAGTAACTGATTTCTCCTATCCATCTAAGTTTCTATTGAAACAAAATTTTTCATACCCGGGATGGCAATTAACTAAAAGCAAAACCCCCAGCGCTTTACTTTTCTTAAAACTTAAACTTAAAGCCGGAGAAAATAAAACATTCTATTCAATAATCGGTCAGGCTAGAAACGTAGAAACTTTAAATAGTTCAATTGATAAAATTACAAAATACGGCTACATAGAAGAAAAGCTTGCTCAAAATTCCGATCTGATTAATAAATTAAAAAATGAAATCTTAACTAAAAGCAGCTCCAAAGCTTTTGACCTTTATGCCGGACAAACCTATCTGGATAACATTATGCGCGGGGGTTATCCTGAAGTTTTCAAGTCTGGAGCAGTCTTTTACCTTTATGCGCGTAAACACGGCGACCTAGAACGAGACTATAATAAATTCCAGCTTGAACCTACCTACTTCTCTCAAGGTAACGGTAATTATCGTGATACAAACCAAAACCGGCGTAACGATCTTTGGTTTAATCCGGCTATCGGCGATGAAAATATTATTTTCTTTATGAATTTAATTCAAAGCGACGGCTTTAACCCTTTAATTGTAAAAGGCGAAAACTTTGTACTCAAAGAAAGCCTGGACTTGTTCAAATTACTAGCTGGTACTGTTGCGGAAAAAGATATTAATAAACTTAAACTGTTTCTTAAAAATCCTTTTACTCCGGGGGGACTTATCTTTTTTCTAGAAGGCAGCGGAATTAAGCTTAAAGGCTCTTATGACAATTTTCTTGATACCCTTTTATCTTCTGCCGTAAAAACACAGGAAGCTGAACACGGCGAAGGTTTTTGGACGGATCACTGGGTTTATAACTTGGACTTAATTGAAAGCTACTTGGGGATTTACCCGGAGAAACTTAAGGAGCTTTTCTTCGATAAAAAAGCCTTTTCTTTCTTTGATAATTCCGAAATCGTTAAACCGCGCAGTGAAAAATATGTTCTTTATAACGCTCAAGCGCGCCAGATGCATTCCCTTATGGTTGATACTCTCAAAAAAGAAATGCTTCATAAACGCTTGAATAGCCCGCACATTTTAAGAAATCAATATGGCACAGGCGAGATTCATTATACTTCACTTACCGGCAAGCTTCTGTGCTTAGCGGTAAACAAATTAGCTTCCCTGGATCCATTTGGAGTGGGAATTGAAATGGAAGCAAATAAGCCTAACTGGTTTGATTCTCTTAACGGCCTACCTGCCCTTTTTGGTTCATCCGCCTGCGAAACCTTTGAACTAAAACGCTTGCTTAAAATGATAAAACAAGCGTTGGAAAATTCACAAATCAAGGAAATTGAAGTTGCCGAAGAAATTGCTAATTTTACTGAACAGCTTTCAACTTTATTCTCGGAAGATGAATTTAATTACTGGGATAAAAGCAATACCTTAAAAGAAAATTACCGCCAAAAAACCCGGTTTGGCTTTTCCGGCACCCTAAATAATTTATCAGCCGATAAACTTAACAGCTTCTTAAATACTGCCTTAGAAAAACTTGAAAAGGGATTGGCTAAAGCCTTTAATAAAAAGCTGGGTATTTATAGTTCCTATTTTATTAATACAGTTTTCGAATACGACTCAGTTAAAGATCATTATATAAAACCTAAAAAATTCGTTCAGAAACCACTGCCCTTATTTCTTGAAGGCCAAATGCATGCATTAAGGCTTTCGGACAACAATCAACAACTTTTAGCTCTTCATAAATCAACTAAAAAAAGCGATCTTTTTGACAATAAATTAAAAATGTATAAAGTTACTGCCTGCCTTAATTCCATGCCGGAAGAAATCGGACGATGCCGGGTATTTACCCGCGGCTGGCTGGAAAATGAATCTATCTGGCTACATATGGAATATAAATATATCCTTGAGCTGCTTAAAGGCGGGCTCGCGGAAGAATTTTATGCCGAATTTAAAAATGTACTTATACCTTTTCAAAATCCACAAAGATACGGCCGCAGTATACTAGAAAATTCATCTTTTTTAGCCAGCAGCGTATTTCCTGACAAAAACTTGCAAGGCAATGGTTTTGTGGCCAGGCTCTCCGGCTCAACTGCCGAATTCCTGCACATTTGGCTGGCGATGAATATCGGACTGGCACCATTTACATTAGATAAGAACGGACAGCTTAATTTAACTTTTAAGCCTAAATTAGCAGGTTGGTTATTTAACAAAAACGGAAAATATTCTTTTAATTTTCTAGGCCAAATTCAAGTAACTTATCACAACCCTGAAAGAAAAAATACTTTTGGAGAGAACTGTGCTGCAATATCTAAAGTAATTATTTTTGAAAACGATCAACCTACGGAAATAAATTCACCGACCCTAAACGCCCCATACGCTCAAAAAGTTAGATCACGTCAAATTAAACAAATCGATATTTATTTAAAATAAAAAATGGAATTTAAAATTTAAAACTTTCTGCGGTAATAAGCGCGGATAATGTGTGCGGTATCTATGGTTAATAATGTGCCGCCGTAAGGGTCTAGCGACATACCTCCCAAGTTGCTGGGGTTACCTTCACCGTATTGCATAATAAATTCATCGTCCTTTGAAGGTAGATACCTAAATTCACTGAAAAAATTATGATGGCCCAAAGGATTAGTCTCTCCATTAATTAACCGGTCGGTATCCTGCCATCTTGAGTAAGTGTACTTAAAAGCCATGCCAAATTTCTTGCAAGGCATATAAGTTATTTCGATACCAACATGATTCATGTTATCTGAATTTTGTCCGGCGCTTTCAAAATCATTACGCGTATAATCAAGGTAAATATCCATATTATCCAAAGGCGACAATCTTAATCCGGTTTTATAAACATTAAAATAGTCGTATGGCGCCTGAGGAAATTCCCCTTGATCATACAAGGTAGGATTTTTGGTTTTGTAAAGATTGTCATTCTGATGAAACTCGCCCCATAAATTAGTATCATTTTTCAAGGTATTGGCAGGAAAACCGTCGTAACCTATATAATAATCATTGGTCCTTTCATACACTCCATTTAAACTTAACCAGTCAAAAAAATCGTAATTTAAGCCGAGTGAACCGGTCATAACTGAAGGATCTTCACCGTCAGGAACAGCTGAATTAGAAAAAAATTCTCCGGTATTGCCATCATAGATAAACGGATCAATTCCACCTACCGTATGAGGTAGTTTCTGATAGATACCGAAAGCTTTAGCAGTTAACTTTTCAGTAATCGAAACAGTTGCCTCATCGCGAACTACATTTTCGATAAACTTACCATTGACGTTATGAACATTGCGCACATCAAAAAGGTTGTAAATTTTATTATCAAGAAACGATTCAACGCGAAAACCAATAGTATTTCTTCCGGCATCAATTCCATCACCGATACGGGTTGCGTTAAGTTCACTCCAATTAGTATCATCCCCTTCTAATCCCTGAGCATAGTAATTCATCGGTTTACGAAAATGAATATGCCTGCTCCAGAAAGTATCCTGTCGGGTATTATGATAATCGGAAAGCGAAGAATCAAAACTCTCATCCATTCGACTTAAATAAAACTTAGATTTAACAAGAAAGCTCTCATCTTTATCCAAAGCTATCTCATCATACCCATATTTTAAATCCATTATACTTTTTTGCGGATAACGGCTGATAAATGAAAAATAATAAGCATTACCGCGAGACTCTGTTTTGAAGGTAGAGTTGCTCATATCATAAAAAGACTGTGAAGTTAAAACTTCAGCCTGGGCTTTTAAACCATCGGCAACCTCATAAGCAACGTCTGCCCCGCCAACATAATTCTGACTATCAAGTTTTTGATCCGGATCGGTAATAAACCCTGTGCGGCTGGTAAAGGTTGTTCCAGCCATAAGATTATCGGCAAAATAGTGTTTTAAACGGGTAGCATTAATCACATTGTCCACCTGATCATAATCCTGCCAAAGATGTTTAGGTGTGGCAAAAGTAGTATCAAAGGAAGTGCTTTCATCCGGCATAAAATTAAAAGAGAAACCTCTTAAAGCTGTAAGGTATTTACCATTTGAGTCTTTAGAAAGAAAGGAAAGAGAGTCATCCCAATAGCCTTTAGTATAAGCATTAAGCCCAGTAAGGTAAGACCCCGGAGTATACATACGTAACCACTTGCTATCTTTCCACCATATCCCATGGTTGCTTATATTCATCGGATCATCAGAAGTATAGACCTGATCCTGATAAGCCATCGGAAATGCGCGAAACTTAATTTGATCATTAGCATAATCAACCCATAACTCACGTATCGGCTGAAACTGCCGCTCAATTTTCATACTCGGAATATCAAAATCACCGCTCCATGAAGAACTTATAATAGTCTGGGCTGTTTTCCCATTTTTAACTTTAAGTTCCGGGATGTTAAGAGTATCTCCGGTCTTTTGAGTATATACGGTATTATTGACAATATAACCGGTATTTGACCAATAATACAACTGCATTTCTGCGCTATCAGTACCATTATTAAGGGTAATTTTACTAGTCTTTCCAGTAAAACTCCAGGGATCAATGGTTAAATTAGAGTGAAAATTAAACCCCTCCTTATTCTCCGTATCCAAATTAACATTTAATCGATCATAAATCCTAGGGTCAAAAGTATCGAATCGATTATTAAATACCGCATCAGAATTCATTCTCCAGCTTTTGCTTTTTTCATTTAAATCAAAATTTGCCCGTTTCCAAATAAACTCATCAGGCGTAACCCCAAAGCTTACCTGCGCATCTCCGCTTACTCTTAATGGCCCAACCTTTATACCCGGCTTATCCGATTTTTTACCTGCAACATTATCGGATGCGGCATAGGGAACAAATACATCTGGATCGGCAACCATTTTACCGGTAAGCGCTAAATCCATTGCCTGCTCTTTTGTTAAACTAGATTTTTCCACAACAGAATTATTTAAGGGAACAGTTTGAGTTGTTACGAGTTTTTGTACTACAGGGGAATTTTGAATTACAGCAGGTTCAGAAGAATTCTGAACTAACACAGGTTTTGTTACTATAGAGGAATCTTGGGCTACAATAGGTTTAGGAAAATCTTCAGTCGCTCTGGGTTTTAAACCCGGAGCAAAATCTGCAGCAAGAATCTTACTAATATACTCTTTAGCTGTTTTATTACCAGGGTCAACTAACAAGACTTTCTCAAATTCTGCAAGTGCATCCTCAGACCTGCCTAAGGAATAAAAACTTTTTCCTACCTCACAAAGATAATCCGTGGCCTGATCTTGCGCAAAGGCTAAATTAGATAATAAAAATAAAAGCGCTAAACAAACTAGCGCCATAGCTTTGTAGCGGAAATGTCCTTTTTTCATATTGTTATTATTATATACAGCCAAAAGCTTATGTCAACAAGAAAAATAAAAAAAATATGCCCCTATTTTAATTTAAAATAAGGGCATATTTTATCCAGATTAAAAAATTTAACTTATTTTTTCGATTAATTTCTCAGAAATAGTAAGTTGAACCCTCAATGTATGAATGAAGGAAATTAACAACAATTTTCCTTTATTTTCCACAACAATACTCCCTTTAATCTTACAAAAGAAGTGTTCCCGTTTTTCCTTTGAATTTTTTTCTTTTAAGACGTATAAATACGGCTGCGGCCTTTTAGCATCTACGCTTTCAATCTGCTTGATAATATAAGCAAAATGCCGGCGAACAATACTGTGCACTCCCTCTTTATCAGCTATCTCAGAGCTGGCAATTATTTTGCGTCCACGGTCAAGAGAAGTTAAATTTTTGTAGAGTAAGTTACGCATGTTTTTAATCCTTTCGACACAAGTATGCAACCAAAAAAAAGCCAAATCAATAGGATTTGGCCTGAAAAAGAAAGCGCTTACTTACTCAAACTAATTATTTTTTTTATTAAAATATAGACGAGGTTCCTGGTTTTTGAATATCCGGAAAAGATTAGACTTATGGCGAATAAGCACAAAAATACTAAGCAATAGGCTTAAGAGAAGAACCGGAACTGGCTGTTTAAACAAAAAGCAAAGAACCGGCAATGCTATGGCCGAAGTAATCGAAGCCAAAGATACCATTCTTGAAATTATAAAAACAATAAACCAGGCTAAAACCAGTAACCCGATTATTCCGCCCAATCCGGCTATTTTCAATGAAAGCGCAAGCAGTACGCCGAAAGAAGTAGCGATACCTTTGCCTCCCTTAAATTGCAAAAATATTGTCCAGTTATGTCCACATATACAACATAAACCCATGAGAACAATCAAGTTATATTCCTGAAATAAAACTGGCTTATTCGCAAAATAGCTACCCAGGAAAATAACTGCAACAAACCCTTTAAATATATCTAAAATTAAAACTATAATACCCGGAATTTTACCTAAAGCACGCAGGGCGTTAGTTGCCCCGACATTTCCGGAACCAACCTTACGGATATCTATTCCCTTAAGTATTTTCCCAAAAAGATAAGCCGTAGGTATGCTGCCGAGTAAATAACTAGCTAATAACGCGCCGATTGTCCAAAGCATATAAAATTTTAAATCCTCTCTTTACATAATCAATGCCGGAAATAATTGTAAAAATCACAGCTGGCCACCAAATAAGTTCAGCTACTTTCCATTGTAATAAAACACAAGTAACCGAAAGCATCTGAAACATAGTGGTAAGTTTTCCCCACTTTGTAGGATAAACATCTATATTTTGCTTAACCATATAAATAACTACCGCACCAATAATTATAATCACATCCCGCGAAATTACTATAAAAACAACCCAAAGCGGAAATTTTAATTCAAATCTGCTTAAAGGGGACAAAAATATAAAGGCACTCATTAATAAAAGCTTGTCACCTAATGGGTCTAAAATTAATCCGGCTTTAGATTGTAATTTAGCTTTACGGGCAATAAAACCGTCCAAACCATCGGAGATAACGCCTAAAATAAATATAATTAAAGCTAAGTTTTTTAAAAATGCCATTTCCGGAGAATAAAATAATAGGCAGGCAATAAAAAATGGGACACTTAAGATACGAAAAGTTGAAATTTTATTTGCTATATTCACTTAATTACCCTTATTCTTTGCACAGGCCAATAAATAACCATTGCTTGTCCGAGAACGTTATCTTTGGGAACAAACCCCCAATAACGGCTATCTTTAGAATTAACGGAATTATCACCTAAAACAAAATAGCTGTCTTTAGGAACAATTATTTTTTGCCCCAGGGAACCAAAATCGCCTTTGTTAAAATAGTAAATCTGGTTAAAAATTACTTCGGTAGCCGGCTTATCATTGACATAAATTGAGCCGCCTTTAATTTCAATTGTTTCTCCAGGCAGTCCGACTAATCTTTTAATAAAATTTTTTTTCTTATCTTCGGGGGAAATAAAAACTATTACATCCCCCCTTTTTGGCTGCCGGATATCAGGTAGACTAAACTTAGTAAAGGGAACTTTTGCTCCGTAAATAAACCTATTTACAAGTATTAAGTCGCCCTCAATTAAAGTCATGCGCATAGATCCGGAAGGAATCTTAAATGCCTGCACTATGAAAGCCCGAATAACCATCGCTAAAAGAAAAGCAATTATAATTGATTCAACCCAATCACGCAGCACGGATTTCTTTTTTAAACTCATATTTTTAACACCTCCAGGAATGCTTCTTGCGGTATCTCCACTTTACCAAATTGCTTAAGGCGTTTCTTGCCTTTTTTCTGAGTTTCCCAGAGTTTACGCTTACGGGTAATATCTCCTCCGGAACATTTACTTGTTGCATTTTTACCAGCTGAGCGGATTTTTTCAGAAGCTAAAATTTGATTACCTACTGCTGCCTGGATAGAAACTTCAAATAATTGGCGAGGTATCAGCTCTCTTAACTTAGAAACTAATAAGTGTGCCCGTGACATAGCTTTATCTTTAAACATTAAAGAAGAAAAAGCATCGCAAATTTGAGAATTTAACATTATGTCGAGTTTTACCAATTTGGTTGGCAGGTACTCTTTAACTTCATAATCCATCGAACCGTACCCACGAGTAATCGATTTCATGCGGTCATAAAAATCGACAATTATCTCAGAAAGCGGAACAGTAAAAACCACTTTTACGCGGTCCTCTCCCAGGTATTCATTTGAAACAAATACACCCCTGCGTGATTTAGTGAAATCACAAACTGCTTCGATGGAATCAACCGGAACAATCATTAGCAAACTAGCAAAAGGTTCAAATGCTTCTTCGATATCCTGAGGCGCACACAGCTTAACCGGGGTATCAACTTCAATAAGTTCACCGGATTTAGTTTTAATGCGGTAAACAACATTAGGCACAGTAAGTATTAAATTTAAATTATACTCACGCTCAAGCCTTTCCTGAACAATTTCCATATGCAAAAGGCCAAGGAAACCGCAGCGAAAGCCCGTGCCGAAAGATTGAGAATTTTCCGGTTCAAAAACAAAAGAAGCATCCGAAAGCTTTAGTTTATCCATGGCATCGCGTAGCTCCGGGAAATCTGCCGGATTAACCGGATAAATACCGCAAAAAACTAAAGGTTTAACCTTGCGATACCCCGGTAAAGCAGCAGCACAAGGATTTTTAGGGTCAGTAATCGTATCTCCAATCACTACCTCGCGAGGATCACGCATATTGGCAGTAAAATACCCAACTTCACCACAGGTTAAGGTGTCTACCGGACAATATTTTAAATTAAATACTCCCAACTCCTCAATTTTATAAACTTTACCGCTGTGGAACATTTTTAATTGAGTTTTAGCTGTAATCTGGCCATCAATAATTTTCAAGAAAACAACTACGCCTTTAAATGAATCGAAGCGGCAATCAAAAATTAAAGCCTTTAAAGGCCCAGCATCATCACCTGCGGGCGCAGGAACCGTCTCAATTATCCGGTCTAAAATTTCAATAACCCCTTTGCCTTCTTTGGCTGAAGCTAAGATAATTTCGTCTTCTTTAAAACCTAAAACAGTCTCAACCTGTAATTTAACGCGGGCAACGTCAGCGGAAATTAAATCAACTTTATTAATTACTGGAATAACCTGCAGATTATTATCCATAGCTAAATAATAATTGCCTACAGTTTGAGCTTCAATGCCCTGTCCGGCATCAACAACCAGCACTGCCCCTTCACAAGCAGCCAAAGACTTAGATACCTCATAGGTAAAATCAACGTGGCCCGGAGTATCCACAAGATTTAAAATAAATTCTTTATTAAATTTTTTCGAAAAATAATTCAGCCTGACCATTGAAGCCTTAATAGTTATGCCTCTTTCCTTCTCCAAGTCCATATCGTCAAGCAGTTGGTCGCCTTTATGTCGCGGGTCTACAGCTCCGGTTATTTCTAATATCCGATCAGCCAGAGTAGATTTGCCGTGGTCAATATGAGCAATAATTGAAAAATTTCTAAGTAAAGTTCGATCCATTATTTAATATAATCCAGCATTTTATCTACAACCTGCTCTATCGAAAAATTGGTTGTATCAATATAGATTGCATCCGGGGCCTTACGCAGGGGCGAAGCTTCACGGGTAGAATCAATTTTATCGCGGTTAGACAAATCTCCGGCAACATCAGCAACTGAAACATTCTGCCCCAAACCTTCTAATTCTTTAAAACGCCGCATCGTTCTTTCCTCAGGCGAGGCATCAATATAAAACTTTTTTTCAGCATCCGGAAACACTACCGTACCAATATCCCGGCCGTCTAAAACACAATCACCTTTTAAGCCAAGCTCTCGCTGCAACTTAACTAATACCTGGCGGACCTCTTTAATTTTAGCTACCTCGGAAACAAATTGTGTAATTTGCCCCCGGCGAATATCCAATGATACATCCCGGCCGTCTAAAAAAACACTGATTGGCCCATCGGGATTATTACGCAAATCTATTTTTACCGAACAGGCAAGTTCAAGGATTTTTTGCTCATCACTTACAGGAATATTGCTTTCTAGAGCTTTTAATGTCAAGGCGCGATACATTGCCCCGGTATCGATATAAAGAAAACCCAACCTTTTAGCTAAAATTTTAGCTACCGTGCTTTTTCCGGCTCCTGCCGGGCCATCAACAGCTATAATCATCCCAGTCTCTCTCTTTTTTTATTGGCGTTTTTGATAATCTTTGTTAATAGTTTTTTATCCCTGTTTTTCAAGGCAAGCTCTAGAGCAGCAAACTGTTTGCGGAAGGAAAAAATTGCAGACAATAGATTATCACGATTAGTTAAAAATATTTGACTCCAAAGCAAAACATTCGAACCGGAAATCCTTGTGGTATCTCTCAAGCTATTTGAACTTAAACTTAAAAATTTATCCGAAATTGCATTAATTAAAGTAAAAGCAATTGCATGCGGTAAGTGGCTGGTGTGCGCCAACGCCTGGTCATGCTCTTTTGGAGAAATCATAACTACTTTTGCCCCAAGTTTTGTCCAAAAAAGTTTTATTTTATTTAATGCTTTTTGATTAGTTGATTTTATCGGAGTAATAATGCAAACTGAGTCGTTAAAAATATCTCCACCTAAGTTAGCAACTCCTCTTTTTTCTGAACCAGCCAGGGGATGGCATCCAATAAAATTAGAAAATTTCAAACTTAATTCAGATACGATTTTTTCCTTAGTACTGCCAACATCAATGAGTATGCAATCCTTTTTTAATTTTCCTTTAATCTTTGAGGCAATATCAATAATCGAATCAACCGGAGCAGCTAAAATGACTAAATCTGCATCTTGAACAACATTTAAATCCTTGCCTATGACATCAATTGCGCCAATTTTCTTGGCTAGCTTCACATTTTTTTGATGAAAACTAAGGCCAAAAACAACCCCCGCTAAATGCTTCTTTCTTAAAGTTAACCCGATTGAACCGCCAATTAGCCCGGTACCGATAATCACAACTTTATTGAATATTTTCATGCAAGTTTTCTTCCTACAGAATTAGCGATTTTCTTAAGCTCAAGCATAAGTTTTAAAAAATTATCCGGGATAAGCGATTGAGCTCCGTCTGAAACCGCATCTTCAGGATGGTTATGTACTTCAATAATTAAACCATCTGCTCCAGCGGCAATGCCGGCACGTGCCAAAGCCGGGACCAGCCCCCATTTTCCAGCAGCATGCGAGGGATCAACAATAATTGGTAAGTGCGAAAGCGACTTAGCTACCGGTACCGCGCTAATATCCAAAGTATTACGTGTAGAATCTTCAAATGTACGGATTCCTCTTTCGCAGAGGATTACTGAAAAATTTCCTCCGCTTAATATATATTCAGCTGACATGAGCATATCTTTAACGGTTGAAGCCATCCCGCGTTTTAAAACCACCGGCTTCTTAGTTGCTCCGACTTCTTTCAAAAGATTAAAATTCTGCATATTACGACAGCCAATCTGCAGAATATCAACATAATCAGCGACTAACCCCACATCACGGCTGTCCATTACTTCACTAATTGTAATTAGGCCTAATTCATTACCGACTTCCCTAAGCATCTGTAAACCAGCCTTACCTAACCCCTGAAAACTATACGGCGAAGTCCGCGGTTTAAATGCCCCGCCGCGTAAGACGGTAGCTCCAGCTTTCTTTACGTCTCGAGCAATCTCATAAAGGCTGTCGATATTTTCAATAGTACAAGGACCGGCCATAATTACCACCTCTTCACCGCCGATTTTTACGCCCCGGCCAAGATCAATAACCGAACTTTCTTTTTTAAACTCACGGGAAACTAATCGATATGGCGCAAGGACAGGAATAACATTTTCTACTCCGGGGAAAACCTCCAGGGGAGTAACCCTTAAGACATCTTCTGGCCCGATAAGCCCGATAATTGTTCTTTCCTTCCCCTTAGAAACATGTGGAGTTAGGCCCAATGCCGAAACCTTATCGATAATGTGATTAACCTGAGCTTCAGTTGCATCTGGCTTCAAAACAATAATCATTTTTAATTATTCTCCTTAAAATCCTGCACAAAAACACTCACACAAAACCTTAAGCTAACGCGAAATATTTAAAACTTTTCGCAATACCTGAATAAATTTTATATTTTCTTTTTTACTGGCAATAGTTACACGGATAAAATTATCTAAACCATATTGCTTCATATCCCGTACAATTATTCCTAATTTAAGCATAGCTTTAAAAATATCAACGCTATCCTTGTTAACATCGATCAGGATGAAATTGGCAACTGACGGTACATATTTTAAGCCCATCTTCGATAATTCTCGATAAATAAACTTTTTACCGTCTAAAACTAACCTGCGGGTTTTTTTAATAAAGGCTTTGTCGCCTAAAGCAGCTAAGCCTGCGGCTTGCGCCATAATGTTTACATTAAACGGCTGCCTGACCCGCTCCATATAAGCTATTAACTCCGGGCAAGCGACGGCGTAACCTAAGCGCAACCCGGCTAACCCATAACCTTTGGAAAATGTTTTAAGAATAACAACATTATTTTTTTTACTTAAATAACTTAAAGTATCCGGATAATCAGCGACATCAATAAAAGTATCATACGCTTCATCAAAAACAACCAATACCTGTTCCGGTAAGGAGGTTAAAAATTCAGCAACTTCTTTTTTATTAACATAGGTTCCTGTTGGATTATTGGGATTAGCAACAAAAATTAGCTTTGTTTTCTCATCAACTAACTCCAGTATCGCACCTAAATCATATTTAAAATAACGCAGCGGAACTTTTTTAACCTGACGGTCATTAACCTGCGCAATAATCTCATACTCTAAAAAAGTTGCAGTAGAAGTAATAATATTTTCATCCGGCTCAACAAATGTTTTAATCAGAACATCAATAAGCTCATCGGAACCATTGCCTAAAACAAAATTTTCCGGAAGGAGCCCAAATTTTTTAGCCAGTTGTTTTTTTAAATAAAACCCTTGGGCATCCGGGTAACGGTGAGAACCCGATATGCATTTTCTCATTGCATTTTGCGCTTTAGGAGACGGACCTAAAGGATTTTCATTAGAAGCCAGTTTAATAACTCTTTTTAAACCAAACTGCCTTTTAGTCTCTTCAATCGGCTTGCCAGGTATATAAGGTTTAATGTTTAATACACTTTTGCGAACTAATTCTTTCATTTTATTCTTAATCTCCAACAGGATAAGAACCTAAAATTTTTAGATAATTACATTTGGACTCCAATTCATTTAAAGCTTTTTTTACCTTTTCATCGTCATAATGGCCAGTGATATCTACAAAAAAATAATACTCCCAAGCCTTTCTTTTTGAAGGCCGGGATTCAATTTTGGTCAAGTTAACTACATATTTACGAAATGGCAGAAGCATCTCGTACAAAGCGCCAACTTTGTCTTTAATCGAAAAAAACAAAGATGTTTTATCTTTGCCTGTTCTTTCAGCTACATTTTTACCAATTACCAAAAAACGCGTAATATTGTGAGATGAATCCTGGATACTCGAGGCTAAAACCTTTAGTCGGTAAACCTTAGAAGCCATAAGTGAAGCAATAGCTGCGGTATTTTTTTCTTTTTTTGCCATCTCAGCTGCTCTGGTCGTACTCGAGATATCTACCAGTTGAGCATTAGGTAAATTCTTTTGCAGCCAAATCCGGCACTGTCCAAAAACATAGGGATTAGAATAAACAATACGGATTTTATTTTTCGCACAATTAGCTAATAAATTATGGGTTACCTCCAGATTCACTTGAGAACAAATCTTTAAATCTGAATCTACAAAAACATCTAGAGTATGGCTTACTGCTCCTTCAATAGAATTCTCAATCGGCACCACACCATAATCAGCACTGCCTTTTTCCACCTCAAGAAAAACTTCAGCGATACTATTACAAGCAATATAGCTGACTTGTGATCCAAATTTCTTAACGGCAGCTAGATTAGAGAAACTTGCCTGGGGCCCCAGATAAGCAATTTTAAGAGGTTTCTCTAAAGCTAAGCTAGCTGACATAACCTCACGATAAATAGCTTCTAACGCACTCTTTTTTAGAGGGCCTTTATTTAGGCTATAAATTCGATTTAAAACTTCAATCTCCCTTTCCGGAGCATAAATACTTTTCCCGGTATTAATTTTTATTTTACCTATTTTTTTAGTTGCTTGGGCACGCAAATTCAATAAATTTATTAATTTACTGTCGAGTAGGTCAATATTTTTACGCAATTTGTCAAGACTCATTCTTTACCTCCGGGTCTGCCTGATCAATTGGCTCAATAGTATCTTGAGCTTCTTTTTCTTGCGCCATTGTAGTAAAATCATCCATCTTAGGAAGATCTTGCAGCGATTTTAATCCAAAATGCTCTAAGAATTCACGGGTAGTACCAAAAACAAAAGGCCGTCCGGGAACTTTTTTCCTTCCACAAATACGGATCAAATTCTTTTCAGTTAAACTTTTCATTACTCCATCAACATTCACATTCCGCAAAGATTCAATCTCAGCCTTAGTTAATGGCTGCTTGTAAGCAATAATTGCCAAGCTTTCAAGCGCCGGTTTGGATAATTTATCGCTATAGCGGTTCTTAAATAGTTTTTTTAGGAATGGGGCAAAAGTATTACTGGTAATCATCTGGAACCCTCCGGCAATTTCAATGATTCGAATGCCCCGGTTACCGGCATCAAATTCAGCTTTTAGGTTCTCAACAATTTTATTTACCCCGGCTGTATCAAGATCTAAAACTTTTTTAATCTGATCTACGGTAATTGGTTTTTCGGATGCAAAAATTAAGGCCTCAATAGCTGATTTTAAGTTATTCTCTTCCATATTATTCTTTTACTCTTTTCTGTTTATAAACTAAATTTAATAATTCTTCCGTAGTATTTACTGATGAATTTATCTCCAAAACTCTCTTAATCATTCCTTGCGCTTCTGTTCTTTTATATTCAAGCTGCAGCAAAACATCTAAGGCTTCTTCGGAAATATCTTTAGCGATAATTTTTTCTGGTGAATTATAATCCTGAATTAAACCAAACTTACCAACTTTATTTTGTAACTTAGCCACCACCTCTTTAGCTCTTTGTTCCCCAATGCCGGGTAATGATTTTAAAAAAACCAAATCACCCTCATCGATAGCTTGAGCAATTAATGAAATCGGCTTATTTAAAGCCTTAAGTGCTGCCCGCGGCCCAATACCAGAAACTGTAATAAATATTTCAAAGAAATCTTTTTCAACCTGATTTAAAAATCCGATTAATATTGGAATGCTTTTAGTTTGATCAACTTGATAATAGTGATAAGTAAGCAGGGAGATCCTGCCATCTATTGTCATAACCTTTTCAACTCCCTGCATAACGCAAGCAGGAATAAAAACCTCATAGCCTAAACCATTTAGATCTAAAACAAGATAATTTAATCCTTTTTCTAATACTTTTCCGGTAATTCTAGAAATCATATTTTTGACTTCCTAATAGAACTATGGCCGATGGCCAATGCTAAAGCATCGGTAACATCCATATATTCCGGCATAGCCGCTAACCCCAGAAGCTGAACCACCATTCTCTGCACTTGAGCTTTAGAAGCCAAACCATTCCCAGTAATAGATTTTTTTATACGCGTAGCTGCATACTCAAAAAACGGTATATTTTGGGTAGAAGCTGCTAAACAAATTACTCCCCGGGCTTGGCCTAAAATACAAGCAGTAGCCGGATGTTTATAATGTGAATATATTTTTTCAAGTACTATGCATTCAGCCTGCGTATCACTAATCAATTTAACTACACCACGATAAATCTTTTCTAAACGTTGCGGGGTAGATTCTTTTGATTTGGTTTGAATTATCCCTGCCTCAACCAAAGCTGTCGTTAATCCTTTAATCTGAATGACCCCGTAACCGGTAATTGCTAAAGCTGGATCAACACCCAGGATAATCATTCGCCAGAGGCAACCTCGTTTAAAATCTCATCCGGGATGTCAAAATTAGCATAAACCTGCTGCACATCGTCGTGCTCTTCCAATGTCTCAATTAAACCTAATACCTGTTTAGCTTCATTTCCTGCCACTTTAATGGTCGAAGACGGAATCATGGTTAGCTCTGCATCATCCCATTTAATCCCTTTTTCGGTTAAAGCAGCTTTAACTTTTTCTAAATCCTGAATGGCAGTAAAAATTTCATAAATGTTATCTTCATGTTTCATATCCTCGGCACCTGCATCTAAAACAATGTTCATCAGTTCATCTTCCTTAATCTTATCTTTAGCTACGGAAATATAACCTTTTTGAACAAACATCCAGCTAACCGACCCTGCCCCAGCCATGTTTCCGCCTCTTTTTGACATGATATTGCGCAATTCTGCGGTAGTACGATTTTTATTATCAGTAAGCGAGTCAACTAAAATAGCAACTCCGCCTGGGCCATAAGCCTCATACATTACCGCTTCATACACGACTCCCGGAAGTTCACCGGTACCACGTTTAATAGCCATCTTAACATTATCCGAAGGCATGTTTGCCTCTTTAGCCTTTTGCATTATTGCGCGCAAACGAGGATTCGAATCCGGATTTCCTCCGCCATCCCTGGCAACTACAACCAGCTCTTTAATAATCTTAGTAAAGGTAGCTCCTCTTTTAGCATCAGCTATGCCTTTTTTTCCTTTATTCGTTTTCCATTTTGAATGACCTGACATTTTGCACTTCCCCCTTTAATTAAACATTGAACAATAAATTTCAAACCTGACACTTAAACAAAATAAAAACAGGCAGAATAAGCCGGGTTCTGTTTTAATACTTACCGTCAGGCAAGCATTAACTGTGGCCATTCCTCTCAATTTCCGTGTTACCACGAAAACTTTAGCAGCTTATTACCCGGGATTAATCCCCTTAAAACGGGATCCCGCCAAATATGTAACTGGCAGGAAGCGCGCCGGATCAGCACTCATCCCCTATTCTACCTTGCTCCACGTAGAGATTACCGCGTTTCACCTCCCTGGCTTACGCCAAGTACTCGTCTCTGTGGCTCTCCTACCAAACTCTTGGCAGGTCCGCCGTAATCTGGCGGAAATCCGCTGTATATTTAACATACACAAGACGGGAATTACCCGTTACGTTATCCTCTGGAGCCCGGACTTTCCTCCCGGTATTTATCATACCGGGCAGCCACATTCTGCCTGCTTGTTTTTAACTGCCTCAGTTGCCAACTTATCCGCTAAAGTATTTTCTTCCCGCGGAATATGCGTAATTAATATTTTTTCAAAACCCGATAAAAGATGCACTGATCGGTTATATAAATTTAAGATACCGGCATTTCTAACTTTATAAATTTTATTAAGCTGCCGGGCTAAAAGCTGACTATCAGTATTAATCTTCAAACTGCTGGCTTTTAATAATAATGCTTCTTCCAGAGCATAAATAAGAGCGGTGTACTCAGCAACATTATTCGTAGCTAAGCCGATATAACTGGAAATATTTTTAATTAACTGCCCATCCCGATAGATTACAACACCGATACCACTTTGGCCGGGATTACCTTTGGAAGCCCCATCAATATAAATCTCTAAGTGGCTCATTCTTTAATGTAAAGAATACGGTTGCATACTTCACAGGTAACAATCTCTTGATACATTTGAATTAAGTTAATTACTTGCGGCGGTACTAACATATGACAGCCTCCGCAAGAATTATCATTAACTATAACAATAGCTAATCCATCGCGGCTATGCAAAATTCTTTCATACTCAGATAATATTTTTGGCTCAATACCAGGAATAAGCTGAGTTCTCTGAGCAGTTAATTGAGCTAAACAGCTGCTAATTTCCTTAATCCGATCTTCAATAATCTTTTTTTGATTTAAAAAGGCTTTTTCTTCTTCCTTTAATTTTAAATTTTCCTGCTCAATTTTAGCCTTAACTTTATCCGACTCATCATAAGAAACAAGAATACTTTCCTCAATAACCGATCCGTCGGCTTTAATATCTGAAATCTGTTGCTGCATGGTTTGAAATTCTTTATTAGTTTTTAAAGAATAGATCTGACCCTGCAGTTTCTTCACAGCTTCGGCATTAGTAGCTAATTCCAGTTCTTTTTCTTTGCGTAATTTGAGTATTTCTAAAGACTGTTTTTCAAGGGCAATCAAACTTACCTTCTTAGACTCAAAAGAAACCTCAGCTTCCTTAATCTCTAAGGGCTTAGAAACTAATTCATTACCTAAAACATAAATTTGACCATCAACCTCTTGCAATTTTATTAAACCATTTACTTGGGATTTTAAGTTATCGGTTGTCAATCTGTCTCCTTTATAATGGTGGGCGCAATAGGAGTTGAACCTATGGCCTCTACAATGTGAATGTAGCGCTCTAACCAACTGAGCTATGCGCCCAAAGCTTAAGGTTAAAAACTGGGCCCACAGGGACTCGAACCCCGGACCAATTGATTATGAGTCAACTGCTCTAACCGACTGAGCTATGGGCCCTAAATTCAATATTATATAATACTATTTTTAGTTATTTTTAGCAAGAAATTTGTTTAATTTTATCGCTCGGCAAGATTAACCTTTCTTGTCGATAATCTTTAGGAAGATTTTTACAATACGCGGATCAAACTGAGTTCCAGAAGCCTTTTTTATAATATTCATCGCATCTTTTTTGGTAAATGCTTTATGATATGGACGATCGCTGGTCAAAGCTTGATACACATCAGCAATAGCAATTATCCGGGCGCCCAACGGGATATCCTCTCCTTTTATCCCTCCCGGGTACCCTTTACCATCCCAACGCTCATGATGATAAAAAATAAAAGGAATCAAACTATGTAAAAACTGAATCGGCCTAATAATATCTGCGCCAATTTGAGGATGCTTCTTAATCTCATCAAATTCTTTCCGGTTAAGCTTGCCTTTTTTAAGTAAAATGCTTTCACTGATGCCTATTTTGCCTAAATCATGCAGCATTGCCGCCTGTTTAATTAATTCGATATCTTCTTTGGGCAGATCTAATCCTTTAGCAAGTTCTGTGGCAAAATGCACAGTGTTTTCGACATGCTCGCCGGTATAATGATCTTTTAATTCTAAAGTTTTAGCAAAAGCAAATATCGATTCGGACAAACCTTGCTTTGATTGTCTTTCTAATTTATCAATTGTTTTCTTTAAAGACTCAACCCCTGGAGCCTTAGTAATTTTCCCCGAGCCTTTCTTGACAAAACTTTTTAGATCCAGGGTGGAATAAACACGATTACCGCCACCCTCCTTGACTTTGATAAGTATTTTATTAGCTAAGTTAACTAAATCCATTCCGTTCTTAACTCTATCTTCGGGAGAAGAAACAACAGACACGCTAATTTTTAATTTAACCGTATGCTCACTGTTCCCAAAATTAACAAAATTCAGAGATTCCAGAAGCCTCTGTGACATATTAAAAGCAACATCACGATCCAACCTTGGCGATATAATTATAAATTCCTCTCCACTATAACGGATAAGTATATCGTACCTCCTGACCATGCGTTTAAGCTGCCTCGAAAACTGTTTTAAAACCAAATCTCCAAAAGCAATTCCATAAACCTCATTTATGGATTTGAAGTAATCAATATCCAACATAATTATTGCTAAATTTTGGGCATATCTTCTTGCCTGGTGAAATTCGGCTTCAATAATTTCCTGTAAATAACGGTAGTTATACAGACCCGTATGCGGATCAACTAAAGAAACACTCTTTAATTTTTTGTTAGTTTTAAGCAATTCAGTATTTAATTTGCTTTTCTCTAATTCCGAATTTTTATAACGAACCGTTTCCTGTAAAAGTTCTTGCGTGCGCTCATCAACAAGTTGCTCAAGATGACTGCGATATTTCAGAATCTCTTCATCGGTTTTCTTTTTTTGAGTTATATCGACATTTACCTCAGCAACCAACCATTCCCCATTACTATCCTGGAAAGGTATGGTCGTAACCTGGATCGGACGGTTCCCTTCCTTAAACAGGACCTCTTCGCTAATCACAACATTCTTAGTCCTAAGCGCTTCATCAATAGCACATTTGGAACAAGGGCTTTTGCGGTCCATAAAATACTCAAAGCATTTTTTACCTCTCCAATCCCCGTATCTGCTAGCCCATTCTGAATCTATATAGCGGATATTGTAATCTTTATCAATAATGTCCAATCCGGTTTTAGTTGTACCTAAAATAAATTCAATCTGCTTATTTAAAGCATTAGTATTAAGTTCGGCGGCTTTTCTGATTCCAATTTCTAATTCTAAGGATTTTGTACGTTCCTCGACAAGAACCTCCAATTTATCACGGTACGCCCGCAACTGAGCCTCATACTCTTTTTTTTCAGTAATATCCCGGTTACTAGCTCTGCGGCCGATAAGCTTGCCGCTATCATCATAAACCGGGACACAAATATGACTAATCCAACACACTTGCTTATCCTTACGCACAATACGAAAATCAAATTCCAGCTTACTGGATTCATCAACGGCATTTTTTACCATTTTACAAAATATCGGGAGATCGTCATCATAAACAATTTTTTCTAATAAATCAGGATTTTTAATAAAATCAGCTTGCGAATATCCGGTAATAAGCTGACACGACGGAGAAATGTACAACATTTGTTTATCAACACCTTGCCAATACTCCCAGTCATAAGTGAACTCCGCGACTGTACGGAATTTCTCTTCATTAAGCCGCAATTTTTCTAGTGCGACTTTATAATCGGTAACATCGCGAAAACTCCAAACACGCCCGACAATAGTATCATTGATTTTATGTGGCTGCGAATATCTTTCAAATACTCTTCCATTTTTAAATTTTAACGTTTCAAGTGAAGATTTTCCCTGATCAACATAAAGATCTTGTACTTTTTTTAAAAATTCTTCAGGATTTTCCAGCTGCTGAGCAACATAATCCAATAATTTTTTTTCATCCCTCAACTGAATCAAATCATTAGAGATATTCCACAATTCTAAAAATTTTTGATTGAAAATCGAAACAACTCCATCTTTTCCAACGACTAAGATACCATCAGCGGTAGCTTCCAAAGTTGCATTTTGCAGCGAGACTAACTGCATTATGTTTTTTTCAACTTCTTGACGCTGAGTTACGTCCCTAAAATTCCCCAAAATGTATTTTTTCCCGGACAAAAACAACGGCGCTCCGCTAATATCCGCATAAAAAATGCTGCCATCTTTTCTCTTAATTGGAATATTCTCAGCGATAGCATTGTCTTTTTTTAAGAGCCGCTCAAATTGTTTGAGCACAAAAGACATCTCCTCTTTAGGGTGCAAATCAACAATATTCATCTTTTGCAGCTCTTCCAGGCTGTATCCTGACATACGAAAAAAAGAGCTGTTGGACAAAAAAATGTTTTTTGTTGCCGTATCCACAATGACCATGCCATCAGCTACTGCTTCAAACATAGTTTTAAATTTTATTTCAGATTCAATTAATCCTAATTCAATAACCTTGCGCTCGCTTATTTCTTTACGCAGTTCTTCATTAAGTCCAGTCAACTCAGCCGTCCTAATTTTAACGCGTAACTCAAGTTCTGCATGTGTTTCTTTTATTTTTTCTTCATCTTTTTTTCGTTGAGTAATATCACGGGCAATTCCAGCCGTACCGATTACTTTACCTTGATCATCAAAAACAGGAGTTTTTATAGTTTCAATCCATTGGATTTTACTTTCACTGTCAACAAATCTCTCTTCAACACATTTTCGTTTCTTACTTTTAATTACTT
>Ga0172381_10000990_pt1 | contig 35331 bp, 31 predicted proteins | sample Leawel6488metaG_FD_119754 | JGI IMG/M metagenome (GOLD analysis project Ga0172381, IMG submission 119754) | Leachate microbial communities from a municipal landfill in Southern Ontario, Canada - Leachate well 64-88 metaG | ecosystem: Engineered > Solid waste > Landfill > Unclassified | place... | reverse complement strand
TTGTGTATATGCGCGCTTGTATGATATCACTGGAGGTGTATAGGGTAGTCGGTGGTTATGCATAGTATATGGCGATGGGTTATGGTAGATATGGCTGTTGACTGCAAAATTGGTGTCATGGGTGATGTATAGTATCTTGGAAAGGAAATTTTTATGTATAAAAAATATCTACATCTTATGGTGGGTATGACATTATTTTTTTTTACAGCCAACTATGCGGTAAAAGAGGCTGAGAATGCGCAAAAAGTAATGTTGCCTTATAATAAAAAAGGGATGTTTCCTTATAATTATGATATTTCATTAAGTGAAGCCATACAACTAGGAAGTCCAAAGCTGGTCGATGCTGCCATACAAAAAGGTGCACAGTTAAATAAACTATTATCTGAAAAAAAACCCCCGCTCATACTAGCTTCTGAGCAAGATTTAACTGATAATATGAAAAAAATTATTATTATTATGGTGAAAAAGGGGGCTCAGGTTGACCAACGAGACGAGTTTGGCCAGACAGCTCTTATGATTGCTGCGGCAGCGGGACGTCCTAGCGTTGTTAAGTTCCTGGTTGAACAGGGTGCAAATATAGCGTTAGAAAATAATGACGGAAAAACTGCAATTGAACTTACACACAATAAAGATATAAAACAATATCTTATAAAGACTCTTGAAAGCCAAAATATAAAAAAACAAGGGATATGGGCACGTATTACAGGATCTGCTTCTCAAAAGGTACTAGATGCTAAGCCAGAGGCTCAAGTTTTTGTATGGGCACGAGATAATGCCGGTAGTAAAGATCGTAATCTAGCGACTCTTCGACAAATAATAAGCGGCTATAAAACAGAAGATAAAAGAATTAAAGCTATTAATTTTAAGGGTCCTTATGATTATAGCGCTCTTCATTATGCTGTAGTACATGGTGATGAAGAATTAATTAAATTCCTTTTAGATAATGGTGCTGATATTTTGATACATGATGCTCATGGGCAAACCCCTCTAGCACATATAAAGGGAATACTTGATTCTTATTATGATAGAGTTGCAAAAACTCTCTATGCGCTTTTAGCACAGTGCTCCGATGAATATAGAGAAAGAACTGGAGTCCCGTTAACTACAGCTATTAATTATTTAAATATACTTAAGCAAAAAGGTATTTCTGTAGATAAGTCCGAGAGAAAAAAATACCTATGTGATAAATGTATACAAGCAGTGATTGATATGTTGACCAATGAAAAGAATAAGGTGTATTGGAAAGTTCTTTTACATGAGAAGCTCAGCGATTTGCATAATGATTTTACAATAAAAATTCATGAATTAGCTGCTATGGCAGCATATTTTAATAATTATATAGCCAGTATATTTGTGAGAAAAGATGCGGATTATGCTAAAAATATAGAAAGTGGATTTTTAAATAATTTTCAAGGCACTTCTATAGATGGTAATGCTCGAGCTCTCAGAGGTTTATACGAAATGATTGGAGTACCTAGAGATGCACCGATGACGGAAGTGCTTAGTGCTATTAAAAGGAAATCTGATTCTGAACAAGAGAAGCATTTATGGCGACAGATGTTATTTATGTTTGATACTGAAGCGCAAAAAGAAGAATATGATGCTTTTCTTGACAATGCAGTACAAAGGTTGGCAGACAAAAGCAAAAAACATATACCAGCTAATCTAAAAGTTTTTGCTCAATACGAGGGATTCATAACAACATTGAAGAGCGTAGATAATTTTCTAACAACGGGTAAAGTTGATCAGCTTATATAATAATGTTTCTTGCCTAGAATAAGTGAAAGGGGGCATCTGCCCCCTCCTTATTGAATAACAAATATATTATTTTTGAACGCTACCTTTATCTCTTTCACGTGTGGATGTTGAAGGAGGAACTGAGATATGGGAATGCTTATCTTTGACTGTATAGCTCTCTTGAGCGGTCGCGCACCAAATTCTTTTTCATACCCAAGTTCGGCTACTTTTTTTGTTGCTTCTTTGGATACTGATAGAGTAATGTTTTTTCCAGCCAATCTTGTAATAAGTTCTTCTATCTGAATAGCTGCTATACGTTCAACATCTTTTTGTGTAAGAGAGTTAAAGTACACGATAGAGTCAATTCTATTTAAAAATTCTGGTCTAAAGTGGCGCTGAAGGAGCTTTTCAATAGATATCCGTACTTCGTGGGTAATTCCCTGTGCCTCAAGAATCAAATCAGAGCCAATATTTGAGGTCATGATGATGATACAGTTCTTGAAGGATACTGTCCGGCCCTGTGAGTCTGTAAGGTGTCCTTCGTCAAGTATTTGTAAGAAGATATGAAAGACGTCAGGGTGTGCCTTTTCTATTTCATCAAACAGAATAACACTGTAGGGATTTCTTCGCACTTGTTCGGTAAGCTGTCCCCCTTCTTCATAGCCAATATAGCCTGGAGGTGCACCAATAAGGCGAGCAACGGCATGCTTTTCCATATACTCAGACATGTCAATACGGAGTAGTTTTTTAGGGTCATTGAAGAGAAAATCAGCCAATGTTTTGGCAACTTCTGTTTTTCCTACACCAGTTGGACCAAGGAAAATGAAACTTCCGATAGGACGGTTAGGATCAGTAAGGCCGGTTCGGTGCATCTGTATAGCGTGAGTAATGGTGTCTATCGCTTCATCCTGACCAACGACTTTATCTTTAAGCAGTTTTTGCATAGACAGGAGCTTTTCAGACTCTGCTTCTTGAAGTTTAGTGACAGGAATACCTGTCCATCGTGAAAGGACCTTTGCTATATCTGACTCATCAACTTCTTCTTTAATGAGGGAAGGTTTGAGTTTTTTAAGCTTTTCTTGCTCTTGGGAAAGATCTTTTTGAAGTTTGACAAGGGTTCCGTATTTAATTTCTGATGCTTTTGCAAAGTCGCCTTCCCGCTCTGCTTGTTGGAACTTTATATCAGCTTGTTCGATCTTTTCTTTTAGCTTATTGATTGCCTCAAGAGGCTCTTTTTCTGATTTCCATTGTTTATGGAGTGTCTGAAATTTTTCTTTATAATTTTCAAGCTCTTTATCAAGAATAGCGCGTCGTTCTTTTGCTTGTTCAGAACCATTTTCTTTAGCTAAGGCAACTTTTTCAATCTCAAGCTGGCGAATTTTTCGTTCAAGCTGATCAAGTTCTGCTGGTTGTGAGTCAATAGACATGCGTACTGCTGCAGCTGCTTCGTCAACAAGATCTATAGCTTTATCAGGTAAAAAGCGATCAGGAATGTTTTTTGATGAAAGAAGTACCGCATCAACGAGAGCCTGGTCTTTTATTCTAATACCGTGGTGAAGTTCATAACGCTCTTTAAGGCCACGCAGGATAGAAATAGAGTCTTCGATAGTTGGTTCGGGTACCAGTACTTGCTGAAATCGTCGTTCAAGCGCGGCGTCTTTTTCAATGTATTTTTTGTATTCTTTGAGTGTTGTAGCACCAATACAGTGTAATGTTCCTCGGGCAAGTGCTGGTTTGAGTAAATTTGAAGCATCCATTCCTCCGCCACCAGCAGCGCCGGTACCAACAAGCATATGGAGTTCATCAATGAATAAAATAATATCGGTTGGACTTTCTTCAATATCTTTAAGAACACCTTTGAGCCGTTCTTCAAATTCTCCTTGGAACTTTGCTCCTGCAATTAACTGGCCAAGATCAAGGGAGTACAGAGTATTGTTTTTAAGACTTTCAGGGACGTCATTATTAATAATCCGTTGGGCAATTCCCTCTACAATGGCCGTTTTACCTACTCCCGGTTCGCCAATCAGGACGGGATTGTTTTTGGTGCGACGTGAGAGAATTTGGATAACACGCCGTATTTCTTCATGGCGTCCGATAACAGGGTCTAGTTTTCCCAACTGTGCCTGTTTCGTGAGGTTTTGACAGTATTTTTCAAGTATTTGTGTCATGGTATACCTCTTTATGAAATGAGATGAACGAAAAACCACGCTACTTATGATGAGGGATTGATAATGATCTTTGTTTATGGTGAATCTTATCTATACTTATACGTATGATAACAGTAACAAAAATAAGAATTTATCCAAACACTATTCAGCAAGAAGTGCTTTCGCAAGCATTTGGTTGTAGCCGATGGCTATGGAACCACTATCTTGTTGAGACTCAAAGGGTTTATAAGGAGACTGGTAAGGGCTTAAGTCGCTTCGCGTTAAACAGTCTATTACCTGATTTAAAAAAAGAACATCCGTGGCTTGCTAAAACCTATTCTCAATCACTGCAAGCAGTATGCCTTAATCTATCTCGTGCATACATAAACTTTTTTGAAAAAAGAGCACGGTTTCCTCGGTACAAGTCAAAGCATGGTAAACAGACTCTTCACTATCCTCAGAATGTAAGGATTGAAGATGATATGATCTATCTTCCCAAGATAGGATGTATTAAAGCAGTTGTGCATCGCGAGATTGTGGGAAAACTTAAGACGGTTACCATTAGTCGTACGCAAACTGGTAGATATTTTGCATCTCTTCTGACTGATGATGGAGTCACTGCTCCCGAGGTATCTTTTCAGGGAAAGGTACTCGGTATAGATGTTGGACTTACTCACCTTGCTATTACCAGTGACAGATTAAAGATTGAAAATCCCCATTTTCTTATTAAGGCTGAGAAGAATCTCAAAAGAAAACAACGTAAGCTTTCACGCAAAGTAAAAGGAGGCAATACCAGAAATAAAGCCCGATTACTGGTAGCAGGTGCTTATGAAAGAGTTGCCAATACACGAAAAGATTTTCTTCATAAACTATCTCATCGGCTGGTGAACGAGAACCAAGTCATAGCCGTTGAGGATTTGAATATAAGAGGCATGATCAAAAATCATTGTCTTGCGCAATCAATAAGTGATGTAGGATGGAATACACTAACGAGTTTTCTCTGCTATAAAGCAGCTCGAGCAGGAAAAGGATTTATTAAGGTAAATCGATTCTTCCCATCCAGTAAAACATGTTCTTGCTGTTTGCATGTGCAAAAAGAGATGCCTTTAACTATTCGCTTGTGGCGATGTTCTGAGTGTGGTGTTCTCCATGATAGAGATACTAATGCTGCACTTAATATACGCCGAGAAGCACAAAGAATAATAGCGGCGGGAATCGCCGGTACTGCCAATCGAGGCTCTGTAAGACGGGTGATAAGTCGAAAATCTTCTCTATCTGCAGGGGCCGTTGAAGTTGGAAGCCATGGGGCTTTAGCCCGTTGGTAATTCACAAGTCTTGAATTTATGTTTTCGCCTAGATAGTCTGTAAAAAAAGGTTGATTTTACTAAAAGAGTAGTTACGTGAATATCAAGTCCTATCTTCTGTCTGTATCGCCATCCGTTCGGTATATATTAACCATACTCATAATTATGTGTTTGATTTTGATATGGCATGTGTGTAGTTACACTATTTTAAAAAATAAAATACATGGCTATAAAGTGGCTATTGCTCAGTTTCATGTTCATAAAAAAAAGTGTGCACAGGCTCAAGGCGCTTGTTCGTCTATGAAACAGGAAGTTGATGATTTGAAAACCCGTGTCAATAACCAGGTAAATGAAACGCATGCACGGGAGTTATATCGAGGAATGACGTGGGTTATTGATGGTATTTCTTTAAACAAACTTACACTTAATAAATGTCTTCCGGGACGATCACAGAAAAAAGAGTGGTATACAATAGTTCCTTGTGAATTTTCCTTTCAGGGAAGTTTTGAAAATATCATGAACTTTTTAAGAACTCTCAGTTCAAGTGTGTACGCTCTCGAATGTGTTAAGTGTTATCTTAAAGTAACAGAGGATGCGAATTTACAGGGGAGTGTAGTTCTTAATTTTTTGGTTGTTGATGATGTGGAGGAGATGTGAAGAATATACGCCTAAGTCTCTTATTTATATTGGCACTGTTTTTTCTTCAAGGTAGAGACCGTAATCCTTTTTGCTACGAGAATAAGAAAACGTATTCCTGCTGCGCAATGGGAACTGTTGATGGTAAAAAATGTGTCTTGATATCGTGTAGTAATGGCACCTGTACTGTTCGGGCTGGGCAACAGTTGCAGGGCAAAAATATTATTGAGGTTCTGGATAGATGTATCATTATTCAGGATGAAGCAGGAAATAGAGAAGAAATTATGTTGTAAAAAAAGCCCTTCAACTTATGAAAATAAGCTGAAGGGTTAGGGGGGTGAACAATACTTTAGAATCGTACTGTTCATTTAGGGATTTTACATGAATAATCATTAATTTTTTAACGACCATGATCGTATCAGCCCGTTGTATTAATGTCAAGCTATTTGGGGAGTGATTGGATAGTAGTATCTGATTGGGTAAAACGATTAAATAAAATTATTGAAAAATGATTTATATAAAGAGAAAATATTAGAAAAATATTAAATGGTTTATGTGACATCTTGTACGACCAGAAGAGAATCAGTGAGTATATAGTTTTTAGGAAGAAGGTGGGTTTATTTTGGGGGTGTTTTAAAATAATTCTTTAGCGAGCTCGTCCATTGATTTAATAGGGATGAATGAGTGTGCCATTGTTCGGTAAAACTGCTCATTATATTCGCGTGACTGTACAACGATAGGCATTGCTGTTGCGTGTCCAATAAGAAGTACCTGTTTTTTACTTTCAAGCCCTGATAATACTGTTCGTAATTGAGTTGCATGAGCTGTGCCGTTGAGTACTGCCTGTATATCCTTTTCATCATTTAATTGAGCCACAATTTTTGTACCAATTTGAGATAAAACTTCCTCATCAATTCCTGATGGGCGCTGGTCAACAACTAAAAGGGATACGTAATATTTACGCATTTCTCTGGCGATAGTTCCGAAGATTGTTTGGTGTGCAGCTATTGGATTTAAGAATTTATGTGCTTCTTCTATTGTAATCATAAGTTTTTGTGGCTCATATTGTTTATTTTGACTTCCTAAAAATTTCTCCGTCTTTTTTATATATAAATTATGAATGCGACGTGTAATGATATTTGCAACTAAAAGATAACAAAGAGAGGAGGTGAAATTACCAAATTCAATAATGATCGAGGTGCCATTGTCGATACACTCCATCATCCTATCGACGCAGTCAGCTTCTGAAGTTGAGGATGGAGTCGAAGAAACTAAAAAAGGAAAGCGCTCGATAGGTTTAAGTTTCCGGTAGAGAGCGGCAATTGATTCTGGATGGGCACCAATTTCCTGGGAAAATTCCTTTAACCTATCTCCTTGGGCAAGAAATACTTCAAGCCAATTTTTTTTGTACTTTGCTGAGATGAGGTAGGCAGCTTCATAAGCGGTGCTATGAAGATTTAGTTCGGTATTGAGTGATAAAATATCATCTACTGTTATAGCCTGATAGGGGATAGTTAGTTCTACGTCTGGCATGCCACCGCGACGGCGCGTTGAAATAGGATCAAGAGAAAAAATAGTTACCTTATCGGGGAATAGTGTTTTAAGGCCTTTCACGAAGGAATGACCTTCTCCTTCTTTACGTGCTTGAAGGCCATATTCGCTGTGCATATCGAATATGAGATTAACTGCTTTTTTGTGGTGAATAAGACCAGCAAGGATGAGTCGTGTTAAAAAAGTTTTTCCGGTACCAGTTTTTCCGAAAATACCATTGCTTCGTTCGGTAAGTTTTTCCAGATCGAGACATACTTGTGCGTTCATATCAAGTGGTGATCCGATCATAAAATAGTTGTGCGAGAGATCTTTTTCATCGCCAAAGATACGGGCAATATCTCGCTCATGTGCTTCATATACGGGGGTAAAGTGTGCAGGTATTGTTTTTACAGGCATTGGCTTTCCTTCTCGTGTTAATACGAGCATGGGGCGCAGAAGAGCGGTAGCATAGAGATCTTTTTTAAGGGAATTATGAAGAAGTTTTTCTTGTGGGTGTGGTGGGAATAGGAGGATATCAGGATGAGCAGTTTCAAGTTTAAGATCTGTAATAAGTGAGAAAAATTTGTGATGGGATCCATTGATGCATACAAATTTTCCTGTCTTTATAAGCTCAGGATCAGTGTCTTGATTAACCCTCATAACAAACCCTTCAGAAAGTGACCCTGATATAATGGTGCCAATAAGAAGGGAATCTTGTTTTTCTTTATTCATGGGTAAGGAGAAGTAGTATTTTCTCGCGATCTACTTGAACAATTCCTCCAGCGATGGTCATAAGTGTTGTTGTTCCATCGGGAAAGCCCATAAAAATTTCTTTATTAGGTTCGATGAGTGATATAAGAGGAGCGTGCCCCTTTTTTACCACAAAACTACCCCTTGGTGTAGGAACTTCAAGCCAAGTGATTGTAAGAGTTTGTTTATTGGTAGGACTCATGAGCGTTAAATGCATCATGTTTTTTCCTCGAAAGCCAACTTTTCTGCTTTAAGATAGGCTTCTTCAAGTGTGCCAACCATGTAGAATGCTTGCTCAGGAAGATTATCACATTCTCCGTTAACAATTCTTTCAAAATCTGCAATGGTTTTTGAAAGGGGAACATAACGTCCTGGGAGGCTGCTTGAAAATTCTGCCGAGTGAAGAGGTTGAGTGAGGAATTTTTGCAATCTTTTTGCTCGCTTTACCAACTGTTTATCATCTTCAGAAAGTTCTTCAACACCTAAGATGGCAATGATATCTTGTAACTCTTTATATCGTTGTAAAATGACTTGAACTCTACGTGCAATAGCATAATGTTTTTGACCAACAACATGAGGAGACAGCCCTTTTGAGTTTGATTCCAAAGGATCAATTGCTGGATAGAGCCCCAATTCGACTAATTTACGAGAAAGTACCGTGCTTGCATCTAAATGCAAGAAGGTAGTTGCAGGTGCGGGATCGGTTATATCATCAGCTGGAACATACACTGCTTGGATGGAGGTAATAGATCCATTAATTGTGCTTGTAATTCGTTCTTGAAATTCACCCATTTCTGAAGCGAGAGTTGGTTGATAACCGACTGCTGATGGCATGCGTCCAAGCACAGCTGAAACTTCAGCGCCTGCTTGAACTAAGCGGAAAATATTATCAACAAAAAGGAGGACATCTTTCTTTTCGTGATCTCTGAAATATTCGGCCATAGTGAGTCCCGACAATCCGACACGTAGACGAGCTCCGGGCATTTCACCCATTTGTCCAAAGATAAGAACTGCTTTATCAAGCACATTGAAGCGCTTCATATCGAGCCATAATTCGTTTCCTTCGCGAGTTCGTTCGCCAATACCGGTAAAGACGGAAACACCTTTATGTTCAATAGCAATATTACGGATAAGCTCGGTAACAAGAATTGTTTTTCCAACGCCGGCACCACCGAAAAGGCCAATTTTTGAACCTTTAAGATAGGGACACATGAGATCGATAACTTTGATCCCTGTTTCTTGAATTTCATTTTCAATTTTTAATTCTATGAACTGGGGCGGATCACGGTGTATAGGGAGGGTAGCTGTTGGTATAAAGGGGGCTTTATCATCGATTGATCTTCCGAGCACATCGAAAACTCGTCCTAAAATATCATTTCCAACCGGAACCTCGATAGGGTTTCCGGTATCGATAACTTCAAGCCCGCGACTGACACCAAAGATATTTTCAAGAGCAATACAACGAACGACACCATCACCCAACTGTTGAGCAACTTCTACGCTTGCTGTTTGTCCTTCTGCTTCTCCTGCGCGTGCAGGAAGTTTTATCTTGAGTTCGTTATAAATTCGAGGGGCGGCATCAGGTGGAAATTCGACATCGACAATAGTACCGCTGACACTAATTATTTTTCCAGTCATAGTTTTGGCACCTTATTTGTGTAGAGAAACGAGCATAACTGCCTTGTTTCTAGTATTTATCAGGAGTGTTGTCGTGTCAACCGTAGGAGTTTATTGATTAAGTGTAAAATAGTTATGCAACGATCTTATAAATTCTATGTTTTCCTACCTTTATACACGTATTAACCGTAAGAGTAATAACTGTTTTAAATCCGGTAATTTTTTCATCATCTACACTAATGGCACCCGCGTCTAGGAGCCTGCGTGCTTCTGCTGAGCTTGAAACAGCCTTTAATTGTTTAAGCAATTCAATAATATCAAGAGAAGAGGCGCTTAGTGAGGCGAGGGATATGGGTTCACCGAATGAATAATTCTTTTTTTGAAAAAGTTCCTCAAATACTTGTTGAGCGTGATGAGCATCTTCTAAAGACCAGAAGCGCGCGATGATATCATGAGCGATCTGTTTCTTGAGAGCCATAGGATGTTCGGCGTTTTGTGTCTGGCTGCCGATAGGTAATAAAAGAGTTTTGTATGTGAGGATAAGTTTATCAGAGATCGACATAAGTTTACCAAAGGCGTCCTGTGCGGTATCAGATAAACTAATGGCATTGCCGAGCGATTTTGACATCTTTGCTACACCATCAGTTCCTGGAAGCAGAGGTAAAGTTATGACCACCTGTGGTTCTTGATGGTATTGTTCTTGTAGAAATCTACCCATAAGAAGGTTAAATGTCTGGTCAGTTCCCCCGAGTTCAACGTCTGCTTTAAGCATAACGGAGTCATAGCCCTGTAAAAGAGGGTAAAGGAGTTCATGAAGACCAATGGGTATTTTTTGTTCAAAACGATTGGCAAAATCTTCACGATCAATAATTTTTGCGAGCGTTGCTTTTGAGCACAATGAAATAAGGTCCTTGCTAGATAACTTATCAAGCCATTCTGAATTGTACCGTATAGTAATTTTTTTAGGATCGAGAATTCTGCTTACTTGATCAAAATAAGTTTTGGTATTGTGAGCTATGTCGTCAGAAGATAGAGAAGGGCGTGTTTTTGATCGACCAGTTGGATCGCCAATGCGTGCGGTAAAATCCCCTATGAGAAAAATAATTGTATGTCCCGCGTCTTGAAATTGACGTAGTTTTGAGAGAACAACGGCATGTCCAAGGTGCAAGTCTGGTGCTGTGGGATCGGCACCGAATTTTATAACGAGTTTTTTACCAGAAGTAAGTTTTGTAAGAAAGTCCTCTTGAGGTATGACCTGTTGTATGCCGCTGAGGAATTCTTGATTAATAGTATTCATAAAAGTGACCCCAAAAAGGTAGCAATTGTGTATGCCGCTGTCTGGATGACCCATAAAAGAAAGATAAAAATTTTATTGCCAAATAACAGCATAAGTACAAGTGGAACTATAATGCGAATCATAAAAAAATGGTAGGAATCATCAACTTCGCCAGTACTCCGCGAATACAGGAGTGCTACACAAGCACTGATTATACCGAAAATGATATCAATGAAAGCCATGAAACAGTTAAAAATAACAGTGGCGCTTAAGAAAAGTCCGATAAGAAGAGCTAACGAAGAATAGTGGGGCGATGTTCCTGATATAAATGATCGTATAGGTACTGAACCAAAAGCCAAAAGTTTACTGCCGCTACTCATAAAAATAGCTGGTCCCAAAAAAATAATAGTAATAAGTAGGGTAATGATGGCTAAATATATACTTACCAGTGGTGCCAAAGAATAAGCAATAAGAGTTCGTATTTTTTGATAGGGACCTGTAAAGGCAAGAGGATTAACCGGAACGCTTGTTTTCCAGCCAAGGCCAAATAATAAAATACATATAAATCCTAAAAGATTGCCATGGACCCGGATATCGAAACTGAGAAATCCCAAGTCTTCGGCGGTAGAATCACCCATTTTTTTAAGAAGCCAGGCGGTAAGATATCCGCTGGTTACCGATGCACATGCACAGGCAGATAGGAGGATAATTAGAGTGATAATAGATTGAATGATAGATGTAGAGAGCATAAGTTCAACTTTTTTATAAAGGGTTTTTCTTAAAAATTAGCTTAGGTAATATTTTCCCTCAGGTCAATTTACTTAGTGTGCAAAAAACTGTAATTGAAGTACACTTTCCCCTGTTTTTTTGAGTAGTATTACGTATGAGAACATTGTTATGGTTGTAATTAATAAAAAAGAAATAAAAAATAACGTTATTAAACAGACAAGCCTTCCACGTTGGGCGTGGTGGTTGCCGCCATTCCTTCTCGTGTTGGTAGGTTTTATGGTCTACTTCTCCTCTCTTCATTATTGTTTTGCTTTTGATGATGTTATTAATATACAAAAGCGTTTTGCTATAAGGACGGAGACTTTTTGGTCACTTTTTTTTACCAGCTCTCGATGGATTGGTTACTGGTTGAGCTCTGTTTATTATAGTATTAATGTCTGGGTTGGCCGTTCTGCTTTTGATCCCTTTGTTTTTCGCGTGGGAAGTGTCCTTTTTCATTTGATTACCGGGATTCTTGTTTATTATCTTTTTTTATATCTTCTTGAACAGCAAAAAGAGGGGAGCTTTTTAAAAAAACATTCTTTTTTTATAGCGGGGCTTACGAGTATTTTCTTTATTCTACACCCGGTGCAAACTCAAACAGTTTCCTATGCTATACAGGCACAACTTGAAGGAGTATCAGCTTTTTTTGTGGTGAGTAGTACGCTCTGCTGTATTTTGATGATTTATGTACGAACAGCTCTGAAAAAAATTATTGCTACCATTCTCTTATTTGTCTTGCTGTTTTTTTCAACAGGATCGAAGGAAATTGCTATTGTATCTCCTATTCTTCTTGCCCTGGTGGATTGGTTTTTTATTGCACGGGGTGAATTTCCTTCTTTTAAACGACGTTGTTTATATATTTATCTTCCCGCTCTTGTTTTGGTTGTCTCCTGTTATATGTACCTTCTTGATCCAAGTTTTTTTGGTGAGATAGTTATGTTTAAGCGGGAGATCTCTAATAATTGGGGTAATGTTCTTACTGAAAATCCTCGTGAGAAAATTGTTCCTCTTACTTATCTGATCTCTCAATTTAAGGTAATTATTCACTATATTTATATTTTTTTCTGGCCTTTTTCGATCAGCGTTGATTATGACTGGAAAGTTCCCGGCAGCTTTTGGGATTTTTCATGTATTTTTTATTTGAGTCTTTTACTTATTCTTCTGGCGGTAGTTTTTTGGCGGTTGCGAAGAAATAAGACTGATCCAATAAGCTTTGGTATTATCTGGTTTTTTCTTGCCGTTTTACCCCGGTCAAGTTTTATACCCTCTTCTGAACTTCTTGCTGATTATAAAACCTATTTGGCATCTATTGGAATCTTCTTTGTTTTTTCTTTATGGATTGTCTATGGCAGCAGATTATGTTTTACAATAATGGAAAAAACTGGTGATCTTAGTTTTTTGGTACAAATAGTTGTTTTGAGTATATGTATGCTTATTCTGGCAGTGGGTACCTACCAGCGCAATCAGGTATGGTCGTCAGGGGAAGCTTTTTGGGAAAATGTGATAAAAAATGCACCGGGGCGAGCGCGAGCATATAATAATTATGCTGTGTGTCTTGCTGAGAATGGTAAGCTTTACGAGTCCATTCCTTTTTTTAAGAAGGCGATAAAATTAGATGATTTTTATGCTGATCCAGCGAATAACCTTGCTGTCATATATCAGCGTCTTGGCAATGCTGAGGAAGCAATTCCAATTCTCAAAGCAAGTTTGCGTATTAATCCTCGTATAGCAGAGGGGTATAACAATATAGCTGCTTGTTTGATTATGCAGAAAAAATATGATGAGGCTGCGGAATATCTTCAGCAGGCCCTAGCATTACGAAGCCATTATGGTAAAGCGTGGTTCAATTTGGGGAGAATACGTATTGCTCAGGGTAATATGTGGGATGCGTATGAAAAATTTAAGACATGTTGTACTAAAGCAGATTTTGATGTTGAAGTAGGGTTTGCTCATTATGGTCGGGCATGTATGCAGTTGGGTAAATATGATGAGGCTGAAGGGGCTTTTAAAAAGGCACTTGTATGCAATTCTCAATCGGCTTTTGCTCTTCAAGAGCTCGCTCTGTGCTATAAACAACAGGGAAGGATTCAAGCAGCGCGGGAATTACTTACTTCTTTTATTGCCAATAATCCTCGACATGATCAATTACAAGGCTTAAAACTTGTCTTAAACAACCTTTGATTTTATACTCAAAATAACAATTAAACCCTTTAATTCAACTTATTTATATGTTTGATAAAAAATATGATCATCTTCTGTGTGAAAAACAGGCGCAGGAGTTATGGGCAGAAAAAAAGTTGTTTTTAACGCCACCATCTCCTACGTATCGCGTTGATACACCGCCGCCTACAGTATCTGGCTCTCTTCACATTGGTCATATTTTTTCCTATACACAGACTGATATAATTGTTCGTTATAAAAGATTGATGGGGGAATCAGTTTTTTATCCTATGGGTTTTGATGACAACGGCCTTCCTACTGAGCGGTTTGTTGAAAAGAAAAATGATATTCAGGCACATACGCTTTCGCGCACTGATTTTATTAATCTCTGTTTAAAAGAGACAGCTTCTGTTGAAGAAAAATTTAAGCTTCTGTGGCAGAAAATAGGTCTTTCAATTGATTGGGATAAAACCTATTCAACTATTAGTGATAGTTCTCGGGCTGTTTCACAGGCTTCCTTTCTACAATTATATCGTGATGGTTTTGTCTATCGCAAAGAAGATCCTGCTCTTTATTGTACTGCGTGTCGTACGACCGTTGCCCAAGCAGAGCTTGATGATGCGTCTAAACAAACACTTTTTTATGATGTTGCATTTACCGGTCCTGATAATAAAAAGCTTATTATTAGTACAACACGTCCGGAACTACTCTATTCATGTGGGGCCCTCTTGTACCACCCATCTGATAAACGTTATCAGTATCTAGCTGGCGTTCAGGTGCAAGTTCCTGTTTATGGACATATGGTTCCTGTCTATGCTGATGATATGGTTGACCAAGAAAAAGGTACTGGTCTGGTTATGTGCTGCACTTTTGGTGATAAGACAGATATTTTATGGTTTAAAAAACATAAGCTTCCTCTTAAATTATCTTTGGGACATGACGGTAAATGGTTGCCAGAAACTGGTGTGCTTGCAGGGTTGAGATGTGTACAGGCTCGCGAAAAAATTGTTCAACTACTAACCGAGCAGGGTGTGTTACTTAAACAAATCCCATTAACTCACTCAGTTAATGTCCATGAGCGTTGTAAGAGAGAGATTGAATATCTTATATTACCTCAGTGGTTCTTAAAAATTATTGACTATAAGCAGGACTTTCTTGATCTTGCTGATCAGATTAACTGGTATCCGTCATTTATGAAGGCGCGCTATAAAAATTGGGTTGAGAATATCAGTTGGGATTGGTGCCTATCGCGACAACGCTTTTATGGTATTCCTTTTCCGGTGTGGCATTGCAACGAGTGTAAAGAACTCTTGTTAGCTACAAACGCACAACTTCCCGTTGATCCTCGAGAAACGAGCTATCAAGGTACCTGCACTAGGTGTGGCAGCTCTGATATTCGGCCTGATACTGATGTGATGGATACGTGGAATACGTCTTCTTTATCTCCCTTTATTTGTTTCGACCAGGTAAAAAAAGAAGAAGAAATATCGGTGTTTGATGCCCCAGATCTTAAAGAATTTATTCCTATGAGCATTCGGCCGCAGGCGCATGATATTATTCGAACCTGGGCGTTTTATACTATTGTTAAGTCCTGGTTTCACACTAAAACAGTGCCTTGGCGTGATATTGTTATTTCGGGCCACGTGTTGAGTGGTGAAAAAGAAAAAATTTCTAAATCACGTGGAAATACGCCGCAAGATCCAGATGTGCTTTTACAGCGTTATCCAGCAGATGCCATTCGCTATTGGACGGCTTCGGGAACACTAGGTCATGACATGGCTTTTTCAGAAACACAGCTTGCTATTGGTCAAAAACTATTGATTAAACTGTGGAACGCATTTCGTTTTGCTGAGCCATATTGCGAACAGTTTGATGGGACCAAGCCCGAAAAATTGGGAAGTCTTAATGAATGGTTGTTAGACAAAAGTTCTCGTTGTTTTGATCGGTATACTACGTACTTTGCTCAACATGAATTTAGTCTCGCGCTTGATTCGGTTGAGAAATTTTTCTGGCATGATTATTGTGATACCTATATTGAGTTAGTCAAAGATCAACTAATGAATCCTGATTTATATAAACCTGAAGAGGTTCAGGCTACACGTTGGACGCTTTATCATGTTGGATTACGCCTTTTACAATTATATTCTCCTTTTGTGCCTCATATTACCGAAACTCTTTTTGGACTTATGTATCAAAAGAGAGAGGGTAAGGATTCGTTGTATTGCACGCGGTATAATGAGTATCAACAGAAATATGAATATGGTGAGAGCGTTGCGATTATCGAAGATATAATTCGTTTAGTGGGTTGTGTCAGAAAGCTTAAAACAGAACAGCAGCTCTCATTAAAAACAGAACTTGCTGAACTTGAAATAGTATGTGCTGATAAGGTACGTGAACAAAAAATACGCGAGCATGAACAGCTCTTAAAAGGGGCAACAGCGGCACAGAAAATTATGTGTGTGATGAGTTCAGAAGGAGAACAAAAGTTGGTTCTTGAAAAAATACAAGATTCTTATTGGCGGGGACGCATATCATGATTACTATTCATAATAAGCAGCGTGTCGTGAGTCTTGATACACGCCATATTCGTGCTGAGATGAATACTATTATTACAGCGGTGGGATATAAAGATTTTGATGTTTCGGTTGTTTTACTGTCGCCTGCAGGAATGAAAAAATATAATAAAAATTTTCGTAAGAAAGATGAGGTAACAGATATTCTTTCTTTTCCCTATCATCCTACAGTACGCGCGGGTGAGCAGATTAAGGTAGAATCGGAAGAAGATAAAAATTTGGGAGATATTTTACTTTGTCCTCTGTATATTTACGAACATCTTGATTTCTCGTGCGATGATAATCAGGAATGTGAGCACGCCTGTGCAGCAGGAAAATTTTATGGGAGAGTTCGTGAGTTATTAGTTCATGGCGCATGTCATCTTCTTGGCTATGATCATGAAACTGATGCTGACTATCGAGTGATGCTTAAAAAGGAAAAAACTCTCTTAAAATCACTCTTATAGGGGATCACTCTCCTTTAAGAAGAAGTTCACGTATTCGTTCTGTTAGGTAGGTATCGCGGCCGATCCAATCAAGCTGAAGGTCAACTATTTCTTCAGGACTTAATCTCCAGTTTATATCTGAAGATCGTAGTCTCCGTGTAAGGTCATACAAACAAATAGCAACACTAGCAGATAGATTTAGACTTTCTGCAAATCCATACATAGGTATTTTTACAAAACCATCAGCATGTTCTTGCGCATAGTGGCTGATGCCCATTTGTTCATTTCCAAATACCAGAGCAATTGGCTTATCTAAAGGTATTTGATCGATAAAGGTATCTTTTTCATGGGGTGTCGTAACCAAAATACGATACCCATTTTTTTTAAGTGTCTCAAAACAGGTAGCTGTATTATTGGTACTAGGTGTGTTGTATTTTTTAATATCAGTCCACTTACCACCACCCTTTGCGATTGTCTCTTTTAGTGCGTAATGATAATTCTGTTCGACAACGTGTACGGTCCTAATACCAAAACTATCGCATGAGCGCAAAGCAGCGCTGATATTGTTTGGTTGGAAGGTATCTTCAAACACCACGGTTAGGTAGTTAGTTCGTTCGCGGGCTGTCTTTTCTATAATATGTGCTCGCTGGGAAGAGATGTTTTGTTGCAGATCAGCAATCAGCTTCTGTTTGTAGGAAATACTCATAATTCACAACTAAAAATAGTCTATTTGCAAGGTTGTTTTTTTAATAGTATACCTGAACCCGATTTATGTTTCACTGTGTTTATTAAAGGAGAGATAATGAAAAGAAATACAATATTATTTTCTTTGTGTTTAACGGGGTGTATGGCTCTACATGCGACTCCAGATCAGGACCTGCTTTTGGCCGTTGTACATGAGAATTATGAAGAGGCTATGGCAAAAGCCTTAAGAGCGCTTAACGCTGGAGCACATGTTACTGCTCAAGATGAGTTTGGTAATACTGCTTTGTATAGGGCAATTAGACAAAGTAATGAAAAAAATGAAAAACTTGCCTTGTTATTGATAGATAGAGCTCTTGCCGAGGCTCGAGAGGAAGTATATCCCTTTGAGTTGTTTGCGAATAATGTGGAGAAAAAAAAAGCCATGAATGAAGGTAATGAAAGAAGGGTTGCAGAACTATTTTCAAACAAAATTGATCTTGCTAATCATAATGGTGAAACTCCTCTTATTAAAGCAACATGTCTTGGTTTGACAAAAATTATGGAAAAATTGATTCAATCAGGTGCAAATGTTCAGGCGGTAGATCTGTCAAAGTGGCATCTGACACCTTTGTTACATGCTATTAGGGAAGACCAAGTTGCAGCTGTAAAACTGTTATTAAAACATAGTGCATGGGTAGATTTTCAAGATAAAGATAGAACTACTCCACTCTCCTATGCTTCTTATCGCGGGCAGGTTGAGAGTGTGAAGGAATTACTTAAGTATGGAGCAGATGTTACATTGTGTGATAAAAAAGATAGAAATGCTCTTCAGTATGCGGTGATGGGTATTGGTAATGAAGAGAAAAAACTAGATACGGTAAAATTATTACTCAAACATGGTACGCCAGTAAACACCAGAACTCATGATAGTGGTGGAGCGCTTTCCCAGGCGGCTTATCGCGGACAAATTGGTATTATGAATGAGCTGATTAAAAAAGGGGCGCTCATTGACGAAGTTGACGAATGGGATAATACCCCTCTGCATTATGCCGTGAGAGGAAATCGTGTCGAGGCTGTGAAACTTCTCCTTAAAAAAGGTGCTGATATTTCACGTAAAGCACGGCCTCTTAATGATCGTAAAGCACCTGATATCACTATTTTTGATGGAGCTGTTATTACAGGAAATCAGGAAATTATACAGCTCATTATTAATGCTGCTCAGAAAGCAAAAAATGCAGACATAATGAAAGAGTTTGAAATGTATAAAGCAAATCCTCGTGGCTTTTTTGAATTTATAAAACACTCCCCTGTGGATTTTGGAAATAAAAAAGGAAAGGATGTCTGGGTTGATATGACGGAAGCAGGTGGAGCTGCTTTTGCTGCTCAGGCCTAACGTAGAGAAAAATAGAGAGTATTTGTCTTTTAATTAAAGGAGAAGACATGAAAAAACAACTAGTGTTTAGCTTTATTTGTTCGATTGCGGTTATTTCTCTGTATGGTGCTCGTGACCCGAAATTTAGGATGATTAATAAAACAGGGACGCCGATTAGTTTTGCGCTTATTAATCTTGGCGAATCACGATCGAACTTATATCTTGCTGTGTTGAAATCAGAACAGGATATAAGCTCTGACGATGTTAATTTTGGAACGCTTGAAGTTGTTCTTGATTCTGCTTCTTATAATCCACAGGATATAAAAGAGATTCGGGGCCGTAAATTTGATGAAAAAACATCGCGTGTGTTCAAGCTTAAAATAGCAAAAGAGAATAAAAGCTTACTTCAAAAAGTAGGCGTTAAGAGTCTTATACCAGAAAAAATGCATGTAGAAGTATATGAACTAAGGAAAGCAAAAGATCCTAAAGATAATGGTCTTATGTTAAGACCTATTGATGGAGTTAAAGGAAATATTACTCAATCTGATATACAGTGGGTTACATCAGAACATAATCATTCTTCTGACAAGGCGCTTATTGAAGCAGCACAAATGGATAGTAAAAAACAATCTTTAGACCTAGCCATGAGAGCTCTTACTGCTGGAGCGGACATTAATACACAAGACGAATTTGGCAATACTGCTTTAATGTGGGCTGTTGGTAAGGGAAATGTTGAGCTTGTTAAAATACTTCTTAATAGAAAAGCTTCTGTATCTAAGGCTGAGAAACAAGGAAGAACACCGCTTATGGTTGCTGCACACCACGGGCAGAATAAGATCATTGGGGAATTATTAAAGGCTGGGGCTGATCTTGAAGATCAAGATGATTGTCAAAATACTCCCTTAGTGTTTGCCGTATCGGAAAAACATTTAGAATCTGCAAAGTTATTACTTGATAAGGGGGCAAATGTCTTTCATAAGGCACGTGCTTCTAATTATCCTCAAGAAAAGCGTGTTTTTACGGTGCTTGATGTTGCGCTATGGGCAAATAATCTCCCTATGATAGAACTTATTGCGAAGTATCAGAGAAATGTAGTGGGCAAACCAAATCAAATAAGTGGTACAGGTGCTGTATTATCGGTTGCAGCGCAACCAGAACTTCAGCAGACGGCAGCCATGGTTGAAGTAAAGGAAAAGGAAGGCATTCTTACTCACAAGGATGTCGTTGCTCTGAAAAAAACTTTAGGAATAGATGCTATGCCGACGGGTGCTGATGCTATTGCCAAGGCTCGTGCGCAGCTACGCGTTGTTGACGCTGCCCAATCAAAAATGAAACGAGAGTTAGCTGCTCAGGGAAGTTGATATAGTTTGTAATTATTGAAATAAACCTTTAAAGAAGAGAGATCTGAATGATATTCATTTAATCTCTCTTCTTTTATTTTTGGCTGTTTTGCTTATGCTTAAACAAAATGTTTTTCAGTCTTTTTATGGGTCTAACGCGTATGAAGCTTTCATTAGCCTGGTTGAGCGATCATATTAAAGGGGGAATCTCTGTTCATGACATTGATTCTCTCGCACAAAAATTAACGACGACGGTTGCAGAGATTGATGATATGCGCATGATTTCCTGCCCTGCAGATCAACTTATGCTTGCGCGAGTGGTTTCTTTTGATAAGGATGGTATTGTTCTTGAAGGTGGGGAGATTAAGAAAAAAATTACACTTCCTCTTCGCGCTTATGTATCTGTTGGACAGATATACCTTTTGAAAAAAGAAGGAAAAGGATACTGTTGGGCGAGCCTTCTTGATCTTGGCTCTGAAAAAGATGGAGTAGTTCCCGAACTTTTTTGTTCCGAATCTGACTTAAAGGGTGGTTGGAAGAAGAAGTGGGAAGACAAAGATTATATTATTACCGTTGAGAATAAGGCTCTAACACACCGTCCTGATATGTGGGGTCACCGTGGTGTAGCCCGCGAAATTGCGGCTCTTCTACGTAAATCTCTACTTTCTGAAGAATTATTGTTGGCTACACAATCGATTAAACATTATGGAAATTTTGCTCCAGCTTCTGATCGTAATCCGTTTAGTATGTCTTTGGAAAATGAAGGCGGTGGAAAGAGGCTTGCTGGCTTATATATTCCTCAGATAAAAAGTATGCCATCTTTGTTATGGTATGCGCATCGTCTCGCGCGTGTTGATTGTCGGCCTATGAGTATGATCGTTGACCTTGCCAATTATGTTATGTTTGACATGGGACAGCCATTACATACATTTGATGCTCAGCAGATTCCTTCACGTGCTATAAAAGGACGTTTTGCCCAAGATGGAGAACAGATTGAACTTCTTGATGGAAAACTTCTTATACTAACTGGGCAGGATTATGTCATTGCTGATGATGAAAAACCACTCTCTCTTGCAGGTATTATGGGTGGAAAAGCAACGGCAGTGACTGACTCAACAACAGAGATATTTGTAGAATCGGGAAATTTTGATGCAAGTATGATACGACGCAGTGCTGCGCGTCACAAATTACGTACTGAGGCTTCGACCCGTTTTGAAAAAACACTTGATCCGAATCAAAATACGGTTGCTCTTGAACGCTTTATTAAATTATTAAATGATGCTGATGTGCAGTATAGAGCAGCTGACACCATATTTTCTCTTGGTGCCTTGGCTCAAGAAAAAATAATTACCATTTCTCATGAAAAATTAGTACAAAAATTAGGTACAACGATTGCGCCAGATGCGGTTGAAGAATTATTATCTCAAATTGGGTTTGGTGTTCGTGCGCATCATGAAGCCGACCAGGTTATTTATTCTATTACGGTACCGACGATGCGTGGATCGAAAGATATTCTTATGGCTGAGGATATTATAGAAGAAGTGGGTCGCTTGGTAGGATTTTCGGTAATTTCGTATCAGCTTCCTACGCGCACTATGGCTCCTTTTGACATGCAACAGGTAATTCGACGTCGTGAAATAAAAAAATATTGTGCGTATGGTGCTGGTATGCACGAACTTGCTTCCTATGCTTTGTATGATGAAGATTTCTTGAAGCAGATTAATTATGAGCCTACGCATACCATATGTGTTAATAATTCTGTTTCTACCCGTTGGCAGCGGTTGGCGACATCGCTTATTCCGCATCTTTTAAAGGCGGTTCTTAATAATAAAACACGTCATGAAACAATACGTTTTTTTGAGATAGCGTGTACGTGGGCCGAGCGGGTGGTGACTGAGCGTACGATGCTTGCAGGTATTTTAGTTGAACAAAAAAAACCTTTTGATTTCTATGAAGGGAAATCGGTAGTAATGGGACTTTGTGATCTTCTTGGTCTTGAGCTTGTCTGGCGTCCAGCTCAAGGAGAGATTGAGCCGTGGTATGATAAATTTCAAACGGCAGATTTGGTGAGCGGCGGGCGGATTGTTGGACGAGCTGGCATGGCTGCTCCCTTGTTTATGAAGGATATAGCGACTGGCTTTTCATTTATTTTTGAAATTGATGCTACCTTTCTTATTACTGTACCAGACTACAAGGTAATGTACTCTGCTCCTTCTCGTTTTCAAGACGTTGAGCTTGATATGAGTTTGCTGGTTGATCGTGCTTGTACCGTTGATCAGTTGACTAAAGTCCTTTTATCAGTAGATAAGCGTATCAAACAGGTAACGCTACGTGATTTTTATGAAAAAAAAGAATGGGCTGATAAAAAGTCGGTTACTTTTCGCTGTGTGTTAGTAGATGATACTAAAACGCTGGCAAAAGAAGATATTGAACAGATAGAAAAAAACATGGTGAAAGCTGTCCAAGAACAGGGTGCACAGGTCCGCTAATTATGAAGAAACTCTTTTTTAACAGTGCTCTGCTTGGAACAGTTATTTTCTTTCTTGATCGTATCAGCAAAACATGGGCTTTGAGTTACTCAGGTGATTTGGTTCTTAATAGAGGTATATCATGGGGTTTATTTCACTCTGATTCGTCAGCGGTTTTTTTATCAGTATCTCTTGCAGTCTTTCTGGTTACTCTCGTTGTTTTATGGCATGGGTGGCACAGGGCTCTAGAAGGCAAGATGTTTTATGGAGAACTTTTGGTTTGCGTAGGATCCTTTTCCAATTTATATGATCGTGTGATGTATGGTGGAGTGATTGACTTTATTATGCTACAGGCAGGACCATTATTATTTCCTTCCTTTAATATTGCTGATGCCGTAATTGTCTGTGGCACTTTATTGTTAGTCTATGATCTGGTGGTGTATGAATAAACGACGTCGCAAAATTCTTGCTTTGTTTCCGTGGTGGTTAAAAAGTTTACATCATATGGCTGGATGGATTGCTACCCTTGGCCCTGTTGGACATCTCCCTGCTTCGGGTACGATAGCAACGGCACTTACTCTTCCTTTTATCTATTTTTTATTTAGTTCTATTTCGTATATGGCGCAACTAATTTTTGTAGTACTGTTGTTGGTTGCAGGTATTCATTTTACGTGGGTTTATTTAAAATATATTCCTGATGCTGATCCACGTGAGGTAGTTATAGATGAGGTTATTGGATACAGCATTATATATGTTGGAGTTCCCATCTCTTTTAAATTACTTCTTATCGGATTTGCTCTGTTCCGTTTTTTTGATATTACTAAAATTTTAGGAGTTGGGTATCTCGAACGGGTTGTGCCTGGTGCTCGTGGGGTAGTGGTAGATGATATTTTTGCAGGGATACTTGTTCGACTTATATTTTTTCTCTTTTTATACGTGTAACCATGTTTGAATATATAATGGGGGCAACGCGTTCTTTAATAGCGCCACCGGTCTGTGCTTATTGCTATGAATTGCTTTCTGAGGAGACAGTTTTTTGTTCTGCTTGTACTCGTCTTATAGTGCCAATACGACAAACGAGTTTTGTTGTTGCTGGGTATAAGGTTGTAGTTCATGCCCTTTCGTCCTACCAAGGACCGCTTAAGGATCTTGTTTTAGCGAAGAACTATTCTTGTTATCGTGCGAGTGTTCAATTAGGAGATTTTCTTGCTCAACATCCTGTTCTTGCTAATAAGCCTGATTATTTGGTTCCTATTCCTCTTTATTGGGCGCGTTATGCCTGGCGTGGATACAATCAAACTGAGGTGATGGCGCGGCGCATTGGGGCTTTGAAAAATATACCAGTAGACTCTTGTTTCTATCGTTCGCGGAAGATGACGTTTCAATCGTTGTTTTCGATGCAGGAAGGATCTGATAATATACGGGAATCTTTTTCTCTTATTTCCCCTGATAATGATAAATATCGTGATACCACGCTTGTTTTGGTTGATGATGTAATGATGTCAGGAGCTACGTTAAAAGAGGCTGCGCGAAAACTGGCTCTTCTAAGACCAGCTTCTATTGGTGCTTTAGTTGTATGTCGTACTCAGTAAAATTTTGCACGTAAAAATATTTATGATACTCTGGGGGCACGTAAAAATATTTTTAATATCTTTTATTTTAAAAAGGATTTTGTATGAAATTAATACGTCCATTATTAGGAATTGGTTTACTTCTTGTACTTGTTTTTGCTGTGGTTAAATTTCCCGGTTGGTGGAAAGGTGTTGGTTGTTCCAGTTGCTCTTTTAAAACATCGGGTAGCGGAGTTGTTTTAATTACTTCGAATGGAAAACCATATATTACTGAAGATGATTTGAATGCTTATATTGCTGCGCAATCAATCCTACAACCAACGCTTGCTGAATATTCACGTGCATATCCTTCAGTTCGTGCCCAAGTTCTTGAACAGTTTGAATTGAGCAAATTAGCGCAAACATGGTGGAAAGAATATGGCCGTAAACATTCTGATCAAAGAAAGGCTTTTGAACAAAAAATTGCTGTTATAAATGAAGTTAATTGCCAAAATATGTTGTTAAAGGAATTTGTTGAAGCAGGCAAAGAAGAAAATGGTGTCTTGAGTGATGAAGATCTGAAGAACTATTACGAAGGATCTCGTGCACAACTGCCAATTTTCCAACAACCACCATTCTTGCAAAGAGAAGCAAGCACGCATGTTCAAGGTGTTGTGTTCATGAGCGAACAACAAGCACAAGATTTCTTGGCTAAAGCAAAAAGCTCTGCAGATTTCTCAGCTCTTGCTGGCAGGGAAAAGAGGATGTTAACTGATTTTGGGATGATTAATAGCCAATCAACAAAAATTGATGCGACTATTAAATCCCGTTCTCTTTCCATGGAGCTTTCTTCAGTTGATATTATTCCAGTTATGTCTTCGGGAACGAAGAAATTCTGGGTTGTTAAGATAGTTGCTCGCAAAGAAGCGCAATATACTCCTTTTGAAAATGTAAAAGCAACTGTGCAACAAGCATATGGCCAAGCAAAAATGATGGCCGACTTCCAAGAGCGTGTTAAGGTGTTGAGAGAAAAATTGAAGATTGATGAAAATCCTGCACGTGAATATCTCAAGAAACAAGTTGAGGATCTCCAAATTGCTCAAAAAACCCAACAAGAAAAGCAAATTCAACAACCGGAAGTAAAAACGGAACATGAAGCTTAAAATAGCATCACTTCTTCTTTTTATTCCGCTGTGTCTTTCAGCAAAGGATCTCGTTGATCGGGTGGTAGCAGTTATCTACCACCCGGAAGACAGGATTCTTATTACACAGTCAGATCTTAGGCCGGATCTTAATGGAACTGAACGTACGCTTGAACAACTGATTTTGCAAAAACTTATGGTTTTGGATGCCAAGGCTATTAAAGCTGAAGTAACTGATGTTGAAGTTGATCGTATTCTTTCTCAGGTGCAAACATCGCTCAAGATGTCTCGTGATGAGATGGTAAAATATATTGAATCAATGGGATATACGTTAGATGAAGCACGAGAGCAGATGCGAGAAATGCAATTAGTTGAACAAATTATTGATTATCGTGTACGTAGTAAGGTTATGGTGCCTCGTAGAGAAATAGATACGTACTGTATTGAACATCCTCTTGAACATGAGGCGACGATATCCTTTTCTCAGGCAGATGTTTCTTTGAAAGAGTATCAGGAATGGGAAAAGACCAAGAAGGGCTTTGAACAGCTTACCTGGGAAGATCCATTAACTCTTAATATATCGGGAATTGCTGCTGACAAGAAATTTCTTACAACCCTAGAAAAGGGTGATATTGCTAAAATTAGTGAACAAGGTGACAAAGTTCGTTTAGTAATGATTACTGGTAAGACGGAAAAAGTTATTGTTCCTGCTTGCGAGAGAATTAAAGATGTAACGCAGCTTCTCAGTAAAGATAGATTCGAAAAACGTATGGAAGCATACGAAAAAGAATTGAAAAATCAGGCTACTATACAGTACTTGTGAGTTGTTCAAGAGAGTAAGACTATTAAAAACCCCCTGAATTCAGGGGGTTTTTGTTTTTAAATTTAGATGGCTAACCGTTTTTTAAGATCTTCTAATACTTTGACAGTTGATCGTATGGACCATAATTTTACCAGTGTCTGTTCTGCATTGTGACCACAAAGAGCCCCATATGAGCCAAGGATGAGAATATAAGAGATTTTCACTTTTGGCTTGGTATGATCGATATATCCTAAAAATCCTAAAAGTAGTGAGCATAAGGAAATATAACTGTTCCCGATTACGTGGAGATAATCTCCTGCGTTGGCATGGGATTTAACTTGTTGAATTATGAGTTCCAGATCCTCTTGATCAATAATCTCTTCAATATACTTTGTTGAGGTAACAAACGCTGAAAGATCTTGATAGCGGTGTGTCTGAGCAAGCTCAGAAATTTTTGCTAAGAAAGCACTATGTCTTAGATTGCGCACATCAACGATATCTTGTGCTGATAAACAAAAACTGACTGTTGCCAGCAATACAAGGAGTAGTTTTTTCATAGAGTTTTTTATCGGGCATCTATTAAATATCTGCAAGTATTTTCTTAATTGCTGCTAAAGACCCGCCAAGACCACTTGCTTCGTAGGGCAGGATAATAAGTTTATTGTCTTTACCTTCAGCAATTTGTGGTAATGCTTTGATATATTGCAACGCAATGAGGTATGAAGCAGGGTCTACATTAGGCATGGAGTCTTTCATAATTTCCATGGCGCGTGCTTCTGCTCCTGCGATCTTCAAACGAGCTTCTGCCTCAGCGTTAGCATTAATGACGCGAGATTCTGCAGCACCTTGAGCACGTAAAACGCTTGATTCACGTTCACCTTCTGCCTTTAAAATACTAGAAGTTTTTTGTCCTTCAGATTCTAAAATAATGGCACGGCGATCCCGTTCAGCGCGCATTTGTTTTTCCATTGCTTGACGAATGTCTGCAGGTGGATTTACCTCTTGTAGTTCAACACGATTGACTTTGACGCCCCATTTGTCGGCTGCGTCTTCAAGGATATGACGGAGCTTTTCGTTAATTTTATCACGTGAAACAAGGGATTCATCAAGATCCATTGATCCGATAACATTACGCAGGGTCGTTTGTGTGAGTTTTTCGATAGCTTCAGGAAGGTTATATACTTCGTAAATAGCAGCTTTAGGGTCAGTTATTTGATAATAGAGAAGGGCACTGATTTCCATGGTAACGTTATCTTTAGTAATAACGTTTTGCTTAGGAAAATCATACACAGCTTCACGTAGATCTATACGGTTCATGACACGCGTGTAGCGATAAAAGCGACGATCAGGGCCGAATTCAAATATACTCCAGCGCACTTCACGTAATTCTTCAACAAAGGGTGCAATGAAGTGAAGGCCGGGCCCAAGAATACGATCAAAGCGACCGAAACGCTCGATAATAACAGCTTCTGCTTGTTGTATTAAGAGAACTGATTTTGCTACGACGACCAGTGTTAAAAACAGGACGACGCCAAGAATAATAAGAGGAATTAAATACATGAGGAGTCCTTTCTATATAAACCTAGGTTTATGGTTATTTATTGAGTGATTGGACGATGATATGAGATCCACGCAAAGAAATTACTTCGACAAGAGTTCCCACTTTAAGTGTTTCTTCCTGAGTAGATCGTGCTGACCATAATTCGTTAGCGACATAAACAAGCCCCTTTTTGTGTGGTTCTATAGCGTGTGAAACAGTACCCGTTTTTCCAATAAGGGCGTCGCTGTTAGTTTTATGATCATGATAATGTGATTTTTTATGGGACCATTTTTTAAAAAAAGCCAAACTCACTGCCGATATGCTTATAAAAACAAGGAGCTGTAAAGACCAGTGTGCTCCGATGAAAGAACAGATACCAGCACATCCAGCGCCACAGGTACAGGCAAGCATATAGGAAATAGTTGGATTGATTGCTTCTATAGCGATAAAAAAGAGAAATAAAGCGGTCCAGAGTAAGGTTAGATCACTGAAGACAAAAGACATCTTTGTAACCCTTTTATTTTGATAAGTGTTTCTGTTATGCTCAATTTGTAATTAATAGTAAGTATAGCAGGAGTGGTCTTTTTTATGAAGAGCATTATGATAACGGTCTTTATTCATGGGACTTTGTTGACAGGCAATACGCTTGGTGATTTTGTTAAAAAAATCCATGACTTTTTTTATTGTCCTCAGGGAATTACTCAATTAGCTGATCTTGATAGCCGTTACCATGTGTCAAAAATAGGAAAATGGATGTGTGAGGCAGATCCTTGTCGGTTTAAAGCAGAGGATTTTTATCTCTATGGATGGTCAGGACAGTTGAGTGATCAGGCGCGAACTGAAGCAGCAGAGGGACTTTTTGCTGGGTTGCGAGATCTTCGTGAGAAATATTATAAAGAACAGGGTGTTTACCCACAGATTAGGCTTGTTACTCATAGTCATGGAGGTAATGTTGCCTTGCATTTAGCCGATGTTAGCGATCATTCTTTTGTTATAGATGAGCTTGTTTTGCTTGCCTGTCCCGTTCAGAAAGAAACGGAAGAGCATGTTCATAATTCTCTTTTTTCTACCGTGTACTCATTCTTTTCAACGATAGATGCATTTCAGGTTGTCGATCCGCAGGCTCTTAATGCTTTGCGCGATATGTCTAGAGAAAGCGGCTTTTCTCTTTCACTTCTCAAGGAATGGCAAACAAAGAAGATTCCTCTATTTTCCCAACGTAGATTTGCATTAGGTGATAATCTTATGCAGGCGTCTATCAAAAGAAGTATCCGTGGTATTGCACATATTGAATTTTTATTTAAACCGTTTATACAAAGATTGCCGATTTTTCTAGATGAGCTTGATAAACATCGTTTTAATGGTTGTCATATTCGGAAGAAGAAGGGTTATATAACCCTTACCATGCATTAAGTGTCTGCCAAAATAGCATCAATAAGGTCTGCTACAGTTGCACTATCTTTTTCAGTGTAGCCACGAGTTGTGGCTGCTGACAATCCAATTCTGATTCCACTGCCAATTGAAGCCTTTTGAGTATCAAAAGGAATACAGCTTCGACTTACTGTAATTCCAGCAGCTGAGAGTTTATCTTCTGCCTGTTTTCCCGTGAGATTCTTGTTGGTAAGATCAATAACGAACAAGGGAGTATCTGTTCCCGCAGAAACTATCTTATAACCTCGCTGACTTAATGCATGGGCTAAGGAGCGGGCATTAGTAAGCACTTGTTTCTGGTACTGTTTAAACGTAGGCTGTGCCGCAAGAAGGAAGGTTATTGCCTTAGCGGTTATGGTATTCATATGTGGGCCTCCTTGGATGCCCGGCATAACAGCCCGATCGATGGCAGCAGAAAGTTCTTTTTTACAGAGAATAAATCCGCCCCGCGGGCCCCGAAGTGTTTTATGGGTGGTTCCTGTAACAACGTCAAAAAAAGGTACAGGATTTGGGTAAAGATTGGCGCTTATAAGACCAGCGGTATGGGCTATATCTGCCATGCAGTAGGCGTTTATGTTATGAGCAATGGTGCTTATGCGCGCAAAATCGATGATACGGGAATAGGAAGATCCCCCAGCGATGATGAGGCGTGGTTTATGAAGGAGAGCTAAACGTTCAAGATCGTCGTAGTCGATTAGATGCGTTTGTTTATCTACACCGTAGGTGACAATGGTATATATTTTTCCTGAAAAATTTTTAGGGTGCCCATGAGAGAGATGTCCGCCACCAGAAAAATCAAGTGCAAGCATGGTATCTCCTGGTTGTAACAAGGCATGATAAACGGCCATGTTTGCCTGTGATCCTGAGTGCGGTTGGACGTTGGCATGCTCTGCGCCAAACAGGGTGGTGCAGCGTTCGATGGCAAGTTGTTCTATTTTATCGATCACTTCACATCCGGCGTAAAAACGTGCCCCAGGCGTTCCTTCGGCATACTTATCAGTTAACTCTGATCCCAATGCTCTAAGAACGGTAGGATAGGCGTAGTTTTCCGAAGCGATAAGATTAAGGGTCTTTTTTTGTCTGCTTTTCTCCTGTTCTATAAGAAGGGCGATAGCAGGATCGTCAAGATATAATTTTTTCATAGCAATAACATACTTATTTAGTCTATTTTTATTAATTTTACTATAACATATTTTGTTGTTTTGTCTTGTATATAAAGGCTTTTTTAGTATATTTAACAAAACTCTTGAGTAGTTTGTTTTATTTACTTTAAAGTTAGTAGAAAGGTGATGAGGGTTAGGTGGAAAAAGGGAGAAAGTGCATGAAGTTTATCCATGTAATGCTGTTGTGTGTTGCCTATGTGGGCATGAGTTTCAGTCAAGATATTTCTACTCTTTCGGGCGCTCAACATAATCCGGCTGCAAAAACGGTTGGTACTTTAGAGCGTACCATGAAGCGAATATCAAAAAAGGCTTCTGTTAAAGGCAGAAAAGATCAAGCGCGTGCAGAGCATGATCGAGTTCGTGCTATGCTTTCACTATCTGAACAACAGAATCTTGATAAGAAGTTAGAAGTTGCTATGGAAAAAAAGGATGCTGCGTCCATAAACAAACTTCTGTCACAAGGTGCAATGGTGCTTAAACAAGCGGCTAGGTTAGCACCTGTTTTTTCACAACAACCTGCCAAGCCGCTTGCGAAATTAGGCGCTCCTCGAGGTATGGTATTTGGAGCTTTATCGCAAGTTCCGACTTCGACAATGAAAATAGCTGCTCCGTCTGTACAGGAAACTGCTCCAGTACCAACAACACTTGTTCTTCATGCTGCAGTGCAAGGGTCAAGTCTAGGTACTACGAGTAAGCAAGAAATGACGAGCACTATGAGACAAATTCTTGATTATATTGATGATATTGATGCTCAAGATGATCAGGGGCGTACGGCGCTTATGTTGGCCACAAATTTGAAAGATTATACTGCCATGGATGTCATTATAGAATATGGCCCTAATGCAGATATTAAAGATTTTTCTGGTCTTACGCCGCTACTATCTGCACTTAAGAATAGTGATATGACGGCTGCTCATAAATTAATTCAGTGTGGTGCTAACGTGAACCTTGCTGACACAAGTGCTCAGCAGACGCCTTTACATTATGCAGTACGCATTCCTTTAAGGTCTACCATTATTGAACTTGCTGAAGCTGGTGCAAATCCCGGACTTAAGGATGTTCAAGGGAAAACGCCTATTGATGTTGCTCGAGATAAGAGCTTTACTGACATAGTTGATTACTTACAGGGATATCTATAAAAAAGCCCTGAAATTGCTTTTTATACGGGGGTTTCCTATACTAAGAGGAAACCCCTTTTTTTTGTATTTTTTTACTTTTAAACGAAAGAGGACTCTGGTGATTTTAGCAGGAGATTTACGTCGCGGATCAAAGATATTGTATAAAGGCGAGCCGTTTATCGTAACGGAACATCAGCACGTAAAGCCGGGGAAAGGTGGAGCGTATGCTCGTGTGAAGATGAAGAACATGATCAATGGTCTCATCTACGAAGAAACATGGCGTGCCGAAGAAAAATTGCCAACCCCTGATTTAGAATACAAGGAAATGTTGTATTTATATTCATCCGGGGATCTGTATGAGTTTCTTGATCAAAAATCCTATGATCAAGTAGCATTCAATAAAAATCAACTTGAAGATGTTATTTCTTATCTTAAAGAACAGTCTATTTATACCGTTCTTTGCTTCAATGACAAACCAATAGCGGTGACGGCACCTCTTTTTATGGAGCTAAAGGTCACTGAAACGGTTCCTGGCGTAAAGGGAGATACTGCCCAAGGTGGTAGTAAGCTTGCGACTCTTGAAACGGGTTTGACGCTTCAGGTTCCGCTCTTTGTTGATGAGGGAGATGTTATTAAGGTTGACACGAGAACGGATGGGTATATCGAACGCATTGATAAAAAGAAGTAATTATTATGACGGACGACGTATCACCAAAAGAAGTAGTATTGACAGATTCGGTTGAATCTTTGTCACAGCGCGAACAACGCTCTCTTGTGTTTCACCTCCTCTACACAGCAGAGGCGTTTGATTATGACACGTCGTTTGAAGCTGTTGTTGATGGGTTTATGCGTGGATTTTCTCTGAATATTCCCTCTGATGGAACGGTGTATAAGCGAGCTCAAGAGATTGTAGCTAAACGGGATGAACTGGATAAAATCTATATTCCCTATCTTATGAATTGGCGTTTTGAACGAGTAGGTATATGTACACGTCTCATTTTACGTCTAGCAACGTGGGAACTTACCGCAACAGAAACAGATCCAGCAGTTATTATCAATGAGGCTATTGAACTTGCCAAGTGTTTTGCTGAAAAAGATGCCTATAAGTTTGTTAATGGTGTGCTTGACCAGTTAAATAAACAATTGCACAACAATTCTGAAGTAAAAGAAATAAAATCAGAAGAATAAAAAAAATTGATGATACTTAAAAAGCCCTGCTTAAATTTGGTTGTGAAACCTTAGTTTAAGAGGGCTTTTTTAGCGCTTTACTGAATTTCTTCTGGATTAGATGTGCTTTGTTCTTGCTCAAGAGCAATGGGTTGCAAATAACGTATACGATTATCCCATGAGGGGGTATTTTGAAAATATTTTATAACAGGAAGAAATTTAATAGAGTCATAAATTTTATCCAAAACAGCATTAATTTTACGGGAAAAAGATCCATTATATTCATGTATCTTCTTTTTTTGTAATAGTTTGATGCCTGCAGCAGCTGTTTTAAATTGTTTGGCAGACTCCATATCAGCTTCTTTTATTTGATTTCTTTCATAGATTCTCATTAATGTGTTTAAAGATAGTAGAATTATATAAAAGGCAACCCTTTCTTTTTTCTGCATATTATCATGTTTTATGAGAGCATCCCTTAATGGGAAAATCATATCACTCAATATGTTTATGGTTGTATTTATTGTGAGATGACCCTTTTTAAGACGCATCAGCTCGCACCCTATTAAAAACCTTTTTTCATCAAGAGATAGTTCTGATAACCAGGCTTCATTTATGAAAATATATTTGCCCTTAAGGGATTGATGGACAAATGCATTTTCATATCCATATAAAAAGATGTTTAGTGAATTTGAGTTTCGTACCATTATTGACTGGCTATTTTCTATGCCGATCTCCTGAGCGAGAGACTTGATTAGCTGAATTGTTTCGTCGGAAGCTTTTTGGGAAGAAGAAAAAAACACGGGGAAAATCAAATTACCCAAAGTTTTATCGATAGTTTTTGCAGTTATAGCAACTGCTACATCAATAGTAGTGCGAAATGCTTCGGCAACATTAATATTATTGAGAAAAGCTCTTGCTTGCTGATTGCTGTCTTCTTCGGTCAAAGAAGACATTACGTTTATGTGATTATTCGTACTCGTGGCGAAAATAGTAGAAGATAGATATAAACAACCAAAAAAGAAAATATTTTTAATATTCATAAAGGGACTTCATGTTAAAATATTCTTTTATACATAAGATATGAAAAAAGGGGGCCTATTTCAGGCCCCCTTTAGTTTATTTACAGATCAGAGAAAAAGATCTTCAGTTCAGTTGCAGCCGTTTCAGGGGCGTCAGAACCATGGGTTGCATTGGTACCAATTGAGGTTCCAAACATAAACCGTAATGTTCCCGGCGTTGCCTTTTTTGGATCAGTAGCGCCCATAAGGGTACGCCACTGAGCAATTGCTTGCTCTTTTTCAAGAGCCATAACAATTACCGGAGCTGAAGTCATAAAGTCGACCAGCTCTCCAAAGAACGGACGTTCTCTATGAACAGCATAAAAAGCTTCTGCCTGTTGCTTAGTAACGAGGATTTTATTCATGCGTACGATACTGAATTTGTTCAGTTCGATAAGCTTGATAATATCTCCAGAAACATTAGCTGCAACAGCATCGGGCTTGATAATGGCACATGTTCTTTCTGACATAACTGTCCTTACTCTTTATCTTTGTTACGAGCAGCATGTTTCTCAAGTTCCATTTGCAAAAGAGATTTTTGCTTTACGGGTGCTTCAGAAGATTCTGCAGGTCTACGAGATAATTTCTTGCCAGCTTTTTCTTTCTCAGCCTTTACACGAGCTGTTTTTTGTTCTTGATCCTGAGCAACATCTTCATCGCTCTTAAGGCTCAAACCAAGCTTGTGTTCTTCAGGGCTAATTTTGATAACTCTGAACATGAGCTTTTGTCCAACCTTGAGATGATCTTCAACCTTTTCAGCAGGGGAAGCGAGCTCAGAAATATGAACAAGTCCTTCAATACCGTTTGGTAGTTTTACAAAAGCACCAAAGTTAGTGATTTTAGTAACTTCACCTTCAACCGATGTGCCGATTGGGTATTGTTTTTCCATTTCTTGCCATGGATTTGGGGTGAGCTGTTTGATACCAAGAGATATTTTCTTGGACTGCTTATTAATGCTTAAAATAACAGCTTCAACTTCGACGCCCTTTTTGTAGCGATCAGCAGGATGTTCAATATGTTCTGTCCATGAGAAGTCAGAAATATGAACCAGTCCGTCGATACCAGGAGCGAGTTGAACGAAGATACCAAATTCAGTTACGTTGCTTACCGTGCCCTTGATAGCTTGACCAATTTGATACTGTTCACTAATAGTATCCCATGGGTTCTTTTCAAGCTGTTTTACGCTCAAAGACATACGGCGGTTTTCTTTATCAATAGAAACAACCATAACTTCAATTTGTTCGCCTACCTTGTAGAGCTTATGCAAATCGGTAATACGATCGGTCCAGGAAATTTCTGAAATATGAACAAGTCCTTCAACACCAGGCTGCATTTCAATAAACAGTCCGTAGTCGGTGATGCTTGCAATGGTTCCCTTGACGTGTGCACCAACCTGAATATCTGCAGGAAGAGTTTCCCACGGATTAGGAGATAGTTGCTTAAGACCAAGAGAGATCTTTTCGTTAACTGGATCAAAAGACAGAATCTTAACGGTTACCGTATCACCAATACGAACGAGTTCGCTTGGATGAGAAATTCTGCCCCAGGTCATATCAGTAATATGTAGAAG
>Ga0172381_10000987_pt1 | contig 35350 bp, 71 predicted proteins | sample Leawel6488metaG_FD_119754 | JGI IMG/M metagenome (GOLD analysis project Ga0172381, IMG submission 119754) | Leachate microbial communities from a municipal landfill in Southern Ontario, Canada - Leachate well 64-88 metaG | ecosystem: Engineered > Solid waste > Landfill > Unclassified | place... | reverse complement strand
TGAGCCTACTGGAGAAGAAAACATGAAAGAAGAAATAGAAATATATGGTGCCGGGGCAGTTTTATGCCCAAGCTGCCAGTATGGATTGATAACAAAAGCCTATAATATAACATTTTGGGTATATGCACATGGCACTACAGACTGCAATGCTCACAGTATATGTCCATACTGTGGAGAAACTGTTCTTATAACATCTGGTTCTGATGTCGTTCACTACAGATTTGAAGATGCTGCGTGTATGGCAGCACCTTTAGTTGTAGTAGATCGATAAATTCTCTTATTTTTTGGTTCATTGCTCCAAAAATAGGACTCTCTTGGGAAATGAGGTTAATTCTGATCCCAGGAGAAGAAATGAAAACAACCATAATTAGTAGAGAGGTTGCTCTCAAGAAGAACATCTATAACATCCTCCCAAAGGAGAAGCTTTTTGATGACCTTGGGTGCGTTCATTGGAGCACGATGACCGGGAAGATGTTTGGAAAGCGTGCAATTGGTCGGCCGATGACCGACAGATGTCAACCCAGACACGAAATACCAGGATGTATTTGCCAAAAGTGCTATGCAACACGGATAAATCAAATATATCCTGCTGTTGGACAGGCACTACAACGCAACCGAGATCTGTCCCCGGAAGATGTATATGATCATCCTCCTGTCTTTCATTTAAATAATGATCTTACTTGGAGATCTAATTGGAATGGAGATTATCAGGACGAACGAGATGTTCTTGTGGATTTTGCCATATGTTCTGTTGTAAACTATGCAACATGTACATCGTGGACTAAAAATCCAGACATAATTGAGAGAGTTGAAAGCAAAATGCCCTCAAACTACACGTTTGTTCATTCTAACCCGATGATAAACGATGTGGACTTCGACAGGCATCCACTGTCGCGGGCATCATTCAACATATTCACAGCAGACTTTGCAATTGAAAATGACATAAATATCAATTGTATTGGTGCATGCAGGCTATGTAAGCGTTGTTATGGAGAACAAAAACATAAGCCAAAAGTGGTCAATGAGTTGCTGAAAAGCGATGAGGCCAAGTATTTAAAACTTATTGGAATTATACAATGAGGACAATCATAGAGGACTACCTGTTTGAGGAGATCGAACAGGAGTTTGAGAAGTCGAGCACAATTATATCACAAATAAAGTGTAATTGTGACGGAAAAATGAATAGGAGTCGTATTGACAGCCTAATTTCAATACATAAAAAGATTGTGGAGGTAAACACATCACTCACTAGGTTATACCAGTGGACAAGATCCTTCAGATAACAATTTTTTAATCAAATAATACGACAGTAAAAAAAATACACAAATTATTAACACACTACACTAATACCAATTGGTATAAGTGTTACTGCAATTTTGTTAAGTATATATACTTAACACCACCTGATTCATCAAAAACCAGTTTGCGCAATTATTATAGCGATAGCTAACGCGTTAAAGCCGCATTCTTCAATCTACCCCAGCAATAGCCATGCTTTATAAGTTAAACCAATCCAGCCATGTTTTACATTAGCGCGGCTTTAAATCAAAAATAAAAACCAAGCCCAAATCAGCCCCAAAATAGTTGTCAACCAGTCCGGACAAGTCAAGAAACGGCATATACACTGCTTATTCATCATTCCGACCTATAATTAACGTCACACTCCCACTATTTCCACTGGAAAATACGCCCATTCTGTCCTTATTTCAATCCAAGCCCATTCTGCCAGTTGCAACTAGTTGCATCCGTATCTCACTTATTTCACCAATCCAGATTTAAATCATCAGTAGAATATAAAATTGAATTAGTAGCACAAATCTATCACGATTCTACATTTTCCGAAATCATCACAAACATATAAATACTACAAAAATTGAAATTTTCTCAAAAAAGTGCGGTATCAAATAAGCGAAAACAAAACTTAACTTAACTCAAAAAACATTGAGTTAGCATCTATCCAACCATTTTCCACACGCGCAACACCACGCCAGACTCGCGCCTATTTTATCCATCACAAACTATATTACAAAACCAACGTAGATAAATCGATATCCGGCTTCATCACGATGCGTGTGCGCTCCATAAATCATTAAATAAACCATATTTAAATAAAAGTATTAATATTAAAGCCAAATTGAACCCCGATTCAAAAGTATAACAAAATCACACTAAAAAAAAATTAGTGTTAAACTTTTTTTCATATTTTTTAAACTAAATCAACTTTTGTACCACTACATGTTATATTTGTGTTTTCGCCGCCCACTTAACCCTCATTTCCGGACAAAATTACCACAACATAAACCTATCGGTCAGGATAGAATAGAAGGAAACTGATATTAACGTTTTGGCTAACGATTTTGAATCCCTGGCAGTAATGAGGCGCAATCGGATAAAGGTATGCTCTCCTTTTGCCAATAACCCTTTTTTCGATTCCTTCATTTTACTTATATTGCAGTGTTACCATATAATACATCAGGCATAATTAAGCCGCAATCAAAAAATTAACCCAGTATATCCCACCAAAAAACATTAACCGGAAACAAAGCCCAAACTATCCCCCAATCATATCCCACATGATCTATCATGACAATTAACCCAATAAGGTAAAAACCAAATAAAAAATTATACAGAACATCATTACATTATCATTTTTGAGTTGAAAAGAGAATTAATTATACCAAATCTTATTACTATTTTATCAGTGTTGTTGTAAGGATTGAACCTAATACATATATAACACCATTCAAAACAATTAAATACCTAATGGCAAGCCACTTGCCACAATTCCCTAACCATATTTAAACAGCGCATCAACTCATCTCACAATAACCTCAAAATTGCCCCAAAACTTATCACCCACCGCATTTCATAATTCACCATTCAATTCACCAAATCCGTCATCTCCTACCGAAAACCACAGCATTAAATACAACAGAACGCAATCATTAGCATATGTATGAGCCATGTTCATCATATATTCATGATGGAAAATGCCGTAACATATCCTGCATACACTATTTCATATGTGCAGGGAGTCCTGTGGCTATGGATAGATATGCTGCTAGGAAAAAAGAAATAGATGATTTAATCCATTCCACGACCTGAGGTAATCATATGCAACACAAGAGCACCATACCAAAAACCAAATGCAACAAATGCAAAGAATCAAAGCACACGACAAAGTCAGCCAAACAATGCGGGACTACCATAGAACATCCTAAAACAACAACAGGCACCATTACAAAGCCATCCAAATGCAACACTTATCAGAACTACAACAGCAATTGCAAAGTTAAATGCAAACACTACAACATGTGCACCAGGATTCACATACAACAGATCGAAGTGAAATCACTAACCCAGTCTCTCAACAAATATAGAGACGCATATCATGCAGCCAAATCCACTAGCACGACAACTGCAAGAAGTCTAATTCCCGAATGCCACAACTACAACAACTACAACAGCAATTGTAATGCTGACTGCCACATGTATTCAGCATGTCGGGCAATACATGAACTCAATGCCTGCATAGAATCACGACATGCAACCATACAGCATCTAAACTCCAAAATACATAGCATTGCATCAGCAGACAGCATAATGATGGTAGCCAAGGATAACACCATACAAGCACTAAAGAAAATATTATCGGATCGCGATAACACCATACAAGAACTAAATACCAAATTAGAAGATGAGATAAAATCCTATAATCAAATGTTGACAGTTTATGCCAAAAAAGAAGACCGAAGAGAGTGGACAACTGAAGATCAAAGTACGAAAATCGAAGCGCTTACCATCCATAACAAACAATTAACGGAATTTATAGCAGCCAAAGACGAAACCATACAAAATCTAAAGAAAACACTATGGTTAAACGTGACGAAAAAACACTGGTGGAATAGACTATGATAGAGATATTGTTAAAGATATACATTGAAAATCGTAGTGGTAAAGGACTACTGCTTGAAGAGTTCAATCCCGAAGATAAAGATAAAGTTTTAGCATTAATAGACATGGGTCTTGTTGTATGGGAACCATCATTTTGCGGAGAACCCATCCTGGTAATTCCAGATGAATTAGTTTTGTCAATTTGTAGTATTTATAGAGTTGTTCAAAGAAAATTGAAGGGTGTGGAATAGACTATGGTAGACACGGCAAAAGGATCAAACTGCGATGATTCCGACAACTATCCAAATTTTAGGTGTAGTATTGACATGCACAAATACATTCGTAAAATTGAGGAATAATATTATGAAGTGGGTTACTGTCAAGTATCAGAGGAACATCCAATGAAACAAAGATTGAAACAATCATGACAATAATTATAATAGACAAGATACGTAGCATTATTATGAGAGCACATAAGAATCATGGAGAAAATCATTCGGGAATGAATGAATTTGATAAAATAAAATATTATGACATAGAAAAAAGGAGGCTTCCAGAAAGTCACACTATAAAATGTTTTAATTGTAATGCAATAATTGACGATCCGAATCCAATGGACTGTTGTAGATGTTTAGAGTGTGGCGAAATTATTTGTCCCATCTGTGGTGGTAAACTACATACGGAAATGGACGACGCAATAACACTGGTATTACACTGCTATAATTGTGAAAATAAAATTTATGATGACTAAATACACGGATAACCCATGACAACAATTACGCCCAACATATCTCTAACATACCAAGACAGGACATATCCAATACATCCGACCTCTCTACCCATCATAGAATCCATTCTATCTTCCAGTCTTAACCACACCGGACATAACACCGTAACCCTATCTATAAACAATACCACAACAGTCTACACCGGTATAGAAGACAACGTAATTTCATACCTCACCAGACTACTAAACTCAGGCAGCCTAACAACAAACCCAAGGAAAAACAATGACAACACAATACACCACATGTAAACACCACAACTATCAACACACTGGACATATCTGCACCAAAATCAACTCAGGATGTCCATTTGCCATGTTATCAGACAACGGCACCTCATCTCCAGATCCAAGCGCCTGGGAATTTGCAGCCCTTCTATGCAAACATTACAAGACCATATCTAAATAAAAAATGCAAACAACGAACCATCCAATGAATAACATAACATGTAATATCACCCAATTATATCCCCAATGATCCCCCATTGTTTTTCCTGCATTCCATTCCACAACGCCTTTATCTGCGCAGAAAAAATCAGAAATCGCCCCTGTTGTTATCCAGGACACCTCACCTGCAATTACAAACTACAATTTAACTCCCCACCGTCTGTGCAGTTAATCAAACAACATTAACACAACACCTCATATCTCCACCAAATCCACAAAACACCTACTTTTTCTGCATATTAAACCGAAACACTTAATAGTCAAATCATCAAATGTAATTATACCGATGAGTTCCGTGAGGCAAGGCAACCACACCCGGCCCTGCCAAATGACGACAGAATAACATCTGTCCAGGAATGATGCAGGCAACAGCATTAACAGCATATTATATGCGGCTGTAACTGGGTAGGTAAAGCTGATTAGTGTGACATTAATCCGGGCATTAATCAAGAACAAAACAGCACTCTATAAAACAGAATGCTGCAACCCTGTAGAACAATTCTACAACCATTCTATTATTGTTAACAAATTGGGTCAAACCAATAGTTATCCTGGGAGTAACCCAAGCCCATTTTTCCATTATCTACTGTTAAAATACAGGAAAAACAATGAACAACATAACACTTATATTGAAGTTGGCAACGGCCATAGAACTGCTAAAGGACCACAAGATATCATCCACCATATCAAACAACCTAAATCAGATTCTTGTCGAAATGCTAGAACGACAAGGATGCCCGCTACATCATGATAAATTGTCATATAATGATATATGTCGTGCTTTAATCCCGGAGATAAAATAATGGAAGACACAACAGAAAACAGCAAAATCTGCCCATTCTCTCTTTCTTCGGGAAATCTTCTATATTGTACTGAAGGGAGAATTGGAAATCAGCGAGTTGGCATTCTGGGTGAGGAAATCTGCAGAGCATGGTCTCCAGAACTAAAATTTGGTGACACCCACTATCACAAGAAAATTGGTAACGGCTGTCATTACAGGCCAGGTTACTGTATGTTAATTCCTGCGAGCGAACCAGACGTAACATTTCTACCAAATATATTTTTGGATGGTGATTAAGCATGGCAGAAGAAAAAATCTGTCCATTCATGAGCATACCAGTCGCAGCAAGTTCTTTCAGAGATCCCAGGATTCTAATTGCACAGTTCAACATGGTGAAATGCCTAGGTAACGAATGTATGGCATGGCGGGAAATCAACACCGGAAAGTGGGATTGCATAAGACTACAACACGGATCTACATAATGACAGGAGAATCTACATCATGACATCCCTATCATTTAAGAAAATCGTGTTGTGTCCAATGTTAGATGACTACAAAGATCCAGCATATTGCGAAGACTGCGACTATTATCGAGGTCACAACGAGTACTCCCTGGATTGTAGATATAGCGAACAGAGTTAATCAAAGAGTGATAAGAAATGACTGAAGAATTACTCCATTGTCCATTTTGCGGGTGGCCTGAAGAGATGTTAACAGAAGGTAAAATGGTGAACAAGTATGAAATATCATGTTGAACCCTGCCCGGAATGTGGAGCAGGAGATGCAGATGAAGATTGTAACGGTGTGGGATTGATAATTGGCTTCCACCCGCAAGATCCAACTCGACTTAAATTACCTGGAACAATTTTCTTTATCGGTTGTAACAAATGCCAGTACGTAGGACCTATCGTGTTATGCCCTTGTGGTATAAATGAGAAAAAAATAACCGATGCGTGGAATGAGCACATTAAACCCGGCTCCACCATTTCTACTGAAGATCTTGTCCAGGCATTATCCAAACGAAAAGAAATTTGTCCAGAAGATTATCCATGGAATTTATTAAACTCCAATAAATCTGAAGAACTACCAGAATGGATATTGGCAAAACTCCAGAGTAAAATAGATGAAATGAAAACAGATGAAACAGTTCGTTCGACAACACGGATATGTGGAATTAAAATATTGGGTTGGGTTTTATCATTGAAGAAACCGGGGGAGGAAGATATATAATGATTGCCCCATCCTCAATTAAAGTTGTAGAAAGTTCAGATTGTGATAAATTTGAGGAACTGGTAAATGGTCTCCTTAAAGCAGGATACAAGTTGCAATCGTCTTCGTGTTGGTTCGGAGGGAGAGAATCTGATGGATTTTGCCCACTTTATCAGGCAATTTTATTATACGATACAGAGAGAGAGAGAGAGAGTGGATCGTGTAGACAATCTATCGCAATCAAATTGCATGGGTTCCCTGAAGAAATCGGAAACAGATCATGACTGAATCCACATATCTAATTTGCATAGTAACATTTATCATAATATATGTTATCATGCTATTATATCTATATAGCCTGGTGATTAGATTGGAGCACGATTTTAAACATTTTGTTAGACTACATGTCGACTATTACAACAAAATTGAGGAGAATAAATGATCCCATGATCCTACTATCAAAATCAACAATTGGAGAGGCACATAATTCCATCGTAAATCTTATCCATGACACATGTCTCGGCATTGATAAACTAACCGAAGACAACGAACACATATGGGACCTGGAACAACCTCTCTGTGTTCATATAAAAAATCCAATGCAGTCCCCAATGAAATCCCAATACTCTATGTTTGGCGACAAATTCATAGATCAATACAAATCATCTATGTATTCAATTACAACGCGAAAAAACGACAACACTGACGCAACATACACCTATGGTAACAGATTGTGCGATTATCCAACTGAATATGGGCAAATTGGCAATGGAAATCTAGGGGGAATAAATCAGCTCAAACTCAGCATAATAACTCGACTAATCAACACCCCAAACAGTAGAAGAGCCATAGCAATCACTTGGTCTCCAGAGATTGACATAATATCATCTGAACCCCCATGTCTCCAACTAATCCAGGGACTAATCGATAGAACAAATCATCTAAACTTAATTTCCATATTCCGCTCCAATGACATGCTATCTGCCTGGGGGATGAACGCCATAGCACTAGCATATCTACAGCAGAAACTAGTGAATGACATTAATACAATGTTATCCCATGAAATTGAATCCGGGTGGCTTGAAACCATAAGCAATTCACCCCACATCTATTACAAACGAGACATTGAAGAATTATCCAGATTTATACAAGGCAGGAAGCAATTCTCATGACTATCTCGACTAGACGATGTCCATACAAAGGCTTTACATCCTGTTACCTGGAGGAGTGTCCGGCATACCAATCAACCAAACCAATCTGGTGTATATTTGTAGAACAGAAGCAAACGCCAAAAAAGAAGTGATGATATGGGAGATAATCAAGGATATACTTGTAAAACATGCAGATTTTCAAGTGATGTTTTTGAAATAACTTGTAACGATATGATCGAATGCAGGCGAGATAACCCTTCAATTGACGGGTTCCCAATTATAAGAGCAAATGCATGGTGCTGGAATGGTCGTAAGTCACAGCACTCAATTGATGATAATGAAATCGGGGAAATAGCATTATGTACAAAGCACACTGTATATGTTGTGAAGATAACTTCTACAACGGCAATAACGACTTAAATGTCAAGGAATGCTGGAGGTTAAAAGATGCCAAAATGGTATGGTGTAAAGTAATATCGCGTGATGCTTACCCGAGAGATTACTGGAAATATCCAAAGCAACGGAAGCCAGACTGCTATAAAAAACGAGGATACACTATGTTCATAAAAGGATCAAAGTATTACGACGCTAAAGAGGGCGATTATGTCTAACAGAAACATCGAACAATACTTAAATGATGCCCTACTCATATGTGCATTACTAATGGTTATCATAACACTAATACTGTTTATATATTCGACATTATATGGATGAACTCCAAAATATGGTGACACAATGTTTGACCTGACAAAATTACACAAAATATTATCTGAATCAACTATATGCCTCAGGATCGGAAAACCATCTGAACAAATTGAATACAAAGATCTCACTGTAACTGAAATTTGGAATATGCCACACGAATCAGATCCGGACTATACCGATATTCTAAAAATAGATGTGGGATTATTCAAGGTAGGTATAATAGTAGAAAAAGCAGAACGGAATAAACAAAGTCTGATAGACATCCTAGACAACTACCCCGATCCAAAACGACTCTCTCAAGGCCCAAGTTACATAGAAATTGGGGCAACACTAGATTCCCAAGAAGCAGCATTCAGGATCGCAGCATTAGGGTCATACCTGGAAATATGCGACATAATATCTCCCATGTCATTGGGAATCACCGGAGATGACGCAAAACTTATGATAAAACGTGGACTTTTCATGATGATATATCCAAAAAGGATGTTTATCAATGGAAATGGATATTAACAATATTGGGATAACATAGTGATGATATGACACTTAAATTAACAACTCGCTCATTCTCCGGTGTGATATACCACCAGATAAAGGTCCACAGCATATTTTTTACACCAGAATTAACAACCATAATGTATGAAATCGGAAATTTAGACAGAGAATCACAACGTGAGATGCTAATATTATGGAAACAATTAAGCATAAATTGAGGAATGATATATGACAGACAGAAACAACAACGAATTCAAACAAATAAACTCATGTAGAGACTGCACAGAAAGTTCAGTAAAAAACGGAATGTATAAATGCAACATATCCGGAGACCTCCGGTACCAAATGATATCATGCCCACAAAAGAAGTGGTAACATGGCAAAAAAACTATTTAAAGATGACATAGAAACCCCACCAACATGCAACCATTGCGGGTACCTGATAAACGGACAGAAATCCGGATACTCCTGCAAATTTTATCACATATACCTCGGACCGCCAGGAAAAATCCCAGCAAAATATCCAAAATGTGGTATTATCATCCAACAAAAATAATACCAGGGAACACCAACCACATATTATGGAGACAAAAGCGCTTTACATAGTTCTTCTGATAGCAACATTACTGATGCTATCTAGTATCGCAATGGCAGATACCAATCAGACCATAAACGTAACATCAAAGTCCCTGGTTATTGCAGGTGGGGCGACACCACTTTACTATGGTGAGATCATCACAAACCAATCAGTACTTTATGTTACAGGACAACAGGCATCTCTTGCTGCAACCCTGACCATCTATAACAACCTGACAACAAACACATCAGAAGTTGTGGCTCAGTCGAATTACATAATAAGCAGAGCTTATTAACCTTATTAACTCAAACTTTTTTGGCCGGTGATCCAATAATCACATCTTGGTGAGGCCAAACAACTACAGGAGGACCACAAGACACGGAAACAAGCCATCGAATGCACCTACTTAGTACAAACATTTTATCCTCATCAGACTGATACCCTTCGCAAATATAACTCATACAGGAAACTTACTCAACTTCCTGTCGCAAATAACAATAATCTTATCCCTGGGTCAAATCAGGGGTAAGACCTCCATAAGTCTGATTGAATTGTGGTTAAATTCCACTATTCGGTTATCCAGAAATGGATGAGATTTAAAGACGTTTGAATCAAAAAGAGGTTAAATTCATAGGTTGATACCTCTATAAAAACAATCAGCCTATCGGATGTTTGATATGAGATCAATGGAGGTTCAAACCCTCTACATCCGATCATCAGGATGAGTTATAACAAAAACCGGAAGTGGGTTGGCACATGTAGCGCCGTTCGGGTTCGATCCCCGATTCTGGTTATCTCTGGTATCAGAAACTATGAAGAACCAGCAGCGTGTAGCGACTAATTGCTTCATATGAGTGTGTCTGTAAAGTCAGCTTAAATCGACCCACGACGGGTCAGCCTGTTACCAGAGAACAACAAACTCAAAATCTGCCGCCGTAGGGCTACGTGAGTGCGAATCTCACTGGTGCCATTTCAAAGAATGTTAACAATTCCCATTGTCGATTTGGTCTGGTCTAATAAAATCATGCCCGTGGGAAATATAGATCTATCATTTGTATTTTATTAGATTGGTAAAGACGGTGGTCTCAAGCCACAGAAGTAGGATCAAATCCTACAATCGACATATCTTAACGAAACCAATACTATAAATAAGATAATAAACAGAATTCTAACCGAGGAACCACAATGAGCAAAAAGTTACCACAATTAACATCTTATATATCTGAAATAAAACCAGATCCAGAAATTGAAAATCTTAAGAATGAACTGTTATATCTCAAAGACAGAATAAAAGAAACGGAACTAACTATTACAGAACTTCAGCAGAAAATAAACAAACTTGAAAACATCTCAAGAACCCTAGTAAGAGCAGAACTAAAGAAATCAGCAGATATTGCAGATGACATTGCAATATTCAACGTATAACATATTTTCAATTGACTCCTGCAATGACGGAACAAAAATTCCAGAGCAGAAAATCACTGGGTGTAGAAAATATGTGGGAGGTTATGATGGGTTCAGTCCCACATAATCTTTACTCTGGGCACGGAGGCTAAACTATGTAGGGACAACATAGGTCCGATGTTTTTTCATTTCTTTCTTCTCCAGGGAGATACAATAGGCAGGAGTGGGATCAAACCCCATTCCCGCCAATCGCAAGCGGTAACACTATGAAATCAGTAAATCCACATATCTGATGATCTATTATGACATCCACAAGCTTCAGCACAATAATCCAGACAGCGCCATTCTCATATGAGACAGCATTCTGGTATAGAACAAAAACTGGTAAATTTGACACATTTGCCATGATGGTTGACGTATCTCCATACATAAACCATAGTATAGACAAATTAAAAACAGCAAACCTAATAAAACAGTCATATGACCTCATATTAGGATCTATCATATCAGACATAAATGAGCAATTCGGAGAAAAAATGGCATGTGAATTAACAGAATGCATCTTACAGAACGACACTGAACTATCTACAGACGACCAGGAAAAAATTAAAGCCGGGATATGTCCATTCCCAGAACATTGTCCTCACTCAACAAAGTTCGAAGAATGATACAATAAGGCAAAAAATTACATACAAATTAACCCAATGAGGAAAATATAGCATGATAAATGGAAACCCGACATTACGATCAACAAATCTAAAACTAATATTCCGGTGTGATTTCTTATGAAACTAACAAAACAAATCGAAGTTGCAAGTGTAAAACACATAGTAATCAAGAAAAAAGGCAATGAAATCCTTTACGTAAGAACAGGCATAAACTCTTGGATGAAGGCATCGAACGGAAAAGACTACTCAATGAACTATATATCCAAAATGGTTCAGCGACTACTAAAACAACACATCCAATATTACGGGAGGCCAAAGTATCGACTGTGGATAAAGGAAGGAGAACACCCCGGCAACACCACATTAAACTTTGTTCGACTATACTATGAGGACTAAAACATGGGGGAAAAATCATTTGGTAACCTGTGCATGGCATCTGTAATCGACTTGAGTAAAATCAAGGAAATTCCAGATGATCCCATATATTGTAATGCATGTGGCCGCAAACTATATCATTACGTGGACATCTCAATAAACATACAGCCAAGAGTCGTCCACACTACATCATTCTGGGATATGGACGAGTATAGAATCGATCACCGCGAATATCCCCGCATATGTGAAGAATGTCTGCGTAATATGTTAAACTGTGTTGAAGGAAATATAACAGTAAGATTGCTAAACAGATTCAAACAATTCTCAGATAAACTCATGAGGCGACAACATGATTAAACCTGCAAGAGACACACCAGTCGATCCAAGATCAACGCTAAAAGACGTGGTAAAAACAATACGGATTACCAGGGGGGACCTGGTATTCCTAAATGCAGCATTTCTTATGATAAACAGAGCCATGGGAAACCCAGAATTTAATGACGCCAACTCGGAATTATCCTGGATATTTAGCGTAGACAAAGCACACCCGGGATCCCTAACTCTGCCGTTTATCATACCACCACTCCATAAAAAACACTGGATAGAATATTCAGAGATCCACAGGAAAAGATCTGAATTATGGCTTAAAAAAACACATCCTGAAATGTTTGACTCGGAAGGCAACTTTATCCATAAAACCCCAGAACCAATTAAATCCCAAGGTGAACCAAATGAATGACCCAGACATTACAATAACCATTTTTAGGTTAGAAAACTGTCCAAATTGCGAAAAACTCAAAGAGAAACTAGATGCATATAATATTCCGTATATAACTGAGGATATGCAAAGCAAAAATGCCCTATGCGAACTCAGATATCGTAGTTGTTTTGCAATTCAGGCACCAGTATTACTTATAACTCACGACTCTGATGTTCGTGCAGATGCCATATACCAAATATCAGATCTGTTTGACTCACTTGGCAACATAAACGAATATACCATAAAGTCACTTCTTGATTTGTGTGGCATAGCATGTCAGACATAACAGATAGCGACGAAATCTATTTTTGTGCTGATTGTGCGAATTACAAACGATGCAAATACAAAGAACCACAGTTATGCAACAAGTATGGGAATCCCGGATCACCATCATACAATATAGACGACGACGCCACAAATACACTGGAGGATTATGACACCTATTTCTGAAATAAAATCCAAAATAAGCAAGTTGCTGGAACTGTCATCTAGCACCAACGAACACGAAGCAAACACCGCATTATTAAAAGCCCAAGAACTCCTATCCAAGCATAAACTATCCATTAAAGATATCCAGATACCAGAATCAGATATTACAGTCCAGATCCACCAATATACATTCAGACATAAAAAATGGAGGATGCTGCTAGCCAGCATAATATCATCAAACTTCAGCTGTTATTGTCTAATTCAGCCAAGACATTGCGGGACCAAATGCATTGTGTTTTTGTGACTGAAAGACGATGTAGACGTATGCATGGAGGTATACAAATACGCCACATCATTCATACTAAAGCGGTCTACAGAACTCAAAAAAGAATACAAAAGGCACAATCAATCCACAAGAGATCTCGAAGACTCATATGCAACCGGGTTTGCAGCAGGACTCCACCAGAACTATAAAGAACAGAAATCCAGTAATTCCAGTGTTGCACTTGCCATGATACCAGATACAAAGGTAACCGAAACATACAACAAGGTAGCATCAATCAAAACAGAAAACATACGACCCAAAATCAACAGATCTCATCAACTTGTTTTTATGGAAGGACGCATTGACGGCTTAACATTTTCAACATCGGACAAACTGGAGGAACCATGCAACACATAGCAGGAGCGTTAAAATGAAGATTATACAATTTATCCTATTATTTCTGGTATTTACAGCCGGAGTTATTAACATCTACGTTATGGATCGAACATGTAATGACTTCTCAGACTTTAAGATCTCCGGAGACAATCTCACCATAACCCACACATCAGAGATCAACGGCAGTAGACACCAAACAAATCTTACGAACATAACAGAACAAGACTTCACTATAAATAGTTATGGAAGACTCAAAGAAAATATCGGTGGATAGAATGAGAATAGGACACATAATAATTTGCCAGACAGGTTATTCCGGTTTTAGGGTATATCGGTACGCCACATATTTCACCATTCTGATTGTTACCCCGGTGTTTAGCATAGGAATTTTATCAGAAATCGGATACAATAAACTCAGGAGATAATGCGAGAAAAATGATTGATATTTATTGTAGGACCGAAGTAAAAGATTTTGCAATCCTTATGGAAGATAAACTTCGAAAGAACGATTTCAAGGGTGGGTGGAAACAAGATGACATCACAACCCTATTACTCAAACTCCAAGTCAACGTAGAAAAACTATTTAATGATGCAGTTATGAGCCGAAGTTCTACCGACATAACACAAATGAAGAGTATTGATGACTGTGCTGACATAGCAAACTATGCAATGATGATAGTAGACAATATAAAGGATGAATTATGGTGAGTAAATTAATGATAATACTAGATGAGCCAACTCCAGAGTCAATCAGAGTTGACTTACTCTGGATAGAAACTTTCATTTAACGAATTCATGAGGAAATGTTTCAATGATAATCAACATTAATGGTATGATTACTTGCGTTTACTGTGGGAAAGAATTTGAATCGCACTTTGGTGATATAGTATTTAAAAATTATACAACAAAATGCCCCCACTGTCATAAAACAATCGGAGTTAGTTCTGAACTAATGCATATTTCATTCAAACTTATAAAGGATGAATCATGACTCGTGAAGAGTATACAAAGACATGTCCTAGATGCAGAGGCAATGGTTATGATCATGAAACAGATCTAACTTGTAGGCAATGTAATGGATCAGGAACAATTGAAGATGGTGCAGATGAATCATGATACCAAAATTTACATTATATGTAGAAGTTAAATATGATAAATGGATTAATCCACCATTGGGTGATCTATCTAATTCTACTTGGATTCCCCCAGTTAATTCTATAATCATGTTTGGATACAAGAAATACATAGTAATTGGTTACCATTGTCTCTTTCCGGATACGGTGGATGTTTTATGTGAATATATAGGAGATGAATAATCATGACTGAAAATTATGAAATGCAAATCCTCCGGGAAGAAGAAACCATCAATGAGATGAAGAGTCAGGGCCACAAATTCTGCTATAAGTGCATAAACCGTAAAACTTGTCATAATGAAAAGTATCCTACTTATTGTTCTAGGATGGATAAAGGCGATGAATTATTGAATATAGGCGAATTATCAATTCAAGGTATAGATATTAAAGTGACTAAATTGTATCCTTGTATATTACCTATTGCCAGATGGGTATCCATAAACGGAGAACCCTTACATATACAATTCAATCAAGATGCCACTTATATTAATGGTGTATCTGTTCAATATCAGGATGAAAACCTCACCCTACATGAAGGTCCAACTTACAATCAAGATAGGGTTATAAGGAAATTAAAATGAAAGAAATATTACTAGCAGGTGAATACATCCAACGAGGCCAGCCAGTCTACATCAAAGATGACATGGTTTATGTTTGCAGGCCAAATGATAGTACAGTTGATTGCGTAAACCATTGCGATGAAATGCAAAGATATGATCCGAGTGTATATGACTGTGATTTTTGGGAAATTATATGCCCATTAGATTTACCCAATCGAAAGTATTGTATAAATTATAGCCCGGTTGGGGAGGTGAATACTCATGACTGAAAACTGGCCGCCTGGATCATCAAGAAGTCGCCTAATCATCCAAGAGCTAAACAATCTAGGCAAAGACTGTCCTTGTCCGTTTTGCAAAGGCATAGATCTTGACTATTGTGAGGGAGGGACTCTCTTCACTAATTATGTATTTGTATATTGCCGCAAATGCAATGCTTGTGGACCATATGGAACGGATATGGAACAAGCCAGGAAACTTTGGAAACAATGTAAAAATGGAGTTTGAAACTGCGAATAACAACAAGGCAAAACCATGACAGAACAATGCAAACATTACGTTAAACCTGACCCGGGCGCAGTGCACATATCAAACATATGTGCAGCGACCAAAGAATTAAACCACTGTATTTTTGCAACGATAGTTAATAACCCCTGGACGCAAGCACAAACATTTTGCAAGTATTACGAGCCAAAAGAAAAACTTGGATTGCAGTCATATCTGGATAGAGGAAAAGTTGTAGACGTAGATCACATTAATATGCACCTATCCCAGGGAGATACCATTTGTTATTACAGGAATGACGAATGCTATGAGGAAAAACATATGATATGCGTTATAACAGCACACAATGCCTTGCTTAGAATAACCGCGGAAAAATAAGACAGACGCAACTCCTCAAACAATCGATTCTAAACAAGAAGAAAAGGAAAAAGACAATTCCGATCTTGCTTGTTGTTTGTGTTTGGGGAAATAAATATTAACACGAGAGGTAATAAATCTATGCCTGATATAGAAAAACTACATGAAATCAGTACCTCATTACAATTATGTAAATTGAATGCGGTAGACTCAGATGTGCTAGCATATCTACTGATCAAGTCTCCTGCAACAATGAAAGAGATTGTAATGTGTACCAATAGAGATGAACCGGCAGTCTCCCTATCTCTAAAACGACTCTTGCAATTAGAACTCATAAAGGTAAAACAAAGAGCAATTAAAAAGACTGTGATGGGAAGATGTGCCAATCTCTATTCATCTAATTCCCGTGTTCTAGACAAAATAGGTCTTTGGAATACAAATGAACACAACTATAAAATCCAAAAGATTGAATTGATCAAAGAAATAATATCAAAGGGAAATGTCGAAAAAGAAACAGAAAGGCAAGATATGTAAAGAATGCAGAGGATCCGGAAAAATCATAGGAGATATCCCACCATACGAAATAACTCAGTGCAGTTATTGTGGTGGTCGTGGATGGATTTCAGTAAATGGCAAGCATTAGACAACCTATATGTTACCACATCATTTGCATTAAATGATATATGTATTGAGATCTATTTATTACTATGAAAGACGGATGCGATACGATCGGAGATCTTCATGCATATTTTACAGATGAAATGAATCGAAAGAAGAAAAATAAACCATATATATCAAACTCCATTCGTGCATTTGTGTTGCATTACGCAGAGGAAGTTCACGACACAAAACTTGCTGTATTTGTCCTGCATAATGCATATATACAATCTACCGGGTATTCAATACGGAAATCATATTTTGAAAAAATTATTCTGGGAACTTGGGAAAGCGAGAAGGATATGGATGGAGTATTACATATAGACACAAGCATGCCAATACATGGCAGTGTTTATATAAGGCGAATTTTATAAACAGAGAATCATGACGCTAGATAAACAATTTAACCTAATAGTAAACTCAAAAGGAGAGATCCCATTAATTCTGCCGTGTTATGCTCGTTCTGCAAACATCGTATTGGAATTTTTAAAAACAGAAGAGAACATTGCTGAGGTTAATGTGCCGGTAGATCAAAAACGCGATAGTTTATACGGGAAACACAATAGATATCTCCATATGCATCCGGAACTTGAAACCGATATTGCATTACGGGGAGAAAAATTATATTTGTATAGACGCGATATGTCTAAAGCACATGAGGAATACATAAAGAAAATTGCAGGAGATTCCAACTATAAAGAAGGATTTATTCAGGGACTAATGGCAGTAAAGAAAAAACAACAGCATGAATGAACAAGATCTTGATGACTTTATAAAATACAACTGGCATACCTGTATGGCACCATCAGCTCCGTGGTTAGGAGACTATTTTGGATCTGGAAGGGGAATGGCAAAATGGTATTTAAACAAGGTTGTGACACAACATAAAGTCGTCAGGATAAAATATAAACGGCACGTATGGTATGTACGTCCGGAAGTTGCGGAACGATTTTTACAGTATAAACCAGTTGGTGTATCTGTAGAATATAGGTGAATAAATCGGCCAATGATAGATAACATGTCTTGAGGCATTTTGTACAAAATAACAGAGATAGAACATGACATCAAGCGAAGAGCTCTACGCAAAAATAAAGGGAATACCTGCTGAAGATGCAAAAGCAGCAGTAGACAGCATACGAAAGCAAATTGCAGAACGAAGTCCAGGAAAAACTCCAGAAGAAATTGAAAAAATTCTTTACATGAAAATCAGCTTGGCGAAAAGATCCGGTGGAGAAAAAGCAAAGGCAGTAATTGTATCCATAACCTCATATCGAGATGTGAACTTTCCATCCAAAAAGCACGCTCTGAACAAATATGCAGAAAACCCGCAACTTGCTCTTACGGAAGGACTGGTAAGATTAGATGAAAATAGACAGCCTATTCCAATCTACTCCAAGGAATTCTTTGACGCTAAGAAAACACAGAAGAACCCAAATTTTAGGAAGGACATTGAAGAGGAGCTCAAGCGCGAAGGCATCTTATTAATCGAGGACAAAAGTGGTGATGTATTCTGTGTTCCATTCAACGGCAAGCTTGATGCAAACGCCGGCGACAACGGTATAATGACCGGGAAGATTAACAAGACCGATGACGGAAAACTCACAAAGGCATTCATATACAAAGAAGGATGGGAACCAAAAGGAACATCCGATCCGCAAGAGCTTTGGAACACAACTTACGATATCCTGAGTAACTCAGATATGTCGGTTCCGATTGAATCGGTGTTTGACAATGATCCCGGAACACTCGTGGCGGTAATTGGTAAGGTAACATCAATAAAAGTCACAAAGGACGGTGCAGGTGGAGTAATGGTGGGAATTACCGACATTGGTCTTGCAGATGATATTGTAGGGTTTGCAGACGTCTCTAATGAAGTAATCAAGGAACAATCCGAAAACATCCCACGTGGTTCTGAAGTAATCATGTTCGGGACCGTAAACAAGTATAAGGGCAGAGATGGGAATGAAAACCAGAACATAAATTTACTCGGTGTGTTATTGAATCCATCAAGCAGTGAGTTGTCTGGTGCATTGACTGCAATTGACGACATAGAAATCTAACGAGGCGAACATGAAAACATTCAAGAATGATCTTAGACTCGGAACATGCATTGATTGTGGGAATTACGATGAAGAAACATCAAATTGCTGCATAAATCCCGAGTCTATCTACAAAAAACCAAATTCCTGGTGTAGGAAATGGGAGAAGCGTCCTGATGGATTACGAGAAGTGCAAGATCCCAAAGAATACGCCAAGCCAAACTCAACACCAACCGGAAGACTGGAGAATTCAAAGTCAACAGACATACCCACCGATATCCATAAGTCTTCAAAAAAGCAGCAATTGCCGCCTTCCAAACCAGAAGACACAACTGCATAACTATTTTTTAGGTGAACATTATGTCAAAACATACTATTTATACATGTGATGTCTGCAATAAAACACAGGAAAAGCCATTTGCGCTTCATATGATTGCGAATTATGGTGATAAATCAGATTACGCAGATGTATGCAGCAAAGATTGTGCAGTGAAATTTGCACAAGACGCAGCAGAAAAATTGGGAATATAATCATGGCATTTGGTAGCACAATTAAAACCAAAAAATCAGTGGACGACTATTTTAAACCTATAAGCCATCAGAAAGCAACAATTCGAATTGCGGTATATTCCAGGGCAAAACAAGGCAAAACTCATTTTTGCATATCGTCTGCACAATATCTTATCAGTCATAATCTCCCGGGTTATGTCTGGGCAATAGATACAGAAGGTGATTTCCACATAAATGTATCAACTTGGCCTCAGGAAGTCCAAGACAGAATAAGATTGTTCAATGCTGTGGAATATCTGGACAAAAAGAACAAAACCGTTGATCTGGTAAAGTCTCTGACCCTATACGAAGAGGCAATTGATGTTTTAACCGACATGATACTGTCCAATGAAGAATTACCAGAGGAAGATCGCAAATACGGATTCATTGTAATTGATTCTGGAACCGATGCCTGGGAATGGCTAAGTCTTTGGCTTGAAACCATAGAGACGAAAAAGGTAAAAGATAAATCCGGCAAAGATTTGATGATGCAAACTGAGTGGGGTAAGGCAAACCGCAAGTATATGGATATGCTACGGATGCTTTTAGCCACCAAATGGCATGTCATAATTACATTTAGAGCCCATCAGGCATTTGATGGATCTACTCCACTGAAATTTGATCTGCCAAAATGGCAAAAAAATACAGATTTCTGGCTGAATCTTGTTATGGAAGTTAAAAAAGTCCCGGAACCAATCACAGGGCTTAACGAACACTGGTTTTACTTCAAAGGTGGAAGATTTGGCGATATTCCCGAGATCGAACCCATGATAAACCCTACATGGGAAGATGTCAAAAACAAAGTGGGAACATACAGTTCTCTTGAATTTGTATAGGATTTGTCATGTCTATTTCGATTGTTCAGGATGTAGCATATCAAATAGATTTTAAAAATCGGAAGCCAATCCTGCATGTTTTTGGAAGAGACACTACCACAAGAGAACCAACCGTAACAAAGATAAAAGACTTCGAACCATATTTTTATGTTCCATATGATGAAGCAGGTAGAATTACTCAACTGGATGGATGTAGACGAGGAGAGTCCGCAACCGATTGTTTTGGCAGAAACGTCGTCAAGGTATTTACAGACCTCCCTGGACGGGTCTCAGAAGTACGAGATCAGTTTAGTTTCACAGATGAGAGCGACATTCTGTTTGAAAAGAGATTTATTGCAGACAAAAAGCTAAAAAAAGCATATAAAATCGAGAGCAACAGCGCAGTATCATCGGTGCAGTACGACGGTTACATTCCTCCAAGAATCCTGTTTTTCGATATCGAAATCGACAATGATCCCGGGGACATGCCAAATCCATCAACTGTAAAATATCCGGTCGCAACCATTCAATTTGGCGACAGTTACACCGGAAAGAAATTCATAATCACAAATGGAATAGATCACAGAATAAAATCCAATCATATTGTTGCAAAGTCGGAAAAAGAACTGTTTGAAATTTTTTATCAACTAATCAAAAAGATTGATCCCGATGTTTACACCGGATGGTATTGTCTTCAATTTGATTTGCCATATCTCGTACGCAGGGCAAACGTCATAGGCATGAGAACAACTGCTTTATGCAGGCTAAATGACGCACGATGCGACTTAATGCCAAACGGAAAATACATCGTAAGAACTCCGGGTCGTCAATGTTTTGACATGTTAGACGGATTTAAAAAACTAAAATCATCTGAGTCGGAACGTGAAGACAACGGACTAAAAACAGTGTCGGCCGAATACGGATTCCCATATAAAGACTATGGTGCCCAAATAAAACACCTGTATGCTACTCATGACTGGGATACCCTACTTCAGTACTGTGAAAATGATATCACCAGCCTGATGATCATTGAAGAAAAGACACAGATGTTTCGGTTTTTTGATTCAGTTCGTCATTTTACAGGCTGCAAACTTGAAGACACCATATACAACAGCAAAATCATAGAATCATATCTCATGCAATCTGGCATCAAACCGATGCCAAGACGACTTCCAAATAATTCAGACAGTACATTTGAAGGCGCAACAGTAATTCTCCCGCCGTTTGGCCTGCACAAAAACGTAGGCTGGGTAGACTTAAAATCCCTATATCCAACTATTATGATGGCATATGACATCTCCCCGGATGTAGATAAATTAGTTCCAAAAATCCTGAAACACATCGTAGCAGAGCGTGACAGACTCAGAACCATAAACAAAACAAGCCAGGATATAAATCTAAAATATCAGGAACAAGTCCTAAAGTATCTAGCAAACAGCTTCTATGGAGTTCTTGGAGCCAAAAGCTTCCGTTTATACAACGAAGCAACAGCTGCGTCAGTCACTCGCTATGGCAGAGAAATCTCAAAAATAGTACGGGATAAAATAGAATCGCTTGGATATCACGTAATATATTGCGACACGGACTCAGCAGCGTTTAATCCTGTAAATACGCTTGAAGAGGGTTTAAAAGTTCAAGATATATTAAATGGTGATCTTAAAACATACTCCATAGCCACAAATGCCATTGTAGATTTTACGTTAAAGCTCGAAAAAATACATGACTCACTGTTCTTCAAGATGAGAAAAAAAGGTAATGAAGCAGCTAAAAAGAAATATGTGGGATTGTTGTTGTGGCATCAGGATTACGGGTTCCGTAAAAAGATGAGTTATGTTGGAGTCGAAATCAAAAGATCAGATCAGGCAAAAGCGGTAAAAGATCTCCAAACAGAATTTTTCAACATACTATTCATTGAAGATGATCTACCAAAAGCACTGGCTCTCATAAGACAACGCTGGAAGGACATAAAATCCGGAAAGTTATCAGTATACGATGTCTCTATACCTAAGGGAATACATACTGAACATGACGATCCGTGGTATCGTGGGAGAGAAGTAGCAAAGGTTCAATACCAACACATATTTGATCCTTCTGTAAAGCCACGTCTTGTTTATCTCCTTAAACGTGACTCGTGGCCCAGAGAGATTTGTATAGATGGAGATTTCGATACCTCAATAATTCAAAGTGAGGTTGATTGGACAACACACGCAGAAAAGCTGGTAAAAAATAAAATGGAATCATATATGGAAGCATTGGGATACACATGGGATTATATAGTAAATGGACAACAGACATTGTGGTAACATGATAGAAACAATAACATGTGGCATTTGCGGGGAAACAGTGGGGACAGATCATTACGGGGGGAAAATAAATGGAGTATTAGTTGACTTTTTAAACAAAGACACAGCATCAATCAGACTCCCTATATGCGATCAATGTATGCTTAAAATATATTATGGATGTGAAGCCAGAAAAACTATAGAAAGAAACTCAGATATTGATTTGGGTTGGTTTAAATGACCGAAGACATCTCATATTATTTGGCATGCATAGAAAATAGAGAGTTTGAATCTAATACAATGTCAGACCAGATATTTAATCAGTTTTTAAAGAGCAGGAAGTCAAATTTACACGTCGGAAAGATAATAAGACTGAGATTGTTTAAATGATAAAATCGTTATGCAAAACTTGTAAACACTCCGAAGACAACGCTGTAATCGATGGAAGAAACTACATAACATGCGGACTTGACAATTCTAAAAAATGGAAGGTAGACATGTGTATATTATACAAGAAACAAATGATAAACCTTAAGCACAGCCATGTCATATAGTTATTTCCACACAAAACCAAACAGCAGACAATTATCTTTTTGTCTCTGTTTAAGCTGGATCATTTCTCTGATTATTTTATTGCATTGTGGAGCACATTGAGATTATGGAAGACATTTACTTAATTATAGTTGGATTCTTTATCTTTTGCTTTCTTATTGCACCGTTTATTAATTGCTTCAAATAGATAAGCAACTTATCTATTAAGAAAAGCATAATTATGGGGCAAATCATATAGATAGTTATGATAGAGACTCTTGCAGTCAATCTGGAACTAATTGGTTCCTGGATTGTTTTGGGAGGTATCAGTCTTGGGTTATTCAAAAAGCTCAGGTCTGTAGGAAAGGCGTGTAGAGATTTTGCAGTAATGCAGGTGGAAAAGGCACGCATCGATTCTCTTGGCAACAAAACACTGACATATAACGATGTTGATGAGTATGTAGAAGCATCGTTTAAGTTTCAGGAGCATGTTGAGAACATATTAAAGTTTGTTTATGGAGCGACAATAGCAGCCAGAGCACCGGGTGGCTAAAGGCTTATCTACCACCAGAAGAAGATATTAAAACTGGAATCGACAGTGCTATCCGTGAAATGGCTAAGGTCTCCGATGGTGACTTAAGTCAGGAATCAACAGTTGAACAGCAGGCTGAGACAGTCAGCATACCAGTAGCATCATCATGAAAGTATTAGAAGAAAAAAACGGATATAAATTCGGGATAAATGACAACCCGAATATTATTGGGACTGTAGTAGAGGAAAAGAGATACCAGATAGAGTTTCCGAATGGCGAACATCTTTCTGGAAACAAAAGCACAGTGCGAAAACTCTATGACAAATACACCGGGTGAAAGCATAATGGAAGATGCACGAAAACCCAAGGAAGAACCCCAGGCACAAAACATTCCCACAGATGAACCCGAAGTATCTACACCCGTAGAAAGGCCAAATACCACGGGAACCGGTGGGCTTGCAATTACAATTAATGGCATTTGGGCTGGAAAAGCAGGAGAGCCAAATCCAAAAACCGAAATCACCATTCCTATAACAACCGAAAAACTGTTTTACAGAATTGAATCATCTGGGAAAGGATATGGGGTAGTGAACAATGTAGTTCGGGTATATATCAACAGTAAGATGGTTGCTATTTGTCATGGACAGATAAAAGAGGGCGATAACACCGACACCGAATTCTTTGCTATTCCTTCCAAGTTTAGAATCGCAGGGGAGACAGCGGAAGTTCAGATCTCAGTATTCGTCTATGCAGCACAGGAAAGCCAGAGAATAGAGATGTTTAAGAACGAATCTCCATTCACGGTTAAATTCACATAACTCTTTTTTTATCATGTCTAAACCAAGCGATTGTAAATACTGTGGGTGCTCTATGGTTATAAAATCTGAATACATAAAGAAAAACGGGCAGATTATAGACATATTTTACTCACATTGCAACAAATGTGGTGCAAGAGGACCGGAAGGCTATAACATAGGGGATGCAATAGACAAAACACACGTGGTGTATGATGCCAATAACATTTGAAGTAGAGTCTCATAATGGTGAACATTGCTACACGTTTTCTACTGATGAATGCGGAACTTGTAGCAGATTTATTCATCGAGGCAACTTATCAGGAATATGTGAAGATAGCATAAGACGTGGTGAAATAAGTGCTCATGCAGATAGATGCGGTCAGTGGAAGATTAAAGACAGATATATAGAGTGCGTAGAGAAGGAAATAAGGAGAGCAAATGTACATTAGAAAGTCTCACATAGAATCCTATTCGTTCTGTCCACTCCAGTTCAAAAAGCAATACATCGACAAAACAGAGCAGAAAAAATCATATGCCCTAACTTTAGGATCTCGATTCCATGAATTCGCGGACAAATTTTTTGTCGCAGTAGACATCCTAAAATATTCTCCAGACAGATGGACAGAGTTCATACCACAGGAGTTTGGAATTTTAGAACGCAGGATGGCATCATATTTTATAAATTACGAAATAAACCGGTTTTATTCTGACGAACTATTTTTTCCATATGTCACGGAGCTTGAATTTACAAACCACATCCTGGAAACCACAGGGACAATAGACCGGATCGATGCACTACTTTACGGTGGGTTTCGTCTGGTAGAATACAAAACCAGCAAAAAGTTTGACCGTAAATCAGAAAAGCGTCAACTCGAATTTTATGCATATAACATCAAGAACATCCTGGATATTGACATAACTGAACTCATGGTAATCAATCCAAGACTACAACAGTATGTGGACTATGGCTATCCAGACACATCAAAAGTAGAAACCGCGATACAAGACATGAAAGCCATAATAAACAATCCGGATGCTGAAATTAAACCACGGTGCTCCTGGGCAATGTATCCAATATGTGGATTATGTAGTTCAACACAGGAAGCCGGGCTATTCAAGGGTGTCCCAAACCCTCTTACATTGCGGTGATATTTTGAGGGAACTATCAAAAGGACAATATGATAATCTATTGACCATATTTAACAAAGTAGGTTGTGATAAATTCATAACCAGTTATTTATCCGGTGCATTACCAAGAGGAATGATATACAAACTTAAGAATTTGGGGTGTATTGTAAGTGTAACAAATGTTTCTTTTGGAGGATCTACACGAATATGGCAGATATCTGATGATTGGATTGGAAAACTTACCAACGATACCGGTACGTGCCCCATGAATACCCAATCTGAATCCTACATAAAGGAATATGTTAGAAATCGTGTTATGTGTAAATTATCTATACCCCCGGATGTTGCATCTGCTGTAGGTATACGAGAAATACGATATGACGGTAATAATCTCATAACTCAAATAGGACTGTTTGATATGCATATGATAGATTATCTGATTAAACTATCAAAGAAAAACATATCAACCAATATTGTTGAGATTGTTTCCATAAAGCATAAAGACGGATCTAATGCAATTGGAATACGAGACAAAAATACAGACTCATATATTATATGCTGTCCGGTAATTAGCAACAAAACATCAGCAGATTAAATACAAATCGATGTTATATCATTAAGTATGGTAGATAATATATTTCCAGCATATACTGCAAGACGCATAGGAAAAAATGCATGCGGGAAACTTATTGGTATGGAAACTGCAACACATCTTGCCAAGTTGGCAACCTCTTATGTTGAACACCTGGTACAAGACGCAGAAAAAATAGTCGATAAAAAGAACGGAAAAAGAATTACCGCGGACGACATAGATTTTGTTCTTTCTAATTTTAAGGATTATGGAAATTAAACATGGTAATGGTGGATTGGGAGATCAAATCATACATATCGGACGGTTTAGTATCCATAAGTCCATATGATGAATCCTTAGTAAATCCAAACTCTATTGATTTGAGATTGAGCGATGGTTTCATTACATTTGGCCCGACATTTCACGCAATCGATCCATACAATCAACAAGACATATCAAATTGCGGAAAGCCATTTGCAACACCAGACATAACAATAGATCCAGGTGATTTCATCTTGGGATCATCAATAGAAAAAATAACTCTTCCCGATAACATCTGTGCAGAAGTTACTGGGAAGTCATCTTTGGCAAGACTCGGTATAGATGTACACAAAACTGCTGGATGGATTGACGCCGGATTTTCCGGTACCATAACATTTGAGATATCAAATTGCGGAATGTATCCAATAAAACTAAAATCCGGAATGACATTTGCCCAACTAATTTTTCACAAAACAGAACATTGCAAGATTCCGTATGGAAACAAACCAGGATCAAAGTATCAAGGTCAACAAGGCCCAACAAAGTCCAGATACTACAGGAACAAATTATGACAGGAAGCGATTATATGAATGAAATCTACATTGCTATAATTAGTAAAATTACTTCAGATACCGAACGTGTTACGTTTTCCGAAGTGACGAATTACATTGTTGAACAACATGGCGAACTAAACATAGAGGAGGCGTCATTTAACTCCTTTAGCGACATCGGAAATCATATTTTAGGTAAATGGCTAGACTCCATAAAAAATAAAGGGTGGTGGATGCCTTGGATGAATGAAGCAACCGAAATAACCTGGTATACTGGAACATATGGAGACGAAGAGATATAAGTGATTTTATGTCTCTTGAGATAATAATTGATACCAGAGAAAAGAAATCTATTTTTGACGAGTATTGTGTTTTATTTCCTGCAATAACTTTTCACCATGAAAAACTCGATGCGGGAGACTACTATGCGAAGAGTGCAGAAGTTTTGGTAGAACGTAAAACCATAGGGGACCTATGTGAATCTATTTTTGGTCCAAAACAACTAAATGGACGTTCTAGGATCCACAACGAAACTGATAAACTGGCAACCCACGAAGACAAAATCGTACTTTTTTTAATTATAGGATCGGTTGACTCTTATATCCGAGACATGAAATCTATAGAGATAGATATCAACGAGTCTATCATATACGGCGAGATTGCATCATTGATGACAAGGGAAAAATTTCATGTAATCTGGACTCATGACGAAATCAATGCCAAATTTGCAATGATTAGGTTTATGCAGGCAGTATATGATGGTAAATATGGGATTCCCGCGAGAAGAGATCCTATTAAACTTATGGCTCGAATACTCAAAATAACCCCAGAGCAACTAAAACAACTATTAACAACTTACAAAACAATCCATAACTTATCAATTCAGCCTCCTGAAAATTATACGGTTGTAAAGGGGATTGCGGAGAAACGAGCAGAGTTCATCTGCAATATATTAAACACCGAATGGGAAGAATAAATCGGAGGAAACGACGAATTGATATATAATAGAGTTATGCAGGAGATGGAGGACCGCAAATTATACCTTTACAATGTATATGCTCCATTCTATATCTGTTCTTACGCTATGCATCATATGAACCTGTTAAATCGAAAAATAGATATAATAACGGGAAAACGAGAAGCTGTATATTGGGAAGCCGGTGATATCCCGGAACTACGCGAACACAATCTATTTATCTCTCCTTCCGGGTTTATGAAAACCACATATTTGCGTGCATTTAACTCCATATTCAAAAGTTCCGGAACCGACATGGTATTCAAATCCGGAATGACTGAATCCGCATTAGTCGGATCTGTTACAACAAACCGTGATGGTGAACAGATTCCGCACTTTGGGATTGCAGAAATTCACGCCAACGATATCATAATGATTGACGAATTTACAACAATCACCGGGAGCACCAGGGCAGTATATAATGCAACACTAATCAGCAGGTTATTGGAGATACTGGATGGAGGTCACATCTCAAAGGACCTGGCCGCAGGAGGTAGAACATACGACACATTTCTAACACTGTGGGCTGGCATCCAGCCAAGTCATTATGAAGGAGCATCATGACTATTCCGAAGATTCTGTCCCCTTATATTTCTTCCAACTCGATATGATAACACTGCAATGCTTCAGATGAAACAACAGATGTCAAACATCAGAGAAAACGAAACTAACATCAATTCCATTTCAACCAGCGTAGTAAATTGGAAGGAGAAATTTAACTCAATCGAATCAATTGAATTTGCAACCGAAGTATACAGCTTACACCAGGAATTAAACCTATTTCAATTTGAAACCAATGTGTTCAACAACTTATTATTGGGATACCACCTGGCAAAATACGGACCAGAACCACATATAAAAGTAGAGGCACACGATAATGAAATTCTCCGGTTAATAGGGCTGTTTCGTGATTGGAAACGATTATTATTAGACGACATCGACTCTGTCATGATCTGTAAAATAATAAAAAGTATCGTTCAGAGAGACAAGGACAGCAGGCTCATTACAAGCAGGAGACTAATTGCAGACGAATGTAAAATGATATCTTGGGGAAGAAAAGACGTGTTTGCAAAATTAAAATGCATAGAGTCCGATGGAGACATCCGGATTGTAGGAGACACAGTTCAATGGACAGGAGTACAATGAACATCATATTGGATAGACTGGTAGAAGACCGGATATTAAACAAAGAAACCATATTTTTTGACGGATCAAACTATTATTCTGATGAAAGTATCAGACTGATTCTTCCAATGTGTCTTATGATGCATCATAAATACTACGGCATATATTTCATACACCATAACATTATAGTTCCCCATTGGATAGAATCATATACAGAATCAAAGGCAATCGTATGGCTATATACATCAGATCGTCCATTAGATATTTCCATGTATTATATACGAACAGACTGCGTAGACAACTTATCCACTCAGTTTATCGTTACAAACATAATGAAATGATATGATATCATGACAAAAATGAGAGCAGTCCACGTCAAACTTGAAGAATCGGACTTCAACAAGCTTGATCAATTAGGCATGTGCAAATCAGATGCCATTCGTAGAATAATTCACCATATACTTGAGCACGACTCATCATACGTCGACACATCTGTAGTAAGTGGTGATCTACGCGACAACATATCAATGCTGGAGAAAAGCATAGCAAGACTAAGACAGCAACGATCTATTATAGATCACGAAATTCTAAACCTAGATACCAGACTTGCAAGCCTCCAACAATATCGTGTAATGGTAGAGTCCAGACACAACGAACTTAAGATGTGGGAAAGATTATGCGAGATTGGCAACGTAATAGTCAACGCCATAGTAATCTATGGGTTTGATCCGGAAAAAATATTGGAAGAAAATGAAGCAGAAATTAAAGAAATGGAAACCATAAACCCAGGATGGACATTAACATCTCATCTTGAAATGAGAAAGAAAATGATGAGTGCGTGGGGATCCTGAGTTCCGTACTCGTCTATTTCATTATCCTCACCCATAATTTTTCACCCTTTGGGTACTTTTCATATACGGATTCAGTGTCAACCGTAGATTTGACTCTATAGAACGAGGAAAACATTCCTGCGTTCTTAAACTCTTCAGAAGTGGGATAAAATCTCACTCCGCCGGTAATATCTTCAATAGCTTCACATTCCACTCCATTCATTATATATTTATAATCGGTGTTCCATGTTGTTCCGTCATATCGTAACAACACAAGATTAGACTGGATTAATAATCCTCGAATTAAATCATTCGGATTATCTGTAAAATAGTCGTCTCGTTCAACATTAGTGTCAAATGTATACACTGGAGTTATGCAAATACCGTCTTCATCATACATATAGAAATAGACATCGCAGTTAGACAAATCAATTGGTGGAGTCAAATCGCTATCTATACTTCGTTTTCTCAATATGTAATCAATCGGAGATGTATCCCCATTAAATGCTCTAATTGTATATTCAGTCATAACATATCTTCCTTCTATTTGTTTATTGGAAAAATCGACATTACCCAGCTTATTGCAGCACCCGAAATAATTCCCCCTAGTGTTCCCCAATAACTCAGCTTTGTTTTTATCTCAGTAATCGTAATAAGGTTATCTGTGGTTTTGCTATTCGCCTCTCTAAAAAATCCATCCATTTTATCCAAAATAAGATCTTGTTTATTTATGACATCATCAATCCTATCATGAACCCTTGATATATCAGTATTTACCGATTCCTCAAATTTATCCATTCTTGCAGATTGACTGCTTTCTATCTTTGATTGATTTCCTTCTATTGCATCAAATCGTTTATTATATAAATCAAGACACTGGTTTAACCAGTCTGTATTGGATGGTGTCATAATATTATTCATATAGACGTTCCCACAAAATATAATATATAGGTGAGTTTTATTTCAAGAGATCCCTTACCGATTCAATATTTCTATCCAGCCATTCACTATCACAATTGATTGATTTTGCATTTTCAATAGCATTTCTGGATTTTTCTATCTGTCCCGTCTTTGCATACGCAACAATTAAATTTCCCCAGCAGTTAAACAACGCAGACAGCACATCATTAAACATATAACTCGTATCCTTACATTTTGTTGCCGATTCAAACCATGTTATCGCGCTATCATATTTGTCCTGGCTCATATCCAATTGACCCAGCAGATTGTATGCCGGAACAAAATTTGTGTTACACGACAACACTCTAAAGCAATATTCACGGGCTTTTGTAAAGTCTCCTTCAAATCCATAACAGGTTGCCAGGTTTACCATGGCATCCAACTTTTCAGGTTCAAATGTAGACAACGGTAAATATCTATTAAAATATATTATTCCATTTTTGTAATCATTTGAATCCAAACACTCCCGTCCCATGTAAAGCAGGTATCGTGGCATCTCATCAATTATATTCTTAAGTATTCGGATGTTGCGTCCGGGTTCAATTACCTTATCGGGGTGTTTATGCACCATGGATATTGGAATATCAGCAGCCCAAATTTCACAATCACTATCTATTTTTTCTATGGCTTCGTGTATCCGGTATCTAAACTTCAAAAATCTCCGATCATATATCCTGGGAGACGTAATAGAGTTGCCTGGAGCTGTTACTAAATTAACCCGCATTAACTTAACATCGTTTTTTATCTCATTTATTATATGCCCCTTACATCCCTCAATAACGATGTCGTCTACATCTATGACAAAGATAAAATCATTGGTAGATTTTGATGCCACCAGATTTCTTGCATATGCAAAGTCGTCTATCCAGTCAAACTCAAAAACGTTATTCGTATATTTTTCTATAATTTCTCTGCTGTTGTCTTTTGTCCTGGAATCTATCCCTACTACAATTTCATTCACAAGATCCCTAACTGATTTAAGTGCGGCCTCAATCGTCTCTGCGCCGTCTCGTACTATCATACATGCAGAAATCATAGGAATAAATGGCACATAATACGTAAAAAAGTATGGGATTAAATTGCCTCGGCATTTACAACAGTAGAGTTAACAGTCTGGTTTACTGTAGAATTTGCAGTAGCATTAGTGGTGTTTTGTGCTTCCCATGTGTCCGGCATATTTGGTCCATCATATTTATGCCCGACGAAATTCAACACCGCATGTTGTTTAATCCCTTCGGATTCGTCTGATGCCATAATAGTATCGGACTGAGTATACTGGTGGAATTGCTCTACTTTCTCTTTTCGGTTCTGTCCGGATGCAATATAACTTGACACAGTCTGGAATGAATTACCTTTTGGTGAATCCGTATCGTAAGACAACGATATGTTAGATCCTTCAAGACTTCTGGTGCTCTCATAAATACCCGGATCATCATCAGTTCCCTGTCCCATAATGGTATATGAGGCAACTGCATTTTGGCTCATTGGAACAATACCAGATGCCCGAAAAACATTACTAGATGTGTTGTTTGTGGCGTTAATTAGTGAACCTGTTGGCTGGGTTAGATCTCCAGTATCACACAACGTCCCCGGAACATTAGTGTTATCTTCGTGCATCGACACAACATCAGATGCCAGGTAAGCATCGGCAGACTGTAACTTTAAGCTTCCATTAATATTGCAATTGTCTTTATTTGTAAACAAGTGAGATGATAGTCCTGTAGTTAGATAACTTGTTCTTGATGCATCCATCTGATAATATCCATCAGTTTGATTAAACCTCTGTAAATTTGTGGAGTATTCAGATATCGATGTGTATGATCCTCCGGTTGCCCCTCCATATCCAGAACTTAATACCTCCCATCCCCCATCTGATAAACATGGCGTTATCAACAAAAAAAGAATGAAACTAATTGCGAGTGCCCTTGTTATCATTCTGACCCTCTTCATTAAATGGACACCATGGGTTTTTCTCTACTTCACCATCTTGTGGAGATGGAGAATTCTTAACAGACTCTTGAGCCTTTTTTATCTCATCATCCGTATACTCTTTAACCTTTCTCTTTTTTCGAACCATAACTAAGTATAATCGTCGCGAGTAAATAAAAAGTTGGTAGACAAAAAATGATATTATTTAGTCTTTAAAGTGCCAAAGTACTTCTTTAGTAAGTTTAAAAATTATTAAACATGTTATGATGTTGGATATATGAATCCACCCTCACGTCAAGTCTTCAGAATTTATCTTACTCGCTTTCGCCCAGTCCAGTATCTTTTCTCCGGCATCATAGTTTGCGTCAAGATACGCCTGAACTTCAGCCAGCGTTGTGTATACTACAGGCAACGTCCATCGCATCCGGCATTCGTCATACTGCCACAATGTGATGGCAGTTTCATCTATTCCAGCTCGTTCAACCTGTTCTTTGTTCCAACGAACCCGGATTGTTGCGATTCCGGATACTATGCCGTCTATGCCGATGTTTGTCGGCTCTATGTTTGATTCAACCATTTTTAAAACTCCTAAAATTATATGTGATTTCATCTTAAGTGATTACAGGCCATTTGTATCCAAAACAACTTATAATCTTACTTGGGCATGATCCTATGTAATCAAAGAATGCTCGTATTGCTGCACGTTTGTTAATTACTATGTTATATTGATTTGGTTTACAACTCTTGTTAATTTTAATGTCATTAAATGGAATGTTTAATTCTAATGCCATCATTTGTATTAATTTTGCTATATCATCAAATGTGAAGTTATTAACGGCAAGTGAAACATATTCTATGCGTTGAATTTTCCAATTTATACCGAGGCAGCCATCTTCAATGTAGAAAGTTCGTAGGCATTCGGGCGTTAATTTGATATTATTAGGTATGATTTTCTTATTGCCAGGATACCACAATCTGCGTAGATCAGGAAACCAGCCTCTGTAATAACCCGTTTGCCAAACATACCAAGTTCCCAAATCATTAGTATATTTTGCAATCGAGCCACGAGTTTTAATGTTGGAAATATCTTCAAATACAGATTTAACGTACTGCAGATACTTCTTATACTTGCTAGATAGCGAATAATATGCTGATACAGTTTCGTAACCCCAAGATAGCGAACCATCGCCAAGCATTGATCCCATAATTAAATTATTTAGATCCTCATTAAATTTGCAGTAATTAGCAATGTATGCTTTGCGCCTTGGTATTTCAAATCTTATCATCCATTTGCGGATACATTCATCATCAACTTGACAGATTTCTGCAAACTTATAAGTACTTAACTCTTCTGTGAGGTATTTTGTTTGCAACCATTCTTTGTCTCGGTATTGAATGTTCATGATTTTACGTTGATTTTCAATGCATAAATAAGTGTTGGTTGTCGGATAGATATTAGATTATTGCCTCGGCGCGAGCACCCACATTAAGCTCGCAGAACGAAGATCCGCGATTCGAACCACGACAGCCGACACCCGCCGAAGCGCCATAAGTCCAACCGCCACCGACCAGCAAAACGCCCGTTTGTGAGATTCCATATTGGTGTGAATATCCATAATCACAGAATTCTGCGTTCGACCCGCCATTAAAAGCCCCCGGTACCAACGCAACATGTAAAATCCCTGCACTATCCATAGCCAGATCTGATATGTATCCGTGGCAATAAGTGCCGGCATCAGTTCCCGAAATGTTAGTTACTCCATTCAAAGGCACAGGATCCGTGACCTCTTCATATGACCCAGAAGCCAATACAGACGCGATTGTCCCGGTTCCATCCCGATTAAGAATTCTATGGCTTATATCTGTTGTGTTGTACCCAGGTTTAAACTC
>Ga0172381_10000986_pt1 | contig 35384 bp, 54 predicted proteins | sample Leawel6488metaG_FD_119754 | JGI IMG/M metagenome (GOLD analysis project Ga0172381, IMG submission 119754) | Leachate microbial communities from a municipal landfill in Southern Ontario, Canada - Leachate well 64-88 metaG | ecosystem: Engineered > Solid waste > Landfill > Unclassified | place... | reverse complement strand
CGCGCGGTGGTCTCCAGCCTGGAATGACCCAGCAGCTTACTCACTACTGTTAGCGGCGTCTGCTCATCCAGCAGCCGCTTTGCGAAAGTGTGCCGCAAACTATGCGGCGTACATTCGACACCTGCTCGCCGGGACAACTCGCTAACCATGCGCTGGATCGACCTCCCCCCTAACCGGCTGCGATGCTTGGAAACGAACAAAGGTCCTGCAACCCGTCCGCTATCATCCAGCCAGGCCTGCAGCGCCCGTCGCACCTCTGCATTGAGCGGGACCTGGCGGCGCTTATCGCCCTTGCCCCTGCGGATGGTCACCCGTCCAGACCTCTCCTTTATCTCCACATCTGTGACATCCAGCGCACAAACCTCCCCCTCACGCAAACCAGCCAGCACCATCAGCATGACGATGGCCTGATCCCGCAATGCCTGCGACCGCCAGGCTGCAGTGCTGGCCCCATTGACTGACAGCTCGACCTGGCGCATGATGCGCAGCAGATCTCCCCTGGTAAGCCAACGTGGCGGCAGCTCCACCTGCTCAGCTCGCTCGACGCCAGAGAACGGGTTATAACTCAGCCAATTCTGCGAGACTGCAAACTCACAGAACACAGAAAGCGAAATCCTACGTCGATTCCATGTAGCAGCAGAAACCTCGTTAAGGGAACGTTCACGCCAAGCGCGCAGATCCACGCCGGTGATCGTGCCCGGATCGAACTCCTGAGCGTTAACGTCAAAAAACCAGGACGCAAACTGGCGCACATCCTGGAGATAACCCTGAACGGTCCGAGCGGACCTGCCGCTCTCTTCCAAATATGACATAAAACATGCTTCCCATTTTCCGCACATAGTTCCTCCCACAGAACTGCTAGAATATGATTTTGATCAGGCTGAGCAGGCAGAGTATGATGAACACCTCAGCACAGCTGCCTAAACAGCCAAGATCAAGAAGTTGTCTGAAAGACATCGCCAAATTTCTCCAACAAAACTTTCTCCGCAAACTCACCACGCCAATCACCAGGGTAGGCCGACTTAATCTTGAGCATGACATCAGTCTGCGGCACTGTCTGTCCCTGGGCCCAGTTGAGCACTGTCACATGTGACATGTTCATGCCCGTTTTCTCCGACAGCGCCTCGGCAAACGCCCTGTATGTCATCTGACGTTCCACCATGGTCGCTTTCACGATCTCCCTTACACTCATTCCCATTCATCCTCCACAAGCTAAAATACTTTCTCAAAATGTTTATCCACTGCTCATCAGTCACCGGCACATAGTTTGCATTCAGGAAAACACTCCAATGTCTTTTCATAATACATAAGTATTAATATTATACATAAGTATTGGAATTGGTCAAGGGTTTGACCAGAATTGAAAGAATCTGCTAAACTATCTTTATGTTTTCACAGTGGATATTAAGAAAGCAATGGGAACTTCAATTGAAAAATGGCCGCAAAATGTCACTAGAGGATTTTGCGGAAATTCTCGGTTGTAGCCCATCCACCCTCAGCCATTGGATGAATGATCGTCGGAGACCCGGTCCCGAATACATCAAACGTCTGGAGGAGCTTTTCGGACCTGAAGTTTATGATGCTCTTGAAATAGAACGTCCAGATCCAATCTTGCGTTATATTGAGACGAACTGGGAACATCTAGAACCAATACAGCAAAAAGCCATCCACGAAGAAGTAAAAAAATACTTGGGGAATCAAAAAAATGAGATATCGAGTACCACCCCATGAAATTTATGGACTCACAACTTATCAAAAAATAAAGATCGCCTGGATGATCTATAAATTCAGACAGCCTCCGACACCCTATCTACTAAGAATCGCTCTACTCCAAAGCCTTTTGATTTTCGCTTCGTTAGCATCGCTGCCTCACCCCAGCACACTTAATCCCTTAATCCTGCCCATCCTGTGGACTGGAACCCTGGCAGGGAGCGTAACCATCTATGAAATTGTTAGAATATGCACGTAAGCGGCTTATTACACCAGCTGCCATTATCCTGGCCATGGGCTCAATCATTGGCATTGTACTGAGCTCTCTAGCCATCATCACCGGCCTGCTTGGTACATTATTTGTCTACCTCTATCCTGGCCGCCCCTATGCGCCCCCGCCAACACAGATGATCACCACCAATGCGAGTATCCCAACCGCAGCATCCACTAGCACGCCTGTAATCGCCCCCACCATTACCCCCACATACATTCCACCCACATTTATGGGACCCCAAAGAATTGCACCGGCCAGCATCTACACCAGCACACCAATCCCTACCCCAACGCCGATGATCACCATCGAGCTGATTAATATAACCAGCCCAATTGGGAAGGGGAGTCGCGCTACCCTAACCGTCAAAACTCTGCCTGGTAAGACTTGCAATATCAGCTATACAACGCCACTGGGTACCCACTCTACTGCCCAGGACCTGATAACGGTTACTGCAGATCAAAACGGACTCTGCTCTTGGACCTGGACAATTAGTAACCTGACAAAACCAGGAACAGGCGCCATCCTGATCACCGTTGGTGATGTACAGGCAAATTATTTGATCGAGATTGTCGATGGATGAGCATTTAGCTGCTTACCTACGTGACTCTGGTGGAGAAGATCAAGACATGTCCCTCGACCAGCAAGAAGCCGAGATTAAGCGCTGGGCGCAGCAAAACGGCTATGTCATCACGCGTTTCTTCCGCGACGAAGCCCGCCCAGGCTCATCTGTTGCCGGAAGAGACGCATTTTCCCGGATGATCGACTACTTCCGCCAACAGGGAGCGTCTGAGACGGGCATTGTCGTCTGGAGTTACTCTCGTTTTTCTCGTGATATAGATGACGCTCAGTTTTTCAAGGCAGACTTGCGCCGCCGTGGGTATAAGATCATCTCGATCAAAGACAATATCCCCGATGGGCCGGAAGGACGATTTTTCGAAGCCGCCATCGATTGGATGAACCAGCGTTACCTCGATGACCTCTCAGCTGATGTCAAACGTGGTTTGTCGCATATCGTAGAAACCTACGGAGCGGTACCAGGTACACCTCCGCTTGGGTTTATGCGCCAGCCAATCGACGTGGGTAAACACCGCGATGGCTCAACGCATATGCTCCATCGCTGGGTGCCGGATCCGGAAACAGCCCCCATCGTACGCCGAATATTTGAACTACGCGCCCAGGGCAAAACCTACTCTAATCTCATTGATGAAGTTCCGAATGTGGTTGCTAAAAACTCCCTCTCAACCCTATTTACAAATCGTCTCTACATAGGGACGCTGGTCTACGGTGGCGCCGAATACCCGAACTATTGCGAACCGATTGTCGATCAATCGACCTGGTCCCAGGTCCAGAAAATGCGACGAGAACACACTCTCCACCAGCACCTATCTTCCGACGCCGGAACTATGCAGATCCGCCGCCGCACAAGCGCACATTTGCTCTCCGGCCTGGTCTACTGCTCAAAATGCGGATCTCCCATGTACTCCCAAACAAATAAACAGAAAAACGGCAGCTACTACAGCGCCTATGCCTGCAACAGAGCAAAACGCCGCCGAGACTGCGACGCTAAAAACATTCCTGAGAAAGTTTTTGACAAGGCGGTCCTTGCTAATATCCAAGAATACATCCTGCAGCCTGCTCACATCCTGGATATCCAATCGATTGCTATGGAAAGCCAGCATCAGCTGATCGCCGAGGCTAAAAACCAGATGCACATCCTGAGAACACAAAAAAAGCGGCTGCGTACCCAGATCACGCGGATTACCGCAGCGATCGCAGAGATGGGTCACAGCCGCTCACTTATCGAAAAACTCAAACAGCTAGAACTGGAAGAAAATCAAATAACCTCACAAATAGAATTGTTGGGAACCCCGGAACCGATCGTACCGATGAGTTATGCTGAAATAGAACAAATGGTCTCGCAAACATGCGAGCTATTGCAATCCGCCCCCATAAATACGGCACAAGAATTAATTCGGGACATGATCGTTAGGATTAATGTCCAACGTGACGGCGCCAGGATAATGGGAGAGATCATCTACACAGCACCTAAAAAAAAAGTAACCTGAAAAGAAATACTGCGTGTACAGGTGGCTCCACTGTGGGGGCACCTCTCTATACACACAGTTTCACAACCTACGTACGCAAAAAGGCCCGCTAGGGCTTTTTTGTTAGAACAGCCTCATAATCGACACATGCGACATATCCCCATCAGAATCCATCGTGACTGCCGCGCCACTGCTCTGATACATGCGCACATCAATATAATCAGCATCAGCCAGGGAGATCAATCCCCAACCGCTCAAATACACCCCATAAGTCCCAGTATATTGCATCCTGACATCCGACAAATATTGATTGAGCGTACCATTTTTGTACAAGCCCAAGCTGCATTGCTCATTTTGTCCCCAGTTTGCACTCGACTGCACGTAAACATTTACCATGACCAAATAATAACCGGCCATATCTGTCGGGACAGTAAACTTCCAGGATGCGCCTGTTATGACTGCAGAATCAGAATCTAACACAGATGCAGCGAAATCCAAAATCGTCCAGGTGGTATTGGCTACTGATGTCGTGCCAGACGCCTTATACCTGGCATAGCACGGATCGGATGGAGTAGCCCATTTAAGACCTAACGACTGGGCGCTATCTGCCGTCAGCAATTGCCCATTTGATCCAACAGCCAATCTACCTGCAGCATCGGCTGCGCTGGCCACTGCCAGGTCACCCTTTGTCGTGAATATATCTGGGACGCCAGCCCCAAAATTGTCAACGATATCGTTCCAATCGTTTTCGTCTGGGATATCTCCAGATGATTTTGGCGTCATAGGCGTATAAGCCATTTTCTCCTCCTAATCAAAAAGTCACCAGGGCAGTCATCGCCCATCGGTTATAAGCATCATACGTGTACGGTCGATATCCGTTGTTTGTGGCCGAAATATAAATATCGACCTGATCACCCTTTTTTAAACTCAATAGATCCATGCCTAAAAATGGTTGTATGGTAACAGATGTCGAATATTGGACCACTCCTGCGGCGACGACCGAATACAACACAGAATTAACATAAACGGCATATTTATAAATTGCTCCAGCTGGCGGCGTGCCTGCCGGTATCATCGCAGTGTGCAACGCAATCAAATACAATCCAGCATGCGGAACGATGAAATGCTCAGTTGTGTAATCATACGCTCCTGCCGTGTCAAACGCCTCTGCTCCCCACAGTGGCGTATTATCAAAAGAATGTTCCCACGTCGACCCGGTTATATAGCCGCTATAAGCACCAGTTGCCATAAATCTGGATATAAGAGACGACGACACTCCGGCATCAGCTCCACTATCTGCAAACAGAAGAGACCCATTCGCTCCTGCAGCCACCCTTGCACCAGCATCTGCCCCAGTTGCAGCAACCAGGTCCCCCTTAGTTGTCATCAAATCCGGGACGCCACGGGCAAAATTCTCAACGATCCGGTTCCAGTCCCTGGCGCTAACCGAATCTCCATCGCTCTTTGGTGTCATCACCTCATAAGCCATAACTCACCATCCTAATATAGTTGTAGATCCCAGCTCGCCAACACCCAGCACCCATCCGCTGGCCACCGCTGGCTCCAGTCTCATTGTAGTCACCAGGCCCCGGCCAGCCTGCCAGAGATGATCAATCAAGGTAACCGAATAGGTATCATCAATCTCCAGATGCGGGATGCTCATATCCAAAGTCTGAAACAGATCCGGCTCCAGCTGGTAATCCGGTCTCTCGATTATGCGAACAAACAGTATTTTTCTTGGGTCAGCATAAAGCATTTCTGCAAACTGGGCATGATTTTTGATATCGTCTGTTTTCTGCAGCCAGATCGAACCCAGCCTAAAAGTTTGCTTACCATACTCGCTGATACTGCTGGAATCGCTCTCCTGGGCAGTTACCGGCGAATACGCATACAACCCGGTTCCTCGCAGCTTCATCAGGGTCAGATAAACCCCGGCAGCATCATTATTTGTGATCTCCAGCTTGGTCCTGGTCGCATAAACCGTTTCCGTTATGCCGATCTGCGCCGTTTTATCCGTCCCACCGCCATCCGCAGCCGTGTTAGCCGTGTAATCCGTCGTTGACGCTGGTGTCGTGATGCTGGATGCCGGGCACGGCTCGCCCTCATAATTATGCTCTGCCCAAATCGTCAGCGTATCGCCAGCATCGATCAACGGAATATAATTCAGCTTCCACAGCTCCGTATTCGCAGCGGTTGCCTGCCTTGGCCAGCCTGTGATGCGGATGTCATTCCGCAGCTCGTCCCACGGTTGTAACAGATCGATATCTCTCAAAATCTCTGCCTGGCTGAGATCTACTGCAGCAGAAGTGGCGCCATATCTCGCCTTATATGAAAACGTGCCATCCGCCGCCACATACGGGACACCCGCAAAGGCTTGCCCCAGGTCGCAGATTGCATCCCAAATAGACTGCTCCGGATCCCCCCACCAGTATGGAATCTCATCATCAGCATCCTCGATCACAGAGCTGCCCAGGTAAGTATCAATCCCCAGCTGAGACGTGCCCAGGATCCAACCGCTCGTATCCACAAACGGCCAGCCTGCCGCCGTTAGCAGTGACACGATCGCATCTGTGACTGCATAATCCGTTTCCAGATCCAGCTGTGGCACGTTCTGCGCCTTCAGCCAGTCAATGCCATCATAGCCCGTTATGCGCACCAGGGAGCGGTTTTCCTGCGGGCGGATATCCCGCACCCAGCCCGTGATCACGTTATACGTCACCCCATTATAGGTTGCTCGCAGTCTGATCAGCCTGTGCGGTTTGATGTAACCGTAGAGATCGCCGCCCGTATTGAATGGGTTATATCGCTGATCCCAGTTATCCAGCAGCAGCGAAAACGCTCCAGGATCGACCATCGCATACCCATCACCATCCAGGCCGGTCTCCCTGCCTCGTCGGATGCTGAGGTCGAGCATACGCGCTGACTCATCTGTATATGTTCCGTCAGCCTTCCAGTCGATCTCAATCTTCCAGGTGATAGTGTCAGCTGTCATCGCTGCCTCATCAACCGGCGCAGCATCGGCTTCAACCTTTGCTCGAGCTCAAACTCGTCGGCGAAGCTTATCCCGGGAGCGTAATTTAGTACCAGGTTGACCCCACCAGCCGGGCTGTTGGCTGATGCGTAGGCTGGCGCCAGTCGCTGAGTGGATTGCGCTGTCACGCCGATAATCGGCGGCATAACCTTACCTGCCGAGCGGTTAATCCCCTGGATACCGGCCTCAAGTCCCTGCCCAATGCCTCTAGCTAGCTGTAGCCCTACCTGATCCGCCATAACCTTCGACGGCGATTGGATCCCGAAAAATCCTTTGAACCCATCTAAGACGCCAGAACCGATGTCTTTGGCTGCCTGGATCAACCAATCCTTCATCGCCAAGAGACCATTCCCGATACCCGTGATAATGGATTTCCCAAGCTCAAGCCAGTCAATGTTCTTGATGACCTTGACCATGTTGTCAAAAATTTCTCTAAACGTTTCGCCAACTTTGCGCCAATCGCCCTCGAACATGGCCTTGATTAATTTAAATATTAGCTGGATGTGCATCCACAAGCCATCTACAATGTCACGGATCCCAAGGAAGTTACTATCCCAAGCTTTTTTAAGCGCCGCTAGTGCCACGCCGAGGGGATCTTTGAAAAAGCCAGCGACCTTCTCAATGGCGGGTGATATGTTTTCAGTAAGCCATGCAAATAATGTTTTTAGGACTGGCACCAGGTTCGTCCCAATCCAATTGGCTATGGTTTTTACTGCTGGGACAAGATCGTTAATAATAAATTTCGCTGTTTGTGCGATTGCCGGGATTACAACTGTCGACATGATCTCACCAACGTTCGCTAGCCAATCTTTAAATTCCTGTGAATTGACAAATGTTAAGATAGTTTCCCCAAACTCAGCCAGTTTATCTGCCGCAAATTTTACCCATTCCTGAAATTTGTCGCCCTGTACAAAACCTATGAGTGTCTCTGCCAATTTCGAAACGAGAGGCAAAACAACCTCGCCTACGCTCATCGACACTCGCTCCTTAAGTGTTTCCATTGTTGCTGACAACTGCTTGAATGGGTCTGTTGACTCACTCAAGTTTTTCGTGTTTTCGCCCAGCTTTTCTAGAACTTGATTCATTAAGGCGGTTTGCTTCTCAGTTTTTGTAAGTTCCTTCGCCGACTTCCCTAATGTCTCTGCATAATCTGCAGTGGCTTGATTCATATTGACCTGTATCCCCAGATTATCCAGGATCATAGGAGACATGCGTCCAACACCTTTGACAAGGCTGTCCATCATATAGCCCATATCCTGTCCAGTCGCGGCGGCCACCTTGCCCAGATATCCCATCGCATCAGGCAGCTGATTAGCAAATTCGTCTCCGACGAGTTGAGAGGCCAATGTATAGCTCTTCATCAACTCAGAATCCTTGATCATATAATTTGACTTCTTACGCAGCGCCTCGATCATCGCATCGGCGCTTGCTCCAGAAGCGTCTGCTATCGCGTCAAAGCCCTCTTTAATCGGAATGAGTGATGCGGCATCTTGTGAAAGTGCGATCACGCTGCTGCCTAACGCGGCAACGCTGCCCGCTGCGGCACCCATTGCCGTGGCGAGTTTCGCTCCCGTGGACTTCGATAACTCGCCCAGCGTACCAACAACGCCTTTTAGCTGCGGCGACGCTTTATCAATCGCCTCTATGATGATCTCGAGCTTTTCTTTAATCGTCAACGTTGACTCCGCTGCTTCATCTCGAATTTCCTCTGCTCGTCCCGTTCCGCCTGCGCTTTCTCAATCCGATATACAAGATAGCGCTCCCACCATCCTTGTGTCAACTCCCGCTCTAGTTCGCTCGCTCGTAACGGATCGCCGTTAGCCGCCTCCAGGATCAACACCCACCAGCCTGGATCCATTGTCACCATTGCCCCGCGAAAGTAAGCGCGTAAGCGGCCGCGGTCCTCCGAGCTTACGTAGGGTTTGTACCCTCCGCTGAATCCGCGACAACAGCCGTAAGTAGATCGTTGAATTGCGCCTGGGAAGCCATAAATAGTGCATCCCTGGCTTCTTCCTTGTCTGCTGGCTCGGTTACATAGTCGACCAAAAAATCTACTAGAGCGTCGATTGTCTCTGGCGTCGGGTTGTCAGAAAGCTGCTGCTGAAACGCAAGCGCTTTCTTCATGCGCAGCAGATAACCTGGAGCGTCGGGCGCGGGTGCCTTAAATTTTAGTAACATACGGCCTCCTATGGCAATGCAGACAATTCATTCACGACGACAACCTGACCAAACAGATCAGCTGTGGCGTTGTAACGCGCCCGCAGCGTCCCGGTCACGATGTCATTTCCATCCTGCGCTCCAATCACCTCGAAATCTTCCCATTTTCCGGCCAGATCGATCTGCAGCGTTTTGTACGTGTACGCGCCCGATGTGCCTAATGCGCTGCCCTGCACCAGTAGACGCATCAGCCGTGCGGTTTGTGCGATCCACGCATCTTTTTCGGCGACGGCTGTGGCATTATGCTCAAATGTCACTTTCAACAGCACTTCCGGGTCAACGCATTTTATAAATGTAAAATAAAGCTTGCCGTCTCCAGTAAATACCGGCGCCCATCCAGTTTTGATGCTCAGCTCAGCGCCTAACAATACCGAGCTCTTAACCGTAGTCCCGATGGTCCCATCAGCTGCATCAATATACAGCTTAGATTTCGAGAATAGGATCTCCTCAACCATTGGCAGATCCAGAGATGCGGTAAAGGTCGTTTTCGAAACCTGCCGTCCCAGCCAGTCAGCTGTCGCTTTCCAAGCTTCACCTGGAGCACCAGAGAGCACCATGTTTTCGACAAAACAATACTCTAGCTCCTCGGCCTGTTGATCATCTCCGCCCTCGATCGTGTAGGTTTTTAGCGTATTTTGAGCGGTGGTTGGCAGATCGTAGGTATATACATACCCGGATCCTGCCCCATCCTGAACGCCCGCGCTATTCTCCACCGCTGCATTGAGCAAATAGGGCAGCTGCTCAAAGGTCGCCTCACCCTCGCTGGTAAGCGCCGCCAGCAATTTTGGTACATAGGTCCGGTCCACCCCGGAGAGATACCCGACATGCTCGTCGACAAACATCGTCTCTCGCTGATCATCTGGCATGCCATTCATCCGCAAAATGCTCGTTGCAGCGACTGCCGTGCCCATCGTGTCTTCCGCTCCAATCTGGAGCTTTCGTAATTTCTCAATTCCCATCGTAACCTCCTATATAGAAACTTTTTGATTGCGAACCAAAAACTGACCTTCTTCTGCAGTTGCTACTGTGCCTGTTCCAACCCAGCGATAGGTCCATGTTCCAGATGCATCGATAGAAACATCCTTATAAAAGACTCCAGGAGCGCCTTTTAAAACTGTACCAGCTGCATAGGTATACTCGTGTATTGTCCCGTTTGGAGTTTTTACGCAGAGTGTAATCGTAGTTGGATCAGTCAATACATCGGCTGTTGAAAAAGTGCAGCTGACCCGAACCACATCACCAACATCGTAAACACTAATTGTCATAAACACTGCTCCTCTTCATTTTTTGCATTTCCGTGCAAAGCTGATGATACTAAACCTGATCCTAGCAACACGCTAGCTATTGCTGCAAAACTAACTTGATCATCTGTTATAGACGCACAACCAGGTCCATTATCAATCTGCAAGGTTACGCCTACATCAAAGCCAGTCAACGTATAAGATCCTTGGACAATAGTCAGCAATCGACTGACTAACAAAGCAGCTGACTGGCCAGTAGCATCGCAACTTCCATAAGTCGCCGCAATCAGAAAGAGCCTAGTTAACTCGGTAGATTCTCCAGTTAGGATATAACTACCATGAGCACCAGACAGTAAACGGCTGGTGAACAGAGCTGCTGCCTGAGCAGTCAGAGCATAGCTTCCCTGGACTGCAGTCAGTAATCGACTGGCTAACAATCCAGCTGCCTGGCCTGTAAGAGTATATGATCCATATCCAGAACTAAGCAGAAATTGCTTGAGCAGAGCTGCTGCCTTGCCCGTAAGGGTGTAGGATCCCAAAGCTGCCGTGATAGTGTAATCCGGCAGACCTACGCCCGAATAGTACAGAATGGCCTCGTAAGCGGTAAGGGTATAGGCTGAGTGGACGGCCTGGATTGCATAGGATCTAACCCATGCAACGTCCTGCCCTGTGAAGGTGAAGATTGCTGGATCGGGTTCGATAATCCTGCTAACCGTTAGGGATACCGCCTGCCCGTCTAGAACTGTTTCGCAATAACTGGCAACTAGGGACCGGGTGAATGTAAAGGCTGTTTCATTCCCCGTGACCGTGTAGGCTGCCGAGGCTGCCGAAACGATCCTGGTAAACGTAAGGGCTGCTGCCTGAGTGGTGATAGTATAGGATGCTGACGCGGCTGCCATGTACAGGCTGATATAAAATGCAGTGCTGTATCCTGTTATGGTGAAAGCTGTCTGGGCTGCGGTAAGGCGACTAGACTTGATTAACCCTGCTGGCTGAGCGGTGAGGGTGAAATACCCAGGTCCCGCCATAAGTGAAAATGACTGGAGGTAACTGAAGTTAACTGATTGCCCGGTGAGTGCAAAGGAACCTGTATCAGCTGTGATTGCCCTGGTACGAGCAAAGCTGACTGATTGGCCTGATAATGTATAAGCTGTCTGGGCTGCGGTGAGGGTGAGAAAACGAGAAAAGCTGACTGATTGCCCGGTGAAGGTGTAGGATGACTGGGAAGCTGTAAGCAGCCTGGAGCAAATCAAGCTGGCTGCTTGTCCAGTGAAGGTAAATGTCGCCTGGGTTATGCCGATACTTCGGCTTGCTATTAAATAAGCAGCATTGCGTATGAGAAGAAGAATTTTATATTCGGCGATCAGCTTATAAGATCTTGAAAAGCTGGCTGCCTGTCCAGTGAAGGTATAGGATCTTTGAGTTGCGGCGAGGGTGAAACGCCGGTATAAGTTGGCTGCCTGGCCTGTCAGGGCGATTGATCCCTGGGCTGCTGTTAGGGTGTAGGTCGGCCCGCCTGAGTTGGGCGCTTCTAGCTCGAACCATGATACATAGACTGTGTTTCGTTGAGTTTTCGTCTCATAAACACTGTCTACAAATAAACCGGAGATAGTTGACCAGTCCGAAACGCCTGACAGATCTGCATCTGTAACTGTTAACGTTGCGTATGAACTGCTAGTAATCAGCACATTGTTTTGGTATTTTGGAGTGCCATCTCCATCTGCGTAAATACGGATCGATATGAGACGTCTATCGAAGCCTGAAGATGTAGACAGAACCTTAAAGCGTGTCCGAATGATTACGGTAGTAGAACTGGGAGTTGAAAGCGGCGTTAGATAAAACGAAAACGTACTGCCAGTTTCGTTGGAATATATAAAATCCGCGTCACTGGCAGTTGTCTCGTCAATATCTGTGTAGCTGCCAGTCCATGCGCCCTGGTAGGCTACGCCAGTAGGTCTGGCAAACTGTGCCATGATTTACCCTGTTGTTGGTTAAACTAGCTGCAAAACGCCATTGGCTGCGTCGAAATCAATCAGGAGGCTTTCGCCCGTTAACAGGGTGATTGACGACGCATAATCGTACCATCCGATCAATGGATCTGCCGGGCTGGTAGGGGTATCATTGTAAAGCACAACGTACCGGAATGGCCCGACTGATCCGCCTGACGCGGTAAGGGTGAGGTCAGCCAATACCAATTTATACGTACCGCTGGTTTGTGTGCTTGATGTGATTGACGGTACCCTGGCAGAGCAGTAGGTGTAAGCGATCTGGGTAAGATCGGCCAGAACGCCGTTAGCTGCTGAAGGGGCGGTGTTTGTTAGGGCGATGGTAAGAGTATCGCTGCCTAAATTGTGTACCTTCTCAGCTAAATTCTCGACAAAAGCATTAAACTTATTAAAGGTTGCCATTCAGAATCTCCTTCATTTTTACAAATTTGTCCTTATTTTCACCCCAGCCACCGTAAACCTGTATCCGATCGTGTCCATGCCGCCCCAACCGAGCTGGGAAAATCGGTAGCGGATCGTCTGGAACGTATCGCAGCTCCCGCCCAGGGTCGGATCATCCATCAGCGCCGCCGGAATGCTGTCCACAAACCCGCTGACTCTCCGCAGATCGGTCGGCAAGTCCTTCCTGGCCACATGCACCTCCACCACCACGTTATGCAGCGCCTTCATCTCGCCCACCGCCCCGAACTCAATTTCGCCTTCGCCGGGATAGGCAACCACAAACGGGTACAGATTGATCTGCTCAGGCGCGTAGCTGGGTGCGCCCTTAATCCCTTTTATCTTTCTACAGGCGGCCTGCACGTTATCGATCACGTTTTGCAAACTCATACGATCCTCACATATGCCGATAACAATTGCTTAACATCCGGGTCCAACTCTGCGATCAAGCGCATCTGCCCCAGGTCGCCAGATCCAGCAACCCCAAACGGAGCGTCTTTCCTTTTGTACAGCCGCTCGCTTTGCAGCAAACACGCATCGCGCACATCCGCAGGCAAGCTCGTGATCGCACAATATCCAAACGAGCCGATGATCTTGACACCCTTCGCCACCCGCGGGAAGCCATGGTCGCCCTCCGGCGCAACTCTGATCAGCGTATAGGGTTGCCCATCCAGGATAGCGTTATACGGGTACAGGTCATAATCCGTGCTCGCCCAGGTGATATCATACGTCCGGTCGCCGTCCTCATCCGTTTGCAAACTGGTAACGCTCAGCAGGTCATCCACCTCCAGCAAGTTGCTGTATTGCGGCGTGTAATAGCGCGTCTCGTCCTCGGCGTAAAACCGCCTGCCGCAGAATTTATCAATCCACCTGGATGCGCCATCCAGGATCTGCTCAAGCGCCATTTCGTCCGCGCCAGCTGGCGTTACATCCTCACCCCACAGCCTGGATTGCAGCTCCGCTGCTGTCCCGTAGGTTTCTGTCATCCTACTAACCCTCCGCCTTTACCGCTTTCCGCTTTCTGGATGGCTTCGCCATCACTTTGACCGCAGGCTCGGAGATGCGCCGCACAAAACCAGCTCGCTCGTAATCCGACACCATGCCGTCGCCCATATTCACCGTGTCGCCAGATCGCAAAGCGCGGCCATCGCTGGCGTTAAAATCCTGTAATATCAATACTTTAACCATATCTTGGTACTCCTCTTCTGGGTCTGGCCACAGCCAGGCGCCCTTGTGGTAGTGCCCGCAGCGCACATCCATGCGGCACATCTGCCGCAGGCCCAGCCGCATGCAGTCCTGCGCAAACGGCATATCCGGGATGGGATTGCCGCTGTCCGCCGCCCTAAATGGGGCCAACTCCAACGCTTCTTTTCTGATCAGTGTACAGCCGAAACCTGCACCCGAGACCTGGATCACATCTTGCTTGTACGCCTCGTGTAGCTCTTCCGGGTAGTAGCTCAACGGCATATCGGGATAAGCGGCTTTAACTGCCCGGAATGCGCTTATCACCGGTTTATTGTTCCGAAACATGTACACCCCATAAACCACCGGCGCATCTACCTCATCCAGCTTATCGAGCGCATCCTCCGGTAACCACATGTCATGCTCAACGCAAAACAATGCGCGGTAACCGCGCTCATGTACCAACGTCTCTGCAGTCTGGTACTGGTGCAGCACATTGGCATACTCACCTACTGGGTACGGGTTATTTTTGCTGATTACCACATCTACATCCGTCCGCCGCTCTGCGATTGCCTGGATACACTCCCGCGTCTCTGGTCTGATATGCTCAACCCCGCCGATCTCATACGTCGGGCAAAACAGCAAAATCTTATCCTCGTGTGTAAACATGCCCCTCCATGCCCAAATTCAGAAATGGATTTAACGAATATATCCGGCAGCCATAATATTCTTGCAGCGCCGCACGCACCTGGATACTCTGTGGCTCGATCTTCGTCAACCAGTCCAAGTAAAACTCCTGCCCAGCGGGCGAAACAGGATAGCCTTGCAGATTGTGCTCGCCATCGATCAGGCCGCAGTCATGCCCAACCAGGATTATATTTTCTGCGCCCATATAGGCCGCCAGGTGCATCGCGCTGGTGATTGTCGACCAGCTCACGATCAGCTGATCTGTCCCGATCACCGACAGATCAACCTTATCCAGCTGGTTATCCACGTGCTCAAAGATGTAATAGGATCCTTCCAGCTCGTTACGGGCATACTCCAACACCCCGCAGTTATGCCTGCTCAGCACCAGCGGGATATCGCTCATATACGCCGCCTTCGAGCGCAAAGCCTCCTTGCGCACCAGGTAATCCACATTCGGAAAGCGCAGCCAAGCCTCATTGACGCCAATCGCAGCCTTGTTGTCGAAAAATTCCGGCTCGACAAACCCAGCAGAAGGCCCGCTAGCCACCACATAAACATCATGGCCGTCGTAGATATGCGCTAACTCCTGAATCGATTTCTCCATCAGTTCTCCAAGGGTCGCCTCCCCCACAGACGACCCATAAACAAACTATGCAGTCGGGTGAGTAGCGTACTGGAAGGCTTCCGCCTGCAGCACCTCTCCGCCCGCACGGAAATTGGCCAATAATCCGATCTGGCCATTACCGGCGTACAGCTCAGTTAAGCGACGCACTCGCAGGGAGCGATTGCGTACCCAGCCATATAGGGCGAAATTCCCGAACAGCATGGATTTTGCACCTTGTCCGATGGCTGCAGCATCCTCGGTCGGGAACACAGGGTAACCGATGCCCAGGTCGTCGCCGCCAGCCGTGATGATGCTGGGAGAGACCTGGAAGGTAAATCCGCTAGTCCCGTAAATGCCACGCAGGTAAGCGGCTGTCGTGCGATTCATCAGCATAACTGCGCCAGGTCGATAGGCCACTTTCAGTTTGCCCAACAATTCTGGAATTTCTGCAGCGCCGATGGCAGCAGCAGCGTCCAGGGTTAGCCCGGCTGTCCCGCCCACGAATATTCCCTGAGGAGCAGTCGTGCCGTTGCCCAATTGCAGGTAATAGTTCTCGGTGGCGGCCCAGGCGCGTCCCAGGGCGTCGCTCAGGAATTTCTCCAAGCCGGAGTTATAATCCTCCATCAATTCCTCGCTGATCTTGATCAGCTTCTTGAAATTGTAGATTTTCACATCGGCCTGACCAAAAGTAGGCTCGTTCTCGGCTGCGGTGATCGGACCTTCCTCAGCGACAATGGTAAATTTCGCCATAGCCGTACCCTCGGTAGGGATATTAAAAACATCCCGGTCGGTCATAAACGTGCTCACACCTAGCCGATCGATCAAGCCGGTTTCGCCGCGCTTTTGGATGATACGGCCCAGCTCATCAGCCGGTACCAGGTAACCGCCCTCATCGTCGGCGCCCTCTTGCAAAGCAGCCTTATAGCTGCCAAAATCGTGATACACATCGTGCTTTTTGATCTGACCTCTGCCGGTGCGGATCCAATTATAAAAATCCTGGATAGGATCAGGATCGCCCAGGTTAGCCGCCCGCATCTGGCCGGGAGCTACTGGTTTGCCTTTAGCAGAGGGAGCCTCGTTCCATAGCGCCTGAACCTGGCTGGCTACTGCATCCTTAATCGTTGGCGCCAACAGGTCAGCCAGCGCCTTATAATCCACAGGTTGGACCTGGGGATCTTCAGTTGGTTGGGTTATATTCTCGGGCATTGTAAAATCCTCCATAGATTGAATAGGTAAAATTGATTTAACTACCGGTAAACTCTGATCTGCAGCGACCTCTGCCTCACCGGCCTGCATCGCTGCCTCTGCCAGGCTCTTCCCGGCCTCGACAACAGCAAAATCATTTGCTGGTAATCGCCACTCATTCACATCAAACAACGCCAACTCTCCCACCGGCCAGACATCAATCAGGCCCGCCTCCCCCATGCGCACCAGGTGACCTACCGCCCCGCTGCTCGCTCGGATCCCTTCTATTGGTTTAGTCAGGATGCGCTGCGCCAGCTCTTCCTCGGCATCCAGGCGCACTTCGAACCAGTGCCCCCGCTCATCCGCCTCCGCTAGCACTGCCCGCCCGATCACTGCCGGGCTGGTTTGCCAGTCAAACGGATCATCCGGTCCAAACCCGTGATAGTACGTGACCGGCACGCTGTCACCGATCGACAGCCAGATATCCGTCTCCGGGTGAAACGCCTCCCCTTCGGAGTCTCGCCCCATCACAGGTCCCCCAAACGGCACACCCAGCACCCGATAAGTTGGGGCAGCATACTCATTAAAGCTTCTTAGGCGTTTAACTTGCTCTCTTACTGGGCTGCGCTTTTCGTCGTTTTTGACATTCAGCACCTTCACCCGGCTAACAATTTCAGAACCTATGTTCTCTTTTGGCATAATCGCTCCTATTTCTCCAGCGCTTTCCGCACTAAACCGATCACGATCTCTGATACCTTCTTACTTTCGGTTTCCGCAACTTCTTGAACAGTTTTCCAGCCGGTATCCGCATGATACTTGGATTGCTTTTCCTTATCCTGCACAAACGGCCCGTAACTCGTATCGTTGCCGACCACTGCCGTCATGCCTTTATCACGCATCTCCGTCGTCCAGGACTGGGTCAACCGCTGACTCAGCGGGCTGATACCTCTGCGCCAGGGCACATCAATCAGGCCCTCCCGCAGCGCCATCAAAAACCACTTTCGCTGTTTCATCGTCATCGGCATGCGGCCATGCCTGACGGGCGGCGCTTGGTCTATCTTGCCTTTGACATAGATTGCAGCCGCTTCAATCGATGCAGGGATCGCCGCGTTGACTTTGTTCAGCTTGCCCACAATCCGTTCGAGGCCTTCAATCTCAATGCTTTTACTCACAGCACCACCTCATGATTCGTCCAACACCGGCAGCGCGGATGAGCTGGTGGACCAGTTGCCGTCGTCCAGCCGTCGCCCTCTTTTTTCCCATGCAACGGGCCACAAATTGGGCATACCAGCCCGTCATTTTCCGTTTGCCAGATCTCCACAAATCTAATCCCATGTTTTTCTAGCTCGGTTACCGTCGCTCGCTCTCCCTCAACAGCTGCCCGAGTAACCTCGGTCGCGGCAATCGTCTCAGAGCGCACCGGCCCAAATATCCTCTCCAGCCTGCTGCGCAGCTCGCCCATCGTCAGCTGATCCTCAAAAAAGCTGCCAACAGACTCTTGCACCGCTCTCCGGCTAGTCTCCGTGATCTCTTTAATCAGATAACCGCCAAACTGACGTACCCAACGCGCCGCCGCCACATTGATCAGCGCCCAATCCACACCCACCGGTACGACTACCAGCAGCGCCTCGGCCTGGGATAAAAATATCTCTTCCAGAATCGGACGAATGGCTATCAACAAATCAGATCCAACTTCCTCCCAAAATTCTGGTGGAACTCGCAGCAAATCTGGCGGATCGCCGAGGTACTCAAGTAATTTAAGCAGAGTCCTCTGGTGGCTTCGGCTGATAGCCCGCGCCAGTTTACGCTCCCAATCGGGGCGGTTAGTCAGATCCATGCTCGCCTTCCAAATGGGAGACCACATCTGCAAATACCATTTTCACAGTTTCCGCAGAATCTACAGCTGCCAGGCTGCCCTCGATCGCTCCCGAAAGCCCAAACGGAATCACCTGGCTGTCAAAACTGCAGGCCGCCGGTCGACCTGCCTTCATCCGTTTGAGCGCCTTGCGTTCCCAGCGTCGCACCTCATCTATAATTTCATTATCCCCAACTGGCTGGGGTTCCTTCTTCGGTTTATCTCCTACGCGCCTCAGCTGCTCGTCGCTAATCTGATACCCCAGTACCTCCAGGGCAGTTTGCGTATCCAGTCCGGCTTGCACCAGGTTGAGCAATGCGCCAGATCGCTGCGCCTCGTCCACCTGGAAGATACCCATCTCTTCAAAGTCAAAATGTACTTTCAACCCCATCTGGTTTAGCAGCTGCGAATTCATTACATCTTCATAAATTCTGCCCCTGGGGCGCACGGAATCCTGCCAAAAACTGAGCCTGTGCTCCCCGGCCGTCGCGTAATTGGCTGCATCCTCCAGCATGGTCTGTGGAATCCCAAACGCCATCGCCACGTTATGCCGTGCCTGGTTGTTAAGCGCAGCCATCTCCAAATCTTTCGGCACTGGCGTCAAAATCTGCGGGGTGATTTTTCCACGCAGACCCAAAACTCGAAACGCATTGCCAATCCCCGACGCCATCCGCCGAAACCAGCTCTGCACCCGATCAACCTCCGCCTGGCTGGGTGTGATCTCAAACCCCAGCAGCGTGACCGGCATCGCCCCGTTGTCAAAATAGTGCGCCGCAAAGCGCGTCAGGTAACGCAGCAAGCGCGCATCCTCAAGCGCCACACCCACCGCCGAAATGCCCGGCGTGAAATCGTCTCGGATCCCAAACTCACGAAAATAAACGATCTGCTCTGCCGTCCAGGTTCCCCGATCCGTTAGCTCCCCCTGGGAGAACGTCGCCTTCCCATTTTGATACCCCACATCGACAGAGTACGGATTCAACCACTGCACATCCACCGTCCGCATTTTGTTGCTAACTTTTTCCCAGTACGCCCCGCCCGTCAGCAGCAACGCCGCCTCCGTCCGCCAGATCAACTCCGCCAGCGGAGTCGCAAACGGCCAGCTCATCTCTGCCCCGCTACGCAGGCTGTACAGGTGCATCGGCACAGACGAGATCGCATCGCAGCGCAGCTTGACAGCCCTGTAAATCAGGGGAACATAGGCGAACGCATCTGCTGTACTACTGATCCGGTCTAGTCCGGATGACCCGGACCCTTCCAACCATCCGGGTATATGGGTGATCGCTTTCACTCGCTCTTCCGTAACCCGCATATCACGCTCCAAATAAAACCACTGGCCCACCCTGGGCTAATTTATTGAACGCCGCACTAGCAGCATCCACCTGATCGTCATATAACGCTGGAAACGCTACATGCTCGGTAATAAAATCCTCGTTCCAGCCGCCCCGCACCAACCGCACCCCGCCGCCCTGGCACATCGACGACCACGGTCCTGCCCTAACCTCCTTATCGCCAGTCATCGTTTCGAAACTGGCGGTAAAACCCTCTTTAGCAAACATCCTATTTGTCGCCTCGGCGCTATCTACGCCAGACGAACCAGGATCCTGCTGGTGCCAAATGATTACCTCCGGACCCTCACGTAGCCGGTCGAACTTGGCTGTCTCCATCATAGACACATCACGCTCATACGGTCGCCACTGACCCCGCGCCACATGCTCGACGTAATAAATCCCATCGTAGGTCAGGGCCATTAATACGCCTGCGGTATAGTCACCCAGTCTTTTGCGGCTGCCTGCCTTATCCCATAAGCGGATGCGGGCCGCAATCTCATCCGGCTTCGGACCACGCTCCACAATCGGGAACCAGTCCCGCTGAAACAATCCCCCGCTGCGTAGATATGGCCGCTGCTGATACAGCGCCTCAAAATCGTAGATGCCAATATTTGCTCTGATTTTGTTCAGCGCTGCCCGGTTGTATTTTTCTGGCCAAAGCGCCTCGCCAGGCTGCCTACCCAGCGGATCGATCTGATCGACCCAGATACCATTCAGCAAACTATTCCGAAAATGCGCATCCCATTCGCCTTCGTACTCTGGCTCCTCCCAAATCGCAGGCAGACATAAAACCTCATACTGGTCAGCCATCGGATCAGACGCCATCGCCTTGAGCAACCTGCCCGCCCAATCATCGCCATGCCAACGTGTAAACATCCCGATTACTGCCGCCCCATCCTCCAAACGCGTATACGCCGAGCTGGTCCACCAGTCCCACACCGAGCTGCGGTGGGTCTCGCTTTCAGCCTCACCCCGGTTCTTAAATGGATCATCCACAATCAAAAGATGTGCACCCTTACCCGTGATACCTCCACCCACGCCTGTCGCCACCAAACCACCCCGGTGCGGAGTCGCCAGGTCCCAGGCCTGCACACTGCGGCTGTCGCTGCTCAGCTCCACCGGCGCATCCACCGTACCCAACGAACCAAACACAGCCCTAAACGCATGATTCAACAAAATCTCACGCGCCGCCCTGGAGTTCGCCACCGCCAGATCAGCCCCGTAGCTCGTCAAAATCACGCGCTTATCCGGGTTCTTACCTAAAAACCAGGCTGGGAAATGCCTGCTCACCAGCTCGCTCTTCCCCACTCGCGGATGCGTCTCGATCAACAGCCGCCCAATTCCCTGCTCCCCCCTCGTCTGCACATACAGCTCAACCTGCTGCAGCTTCTCGGCAATCAGCTGATGCACATGCGCCGGGCGATACCACGGCGAAACGAACTTCATAAACGGCATTAAACGCCGTCTCGCCAGCTCTCTACGCGCCAGCTCACGTTTCGCCTCATCCGGTCTCACACCAACCAGGTTCGCATCCATCAGCTCTCGTCTGTCTCCTGCACGTCCGGCTCTTCCTCCGGATCCCCATCATTCGTCAGCTCACCGGCCATCTCTGCCAGCTCATCATCGCTCAGCTCGGACAAATCGTTCGCCTTCCCGGAGCGGGCCACATCCAACTTCGAGCGCGGCACATGATCGCCCGTCATTTCCAAAAACAGCTTCCGATCGTTAAACGCCTTATAATCCGGGCTGCTCGCCATCGTCACCAACGCATCGAACACATCCCGGCGATGCTCAAACAGCGGCTTAGCCTGCATCATAGCCACCACCGCATCCAGGCTCGGATACTTCTGCCGCCAGGTGTAGATCACCCGTGGCCCCCGCAACCCCAAAACCTGAGTAGCAAAATCTGCCACCGTCTCCGGTTGACGTTTGACCTTCGGACTGGACGCCCAGGCGATATAAGCCGCCACCCGCCACGGCCAACCATGCTCCCGCAGCTGCAGGTAGTCCCTGTACCAGTCATCCCCTCCCTGACCCTCAAACTGATTCCTCGCTGTCTCACTGATCAGGCGCGCCTCATCTGGAGAGATCGCCCGTTCCAGGGCGTCATCCTCCAAATCATCCAGGTCAAGATCAAATTTCAGTTGCAGCTCATGCCATCGCTGCATCGCAACCTCACTTAAACAGCAGTACAACCTGCCCAGTCATCACTGACCAAACCAAACCAAGCGCACTCACACCCAAAACTCCACCGATCCAAACCACAGCTTTGTTAGTCGTGATCAGAGGCTGGATCATGTCCGATAATTTTTTAAATTCAGTTTCCAAAGTTTTAATCCGGTCGTTTTGATCTACCAGTTTTTGATGTGCATCATCAGCTCGATTCGCCACTTTAGCATGCTCCAGCAAATAGGATTTTTCGAAAGTCATAAACCTTTCCCCGATATCGTTTATCCCCGAATCAATTTTTGCGATATCACCCTGCAGGTTTGATAACCGCTCAACTAAGACGGCCGTGTTCGCATCATTGCGACTCGTTACAGCAGCCATATTACTTCCGCTCGGAATCAGCACGATGAGCTGCCTGCGTACCCAACCAGGCCACAATCGTGGTCAGCACAACCTGTGCATACTGTCGAATCGCCTCAAATACCTCAGGGTTATTCACCAACAATGTCGTACCGATACCCAGCAAAATCGCCATCAGCAAAATCAGCGCCGAGCGCCCCTTCGAGCCGATCTTCTGGAACCAGGCCAACTGCTCGAACGCCCAAGCCGTAAACCATGAAACCACCACCACCGACCCACCAGCCATTAACCAAGTAACCAAATTGTCCAAATTTCCTAAATCCATTGCAGCCTCCTTATAGTTTGACTTTTTGTCGCCTCAGCCGGGCCAGGAGGAGAAGGGAACCGAACCCGACCAAGGCGACCCGCACGCTACCGATAAACCAAATTTTTAATATCCTGTTAAAAAACAACCGGCAACCTTTCGGCTGCCGGTGCTCATCCCTGGCGTTGACCCAATCTAGCATCAGGTCTGCACCTAGAGCGCTCTCAGGTCAGGCCCAATCGGCGGATGGTTGGAAAACCATGGGGAGGGAACTGGACCGGACCCAAGAACGCTCTAACTATCCCCATTTTAGAACAAAGAATCTATTGTGTCAACACCTTTAGGGTTTCCTAAAGAATATTTTAATGTTAACTAATCTTACCCACGCCTCACCCACGGGGGTTTTCCTTCCCCGGCACCCACGTTCTCACCCTCCCGCAAATGCTACACCTCACCTCCATCACCAACCCATCCACCACCGCCATCACCTCCACCTCACCCTCCCCCGGATCAATCGCCTGCCGGTACAACAGCAGCTGCCGTACCCCTGACCCATTCCGCCGTACCTGACCCATCACATGACCGCCGCGGCATACCCACGGCTTAATCTCATCGCTCATCAAACCTCCTCAAACGTCACACCCACATCCGTCGTCAGCATCCACTTAACCCGCCGCACCTGGACCACGCCCCGCACCTCCCCATCCTGTCCCCTCAGCTCCACCTTCTCCGCCCCATTCACCCCATCCTTAACATACGCTACATTCGGCAGCATCCCAAAGCGCCGCTCATACAAACCAGCCGCCTCCTGCAGCGCTCCGCCATGATCCCCGCTATAAGTCGCACAAACCTGCATCATATTCATCTCTCGCCTCCGCCAATACACATGCAAATGCCAGTACCCCAAATCATCCTCATAACTCGCAAACTCCTCCAGCTTGCCGCCTTCCAGCTCCACCCGCGCCAACCCATCCTCCAGCGGAATCTTCCTCTGGTCCACCAGGTGCAGACGCCGCAAACCGGCCCGGCTCATATCATCACGGATCACCTCCATTCTCGCCTCCTCTCCAGCGCATCCCGCAGCACATCCACATCCACCTCCCACAGATCCCGCCAGCGTGGACGTCGCCGCGCCGTACAGCGCTTACTCACATGCACCACCCCGCAGCGCTCACACACCGGCGCCTCCCCCATCGCAGGCAGCCCTAACTGCAAGCGGATATGCACATCCTTCGGCTCATACCCCCGATTCGCAATCCGGTGCGCCATCCCCCCGCTGATCCCCAGCATCGACCCAACCGCCCGCCAGTTATGCAGCTGCTCATACAATCGCTGCACCTCCTGCCTAACACGCCCTATCGTCGCCAAAACGCACCTCCTCAGCCTGTTACATCACGTAACAACCCCAATTTAGAGCTCTCCCAACTGCGTAAATAGCCCCTCACCAGCAAAGCCCCGATTAACTCCAGCGCCTGCACCTCCCCAAACGGCGCCCGCACAAACTGGTTGCACACACTCGCCACCAGCGCCTCAAATTCATCCTGCCCCAGCTCGCTCATCTCCAGATAACACTGCAGCACCCGCTCAGCCATCTCATTCGTCAGCGGTCGCACAACTTGACGCAGCCTCAGCCGCACATTCCCAGCCGTTCGTACTTTTGATTTTGTTGTCATTGCTCATCCTCCAGGTGTACATTGGTTGCCCAGGTGTACATAGGTGTACATTGAGATTCGCGATGTACACCTATGTACACCTCCAAATCTATCCATGGCAAAATCAATTCGTTTTCTCTTATATATGTACATATATATTCATAAATACACCAAACTACACGCAATTTTGCAGTTTGAGGTGTACAAGTGTACATAGGTGTACATTGAATCGCCAAAACAGGCATATCCAATTTGTTTTGCTTAAAAATAGGGCCCTAAAAATACAAAACAAATTTAAAACACACAAAAACCCGTTTAAACGTACATTTGGTACACATGTACACCTCATAGCATCCTCAAATTCTCAACACCCTGGTTCCCCTGCTCAGGCTGCTCTTGAATCACCGGAATTTCCACCCCATACCGCTTCGCCAGCGCCTCCAGCTTCAACCGGTCAAACGCCACCGGGAACCCATTCCCCCGCCGCGCCCCCACGTGCAGCTGCAGTTCGTTTCGGATAATGCTCCCCACCCCCCTGGCGCTCAGCTCGTCCTTCTTCCTGCGCACGATCACCTTCTCCTCGCCATCCTCCTCATCATCTCCCACCGTCTTATTCATCTCATCCATGATTTCATTCGCAATCGTGCGCACATCCCCGATCAGCATATACTCATCCCCCTCCGTCCCCGTCCACAAAAAACGCTTCCTCAAATCTGGATAGGTATAGATTTTCCAAATCGCTTCCACCACCCGCGCCGCGATCGTCATCGACCGGCTCAATACGATCTCCATGTTATACGCCCGCAAGAACCGCACAATTTCTCCTTGCAGCTCCTCATCGTCCTTCGCCAGCGCCTTGAGCGGCATCGTCACCTGGTTCAAGCGGCTGCTGATATCCAGGTCCATCAGCTCCTCAGTCACCGGGATTTCCACCTCCCAGTGCGCAAACCGCCACCTCAGCAGCAAATTCCGGATCTTCTCCGCCTTCGCACGAAACTCATCATCGATATACAGCCGGATCCCTCTGGCTTTCAGCTCCACCGGCTCCCTGGGCATCAGCTTAATCGTCAGCGACCGGCTGCCAACCGCATCATCCTTAAAGTCCTTGCGCATCGCAATCAACTTCGGGCAGAAGGTCGAGAACGTCGCCGGTTCGAAAGTTTTCTTCCCATCCATATCGATCGCCTCTTCCAGTCGCCAGATCGGGTTTCCCTTCATCGCCCCCAGGTTCAGAAACTTAACCAGGTCGTTACTCATATCTCCCCCGTCGTGCAGGTCCGCCTCATCGATAAACACGGTCCCCCGGTACATCTCGGTCGCCCGGAAGAAGCTCGCTGCCGTGTTCGCCCCGCTCGCCATCATCGTCCGGTAACACAGATACCCGATCCGCCGCATCAGCTCGCTCTTGCCAGATCCCGCCTCTCCCATCGCCCGCAGATACGGCAGCGCATTAAACGCATCGTACACCCAGGTCATCAACACATAATACGAAATGATCTTTCCCAGGTACTTATTCTCCAGTAGATAGTGTTGATTGATAAACGTCTCGATGATCGCCACCAGCTCCCGCGTCGATTTCAGCTGCCCCAGGTCGCTCGCAAAAATCACCCCCCCATCCCGGACAAAACCGTTCACATCCCGCGGCACATACGTCACCCCCTCAATCTCCACCTGCTCGCCAATCCCCACCTTACCGTCCGCATCTCGCCAGGCCAGGCGTGCCCGCTCATCCCGCCCATCAAACACATACTCCACCAGCCAGCCGTTGTAAAACCCCCCTAGCGTGGTTACGCGGGCTTCCCTTTCTACATCCGCGGTCACCGCCGCCTTGGCCAGATCGTTAAACTCCCGCAAACCAACACCCAGCGCATTAGCCAACCGCCCCCGGTAATACGCCTTCTCCATCCGATCCATTCCCCCCACCAACCCAAACACCACATGGATCGCCTGGTCCCGATCTGCCCCCTCCCGCCCGCCAGCCCAACGCGCCGCCTCCTCCACCAGCGTTGGGCTGCTCGCTAACATCTGCCTTACTCGCTCGACCTGCACCTCCGCAGGCGCGCCTTCTCGCACCCACGCCTTAAGTAGGTCATTCGCATCCTTGACCAACAATGTCGTCTCATCCATGCTATCTCCAGTTAATTATCAATCTTGGTCAAATGCTTTCCCGTCACCCGGTAATCACTCCCACGCGACCGCAGCACTAGCCCCTCCGGAAAATTCTTCAATCGCAGCGTCTCCCGCATCTCTACTGCACTAAACCGCGCCCGCAGCGGATACTCCGGCCTGCCCAATTCATCCACCGGGCTTTGCACCACGATATAAGGTTTCCGCTCCCACTTCGCCCGCTGCCCGGCCTTACAATCTCACACACGCTTGCTTGTGGCCTATCTGATAAAAACGCCGTTTGGCAGTATTTACAAATCCGCTCATACATCGTTCACCCCTCCGGTCGCTTAAACTGCTCATCCAACGCCCCCACCGGCAGCACCAGGAACCCCGTCAACGTCACCCCGATCTGAGTCACATACGCCGCAAACACCTCCCCCCTGGCCAGTGCGCCAGCTGGCAGACTCTGCCAACCGTGCTCCTCCACCAGGTACCGCACCATCTCCCCCGCCGTCCTGTACGTCATCGCCATCCCCCGCCCGCCGGTCAGATAGCGCCATTGCCCTAGCGGATCCCCCACCGAGCAATTAATACACGCCCCGCCCCACAACCCGTCCACCGGCCATAGCGCAAACACCAACTTCCCATCCGTAATCAAATGCGTGCTAGGCGCGCCCTGCAGCGCCCGCTCCAGCCCGATCTGCGTCGCTCGCACCCCCAACTCCATCACCGTCCCATCCGCAAACGGCGCACTCGCACACCCCGCCAACGTCACCACCAACAAAATACTCAACACATGCTCAAACACTTTTCCGTTCATCATTTATCTCCTTTCAAATCTTACTCAAAATCAAAATTATCACTATCGTTGTTGTCGTAAACGCTCCCAATACCAGGAGTACGCCGCAAAATCCCCTGCCGGTCTCATGGATGGTCGACTGCAGGATTTCAGGCTGGTGATATTCATCCTCGCCACCAGCCCTGTCCCGCCTGGTCGTGTTGCTGGGCGGAGAAACGCCGCAAACGGCATCGTTCCAGGTAAGACCTTCCGCTGCAGGCTCCGGCTTGTTGTTACTGCGATGGTACTTGTCATACAATTTCTCTAAAGTGTCATTGGCAAACTTTTCCAGACGCAAAGAGGAATATTCGGTTGAGTCAAGCCAAGCTCCGTCAACGTTATGGTAAGTTTGATTACCGACGATCAAGGTTCCTTCCGTGCCTAGTTCTTTCATCTATCACTACACTCCTTTCACCGTGCTAACCCGTGCGGCCGCGTGCCCCCTGCACACCCTTACCGCCTATCCCCGGTGGGGTAGGGCGCAGCTTCACCTGACCACTCTGCACCGCTCCCCACAAATCCGACACACACGCATACCCAAACACAAACGTCCCCTCCCCCTCATTCACCTCCACCGCCCCCGCCTCCCGCAGCGGACCCAGCGCCCGCTGCCAGCGCTCACTACTCCACCCATTCATCTTCCGCCAGCTCGGCACCCGGTCACCCTCACCCCAGCCCTGTACCACCGCATCCATCAGCAGCCGCCTCGCCAGGCTCGTACTCCCATCCGGGTCACACTTCCTGATCGGACCCTCCAGCACACTCCCGCTCACCGTCACCGCTCGCACCTCCTCAAAACTACCCACCTTCCCATTCAACATCAACCCCCGCCGCTCCAAAATCTCCGGCCCATACTCCCCATTCCCCAAGTCCCTAAAAACCACCAACTTCCCCCCCGCCTGCATCACCGAACGCTTCCGATCCTCCCAAGCCGCCCAATACTGAAAAATGTTCCACAGCACCCACAACCCCAACCCGACACACCCCACCATCAAAACCACCACCGAACCGGTCAACCACCACCCCAAAATCGCCCGGCGCTTAGCATCCAACACCCGTGCCTCTGTTTCCAGCACCACCGCAGTTCCCGTTGCCTGCCACCTCTCCTGCTCCACCAAGGCCAAACTCTCCCGCGCCCCCAGCGTCGCCCTGGCCGCCAGAGTCGCCTCAGCTGCCAACACCCGCCCCGCCTCCATCGTCCCCTGGAAATCCATCGTTCCCTGCGTACCTGTCGCCGCCATCGCCCCGCGTGTCTGATCCACACGCAAAGCCTCAGCAGTACCGCCAGCCGCCAGCGTAGCCGCCTGCGCCTTCTCAACCACCGCCGCCTGAGTCGCCCCAATCGCCCCCTCTGCCCTGGCCCGCACAGCATAAGGGTCGCCCTCCACCCCCACGCACCCCGCCAGCAGCAGCGCAAACATCGCCAACAACACACCTCGTCTCATGCCAACTCCCGAAAAACAAAACTCACCTCGCCGCACGAGTAACAAATCACCGTCAAATACAAATTCTCCACCACATGCACACAATCACTCCCACACTTCGGGCATCTTTTCACCCGCTTTTCCTTCATTGCACACCTTCCAATTCCACCAGCCATTTACCATCGTGATAAACCGCCATCCACACCACAGGGTAACCACCGATACAGCCCCACAGGTTCCTGCCTTCCACCTCGAACCGCGTAAATTCCACCGCCTCACCCTCCGGGATAGCTCCATAAGTCGGCCAATTCGTCGACGGCCCGCCCCGCAACCTCAATCCATCCAAGGTTTTCCCCTTAGGCAACACCGTCACCGCCGGGATATGCCCGTAAAACTCCGGCTCTCCACCTGGGTCCGGACTAGGCGTCTCTCCCTCTCCCCCTGGGAGAGGGTCGGGGTGAGGGCTTAACATCGGCCACGGATCCACCGGCATCTTCTTAAACCTCACCTCAAAATGTAAATGCGGCCCCGAACTATTCCCCGTGCTCCCCGTCAACCCGATCACCTGCCCTGGCGATACCGTCTCACCAACCCTCACCCGCAGCTCAGACAGATGAGCATAGATCACCTCAATATCCCCGCTGGCCAACTTCACAAAGTTGCCATAACCCGCATCCCAGCCCGCCTTAATCACCTCAGCCATCAGCACCGCCAGCGCCTCCGTACCGGTCACCACCCCAAAATCAACTCCCCCGTAATACGCAATCACCCCCTTTGGGCAAGGCGGCTGCCAACACCATCCATTTGCCTTTGCCCGCGCTACATGCTCATCGTATGTCTGCGATACCCACACGTCCCGATTTCGAAACGGAAAACCTAAAACTTGTGCCATTCAAACCTCACATTCTCAAATACCGGATTCATCTCAACTTGTCCCTCGAATTCTTGATGCTCAAAAACAAAAACCAAACGTTCTTCTTCAATCCCAAACGCCTTCAGCTTGCTCCCCTCTGGCAGCCCCCGCTTAAGCAAAACCGCATCACCAGCCGCACACAAACCGCACTCCACAAAAAGCTTACTCAAAAACCGAACATCCACCCTGACCGTAATCTCGCCCATCAGCTTTTCGCAACCTTTACCTTGTCAATTTTTGGTTCAAATTCTAGAATCAAGTTATCCTCTTGACTGGTCCTGAAGGAGCAATGCAAGTACCCACCATATATCTGCCAATTGATCAACTTAGACCCTTCTGGGAGCCCATGCTCTAACCGAATGGCTTCTCCATCCCCATGTGCTCCGCCCTCGACAAACATACTCTCCAAAAAACTTTTCGCAACGATTACAATTCGCATTCCCATCATTTCCTCGCTTTCTCAAATCGTCTCAACAACTCTTCCAGGTCCCTGGCCAGCTCCGGCCTCTCCTCCTGGCACGCATCCACATACGCCCGGATCGCTACCCACGCAAACTTATCCGTATCAACCCGCAGCGTAAAATACACTGCCCGCGGATCGACCTCCCCCTCCGTCTTTTGCACCACGTACTTCCCATACAAACCTCGCAAATCCTTCTCGCTCATCCTCACCTCCTACTCCAACCTCGATACCCCTTTAACAACTCGCCCCGCCCCCCGATAAACTCCCCTCCCAGTCTCCACCATCGGCATAAACACCTGGTGCGCTTCGCTCACCGCCTCACCCAACCCAAACCACCAACCCTGATACAAACCACCCCAACACGTCTGCAGCACCAAACCACCATTTCCATACACCACCTCAAACACCTCATCCTGCGACCACACCACCCCTTGCTCATCGCTCACCGCCGTCCATGGCACACCAGGCTCCACCGCCTCATATATTCGTATCTCCCGCAGCACAAACTGCCTCACCTCACCGCCTTCAAGCCCAACCCGCACCATATCCCCCAGCGCCAGCCCATAAAACCTACCTCCGATTAGATAATCATGTGCCAGCAGACCGATACTCCCCCTCGCCCAGGCCGCCTCAAATAACGTCACAGCATCCCCCCGATCCGACACAAACCCATACTCCCTGCCCTGATCCACCACTACCAGCGCATCCGCTCCTGGCAGCCTCACCCAAACCGGCCTGTCCCCGGCTGCATCCGCCTCCATCACCCCCAGCATCGCCAAAACCATCACCAAAACCACCACCGTAACCAACCGCCGCAGCATCTGCGGATTACCCTGGTCACCCATCCTAGATAGTTGTTTCATATTCCCTCTCCTGCATCAAATCTCTCAGCTTTGCGATCTGCCCTTCCAGCTCACGCAAACCCGCCTTCTCCCTGGGCACACAAATTTCAACTAGATCACCCATCCCGCGCTCGACCGCTGCGCTCGCCAACGCCTGCCAATCTCGCCAGGCCTGTGCCTTCCAAATCCATTCATACTTGACTCTCTTAGCGCTCAACTCACACCTCCAAATCGCCTCACACGTTTATGCAACGCCATCTCACGTCTCAGATCAGCAATTGCCTGATCGATCACCCGCCAGTCAGCCCCCTCTGCCGGTCGGTACAGCTCCACCTCATAACGCATATCCATATTCAGCGCCTCCACCGCCGCCAGCAGCCAATCCGCCTCCGCTATCAGCCTCAGCTCGTCCTCGCTCACAAAAACGCTCATACCCGCCGCCTCACCGCATACCGGAAGGCTGCCAAACTCGTCACCGCCGCCACACCCGCCAACGAAAACGGTACCCATCCTCCCCCCTCAACAACCCACCGAATATTCATCGCCACAAGATACACCCCCACTAACCCCAAAAAGAAAACCATCACTCGATCACCCATGTTTGCATCCTCCTTACTCTGTCCTACCGCCGTTCACTGAGCACCATCAAAAAAAGTGCACCCCAACACAAACAACCCAGAACTATCGCAACCAACTTAACCGTCATCTCTATTTGCATAGCACCCTCCTGATATAATTCTTGCTCGTTACCACCTTATATCCATCCACAAACTCGATCAGCGCACTATTCATCCGTTTTGACCGCACCAACACCCGACAAGCCATCCCAAACCGATCACCCAACCTGGTCCTAACCCGCCATACATACGGATAATCACGCATCCAGCCACCCCCACCTCAACACCCGCGCCATCGGCCCCAGGATTTTCCCCAACGGCCACTCCCCATCTTTACCGACCAGCGCCTTCGTCCCCGCCTCATCCCCATCCAAGCCGATCCACAGCTTCTCATGCCGCTCTCGCAGCTCCTTCAACAGCGCCTCATGATCCTGCCAGCTCGTCCCCGCCAGTGCCACCGCCGCCAGCCTCCACTGACCAATCGTCACCGCATCCGCCTGCCCTTCCACCACGATGCACTCAGCCGCCCGTGGCGCATACGCCTGGTTGTAGAACACCTCCCGGCTACCTGCCAGCGCCACCGGCAAGTTATAGCTCTTCACCTCCCGGCCCTCCTTATTTACCTCCGCCCCCAGGATATTCCGACCCGAAAACGTCCGCACCCTGCCCATATACATATGCGGATAGACCAACCGCGTCCGCCCCATCAACCCCGGAACCAAACCCCACTCCACCCAGTTATCCTGCACCTCGACCGTCCACTTTTGCCCCCAAGCGCGCACATCCCCCCGATATCCCAACACAGCTACCGCATCCGGGCACTCAGGCTGAATCTCATACATCGCAAACTGCCCGCGCATATCCTTCAACTCAGCAGCAGTCCCCCGTCCGCTAAAACCCAACATACACTCCTCGATCGTCTCATCCGACCAACCCCGCCCCCGCGCATAAGCCAGCGCATCCGCATCACCCAACAACCATTTATGCAGCCGCTCCAGCGCCACCGAGAATGCCGTCTCCCGCAACCTCGTTGCCACCCGTTGCGCCTGGCTCTCCTGGCTCCAGCGAGGCTCCGCCAAACTCGCCCTCCTGCAAAGGTGCTCCACCGCCGTCTTAAAATCCCAATTATTCCGGCGCATCACCCACTCATAAACATCCCCATGCTCACTCTGGCTGTTCCAGGTATAAAGCTGCTTCTTCACATCCACCACCAGGCTGTCATGCTCCTGCGTCCGCAGATAACGCCCCTGTACCCGCTGCATCGGAAACATCTCCCCGATCACATCCTCAATCTTATTCGCCTCGCGGCACACCTCCACCACATCAACCCCGCTCATCCCTCACCATCCTTATCCTTGCAATTCCCACAGTAATCGCATGCAGCAACGACCCGCCGGAACGGCCACCCGCCAAAATATATCCATTCCACAGCGCCGCCCCAACACCAATGCTTTCTGATAAACTTAAATTTCCAAAGTCTTAGCATCAACCACATCCGTATCTCTTCAATGCAATTCATCTTCACACCTCCACCACATCAACCCCGCTCATTTTTATCCAACCCTTCGGAGCCTAACTTCCGATTCAATCGCATATACATGTCATACCAATGTTGTGCAACTCGACGAGCTGTGTTGTGCTCTTTAGCTAAACTCTCAACTGTTTTGCGCAGACTATCTCGCTCATTGCTTGCAGCGATGAGCTGCGCTTTAGTTGCGCGTGCCATCTTGAGATTGGCTTCCCGTAGGTGTTCATCTTTGTCCAGTTGATGGATCAGGGCATCACGTTCCTTTATCAACTCTTCTACTTGCCCATATAGACCATCGCGTATAGCAGAGCAAATATTGTTAGCCCTTGTCAGCCTTTCGATCTCGGACCTCAGCTGATCTCGTTCAGTCCGACAGGCTTGTAATTCATTTTCAGCTATCTTCCATTCGAGATGTCTAAAGCGAAGCTCATTATTTAACTCATCCGGCGTAATTTCTTCATTCATTTCAATCTCTCTCCAAGCGACTACATTCTGAGTACAAAAAACGACGTTATCAGAATCCCACCCCCAGTCATGCTCATTGAAATACCTGGCCACAGCACGATTCATATCGCCATCCACGGCCAGAACCTCCCTCGAAGTGTCAGGCAGCCTATCCATTACAAAAATCCAATCGTTCGTCATGATCCATGCTCCTCATACATCGGCAGATCGCTGCCCAGCTCATCAGCCAGTCTTACCAACTTCTCCTTTGGCGCATAACAAAACCTCGCTCCGCATGTGCAGGACATCGATGTACTCCCCTGGAAATCAAACCTATCCACCTGCAAAACCAGCCCGCAATTTGGACAATATTTCGGAGAAAAACTGATCAAATAAACCATCATTCACCCCCCTCAGTCTCTACGACCAGATTGCAATTGCATCGATGGGTATCTGGCTCATACTCAAATGACTCACACAAGCACAAACTGCAATCCATCCCACCTAAATGGTCCCGCAAAAAACGCCCGCAATTACGGCACCGGCTTAGCCCCGGATCCTCCTCAACCAAACCCCCCGCACCCCCCACCATTTCGCCGGCAGCAGTGGCGGCGCTCCCGCACAAGTTCACTTCCAAAGTAACTGGCCACTTCCCGTAAAACTTTGCGCTCTTTAATCCCTCTTGCAGCGCCTCCCAAACCGCTTCAGCATCATGGTTGTAAAACTCTTCTTTATAGTCATCTACATAATCGATCCGCACTTCAACGCACCCATCGTCTACCCTCCGACCTACATTAACCACGTTTTCCAAATTGATCATGTTCTCGCGCTTCTCCATCTTGATCAGCAATATTCCATTCATCTCATCACCCTTTCTATAAACTAGACAGCAATTTTCTAGGCGCTAACACACACGCCCCCCAAAAAATTTCAGTTCCCCCGGGCGCCGCACCGGTTATGCGACGAAACACAACCCGCTTACCAGCCCCGATCAACCCCGAACCAACCACCTGCCCGCCAACTTTCGACGCATAATTTGCAGTTATGCGACACGCCCCAACCCTTTTCCACACACCACCAAACCGCCCGCCCCCCCGCCGTGTATATGTGAACTTTGCGATTCTTACTACTACTGCTTTAACTATTCGCTGGGCGGCTGCCATCGGATACATTGCTGCTCTCTCCAATACTCACTAATCTCCGCTCGGATCATAGATACCGATGCGCTCATCTGCTCTAATCTCTCCACTGCAGGTGACAGAACATCACCCACCAGTGGAGACCTGCGCATGGCCTGACGCGTACGGATAGCACACTCATCCACCATGCTGTCCAGGCTAACCAGCTCCGCCTGGCACGTCTCAATGCGATCACGCTTTGCCGCCGCGGTACGTATCAGAGCCATCATGCACTCTCTCAATCTCGTTTAGCTCAAACGATAGGATCACCCTGGACACAACCCAATCGAACGCATAAGCCAGGGCAACAGCGAACCCGCTGCTCAGCACTACCGCCCACAATGCGACCAAGTGCAACCACTGGCCAACCTGCGGAGAAACCACCCAGCGGTAATACAGATATGTAATGGGCGCCAAGATGCCCAGCAAACCCATCACATACGCAGCCAACCTGGGCAGCTTGCGCCGCAACACAAACTGCCAGGGGAACCAATGCTCCACCCACATAACCAGAACCGAGAAAACACACGCTAGAATTATTTGATCAGTCATCGCATTCTCCTGACTACAATCTAGCAACCGCCTGCTCATAATCCCACCACCCAGGCTGCACATAGCGCGCGGTGGTCTCCAGCCTGGAATGACCCAGCAGCTTACTCACTACTGTTAGCGGCGTCTGCTCATCCAGCAGCCGCTTTGCGAAAGTGTGCCGCAAACTATGCGGCGTACATTCGACACCT
>Ga0172381_10000985_pt1 | contig 35388 bp, 48 predicted proteins | sample Leawel6488metaG_FD_119754 | JGI IMG/M metagenome (GOLD analysis project Ga0172381, IMG submission 119754) | Leachate microbial communities from a municipal landfill in Southern Ontario, Canada - Leachate well 64-88 metaG | ecosystem: Engineered > Solid waste > Landfill > Unclassified | place... | reverse complement strand
TTATTGCCAGTCCTGCGTGGACAATTAGTCCCGGATGGATACATATAGATAGAAGGGAATTAACCCTTAGGTATACGGAAGGTGACCAAGCCTGGATTTTCCCCGTATGTATAGGTCGAAAAGGAACTCAAGACAAGGCAACATGTACCCCGGCCGGGGAATACCGTATTATTTATAAGAAAAAGAATCCATGGTATCGCAATGTAGGAGAAGATGCCGAGTGGGTTCCTCCATATAATCAGGATAAACGTAATAAATATGGGACGAGAATTATGGGGCTAGATTATAGGCGGACAGAATCTTCCCGCCGCATGGCTATTCACGGGACTAATGAACCCGAGTTAATTCCCGGCTATTATAGCGCTATGTGTATTAGACTTAGAAATGAGGATGTTGAGTTTTTATACAATAAAGTTGAAAATGGGTGTCGGGTTATTATAGAATAGACTATAAGTTCTATGTGCCCCAGTAGCCGGGCCGAGCTTCTACCTCGGTACCCGTAGTGGAGCTGGAATCAGGGGTTCAAATCCCTTCTGGGGTACCAATTTTAAAGGAGCTAAGATGAAGAAATTCGAAGTAACCAAGGAGCATATCAAATTACTAAAGGAGATGTATGTATCTTGGTGGGACTGTGAGTTTGGGGCTCCCGCTATTGATCCCAAAAGACCTTATGGTAATCGCGATGTTCTTCGGGATCTTGCCGAGACTGTATATGGGGCAAAAAATCTCAGATATAGTCGAGACGGAGAACTCCCTGAGTCGATAGAGATAAAGCTTTGTGACATTCACACAGAGATGAAGACAGTCTTACAGATACTAGTTAATAACTGTAGAATTAGCCCTGGGATGTACTGGACGAAAGATGATTCAGAAAGAGTTTGGGTAAGAGAGAAGTAAAAGTAATCGAGTATACGAGCCCTTCGTCTAAATGCTAAGGACGCCCGCCATAAGGCGGAGAAATGTTAGTTCGCAACTAGCAGGGCTCACCGAAGGAAGGGTGAACATGGGTACGTTAACCCCGCTCGAAACGGGACGGCCCCTTAAAAGGTTTACAGGTTCGAGTCCTGTCCCTTCCGCCATTGAGGAGTTATCAGCTGGACTAGGAAGGTTGACGGAACGGTAACGTGCCCGCTTGGAAAGCGGGAGCCTGGGTTAAACCGGAGCAAGTTCAACTCTTGCACCTTCCGCCATTATGATTGCAAATACTATCATTAAGTGATAGGATATGCAAACGGAATAAAGGAACTAAAATGTTAGTTAGCATTGTTCGTTGCCCGATGTCACATGCTGAATGGATAGTAGATGTACCGGCAATCCCTCAGCCCGGCGATGACATTCAGATGTGGGATCCTGGAGATCTAGCGCTTACAGGTGTGCCCGGGGGAAAGAATAAAACTATTAATCTTCAGGTTGAGTCAGTGATGTGGGTAGGACCACTGGAGCGCATGCCCCTCTCTTTGCATCCTACGATTCATTGTAGGGAGAAATAATGATCTATGTAAAGATTGAGCTTTGGCCTTTCGGCGATAGAAATCAGCGCAAGACTTTAGGCGAGATGGTTATTGCCAACGATAGCTCAGGGTCTGCCACCAAGGGTAACTACAAGGTCTGGCACAAGACTGACCCAGAGAAGCTTTTAGATAATACTCAAAATCCTGGAGAGAGTTTATTGCTCCGATCTTGGCTCGGGGAAATGAAGCCCGATAGAGTAGAGGACTATCCTCGGAAGGCTGTAACAATCTGGCACTTGATTCGTAGGGCGATTGAAGCTGCTGGGTTTACCGGGAAGAAGCCATCCCTAAAAGAGATGGTAGTTGATGAAATGCTTAAACAGATATCTGTTCTGGTCAGCCCTGAGGCTGAAGAAGCACTTAAGAACGCTCATGTTTGTAAAAAGAATGGCGGATGTAAAAACGGAGAATGTGATAGGTGAGCTCTCTTAGCTCAGCTGGTCAGAGCGCCTGCATGACATGCAGGAGGTCGCTGGTTCGAGCCCAGCAGAGAGCACCATTCAGGCAATAAAATAAGCAGTATGGATGGATCGCATAGCGGCAATTGCGGCGGGCTGTAGACCCGCTGGCCGTAAGGTCTACGTTGGTTCGAGTCCAACTCCATCCACCATTTAGGAGATTGAAATGGTCATGATGAAAACCGTAGATAACGTCTTATTCCTTCATAAGGGTGAGACTATTGATGATTTGAAGATGATAGATAGGTGTCGGGCGAATATAATCATTGACTCAAATGGTCTAGTGCTTAAGAATAGGTATGGATATGCTATTCCAGAGGTTGAGCTTAAGTTAAAGAAGCTACTACGGAAGCTGGGCAGGCCGGTAATGCGTCTCCTTGCTAAGGAGTAGCCCGGGTAAAACTGGAGTAGGTTCAATTCCTACAGCTTCCGCCATTAATGTCCAGTTGGTCTAGAGGTTGGGCCTGGGCCTGCAAAGCCCAAGAGACTAGTTCGAGTCTAGTACTGGACTCCAAATTATGGCATCACGAAAGATTTACCAACTTGAAGCTGAGGGAACCGATGTTCTTGCGGGCAGATGGTTTCCAATCACTGGCATTCAGGGGAGCTATAGCTACTGCCTAGGAGCTCTTTATATGGCGGATAGCTATTACCCTTGCCCTGCATATAGGATTCGTGATATATTTACTGGGGAGATTAAAGATCAGACTCGGGGGCGAAGTGGAGTTAGTACAGGATTACAGACGTTCTAAGTGGATCTGTGGCGTACTAGTGTGCGCGCCGCGCTGACTTCCGGGCGGACTTATGATATAATAAAGATATGAAGAAGCCAACGTGGGAACCTAGCGAATTGATTGTAGCTGTTCGTACATCTAGAACTGTTTCGGATGTTTTGCGCAAACTTGGCCTGAAGGTTAGGCCTGGAAACTATACAACTATTCACAAGTATGTGAATAAGTTAGGAATAGACACTAGTCACTTTTTGGGATGTGCTCATGGAACGTCAGTTCCTGGCAATAAGCTTTCTACAGATTCAATTCTAAGAAAAGGGTCCTATTACCATAGTTCGGACTTAGGACCAAGGCTTATTAAAGAAGGGCTATTAAATCCTGTCTGTTCTATTTGTGGTCTTAATAGTAATTGGAATGGCAAGAGCCTTAGATTAGTTCTAGATCACATTAATGGGACGCATACAGATAATCGTTTATCTAATCTTCGACTTTTGTGCCCTAATTGCAATAGTCAAACAGATACATTTTGTAGAAGAAAAACGGACAGGTAGCTCAATGGTAGAGCGGAGGTTTGAAGCGCCTCGCGTTGGGGGTCCGATTCCCTCCCTGTCCACCATATAGGCGGGATTGGTTTAATGGTAGGACGGGACGCTTCCAACGTCCAGGTGTCGGTTCAATTCCGTCATCCCGCTCCATTTGAGGTTAGAATATGTCAAGTTTTTTAGCAAGAAAACTTGACTAGTTTGCGGGTTGGGTGTGGTAGTAGCATATGACATTGCCAATGTTAAGGTACCGGAGCGTAACCGGTAACCCGCTCCAATCCCCTGGTGGTGGAATGTAGACGCGCGAGGCTCAAGCCCTCGTGGCTCGAAAGAGTCGTGTAGGTTCGAATCCTACCCGGGGGACCAACTGAGGAACTTATGAAATCTACTAAGGGTTTTGCAATTGAAATACAGGATAGTCTTGGTCTTAGTCATCGTAGACAAGCTGAGGAGTTTGCTACCTGGTTTATAGGAGAGGTTACTGTCCGAAGTAATTGGAATCATTTGACCTGTGGCGGTCCGAGGCCTAGCGATGATAAACATTGGCCTTTACAGCGTGGAGTTTATGGTCACGAAATCGGACACTCAGGTCTTGTATTCCGCAGAGCATGTAAGAACCAACGCATCTTTCAGATCGTAAAAGCGGATGAGTTAGTATTGGCCGATTCTGGTTACACCTGTAAGTGCCCTTGCATTATGCATAGAGGCGGGCAGAAAGTAATCAATAAGTATGGCGATACAAGGTGCTCTAGGTTTTATACAACTGGAGTTCTAAAAGGATAGGGAAGTGGGGAGGCCGGTGCCTCGAGCTATAAATTATAGTGGGGATAATGTAGCTCCATATGGCAATTAGCGCATAGGAGTTTACATTTGAGACTTTCTTTTAAAAGTTCTTCTTTATTTCGGTTCATCAATGAATCGAGTCCTAGAGTAAATCGCTTCTCTTTCGGGTCTTCATGATGGAAGGAAAGGGCAGATGCGTTTTTAGAATACCCACATATTTCGCATTTCCCTCCTTTATTTTGGATTAAGAACTTTCGCATATCTATTCCTCTTTGCGCAGAAGTTCTTAAATAGTTTGGTTGAGAGTGATAGAAATGTTGACGACATTTGTCAGAGCAGTATTTCTTGCTCGGGTTGGGAGTTTCAAAAACTTTCTTACAGTCTGGACATGTTTTAGTATTCATGATAGGATTATAACATAGGTGTTTATATTTTTAAATATAAACAATGGCCCCGTGGTCTAATGGTAAGACGAACGGTTTATACCCGTTGAGCCCTGGACTGGGGCGCAATCTCGGTTCGAATCCGGGCGGGGCTACCAATTTATAAACGGTTGCCCTAGATTGGGGCCTAGATCCAGGATCGACACCTGGCGCTTCCACCAAAATGAGGACGTAATGAGTTTAGAGAAGAAGAATATTAGAGAGCAGTTTCGCAGGGAAGTTTTAATGCGCGATGGTCTCAAGTGTCGAATATGTGGCTTCTCTGATGGATCTTTTGATGCTCATCACATAACTCCTCGGGAAGATATGCCTAATGGTGGATATGTTAAAGAGAATGGGATAACCTTATGCCCCGATTGCCATATTAAGGCTGAGGTTTCGGCCAAAGGAGAGATGGCGATTATTGGCTGGTGCCCCAAGGAACTTTACGATTTAATAAATTCTAGTTATGAGAAAGCCGTTGAGGCTTCAAATAAAATGCAGATGTAAGGCTCGTCTAATGGTTAGGGCGCTGGGTTGTGGTAATTTTTATGATTTCTTCAACGGTTAGAGAAACCATAAATAATAAATCAATTGAGGTAGTGCTTGTATGGTAACTATAGTTTAGTGGAAGAACGGTAGGTTGTGGACCTATTCGCCGGAGTTCGATTCTCCGTAGTTACCCCATTAAGGAGTTGTTGTGGATCGTCCTAAATATGTAAATAAGTTTATAGAGTTGGCGAAAAAAGTTTCCCGTAATGGGATTCATCATCGCTATCTGGTTGGTGCTGTCCTGGTAAAAAATGGTCAACCCATTGCTTGGGGTTCCAATAATAATAAGACACATACCCTTATGATGGGGCAAACTCTTCATGCAGAGATCTCCTGCTTAATCGGTAAGAGATATCGTGACCTACATAACACGACAATGTTTGTAGCAAGAACATCAAAGAAACACAATATCGTGGGTATGGCTCGCCCATGCCCTACTTGCCGTAGTATACTTACTAGCTTTGGAATCAAAGATGTATATTTTACGGGCGAGAAAGGTATTGTAGATTACCTGAAATTGTGCTAGATTAACCGAGCTAGGAGAGAACTATGCCAATAGATTATTCCGCAGTTATAGAAGAGTTCATGAAATATGAGCTCGATCCAGCAAGACTCAAAGAATCAAATATTTATGGAAAGCTCCTAATGGTTCGCGAGAACATGGATCTTTCCTCTACCGCTAGAGCCAAAGCCGCAGATGGTTTTGTCGCTGGAGCGATTGCTGTTATCGCTACCAAGGCTGGAACATGTAAATATTGGGAACGTAAGCTTAAGGAAGAAGTTAAACATCTGCGGATCGGGAAACGCATTCATTATAAAACAGTTCTACCCGACGGCATTGCCCGGATGAGTAAACAGTATAATGACTGGCTTGACGAACAGGTTAGTGCCGACGCTGAAGTAATTGAGTGCGAGAAGAAACAAGCTTTGGCGGAGTCTTCGAGAGCCTATTGGGAATTTTTATTAGAGGCTCTTAAGGAAATGGGTAAGCGCATTGATTCTGCCGGGATGCTGACCGCTGTTGAAGAGAAAAGAAACCCTCCGGTAGGACTCGGTAGCTAATGCCTAACTTCAATTTTGAATGTAATAATAAGAAATGTGCCCATCAGTTTGATGAGATATTTCTTACTTTCAAGGACTATGAAGAACAGGGCCCTCCCAAATGTCCGAAATGCGGGAAAGATTCAACTCGTATTTACTGGATGATAAACGGAGAGTCAATGAATATTAGATATAAGGGCCTTCCTATGGGGGATGGTCCTTCTGCTGGGATTACAAGTCTAAGCAGTAGATATCCAAAGGGGAGATAATGACAGATAAGAACTATGAAATAATGGAGTTCCGCATTGTCGATAGGATGGAAGGAGTGGATCCCGCTCTTCTTAGCGATCCCTATTTCATGTTTAAACTGCTCTTGGAGGCAGCAGAACTTGCTGAAATGATCCCCCTAAATGCTAATATGCAGTTTTATCCTCGTGATCCCGAGAATCCACAATTTTTGGGGATATCTTATTATCTCACTGTATCAGCTTCCCACCTTGATATTCATACATACTCCAAAGAGGGTTTCTGTACTTTAACCGTAGCGGTCTGTAAGGAGATTGACAATGCCAGAAAAGCCTACGAGCACATCCGGGGAGCTCTTAAGCCAGCTCACTGCGAGCCAGTTGAGACAGCTCCAGAAAGACGTATCTCAGCTAACCCCCCTAAATCGAGACCTAAAAAGAGACGAAAAAGCTAGACAGGAATCTCTTAGGCTCTATGATGAATTTAAGGCTGGGTATGAGAAGGCCTTAGAGCAACATTCAATCGGATGTGTCGAGGATACGTTCGGAAATATAAACGTAGAAATTCCCGTTGAAAAGATTGATTCGCTCAAGGCTGCTCTTCAGAATCTTTGCGAGGAAACTTTATCAGAGTTTTTGCACCTATTGGTTCCTCTTGATACTGCCGAGTACTATAAAGGGGTAGAGAATCGTTTATTCGATATTAAGAAGAGACTACAGAATAGGCCTCTAACTATTGATGCGCTCCCAACTATTGCTTTTGATATAGCAACAAAAGGAGCGAATCCTGCTGTTTTAGAAGAATTCCAGTCTCTTTATAAGAGAGGAGTCGCCGAGGCGATAGAAGCTACGATTAAGGATATGGGTTCTTTCAATGAAACTATTGAACTTAGAAATGCGATGTTGACTTCTCTCATAAATTTAGGTACTATACAGTCTCAAGAAACCTGCTAGGAGGAAGTTAGATGCCACGTGGAAGAAAGAAAAAGGAAGTAACGGAAGTTTTACAAACCGTAGGAACGCGGAATAAATCAAACGTTGTAAGTTCAGATGCTATGCGCGATCAGTTAGAGAAATCTGTTCTCAAAGAGTATGCACATCTCTTCAGCACCATGCCAGATAGACGGGATAATCTTTTTAAGCTAGATATCCCTGGCTTCAATTATATTCTTGGTGGTGGTCTTCCCCGCGGTCAAATCATTCATATCTATGGTCCCGAGGGAACCGGGAAAACTACACTAGCCATGCATATCATGGCGTCAATTCAAAAACAGGGAGGACGTGTTTATTGTCTCGACTCCGAAAACTCTATGGACTGCAATGTTGCTAAAAATATTGGCGTCAATGTCGATGAGGTTCGTTATTTAAAAGAGATGCCCAATGGGGAAACTGCTCTCGATATTGGAGAGAAGGCTATCCGAGCCAATTTATGCGACTGTTTAATCTTTGATTCGGTCGCGGCCTTAGTTCCCGAAGCAGTTAAAGAAGGGTCTAATCTCGATAAACATATCGGTGATAAAGCACGTATGATTTCTCAGGGCCTCGACAAGTTAAATAATGCCACGGTAAATTCTAATGCTGTTATCGTTTTTGTTAATCAGCTTCGAGCTAATATTAGTAAGATGCCGAATGCGCGGCAGTGGATTACGCCGGGAGGCAAGGCTTTACCGTTTTATGCTAATGTTAATATTCACGTTAGCAGGGTGGCTCCACTGAAAGAGGGCGAGAAAGTTATTGGTCAACAGGTAAAGTTAAAGGTAGAGAAGAATAAGATAGCTCCCCCAATGAGAGAGGTTATTTGTAACCTCATTTTCGGGCAGGGGTTCCGTAAGGATATGGATCTTATTTTATCTGCTAAGGATGCAGGGATTATCAAACAGAAGGGTAGTTGGATTGAATACAACGGAGAATCAATCGGTCAGGGATTGAACTCCGCAGTTGAATATGCAAAGACGCATGAGAACTTTCTACAAGAGCTGGAGGATAAATTATATGGGGACATACCCGTTGCCACAGAACCAGAAACTGTTGCCAGTGAGGCCAACAACAGTTCTGAAGTTCAAAAACCTGAATCCGGAGACATCAGCGCAGACGCTTAGTGTTGAAAGAGTATCACTAGTTGAAAGCTTGGGAAATCAGATAGAGGGGCTTCAAAGTGAGATTAGTAGCAAGAAGGAGTGGATTGCTTTCCATCAGACTTTGATGGAGAAGCAAGAGTTAGAGCTGGGGATTATGATTGATGCTCTTAATGAATTAGAAAATAGTGCTCATATCCTCAAGCACATCCAAGGGAGACCATTTTAATGAGTAAGACAACAGCTGACCAAGCCAAGGAAGCGTTAGATACCTTTAATGATCTGAAGAAAGATATCGATAAAATTAAAGATAGCGTAGATACCGCTATGAACGAAGCGTCTGCTGCCACTAAGAAGTTTGAGGGAGCTACTACTGCGGTCAAAGAAATGACACAGGCTATTATGCTCCATGAGATGTCTCTTCGTAAGCTCTATATGGGGTATACCGCCCAGTCAATTCTCTCAGATGCTCTGATTCGCTACATGGCAGGATATGAGAAGGGCGACTATCTCAAAGAGATGGAGAAGGTAGCCGAGAAGGGTGGGGATGTTCAGTTGGCCGACATGGAGATTAAGAACAAGGATTTCGATGTTCGTCGGCTGTCAGACATCGCTCAGGAAATTGCAGATGCCCAGGCTAAAGCTACCGAAGATGCCAAGAAGATGAGGGATCTTTCTGAGTCTACAATTGTTGCACCAGACGGTAAACCAGTTCTGCGCGTAGTTAAGTAATCCTCCTAGCAGGGATTTGGTCGCTGGTTGTCCAACGAGTGGAATGCGCAGACTACTGGTTCGGAGAGCCAACGACCCTCTTTGAGGAACTATATGGATATCCAGGAATTAGAAATCGCAATAAAGAAGATTCTAGATAGTGAGTCAAACACTGTCGATTTATTTGGGCATCCCTCTACCATGATAGACTCGGATCGGTTTTGGAGTTGTGCCCAATCTATTGCTTTTCGGGTAACAGAATTGCTAGCAAGGCAGAAAGCGTATTCTTCCCCTATAGTTTCAACTATAAATGGAACGCTAGTTTCTTTAATCCCTGTAACGATCAGAGAATTAACCGTATCTAGAGAAGTCTCCAGGCTAGGATTCCTAGACACGAATGTGAATATAGCTATATCGACAGCTTTATCTGGTCCGAATCTCACGATTTTAGAAAAGCTAGCAGGAGAGCTCAGCCGCAATGAGAAGCAGACAGACACAATGCTAGCTTTAATCCCAAAGACGGAGACGTCTAAATGCGGATTATCTTCTCCCAGCCCTGATGGTCCCTCCAGATCCACAGACACTTCTGGCAATTTTCAGGAACCCGCTGACAATCTATTTGATCAAAGGCCTCTCTATAGACAAGTCCAGGAGAGGGTTGAGAGATCTTCTTTTTTCGCTGATCGCGCTGATTATCAGGGGACTTCCGATTACAGGAATTATCCTTATGACGGATACCCTTAGTCTTTTCTCTTTTGCACTGAATCAATAATATCTTCTCTTTATTCCACGCAACAATATCAAATACTCCATGAGAACCCGAAGCTCGGATACAGTTATAACCTTCTTCTTTTAGCTCCGTCATTGCTTTATACTCTGTATTTCTTCCTCTTATATAATTTGGATTAGGCATATGAGTCAAACCCCATAAAGGTATTCCCGGGTTTGGGATTTTCAGGGCCGGGGATATCATTCGCGTTCCGCATTTTCTTCTTGGCGGACTGGAGCTGGTCAGCAACCTTTCTTGTGGGGTCCTTTGGACTCATATCTTTCTGGATTGGGATCTGCAGGTCAGTAGAAGCATTTGGATATAGAGCTTGGAATTCTTCCTTTACAATATCCGTACAGTCTTTATGCTCTTTATTAAATCTTTCCTCGTCATTGTGTTCATGAGGAATCGCAGTTAATACATAGCTCTGAGCAACTGATTTCCCATCTGCCTGTAAGTCAATCGCTACAGAAATCTTTACACCGGTTTGGTTTTTGATAATATAGCCACATAGTCTGTCAATTATATTGCTAATAGCCAACATTTCTGGGAATGGTTCTCCCTCATAATCTTCTGGTTCTAAAGTCTGCATATTAGTTCCTTATGCATATTGGCTCCTTATAGTGATGCTAATATTTTCCTTGCGATTGAGTCTGTATCAAGTTTATCATAATACCATATTTCAATGATTTGCCATCCTTGTTCTACGCACAATCTTCTCTTGAGAGCATCTCGCTTTAGCTGAACCTCAAAGGCATGTTTGGCCTTTTCTTTATCGCCATCAAATGCAACCGGTCCATCATGTTGTTCCCCATGACATTCAATAGCCATCTTGAGATCCAAGATAAACCAGTCAATATGGAACGGAGTTTTGGGAATAGGATATTCTTGATAGGAGCGGAGAGCACGAAGAATGGGGTGTGTGCGTAGGGCATTCCCTACAGCTCGGTGAAGCTTAGAGGCGCTTTTTCTATAACTGAATTTATGTCTTTTATAACTCATGTCTCACCTAGAAAGGAATCCGCTGACTCCCTAAAAGGAACCAGCGGATCCATCCTAGCATATTCCTACTTAAAGTTCAATCAATTAGAAGTCAAAGACGTCTAATAGAGCGACTCCAGAGGCAGAAACCGTCCCATCATCGTTATATAGAGTCGCCTTGGCGTCCTCTAGATTAAAGGTGTGACCACTCTCCTGCGGACAATAGTACTGCCGCATTCCATAGTTAACCTTCGAAGAGGCTCCGACTGGCCCGAGAGGTGATAGTTCAATCTTCTTCTCTTCTGGGTGAAGGGGGCACTCTACGGCCCAGGATACTGGGACTTTTGTGTGCTTAAGATAACTAATCCGCTTACGCATTTATAATACTCCTTTTGACCGATTAGAGTGCTTGAGCTGTGGTATCGAATGGATAAGCAACTCCATCCAATCCGGAAGCGGGAGCGCCATCAGCAAGTAGAACTTTCGGATACATATAGCCCCGCTGGCTAGATTCATCCCAGTATTGCGAACCGTGCTGAGTTGTCATAGTAGAACCACTCGTCAGCGCGATGTTTTCATTGTTGTGCAAATTAACATTCTTGCTCGCAGTATACGGATCCTCGTAGTAGTGCATTTGAGGTAGGCCCGGATAGTTTGGGTTGTCCGTAATTACTGCGTGCACTGGAGTTCCAGTAGGAAGAGCAGCGAAAGCTGGTCCCCAACCGATATCGTAACCCATTGATGTGCTCCTTTAATTTATAGAAACTGACTGAACGGATCGATGTCAGTGGGATGAATATAATCCCCTCTCATTAGACCCGCTAAACCACTTGGCAATGAAGACTTCTGGGGAATTGGTTTTACGAAGAAAGCGTGGCACGTATTACAGACCCAATAGGTCTCGTACTCGTTGACATCCCCGTAATAAGTAATAGTATCAATTCCCATTGAACCCTCATTCGCATACGGACGTTGGAAGGTCCACTGTAGACCTGATGGTGCAGGACGGAAGTACCCACTAGGATTAGAGTTCCATGTGGGCCGGCTAATACCGGACACTTCAATCACACCATCATCGTTCACCGGTCCCATGGGCTGTGTTAAACCGTTGGGATTGAACTTATTTCTATAGGCCGGGTAGCTGATATCGCTACTATCACATTCCGGACAGGCCTTTAGAAGGTCTATAGGAACCCCGTTCACGTAAGTCCTGAGCCTATATTCGCTCATTTATATACTCCATTCTGGGGTTCTTTATTACCGCTACACCTATATTCTAACAACTCTAGGTAACGCGATTCCAATATATGTCAACAAAATAATAACATTACTTATAAGCCATAACACGAATAGTGCTATAGTGCACCTACAGTGTTATTATGCTCTCATTGTGCTAATTTGTCTCGGGAGTATACTGATAAATAAAGCCCGAGGGCTGAAGTTTGGCGACCTTCTTCCAGTCCATTTCGGCTTTAGATGCTATGAATCCATAGGGTAAAAGATGGGTTTTGACCCAGGCAATCCACTCGGGAGTCGCCGTGAGGGGAACCTCAAGCGCAGAGATGAATCCAAACCTTTCATCATCTAGATTTGGACGAGGATATGCCGGCGTAGCTTCTACGACATGGAGCTTATCGGCTACCCTATAGAGCTTACTACGAACCAGCGTATATTCGGCCCAATTACCCTGATCAACAAAGACTACGTGGCACTTGGTATCCTTAGCTATTCTAAGAGCTAGCTCTCCTGTTTTCCCGTAGTAGTCCAGAACCCTATGATATTTAGGTTTTGCTTGCTCTATTGTCGCATGAATCCATTTAAGAATATCTAGATGTTTCATGTGAGTATGGTCACATAGCCCATATAGTGGTTCGTCTGAGCCATTTCCCGCCGATGATATTTCTGCAATAACCTGTGGTTCTGTATCTCCCGTGAACTGAGATAGTGCCTGAATTGCTGGTCTTAGAATTTGAAATACGGCGCGGCCGGCGCTAGCTTCCGAGATTCCTATGAATTTCATCCAGTCTTTGCACTCCGGGAGGTTCATCCTCCACTCTGTTAGCTGGGCCATATTCTGTGGGACTACTCTTCTGATGGGCATTTTTTACTCGCTTGAATCGTTTTACCATTGGGGGTTAACTAACTAGTTAATCCCTTATTTAGTTCCTAGTTATAACTTATACCCTATCGGGTATAAATAATTATGGTCTCATTGTATTGATTCTTTTCCCGTTTCTGTGTAGGCATTTGTCCTTGTAATTTTGCAGTATGTCATGATGCAGGGATTAACAGAACTATCTTCTATCCCAATAATCTCCATCTTATACTCGTTAGAGGAAATAGTTTCAAGCTTTTCTTTAACCGCCATTTTAACTCCTGGGCATCGTCTCCACCCATAGTCATGTAGTAAGATTACTCCTCCCACAACAAGTCGAGGCCAGAAGAAATCTAGTCCGTCTTTTGTGGCCCGATATATATCCGCATCAAGATGAACGAGGCTAAATTGTCTTTTCATCATATCTTCTGTAGCAGATAGGGGGAAGATGCCTTTGATTATTTTGACATTCGGGGCATCACTCATATAATTAAGAACATCTTCATAGGGGTAGGCAAAGTCTCCCTTCGCGTGTCCACCTTGATCTTGTTCGCTTATGGGAATACCCTCGAATGTGTCAAGACTCCATACGGTTTTCTTATCATTTGATACGGCAAGCATTTTGCTCATCCCGCCACGGAATATTCCTAGCTCAGCGATATCCCCAGGAATTTCTATTAATTCTCTCGCACAATCAAAAACAGTTTGGGCGTTCTCTTTAGATAGAGCAGTCCGACTATGAAATCCTGTTTTCCACAACTCTTCAAACGTATACATACTACTCCTTAATGGTCGAGGATAGATAATCTCTAAGCTTGTTGGAATTGCGAGGCAGATTTATGGCCGTGGCTGAAGGATAGGCATTGGTAGGCGTAAAGTCGTTTATGAGTATCCGCCGTGCATGTTTTAAGCCGAACAGTATATTGTCATAGGAGAATCCTAGTATTTTTAGATGACGTTCGGTTATTACTCTTGCCCTACTGGGGCGTGATGTTGTAAGGATTATTTCAATCTTTCCAGTGTTACGCAATTCATTAAGATATGATATATTATCTTTTAGGCCGGGAGTAGAGCCCCAGGATTTCCCAATATACTCAGATGAGTTTTCCACGAGAACACCATCTATATCGACAAAGAGAGTCGCGAACTCAGAGCGGTATCTGTCCCAGTCCTTTATCGTTCCCCAGTCTAAGTAGTTCTTAGCAGGATTATTTCTAAAACGGATTCCATCCAAGAGCATCTTATAGATGATATGGGATATATATAGATCTTTATTTTCTTTTGCTAGGCCATCATAGTGTTCGAGATAATCGTTTGCCTCTGCAAAGCTATATGCCCCACAGCAAAATGAAGTGCTTAATATCTTTTTCTCTGCAATTCCCGTGATAGAACCGTCGTGCCCTAGCGTGATATAACTCTTGTTTCGGGGATCAATCAAACCCGTTTGTTCTAATTGATAAGTTGCTATCCAGTTACCGGGCGATATATTGACTTCAAACTGATTATCACAATCTTTGATTATGATAGGTCCCCTAATATGACCTCTCCGGATTCCTAGCGCGACTGTATCGGGCTGACAATGAGTATCTTCTGGTTTTATAGCAACGAGCGTAATCCTTTTGCCGGGGGCTACTTTTTTAAGCTGGCGCGGTAGACTCTCTCCATACTCGTTTGCGAATTCCGCTAAAGTAGTAATACAGATAGCAGATATCTTTGATAAATCGAGAGTTCTGATACTTTCCATTAACATAGTATTCCCATTGGGATGAGTCAGAGTCCATTTGGGACGGACATTAGGAAAGCGACTTGATGCTCCCGCTATCGGAAGAATTAATGTTGGCTTGCGCATATCTGAGCTCCCTTGTATCTATCTCGAAGGACGTTTAGTTCTTCGTCTGTTTTTATATAGGGGACGATTCGTAATAGATTTATTGCTTGGATTAAATCCTGATAACGTTTATAGTCCTCAGAAAACATGAATCTTTCATTCAGTATGTTATCTAAATATCGAAGAGCAATATTTATCTGAACGTGGTCAAATGGTTTTCTATATTTTAATAGAAACCATTTATGGAATGTGTCTTGTCTTAGTTTCGTCATATCTATAACTGGAGCCTCTATATAGCTGTCAAGCGGATCCAATAACCAGACAATATTATTTTTATCATCAATAACCATATTCGCCAGTGTTAAGTCTCCATGACAAATCCCAACCTTAAGTATAAGAGGAGTATCAATTAGCTCATAAAGGGGGCGCGTATCAAACCCCATCCGCCTACATGTCGGTGAAATAGCATCTAGCTTAGTCTTTATTTTTCCACTAACATCCTCTGGATAACTTAGTTCTTGATTGCTTTCTATAAAGGTAGCTAATGATTCCGCTAGCCAATTTATCTGTTTCCGATTTGTTGTTTGCAGAAACTCAATTGCATCTTTCCCAAATAGAAAGGGCAGTTTGTAGCTAGCACTCTTCTCCCGGCATTGAAAAGAATATGGCTTCGGGAGTTGGACGCCTCCCGCCGATCTCCCAGCGAGTAACTGGATCTTTTTATGCTGAGCCTTAAGTCTATCTGGTTGCCCTGAATGCTTTATAATATATCCATCATGACATATGAGTCTTGCTCCGGAACCAGGCAAGAAGGGTAGTTGATTCATTTCGGAAGTCCTAGATAAACTTCTCGCCGTTGAGAGCGTATAGAAGAGGTTGTTTAAAGTCAAGCTTGACACCGTTACGAGTTGCTAATTTATAGATGGTTTCCTCGGGATTTTCGGAAGATCCATAAATTTGGCTTACGCGGGCCATATCCTTGGTGTCCCATACTTTAAGGGCTGTTGGCAAATCGCTAATAGCGAACTGGTCATTCATGCCTTTATAAACACAGACCGACGGCATAGTATATACGCCGGGCTTCATCCATTGCCCTATATCGTCTATTTTAATATCCAAATCAGGTCTCGACAAAATAACCCCATCATATGGGATAGTAGTATCAGCGATTATCTCCAATCCAACCCTGGTTGACCAAAACTGTTTATAATTATTTTCCGGTTTCCATCTGGTTCCCGGTATTTTAACAACACGACAAAGTGTTGTTAGTCTACTTAGGGCCAGTTCTTTACTTGGTTCATTTAGTATTATTAGATTAAGCCAGGGATTAGATTCCAAAAGAAGATGGCTATGCAGATGCTTCCATGTAATAAAATAGGCATCAACTTCATGCCCCATGGAGAGAAGATTATCCCGGTGTTCTTTTATCCGTCTATCGACATCCTCGAGCGAAGGACGGATGGGACCCCTCCATAGTACCCCATATCGAGCCACTAAATGGCTCCTATCTGCTTAAAGAATTGAAGACAAAGTTTGATATGCTCATTCCTCTTTACTTCCCAGCGCTTCCGTATGTCCGACGGAACTTTGGCCGAATTAATATTCGCGTCTTCGTCTATATATTTTAGTTCTTTATTAGTAAGGATAAAGTTTAAAAGACTGGGATCGTTTGCTCCTCTTTTTACACTTTGATCCCACATTTGGTATATTTCGCGAGGAGTGGGACTAATTGGGTTAATACGGGCGACTACATCTATAGTAAAACCTGGAATAAGACTTTTCTTGGGACCTGCTTTTTTATTTGGGTCATCGTTCATCCTGTCAAACCACCACTGCTTATCCTTATTATCATACTGCAGGACATACATGAGGGGAGTATTTCCTCGCTCTAGATGATGGCCGACATATCGTTTCATATTATTTACTCGAACGATATACATTTTCCTATCGCCCCAACCTGAGTGCCAGACCATTGCCTCCTCTACTATTACCTCTGCTTCAGGTTGTAGTTTCTTAACAGCTTCTGTTATAAAAAGACCAACATCTTCCGTCTTGCCATAACGATTAAACATGCGGTCCCAGCCAGCGCTACCTTTTTCTCCGACCCGGGGCAATTGGACTATTGATGTTTGGGCTAGACAAATCGACTTTGCGACATATTCGGCAAAGTCTTCATCTGACTCTCCATTATGTCCGTAGTGGTGAAGGATATTAAGTAGTAACTGATAGTCTGAGAAGAACGTGGATTCGTAGAGTTTGCGGATTAAAGTAAGGCGCATATCTGCCCCACTTATAATGATATTCTTTAGCCCTTCTTTTTTAGCTAAATCTGATTGTTTATTATGTTGGGTATGAATCTTCTCAACAGATAATACAATAGATTGAGGAAATTCCCGAGCGATATTGCGAGCGAATATTCCTATATCGCTTCCCCAGTCAATACATGAGAATGAGCGGTCTGTAGGGAAAACTGAGTGGAACGCCCCATATCTTACATCTGTGTTCTCTTTGTTTTGATAATCTGCCACAATCAACCCCACATATGTTAGATTTTAGTTATCATTTTTCTCTATATAAATCTGATTAGAGGAAACATTACATGAGCCGGCCCAAAATGTATTGAGCTGGTTCTCCGTATGCCATTCTTTACTCGGAACCCAAGAGCCAAGTTCGGCTCCTATATTCTGAGTACGTCCGAGTCGTGGTCTTACCTCGCTTCTTTCGCCTCGGGTAAAATGATTAACAGTAGTATCCCATGAAGCTCGTTTGCCTTCGTGGTCCCACTGGGCGCTCATATCTGTCCAGCGATTCTGCCAGGTTCCCCAGCCCCATGGAGTAAACCACTTGGTCCTATAGACTGTGCTGAATAAAGAAGAATCTACAGTCTCTTTGTTATAGCCACAGACATTCATAATATCCGTGTCGTCAGCATATTTATCCCGAGCCCACTCCATAAATTCGAGAAAGTCTTTGGCCGGGACTACGTCATCTTCTAGAATTATAACAAAGTCGGACTCTTTAAACCCATGGTCTAGAGATGCGTGGACATTACGATTGCATCCAAGACGCATGGGATTTATGTGGAGAGTTTTATTTAGACCAGAGATTTTATCTATGGCATCTATTACTTCGGGGAACCCTGGCTCTGCGTGGATAAATATTTTATACTTCTCTATCCCATAGCAACTCTTCATTCCCTCGAGAACGGCCCGGGTATAACCGGGACGCCGATAAACAGGCATTACTATGACTTTTTCGTATCGCATTTAAATTCCTTGAGTTAGACCTGTTCAGGATTGTCTCGATAAAGTCTATATTTCCCGAGCTTCAATACTAGGTGCTTCTCTACACCCGGAGAAATCATCTCCTGTTTGTCTACCAGACGAGACATAGCCCAACCGCCTTCCGGCGTTGAAGGACAGTATTCTTCAGTAGAAGAGGAGATATGAAAAGATGCGATTTCAGTATTCTGATCATTGCTAACCGAGATTACTTCACAATCAGGTGGAAGCCCCAACCATTTGGCCAGAGCTTCATAGGTCATCCGGAAGATGGCGCGATGTTTAGGCATTGCTATCTCCTCCTGTATTACTATCTGTAAAAAACTCAGTATTTCTATCGAGGGCCTGGGCACAATTCATGCTTCTTACCGAAGACATGCTACGAGATAATAGGGTATATGTTTCGCTAATTCCCTTACTAGTTGCATCATAGTTTAGTGTGGATCCGGCATAGCCACTAATTCCACCAATGCCTACAGATCCAGCTTCAGAGAAGGAATCGATATTGGCTCCCATGAATACGAATCGCCACATAGCTGTCTGGCATTCTTCAACTAGTTTCTTGAGATCATCTTTCTTAATCTCGCGACTTGAGTTTTCCTCGCCGTCAGTAATGACAACTGCAACAATCCGACCCGGGCGACTATCTTCGGGCATGGAATTGACATATTCCTTGGTCTCTTGGATTGCCTTATGCAGGCCGTCCAGAAGAGCCGTTCCACCTCTCGGGGAATAGGTCAGGTCATTCAGTTTGGGGACATTAGCAAGAGGAACTCCGTTGAAGTCTACTTGGTATTCATGGTCAAACTGGACCAGTGTCATAGTGGCCTTGCCTGGAAGCTTCTGTTGTTCTTCAAGAAAGTGATTAAATCCACCGATTGTATCTTTGGCTAGGGATGACATCGATCCCGAGCGGTCAATGACAACTGTAATATGTGTATAGTTCTGATCCATTATTTCTCTCCCTTAGTTAGATCCGCTTCTTCTGCAGCCTCGGCCATTTTTTCTTTTAGATCATCTGCCAACTTGACGGGGACCTCTCTGATTCCTTGAATCTTTTTCATAAGTTCCTCATTCATTGGAGCTAGCTCTACGACAATACAGTCTTCTTCTGTCATGGCAATATTCTGCCGGCTATCCATGATGGGAACATAGGCGGGACTTTTCATTTTCTTTCCATCTGCTCCCGTTACTTCCTTACCTGCTTCTGGGTTCTTGGTCATAACAAGAGACCTAATAGAACCGGTTAGGCCATGGGGCCCCGTTACAGACATCTTTACTTCTACGACTCCATTAAGACTCTCTCCCGTGTTGGCATCGAAGATTTGAACGTCCGGTCCCTTAACGCCTGTTTTTCCGGGGTTGGCCCAGATCCCTGTCATAATTGTATTCCCTTCAGGGGTCTTGTTTCCCGACTCAACGAGATAAGTAATTACGACTCTACGCATTGTAGTTATCCTTTAATCAATTTTAAGACAGAAGAATATGGATAGGAAGTACTGAATGGTGATATCTCAGAGGTTAGCACGCAATTTCCTAGCACGTATTCTTACAGCCTCAATTGGTGGAGCGCCTGGGAATTGAACCCAGCTGGTATTCTCATTGCAAGTGAGACGACCACCCCATGCAGTCCCGCGCCCCATGGAGCCCACTGACGGTACTGCCCCGTCATCTCCACTTTACGAAAGTGGTGCATCTCTTCAATGCTTAGCAGGCTTACGACAGTGCCAAGGGAATTACTTGCGAAACTTGTTCAGGAAGCTACGGGTCTTGGCCGTCCACGTGGCTCCCCATCTGGCCCAGCTTGCTGCGCCAGCAGCAAACGTTATTGCTAGGATGATGAGGTTAGTCAACATGAATGGTCTCCTTGATTACTTCTAGTACCTTCTCTGGGATTATAGCAATATTGCACGGGTTGTTCAACTGGCAATGTGTAAAGCATGGAACAGGTCTACATACTGCTTCCTTGGGCCTAACTGGCTCTACATACCTCACAGATGGCCCAATTGGCCCCACAAACGGCCCTTTCTGACCCGATTCTTGCGCACAGCCCATGGTGGCCCCCATGACTATAACAGAGGGCAAATTGACTGATTCAGCCAGATATGAGGGCCCGCCATCAACACCTACATAGAACTTGGCTCTCTCTAGAACCGCTGCTGTTTCTTGGTACACTGTTTTACCACAGAGGTCTATTGTCCCGGGTACACGCTTGTCAGATCCGATGCCTATCTGAACTACTTCTATACCCATGGACTTCTTTATCATGGATACTAATTTTGTGAAGTGCTGAATGGGCCAGTCTTTACTTGCGACTCGAGAGGTGGTATGGATAACGGCATAAGTATTATTAGGAATAATGGGGGATATATTTTTTCTGGCCTCGTCGCCTATATTAAAGCGGATATGTTTATCTTTAATGGGAGTGGTTAATAGACCCGTCCTAGATGCGTACCAGTCAATCATATGAGAGTTACGAGTCTCAGGAGTGTGATGCCACATTGTATCGTAGTGGTTGGCCATGGCCATCCGGGCTATGTGGTCAGATTGTTTCCCGCGGAGATATTGATATACATCGGGGTAAGAACCGCCATCATATAGAACGATATCATTGATCTCGGGGTTCCCCGCCAGTAGACCTTTATAGACCTTATTTGTGTGAAATCGAATTTGAACATCGGGGTATTGTCTTTTTATTTCAGAGATAATAGGGGTTGTCATTAAGACGTCTCCCATCGTCTGAAATAATACTAGATCGAATATTTTCATTTCCAGTCCTCTAATATATCCACTGTTCTAGTTGCGACCTTGGAGGCAATATTATGCCACTCGTATGGTTGCATATCAATGGCTGCTTTTTCTCCTAGCTTTTCCATCTCTTTGGGATGTTCGTAGGCCCAGCGCATTTGCCTTCGAAGGTCTCCAATGTCTGCATTCCACCACTCATGACCAGATTGAACGGGCTCTCTTAAAAGCCAGGGAACATCTGAAACGGGAATTTGCCGACACTTAACGAGAAGACCATTTGTTTCATTCATATAGGAACGATGACCCGATGCATCTGTCATTATTGTCGGTACCCCACAGGCCATAGACTGCATAGTACCATAACTCCACCCCTCTCCTCGAGTAGGGAGAACATAGCAATTAGAAGCACGATGAAGAGATGCGATTTCATCATTTGTCATACTGTCTCCGAGGAATAGTAAATGAGCAGTTGACTTGTTGGCTGTTCTATATTTTATAATTACGTCTTTAATCATTCTTTTGGATCTCTCGAAGTCCCCGCCGGAGTATGCCTTTAAGACAAGTGTAACGTTGTCCCTAGCTGAGAACTCTTGGAAATATGCGTTTAGGAGAAGATCTGGGCCTTTACTTGTTTTGTAGTCCATAATACTAAGGAATACAAACTCCTTCCTGCCTATAATTTTTGCAGGACTAATATTCGGGTTATATCTTTGTAGATTAACTCCTAGTGGAATTACCTGAATCTTTTTTTCGGGCAATCCTCCTTTGACGAAGGCTTGTTTTCCCCATTCTGTTGGAACCCATATCTCATCTAATGGGACTTGTTTCTCTATCAACTGCCAGACATATGGGCACCGATCGGTCTCATATATGGTAGCGCAAATATTCGGAACACCCTGCTTTCGTTCTACGATTCTAGATGGTGGCATATGATTAATATAGATATGGTCATCCGGAAGAGTTGTTCGTTCCATTTCTTGGAGCTTAGTTAGTTGCATATTAGAGAATACATTTGAGATAGAAGACCAGTTATCCAGAGGGGTTAGTCTCGTCGGGACACCGATGTCATATAGTGCGAGCGACAACTCTCTAACGACTAGAGCTATTCCAGAGATGTCTTTATACGGTCCATAGATTTCTATTCCAAATGACATTATCGATCTCCCAGATCGTGGTCTATCATCATTTGAATCAGTTTTTCAAATGTGATAGTAGGTTTCCATCCTAGCAATTTTCTAGCATCTGAGGAGTCTCCACACAGAAGGTCTACTTCAGCCGGGCGAACAAAGCGATTATCCCGCCTTATGTATTCTCTCCAGTCTAAGCCCACATATCTAAATGCAATTTCAATTAGTTCTTGGACTGTATGGGTTTCACCCGTAGCGAATACCCATTCCCGTGGCTCATGGTGTTGCATCGCCATATACATACCTAGGGCATAGTCTTTTGAATAGCCCCAGTCTCTTTTGGCGTTAGTGTTTCCTAGGACCAGTTCTGTTTGTGCGCCATGCTTAATATTAGCGACGGCTTTAGTAATCTTTCGGGTAACAAAGTTCTCTCCTCGGCGAGGAGATTCATTATTAAAGCAGATGGCCGAGATACCGAAGAGATTATAGGATTCGCGATAGTTAATAGTAGTCCAGTGGCCGAATAACTTGGATATTCCGTAAGGACTCCTTGGATAGAATGGAGTCTTTTCGTTCTGGGGAGTTTCAGCTACTTTGCCAAACATCTCAGAAGTAGAAGCCGTAAGGAATTTTGACTTGAAGTCTGAGTTACGAATGGCCTCGAGTAGTCTAAGAACTCCTAATCCTGAGATATCTGCAGTTGTAATAGGCTCATTGAAACTCACATGAACATGAGATTGAGCCCCTAGGTTATAGACCTCATGGGGCCTAATTGATCTGAGAATTCTATCTAGGGAGGATTGATCCGTGAGATCTCCCTGGACAAGTTCTATGTTAGAAAGGATGGACTCTATTCTACTCGTATTGGGTGTAGAGGTGCGGCGCACGAGACCATATACTTTATATCCTTTTTCTAGTAGGACTTCAGCCAGGTATGAGCCTGTCTGACCGGTGATTCCGGTGATAAGAGCTTTCTGTTCCATTATACTTCCTCGGGTCTAATTCTTATGTTAGTTGTTTCAGTATCGATATTATCAAATAAGTTTTCCCACTTTTTAATAATTGGTGCCCAGTCGAACTTCTTGGCGAATTCTTGGGCATTACGTCCTAGCTCAGTCCGCATAGCTTTATTCATAGCTAGTTTATCCATTGTTTCTTTAAGATGTTTGACATCAACGATAGCTCTTCGGATGTGAGAACCGGCTTCAACAAGAAATGACGCGACCTTAATTAGCCCCCCACCTTTTGATTGACCAATAAATTCTGGTCCAATAGTATACGCCGGAACAATGTTTGGGATGCCCGCGGCCATTGACTCAATAATTGGTATACCGAATCCTTCACCCCAGGCAGTATTAACATGAACATCCATACATCCGTAGATTAGACGAAGAACAGGAGGAGGGACTCCGCGGTTAGGATGGAGGTCGGGAGTCACATAAACCCTATCTGATATCCCGAATTCCAAACCCAGTCGGCTTAGTAACCACCCTTGATCTTGGTTGCAAGCATGAATTAGAAGTCTTGACTTAGGATGAGTCTTTATGTGCTCCGAGAACGCTTCATACAGGGCGGGGATATTTTTGCGAGGCTGGTTTCTTGCTACCATTCCGAATACTACTACATCATCAGATCCAAACATTTCTATTCTTTTTTGTGATCTAACTTCTTCCGGAAGGGGACTAGACCAAAGCCCAAAGTCAATTCCATGATATATCATTTCGATATCTCTATTGAGGGCCATTCCAGCAACTCGTTGACCGAATTGGCTAAAGGTTAATGGCGTGTCGATATATTGTAGGAAATTTTTCCACTTGTCGGGAACAGGCATTCCGTCGATAGGAACATAAGAAACCAAATGATGGTTTTTAAGATTGGGGTGCTCTAGAATCCAATCGACCATATAGATGTCCCCGAAGTAGACAACAATATCTGGCTTGAAGTCTTCGAGAATAGCATCTATAGTCTTTCCGCCATTCTTATCTTTCATTGTCTTGTCTTCTTTAGAAAGACTAGTGTGATATAGCTTGAATGGGAAGTTTGAAGACCGAAGACCCTCATATGGATAGGTTGGTTCTTTGGCGGGAGGCTCGAACCACCCCTGGCATGCTATCTCATATTTTTTGGTAGCAGCCAGACGTAGTAAAATGTCGTGCGTAATTACTCCATAGCCAGTATGAATGGATGGAGTTTGAGAACACCACAGAATTCTTTTTTTAGTCATTACGAATAGTCCTATTGCGAAGATTACTGATTATTTAGGTGACGGATTAAATTAATAAGAGAGGCCGTTGAACCCTTACCAAAGTCTTCTGGTTTTATTTCAACTGTCTCAGTTTCGCCTTCATCAGTTGGAGTTATCTGTCCGGTTATATTCCCGTCTTTTCCAATGACGAGGATATTTCCCGCTTCATCAGCGATGTACTTGACCTTATCAGTTTTTGGATCTCTAAAACGCATCTGTCCCATACTGAACCTCGTGCTTTTATTATAACTAGTTTTTCTTTTCTATCCACTTACCCTTATTACACCTCGATTTATAGTCGCAGTTGTGGCACTTATATCCTATATCTGGGAAGTAGATGTCTTGTTCTATAGCCTTACATACCGAATTTACTATAGCTTCAAGCTGTATTTCTTGTTCATCATTCCTGTGGGTCGTATAGAACTGATTATTAACATTCTCTAATACGAAGAAGCCTAACTCAGCCTTAGCTTCACCCTTCTTGAAGTTAGCCTTAGGATACATTCTCTCGAGAAAGTCTCCTATGAATTTCCGGTAGGCAACCATCTCGAGACTATTATAGCCATACATCTTAGACGCTTCGTAGCTAGACGGGCATAATTTGATCCCCATAAGCCTAGTCTGATCTGTCGTCGTATATGTGAGAAGATCAATCTTCCCCGTCAATGTGTGCTGTCCCAGTTGTATTGAATATGGATAGTCTATGCCAGTTAGAGATAGTGGGTTTTTGGAGAAGTACTTGTGAAGATGAAGCAGATTAAGCCATCCGTCATTACCTAGAGATTGTCGAGTTTTTCGACCGGATCCAGAAAAGTCTAAGGCGACATCTAGATCGAGTTGGGGATACCAAATATTTTGCCAGGAGTCTTGAAGATATTTTATATCAGGGAGTGATCTCGATCCATACCACTCTTTGAAGAAGTTTATGGCAGTTACATAGAGGCAGGTCTTCCAGTGCTCTATAGCTTTAATCTGAAGAGTTGGAGCATCCAGCTTATATTTGAAGCGGTAGTAGAAGGGACAGCGAATATAAGTAAGAAGTTCCGTAATACTTAGTTCCATTATTTCTTTACTTTCTTTTCTAGCATTGCCTGTTTAAGGATGGCTTTGGTCGCTTCGGTTTCGACCTTGGTTGTGAGGATGCAATAAGCGAGATGTTGCGCGGAGGTTAGCCCATAGGAATTGGCGGCGTAAACTAGTTTAGCCCATAGCTCATCGTCGGTGATGTCATTGTAGCCTGCAATATATTTCCCCAAAGCTTCTGTTGCGAAGACTTCAGTTATATGGATACGACCGGTGGTGATATCCATTACAACCATAAATTTATCACCGCGAGACTCTAATAGCCCAAGCGCTAAGCCTAGACTATTAGGTCCCACTAGTGCAGGTTCTTTATTAAGAAGCTTAAAGTGCTCTGCCATTACGAATTATACGTTCGTATCGGTCTTAGCCGGGACAACATTGATGGCCTGAAAGCCACCCTTGCCATCGCCCATTTCGAAGGTAACTTCTTGACCTTCTACTAGAGTGCGATATCCCGGCATGTTAATATTGCTGTGGTGGACAAAGATATCCCCGCTTTTCCCATCGGCCCTTGGAGCCTCAGGAAGGATGAATCCATATCCTTTTGCAGCGTTGAACCACTTGATTGTACCTTTTAATTGCTCGCTCATTGCTTTATATTCCTCTTGTTATTTATTTTGCCCGAGCTTTCCCATTGTCCCCTGGCCCTTTGTGGGGTCAGGCTTCATAAGAGAGACCGCGTGGCTTGCAGGACATTCCTGAAACTTACCAATTGTAGGGCGGAAGTAGAAGTATAGACTATCAGCGAAGACAGCCTGTTTGTTCTTCCCAACTTTCACCGAAATAATCGGATCTCGTTCCTCAGTAGTTCCTTGCTGATTTATTGTAACAAGCTTACTTCTTTCTGGCCCAATGTCTTTTAATTCGTTATATACGTGCATAATTACGGACAGGTCGTATTCCATCTGGGCAGTTTCAGAAAGGTCACTATTTTCAGGCCTTTGTCCAATTGGAAGCTTGGTATACTCCATGGTTGCGAGCATGGCTACCCAATACTTCTCAGATAGGTTCTTAATTAGACCCGACATCTTTTTAAAGCGGATACGCTCATCCCATTCAGCGAAGTCCTGTGCTTTATGAAAGTTATCGAAGACTGTGAGGAACTTACTCTTGGGATGTCTTTCTTTATAATACTTAATCATTGTCTCGGTATAGCCTAGGGTGGTTCCGTGAGTAGAATCCTTTACAACAAGCTTCCCGCTCAGGAGTAAATCTTTAATGCTCTTTTTCCCCATCTCCCACTTTTCTTGAAGAACTCTTGCCTCTTTAGGATTCTTCCCATTGATATATCTCATTGGGTTGGTAACGAAATTCATTGGTAGTTCTTGATCTATGGCTACCAGACGAGCTAGAACCGTATCTCTATTGTCGTCAGTAGAATGGAACAAGACAACCGTATTGTTATTTAGATTTTTCGCTACGTTCCAGGCGATTGAAGATACGAAAGAGGACTTGCCATGATTGGGTTTGCCTCCGATACCAACCGCCCTCCCTTCTTGAAAGCCATTGATTGCTTCGTCTAGGGCTTTCCATCCTACGGGGATACCAACAATATGATCCATACGGTGTTTCCAGTTTTCGGTCATTGCATCGAAAGCTTCAACCGTTTCTACTGCTCCCACACTATCCATTGAATCTGCTGCCTGGAATTGCTCAATCATATCCCGATACGAACCAAAGATTTCTTTGGCGGCCGCAGGATTCTTACGTAGTTCTTTAATGGCTTGGTTGGCAATAGAGCGGATGCGTTCGCTGTTCTTAAACTCTTCTAGGCGACCGATCCTATCTACTTCGCTTTGGATTGCAATAAGTCTTACACCCGTATTATCGGCGAGTTCTTTAATCATCTTCTCTCTGCGGATGATGTTGGGCTCGGTAATGATAAGAGGAATCATTTTCTCGGCTATCTCTTCAGAAGAGGTCGCAGAATCGAAGTGGGTAATTCTCCACTGGAAGCAGGACATCTTTTGTAGACCTTCCCAGAGTTCTCTCGCGTTAGTCGGAAGTGCTACTTTTAGATAATCGTCAGGGTCTAGTCCTTCGGGCAACTGAACTATATCAACTTGAAGTTGCTGATTAGCGATAACATTATCGAGGATTCTTTCTACGGCTAGCTGTCCTCCGTTATCATTATCCAAACAGAGGATAACTTTGCTAATTCCGCTTCTTAGAATAAGCTGGACATGTTCGGCTGTTAGGGACGTTCCTCCAATCGCTACAACGTTGTGTATTCCCTTTTCGTGCATAGTGATAGCGTCGGCATATCCCTCGACGACTATAAGCCCCTTCTCTCTTGAGGGGGTCTTGGCTAAGTGAAAACCATAGAGGATTTCTCTCTTCCGATATATGGGACAGTCTTGCGAGGTATTGATATACTTGCTCTGGTGGGTTGTTGGGTCTGTTTCATGCTTCATATCTCTGGCCGAAAACCCAACGGGAGTCCCGCGCTCATCACAGATGGTAAAGATGAATGTATTCTCGTTGAACATATCCGGGCGGTATAGGCCAGACTTTCTTAGGGTCTGGTCAGAGACTCCACGGTTCTTTAGGTCATTAATGAATTTATTAAAGCTTTCGACTATCCCTACCCCGAACTTCTCTCCGATAGATATATCCCAGTTTCTATTTTTGAACAGTTCATCATAGCGGGCTTCATTATGTTTGTTGCGGGAACAACGGATAAGGATGTATGCTTCCTGATAAGCCTGATAGATTTCGGCTAGAGCTTGTTGCTCTGGTGTCATTTCTAATTCAGGAGGCTGAATTCCAAACTGTTCACATAGTTTCTTAACTGTTACATTAAGGAAACCTGGGCCAGATTGAGGTAGACCCTCGAGCATATTTGCGGCGTGGAATATGTTCCCGGATAGACCGCATCCATGGCAGTGAAAGACTGGGTCATTCGGAACGATGTTACAGCTGGGGGTAGAGTCCTCATGCGCAGGATTTATACATTTGAATTTGCCATTTGGAGCTATCTCAACCTTCTGGGATTTTAGATATTCATAGAGCTTCTCTTGTAGTGTTTCTAGACAAATACCTAGCGATGGGTTCTCTAACATTTTGATTGACTCCTCTTGAGTAGTTCTCGACCTTCATTAGAACTATATCCGTACTCAAGACACTTGTCAAAACATAATTAGTATTGACAATTACGCATACAACCAGTAGTATAGTCTCGAGACTTCAGAACAAAGGGGTTGACATGGCCGTCAAAAGAATTGCACCGCAGGGTATCCTCGCAAAGATCGATCAGCATATCACTAACCCGCCCAATTTCGATACTCGTCAGAGACACTTCTATCCTACTCAGGCTTCCTGTATAGACGATGATGGAAATGTTCATGGCTCTTGCCTCCGCAAAGTTGGCTTTGACATCTTTAGCATAGGAAAGTCTAATCCATTCAAGGCTGATACCTATTATACATTTGCTATGGGTCACCATGTCGAAGACATGCTTGTCAATTGGCTGAAAGAGATGGGTCTATTTGTTGCTCGGAATGTTAAATTCTTTAACTCTGATTTCTTTGTTTCAGGTGAATTAGATATTATCGTCCGCGAATCCCCGGGTTCTAAGACTCTTATTGGGGTTGAATCTAAGTCATCTCATGGTCCATTCTTTAGAACAGAGGTTATTACCGGAAGAGCGGGACAACCTCCCAAGCCTAAAGATGAACACGTTATGCAGGTTATGCTATACTTGGATAACTTTAATCTTCCTTATTTCGTTCTCATCTATATCGGCCGTGATTCCTTCGATAGGACAGAGTATACTATCCGTTTAGTTGAAGATAAGAATGGGGATCAGTATCCAGAGATTTCTCGTCCGGACGGATCTTTTTATATTGATAAAAGATTCGGTATGGCGAATATCTATAACCGCTATAAGGATATGATGCGCTACATGAAGACCGGAGTTCTTCCTCCCCGGGATTACACCCCTCTTATGACTCAGGAAGAGATGGAAGCGGGTGTTGCTTCTGGGAAGATTACCAAGTCCAAGCTTAAGAAGTTCGAGGCTGGTGAGATTCTAACAGCGGATTGGCAGTGCAGATATTGCGATTTTAAAGACTTATGTCGCGGGATGGAAGCGGGAGAAGTGAAGAACTTTGTTGAGAGATTTAACAACAAGGAATTCAAGGTAAAGGAATATGATAAATAATGGAATGTCCCAGATGTCGCTTCGAGATGACCGAAAAGGAATATAATTGGAGCAGAAGAGATGGTTTAAATAATTCCCTTGCCGGTATTATTCATATCCCTGCCATATATTTCAGGTGTAAGAACTGCTTTCATGAGGTTCATCGTAATTCAAGCCATGTTATTTCAGAGGCGAGATTTAAATGGCATTAGAAGCCTATCCCAACTCTTAGATATACTTTCATATTCTTTACATCCCAGAGGTTTTTAATGTCGGGAGTAATGACTTCTGCCCCTGTCCATAGAGGGCCGAATGTCTGAGCATCTATCCAGATGCCTGCAGACTGAAAGCCCGAGCTACTAAGAATACCCATTACCCTACGAATTTCTCGCTTAACAATCTCCGTCTTCTTAAGTCTCTCAATCTCTGTAGTCGCTTCAACCAGACGAGTTGTTAGTGTGTCTATAATTTGTTTTGACTTTTCATCTTGAATAGCAACATTTCTCTTATGTGTGATAGAGGTTCTATAGACAGCTTTGCCCTGTCCGTCAAGGGCCAAAGCACCATTAGGAAGGATAATCGGTTCGATAATCTTAACCGTATCTTCTGTGTAGTTTTTCTTGTAGCTACTATACTCGTTTTGGATCGTTTCTTTATCTTGCTCGAGTTGAGTAACTTTTGTCTTGAGAGAGTCACGTTCTTCCACAACCTTCTTATACGTAGGCATACCAATATAAACTACGCTTAGAATGATTGCTAATAATGCGATTCCCACTCCCACTTTTCCCTTATTCATCGACAGCCATTGCTTCATTTCAATTACTCCTTATTTATCTACGCTAGGATCAATGACAGATGCTGCGGTTAGCGTCTTGCCCTTATTGCCGGCCAGCCAAGCAGCTAGAGCTTCCATGATAGGACCTACATGTTTTCTCATACACCAGTTCATCCATGCAAGCGCCATTATCCCAACAACTGCGATGACGGCGACATCAGATACGAGCTTGCCTTTATCCAGAAGCTTCCAGGTCATCCAAGTTGTTATCCAAACAAAGACAGAAGCTTTAGATGGAAGGTCAACACAGATAAGCATCCCGATTCTATGGAATAGGACGGTCCACCAATGAGTCCCAGGGTCTCCATATACAGGTTCGTAATGATTAAAGTTTTCGATACGCTCTCTCTCAGTCATGGTTATTGACCGTCGAGTTCGTAGTGAGGCATGTCCCAGTCATCGCCATTTTGGAGTTCAAAGTCTCTATTCCAATCGCCACCCCAACGAATGGGGATCCCAAGAACTAGAGCCATTCCTCGGACGACACCCGCAAAGTGAGCTGTGCTGGCATACTCTCTGGCCTTCTTAAGCTCTTCGGGGTTTAGACCTTTAAGATCCGGCCATCTTACGTTCGGCTTGTCCGCATACCAGCGCATAACATCTGCGGCCAATGATGGTTGTTTATTATGCTTAGATTGAGGATACCTGAGCTTGGAGTTACCAGCATTAAATGCTGCGTCTTGTTCTGCTTGGCCTCTGTGACCGCACAGAACGGTGCAATCAATATGCTTGATTACTTCGTTGAATAATCTCTGGATTTCGGGATGAGCGCCGGAAAGATTATTAATAGACCTGTTTCCAAACTTGGGCATGATATCTCCTATCACTATATTTCATTCTCTATTCCATTATAACGGTAAATGCGGTTGAGGAGATCGAGCACAACGGAATTAACTTTATCGGGATCTTTAATATTGACAAGGGATTCTAACGCTCTGACGACATCTAAGATAGAAAGTTTACCCATTGGGCAACTCCTGTTGAGGTTTATAGCGCTTCCGCGGCCCTCCTTTCTATTTAGATATTTGGCTGATTACTTCCATCACTTTTTCTGGGGAGATAAAGGCATCGGGGTTGTACGGTTCAGATTCCCACGTATCAAATTGATTCTTCCGCATATACATTCTACCCTTAATTAGATTGATATTCTCCTTGTGACCAAAAATAAGAGGATCAGATGTCCCCCATAATACTATAGCTTTTACTTTAATATCCCAGCAAAAGTGTTGAAGAAAACTGTCACAACATATTACGTGTTTGGCTTCTTTAAGTAGCTTCTCCAGTTTATCTAGGGGCTCCTTGACTACTTCAACGACTTCGTAGTCCACAGAGAGAAGCTTGAATAGCTCCTCCCAGTAAGGGTATTCCTTAGCGCTATGATTTCCATTGCGCAGTGGCCGGACGCCCCTTGAGTAGACTACTAGAGGCTTCATATTTCTACCCCATAGAGTTCAGCATATGCGTACTTGATTTCTTTGTCTTTCCATCCCTTATCAATGCAGTATTTAAATATATTATGTCTATCGGGGTTACACAGCTTTTGACCTTCAGCGAGACTTATACAATTCTCTCCCGGGAATAGTTCCGGATAGCATACGGCCAATACTACGTCCTTATACTTTTCTTTTATCTTAGGCAGTATTGATCGGAAAACTATATGGTCTCCCATCCCCGAGTCTAGATAACAAATCTTGTGTCCTTCGTATTCTCGGAGTGTTTCCCTATAGGCTATTTCGTCTCGGTCCCAATCTTCTTTCTGTCCGGAAGCTCTAATCCCTCCCGTAGAAGCTCTGAAGTGATATGTGACAGCCGCTGGATCAACTATCAGCTTATACCCCTTTCTATATATCCCATAGGTGTGAAGGGTCTCTTCCCGGTGAGCGACGCAGCTTAAGCTAAGATCGAACTCTTGTATTCCTTTACGATAGAGATATGAACTATATAAATGTTCTACTTCTTTAATATCTGAATTGGGCCAATAGAACCATTGGCAATTACCATTATCAATATTTTTAATTGTATTAGGAGGAAAGTCTTGTTTGATTGTCCCCGGCGGTATAACTAGTCCGGCTACAGCACCAACGCCATTCAGCATACGTAACTCTAGTATTTGGAGAACGGTAGGTTCAGCTACCTCGTCATCATCTATTCTCCATACGAGGTCAGTTGCCTTATCCTGAATCATCTGGTGGCCCCAGTGTTGACCACGGCCCAACCCATAGATAACTTCGAACTCAATTCGCTTAGTGTTGATTAAATCAAATAGATGCTGATAGATGGGAGTCTCTCGCATCTCTATACGCGTGGACGAATCGTCATAGATGATGATTTTATCTGGTGTTCGAGTCTGGTTAATGACAGACATTAAAGCCATGGGAAGTTGGTCATATCTATCTTTAGTACAGATGTCTACAGTTATATGCGCCATTAGTTGTCCTTGTAGACATAATCGCTATACTTCGTTTCTAGATTGTCGAAGATAAAGCGAGGAACTGATTCTTCCGTTATTGCCACGAACTGATACTCTATCGGCCTATCATAAAGATCTTTGCCAGCTTTGACTATTTCCTGTATCCTATTCCTATCTTTGAACTTGTCTAGATTAAGATCTTGGTGGGCTGTAGATTCAATCTTACGAATGATTCCCTCCACTCCTCCAAAATAGGAGAAGTGCCAGCCTCCGTTAGAAAGTGTTTGTATATTTTTATCATAATCTTGAAAGTAGCGAGCATCGCAAGGGGTCATTGTTTTCATTATACCCCAAGGCAAGATTCGAGCCCAATCCCACTTATCTTTGGCCTGGAGGTTTAGGTTATAGTAAAAAAGATCCATTGAGAATACATTAATACCAGTAGCAGGATTATACCTGCGGACAGCATCTGCTTTTGGAATTTCGTCGGCATCACTTATTATAATAATATCCTCGTCTTTGCACCTATCGGCAAGAGCGGTTTTAAGGTGATCTCTTTGCCGACGTTCTATATACCAGGACTTATCAGTTAAATTTTTCATCTTATCAAGTTCGGGATAATTATCTAGAACAACGTGGATGATTTTATTCAGGTATTTTTTAAATCGCTCTTCATTAAGTTTAAAGTATAGAGGCTTAGGAATAACTCCGTGAGTTAGTGTAGCTTCACAAATGACGAAGTAGTCTACTACATCCCATAACTCTTCTAGCCTTGCTTCTAGAAGATCGAATTCATTATAAAATGGGAAACAATCGTATATCTTTCCCTTATTCGTAGAGATGGATTTGATATCTCTCTTATTGCAAAACCAGATTGTTGTAAATTCTCCAACATAGAAGAGGTTGAATTTCTCCTCGACAGCCCTCTGCACTCCCTCCCATGCTCCTAAATCATGACCGCAGAAGAGGGTATCGTCTCCGACCAATCGAGACCAGGCATCTATATCTGCGCACACTCCCTCGTACGTGTGATCGGCATCTATAAAAATCATATCGGGCTTAACGCCCTTTTCGAGCAGTAAGTCGGAAGCGTTCTTTGAGTTCATTCGTAGCGGAATGATCTTACCTTGCTGGATAAGATCTAGGTTGTTCTGCATAAACTCATAGAAGGCATGATCTCCATCTTTCCATCTAGCCGAGACATGATTGGTATCTTGCTCAATTGGTGTTCCTGCCCACGTGTCAACGCAGTAGATAACTCCGCCTTCCATTAGATTATCGCCTAGAACTCTAGAGGATTTGCCATGCCAGGAGCCTATTTCTACAATAACCTTTCTTTTCCTAGCTTCTTTGCCGAGCCAGTATAACTCTCCGTCATTCATAAAGCCGTCGCATTGGGACGCCCGGGATATATCAACCGGATTATAGCGTTGTTTTAGTATCGCATCATTGCGAGCCATTAGTTCGGCCCATCCTGGATGGTTCTTAAATGTTTCATTGCCAGCATGATACATCGGATAATCACTAACCATGCGTTTCTGATTTTGATCTAAATATTCAAATGCCGTTGGGAGAGATACTGTTTTGAAGCCTGCGTCCTGGGCCCGAGCACAGTAGTCCACATCTTCATCGAAGCCTGGTGAGAATATTTCATCTAGATAACCAATAGTATCAATTACCTTACGTTTAATACATGCACAGAAGAAGATTAGGAATTGACGGTTAGCCGGCGCGTTATAAGAAAGCATGGGCCCAGTGATGCCTACGGATTCATCCGTTTCAAAAGGCTTTAGTAAATCGTTGAGCCATTTATTGTGGCCCTGGCCTAGGTCGAGGATTTGCACATCATTATTAAGGGGGATGATATACTCGCCCGTAGCTATCTTCATGCCCTCGTTGGTAGCCCTAGTATAGCCGAGTCCTTCGTCGAACCAGAGTAGTTTGAATGGAGAAGGGCTTATAGCGTGTCCAGAGTCATCGGGGTCATCGATGCCCCGTAACCGATATTCTAGACTCTCAACATATTCTCGGGTGTTATCAGTGCAACCATTGGCGACAATAATTACTTCGACATCGGTAAGGTCTGTATATTTTATGATGGATTCTAAGCAGGGCTTAAGTAGATCTGAGCAGTGGTTAAAACTAGGAATCACTATGCTAATTTTTGGCATAATAGAAGTATACCTTTCTAACCCAAAGTTTAAATGCTTCTTGAGTCCTTGAGCCCTTTGCCCAGTTGCAACTGCCACAACATGCCACAACATTTCCGACTATATATCCTTTAGAGCTATCTATTCTATCAATACCGCTACCAATAAATGTGCCGTTTTTGATGCTATTCTTATAGATATTGCTAGGAGGTTGATTACAATAGAAGCAGTTTTGAGAGACTAGTGCTCTAAAATCACTCTTTGTTAGTGAGAACTCTATTCCTCTTGTTCGTGCAGCGCACTTAATCTTGCTCAAGGCCTGATTAAAGGCTGCTTCTCCTAAAGGAAGTTTTCTATTAGAACCTTCGTATTTCAAACACCCACACGACTTGGTATGGCCTCTATTTATCTCGTGCGAATTGGTTATTCTTATTTTTCCACAGTCGCACTTACACTCCCATAAAGCAAAGCCATTATAATTTCCTGGTAGTCTTTTGACTATTGTTAATTTAGAGATCTTACGTCCAGTCAGGTCTTTGAATCTAGGCATGTTTAGGATCTTACCGGACAGTGATTATAGGTGGGAATGACAATAGAGCATTTGGGCAAGACGATTCCTCCCCC
>Ga0172381_10000984_pt1 | contig 35395 bp, 38 predicted proteins | sample Leawel6488metaG_FD_119754 | JGI IMG/M metagenome (GOLD analysis project Ga0172381, IMG submission 119754) | Leachate microbial communities from a municipal landfill in Southern Ontario, Canada - Leachate well 64-88 metaG | ecosystem: Engineered > Solid waste > Landfill > Unclassified | place... | reverse complement strand
TTCAGTCTTTTTCTTCAGTCTTTTTCTTCAGTCTTTTTCCTCAGTCTTTTTCCCAGGAAATCCTTAGCAAGATTTGTACCAGAGGATTCCCAGGGGATGCCTACGGGGGATTTCCTGGGCGGTGTTTCCTTTAGATACCCCCTCGGAAAAATCCTCAATTTTAGCATCACGGGAGATCCCCAGAATTGATCCTCCAGGGATACATATGGGGTACTATACCAGGAACTGGTTATATACTCCAGGGAATATACTCAGGTTATTATCTATTCTTTATATTATACTTAAGATATACTTAGGTTATAATAAGGGTACTATATAAGTTATATACTAATAGTTAATATATAATCTATATACTATTCTTATTAATCCTTAGAATACTTCTTAGAATACTATTCTTATTAATCCTTAGAATACTTCTTAGAATACTATTCTAATATATACTCTATTATTATCTATTCTTTTATATCTTGACCGGGGGCTTCTCTTTTTTCTCTCTCTATATAGTGCAGGTTAATTCAATCGTTAATGATTTCGGTGCTTTATTTTTATTTGTAAAATCTCCAGATTCAGCCCTTTTATTACCTTCTTCAGCCCTTTTCAGGCCCTAAAATGACCCCGAGGATCAAGTCTGGTTTTAACAGATCTGAACCCCGGGGTGCAAATATTTGCAATTTTTAGGAAAATCTGGGATGCCTCCAGGAGGCGTTATTCATGCCCAAATATCCGTCTATAATTTTCCTGGCCCTGTGGGCTATACCCCCGGACGTTTGCCTCTAAAATCGTACCCTGCTTTGAGTTCCCGGTACTTCTCCCGGTCTCTGGGCAGAGGACTCCACGACGGACCATACTCTTGGAGAACTCCTCCGGGGCAGTCTGGACTTCAGCAGGGCCGTTCTCTGCTCGGTCCCAGGCGTTGTATTCTTTGACGAGATCGGGTACTTCAGCTTGCCAGGTTTTAGGTTTAAATTCGTTTGCCATTTTTATATCCTTTCAAGTAGTCGCATTATAAGGTATGCGACAGGTAAGTGAGTTCCCCGGCAATGCCAGCACTGAAGGTAACAGTGGGAACAGAGGTGTACCCAGAGCCAGCCGCAGTGATTGTAACCCCGGTGACCTTTGCATTGGTAAGTACAGCCTCGGCAGTTGCCCCGGAGCCACCACCACCGGTGATAGTAACTGTTGGGGCCGTGGAGTAGTACCCGTCGTTCGTAATCGTTACGCTGGTCAGGGTCTCGGTGGTAAGGACGGCTGTGCCGGTGGCAGTATCGGCAGTTGTCCGGGCTTTGATCAGGGAGTTCAAGGAGGTTACCAGGGCGTAGTCTGCGCTGATATAGTCAACAGTCTGCAAGTCGTCAATGCTGATCACCTTGGTGGCAACCCCGGTGGTGGTGTGAATGGTGTAAAGCCCGCATTGCGTGAAGCCATAAAGGGTGCTTCCACCAAAGGCCAATCCCTTGAAAGTCTCAGTGGTATTCAAGGTGCTGCTGGCCCCGGTGCTAATTACAATTTTCTTCAGGCCATTGTCCTGGGCTACATACAGGTTGGTACCGTCTGTCGCTGTGAATCTTTTCATAATGAATCCTTATTTTCTTTTGAATCGGTTAAATGGAGAGCCAATGGCTTTCCGGGTGATTGCTGCTGTATTCGTGTGTGAATTTCTCCAGACCCCATAGGGATCTCTCTGCATCTCCTCAAGTTTAAGCTGCATCTTCTTGGCTATCTCCTTCTCGGCATTAATGCTTATCCTGGTTATCAGGTGCTTAATACCTTGGGCAAGGGCATCCAATCGCTTTGTGTTAAATCTTGGACGTTACCCAAGATCTGGTTTCTTTGCAGTAAGTCTTACCAACACGGTAGTCACCTTGTATGTGTCGGTTCTCAAATGTAGTAAGGAATTGGCATGTGTGCTTTGAATATACTTTAGACTTGCTTATTTTATCCTTGTCTAACTCCATGCCTTTTTTATTCACCCAATCTTTAAATCCTGGTAGTTCCTTAATGTCCGCAAGGAAGTTCCCGAAGCAGTGCCATCTCGGATCTACTATTGCTTTACCGAAGTATCCTTTATTGTCACCCTCGAAGTAGCAACGTTTGATCATGTTAGACCACAGATCCTTAGCACGCCTCCAATACGGCACTTTGATGAACTCTCCATCATACCCGATCCCGTATCTTGAAGGACTGTACAAATCTTTCACCTTGCCGGCTTTAATGTTATCTATATTAGCTTTTCTGGTTGATCCTGATTTGGTGAATACTACAACGCATTGTTTCCCAACACGTGATACGACTTCTAATTCTAATCCTGCATTGTTAATGTATTTCATAAAGATTCCTTTAATATTAACTAAACCACTGCATGTCACCATGCAGATCAGACTATATCATACAGCACTATGCTGCCCCACCGCTTCCCTGCACTTGCAGGTACTTCCTTTCGGAATAGTCGTTGAACGTTCTCTTTCGAGCTTCGCTTAGGATTGTCTGTACTATACAGTACAGGTGTTCCCTAAATTCAATGGGTTTATTGACGACCGATTAATTAATCGTCATGGATTAAGGCCCCACGGTCCCTGGTGATCTTGGCTATCTGGAACATAACCTGATAGCAGGATCGTTTTGCCACGGGATACTTCTGGGTACTCAGGACGTCATGCTCAATGATACTTTTGTTGAATACCAATTTATGCGTACCCATGACCGGGTCCATTGAGTCGATGATCCTGAGTTCCTTCTGGCCTGCTGCCCATACTTCCTGGAGATCGCACCGGTAATCATACGGATCGCTTTCATCTGCGGCCCTCGTCAGGAGAACTCCCCGGAGAGCTTCGGTATAAGCACCGTCCCCGAAGTTCCTCTCTACGATAGCCTCGTTGCATTTGAACTGCTTGATAATATCTGCAACTTCATTCAGGCTTTCCGTTGAGGTTCCTCCCTGTATTCCAGTGACGTGCATTGCTAAAAGGAATCCGTTGCATTCAAAGATGACTGCAATACCGGTCTCGTCGTTATTCTGGCCTTGGCCAGCAGGGTCGATGCTGATCAGTCTGGTGTTATAATGGAAGAACTCTGGGGACACCCGGCCAGACTGGAATATAAATTCCTTTGCTATGTGCCCACCTGGGTGGTGATCCAGGCGGAATGCCGGGTCAGTAGTCCAGTAGAATGAACCAGGGCATTCTTCCAGGGAGAGATCCCAGAATTGTAAGTTCTTGAGTTTCAAGGGGTACTTATCCTGGTCCATCAAGGCTGTATTCAGCATGAACTGCAAGTTGAAATACGCCGGTCCCTGGTCCGCAAGCTTTGAATTTAAGGTATGCTCAGACATCATCCCCGGATCTGTGGGAGCCCCGAGGGTTCCATCCAGACCGTATCCCGAGCGAAGCTCAGGTTTGTCCTGCATCATTTTCACCAGTGAGGGGGCCAGGAAGGCACCATATACCTCGTTTTGTACCTTCACTGATGGAAACCTACCCGGCCAGATACGAACGTCGAAATTTCGGCTTGGTAAGTCGTTGTAGATACTATCCACAGATTGAGGTGTTCCCAGGTATAAGATCTTCCCATGGGTGCATATACTGGAGAAGTCCTTGGAAAGGTGGCTGAGTTGTTCCCGCATAAGCTGGGTTAAGCTGTTCTTAGAACTCTCAATATCATCCGAGATCAATAAGTCTGCTCGGGAACCCTGGAGACTGGACGTGATTCCCATACATTTTATACTTGGGGATTTGTCCGATCCCTTGAGCATCCAGTGGACATCATAGGCTTCAACACTGGCCCGTGCCCCTGGTCTGCTCTTATCGCACTGCAATACCTCCAGTTCCTTCATGCAGTTTATGATCTGGATGCACCAAGTACTGATCTCTTTTGCCATGGTGGTACCGGCAGATATGATTAATACTCGGGTCGTAGGATCATGGATGAGGCACCATACTGCATAGCACCCGGTGATAGTCGTCTTTGCTTGTCCACGCTGCGCCTGGGCCATAGACCACAAGGGGCCATTAGAGACGTAATCTGCAATGTCGTACTGCATCCACGTCGGGGTAAACCCCAGGAGAACCTCAGAGCAATCTGCATAGAAATCTCTGAAGTCTTTATAATGCTCCTGGAGCTTACCGAGTTGTTCCCATCGCCAAGCGTACTCCTCGGCTATATCCATTGGTTACACCACGATGCAGACTGATACTGTACCTGTGGTTGTTACCATGGAGACAATTCCGGTGTGGTGCCTTCGGGGTTCAAACCACTGGCCAGCAGCCAGAGGGATTCCTCCTGCAAGTAACTCTGCGGGAGTACCTGAGAACGATCCGAACCAGATTGATACTGCACCTTTGGGTGCGATTGCCAGGAGATCCTCAACTTCTACTTCACTGATTGTCTCTCCGATAGACTCTATTGAGCATACAAGATTCGCCATATTAACTCCTATTCATTCATTGCTTCTGCTTGTTTTTTTGCAAAGTCAGCGATATTGTCTCCGCCGAACTTCCTCTGTTTCCGTCTCTGAAGATGCTTATCAAGTTCACCAAGTTCATTCTCTACTTCAGGAACCATCTTAACATTGTTATCAGATAGGAATTTGATAGCCATCTGGACATACCTGGGATCACTCTCAGGATTGGTGATTTCAGCCAGAAGTCTATCTGCTGTCTTCTGATGTATAATGGCCATCAATGCTTCTGGTGTTGCTCCCATTGTTCCCTCCGATCAATTGCTTTATTAAAGAATTAAGGTGATTTATTGCCTCGGTATTCTTAGATAGTTGCCCAACCATCTGGGTTTTTAATTCTGCCACCTCCCTATAATCAGCTTTAGTAACTTTGATGGTTTGAACATCCGACCACAAAAGGATCATGCAACCAATTATAGGGAGGGCCATTGCCAATATAGCCAAGTACGTCTCAACCTTTTTCAATAGCCCTCCTTTCTTTTTTAAGAATTAAATAGCTAAGTTGTTGGCTGCTTGATAGTAAGTGGGCACCGTACCCCAGTTATTAACAATTGTACCACACTCCATCATATTTCCTAATATACTTGTTCGTTCTCTTGTGTCTCCAGAGCTTATGCCGTAAGTGGCCGATAACATGTTGGAAGCTACATTATTGCTTATCATCATGTTTTGACAAGCAGTGCAATTTATTATGTCGATGCAAGAAGATGCTTCAAATCTATTATTAGCAAACGTTGCTCCCCTTAAACGTAATCCGTGTAGTATTTGGTTTGATGTTATTTCTGAGAAATTACATCCTAAGATATTCATATCCTTAACTACACTCGTTCCATCAGATTGTAAAAGCACAGCAAAACCTTGACAGTAAACAAAATACCCATTTGTAACGAATATCTTAAACATCTCAGAAGCACCATTCCCTGAAACCTCAAAGAAAGTACCAGAGCCACCCGCATCAAATTGACACCCATCAAACCATATGTCACCTACCTGTGCAGATGTTCCAACTGCTGTAAGTTTTGTACCTTTGTTATAGATGTAGCAGTGGTTAAAGTGAACCCCTCTTACCTTAGCACCTGCCGCTGCATAGATGTATATTGGTATCTTAGTGTTACCATTACCATTAAAACTACACCCTACAAATACAGTGTCACCACAAAAGGAATCGCTGTCGTTTGTCAAAGCCTCCATAACGAAACCACCGCAACACATATTCAAGCCGGTGTATTTGAAATTTCTTGCTTCTGTAACAACCCATGTTCTGGTGTTATTGAATCCCTCTGCTCGAACATTGTCTATAGTGTTAAAATTGAATCCATCAAGTCTCTTACCTGCGGCCCCTATCTGCATTGCCTTACAAGTGATACTTGCACTGCCATCAAGTATCAAATCCTTGATATGGAGGAAAGCTACTTCCCTGCCTGATCCAACGTCAGCGAGAAGGCAACGAGGTGTGACAGTAATAGCTGTTATCCCACTTGCTGGTTTTAACCTCGCCATATTACCTTTTATTAAAGCTTGATAACTCATTGTATCGGTGGAGTTTTTACCATGCTTAAGAATCAAACCAGTAGACAATTTATAGTTTTTAAAAGGTTCAAACTCAACATAGTAATTTATAGCTTGGGCAGCATCTATGCAATTTTGAATGGCTGTAGAATCGTCCGTAATCCCGTCTCCAACAGCCCCATAATCAGCAACGCTTAGACTACCATAACTACATGAGGCTTCAACGCTTGAACCCGTCAGTATCTCGGACCCATCTATATATAGTTTTCCATCAGTTGAACCATCCGTGTGCAGCCTAACATCGTAGTCCGTAGCATTTCCTATGGTGTGGTGGAAGTCTATGTATCTCCCAACCTCCAGTACACCACCAGCGCTAATTATTGGTAGGTGAGGACTAGTACTTAGATTGGCATTGCCTGAGGAGTATCCATCAACTGAATCAGCATCTAATCCAGAACCCTTGCCATCTACTGTTTTCAATTTAGTTAAAATACTGGAAGCCGTTGTTCCAGAATACAATTCATCAAAGTTATCATCAATCGCCTGCATCATTAATTCAGGAGTTGTAAGTACTGTTGGGTTATCAATAACTATTTGTGTCATAAGTTCCTCCTATTTATAAAGTCATATCCAAGGGCTTGTGTATGAAGCTGCTGAAGAACTAAGTTTAACCTTCTCAGCAGGAGATAGTAAACCAGCTAAAGCAGTTGTGGCTAAAGGGAGTACAGCATCCGTACCATCGGAGCTTACTACAGTTACAGTAGAGGCATCTCTGGTAAAGCTTAAATTGGTAGTCACATTGCTGACTTTAGCTGTGTTAGCGGCTACGGTTGAGTTCGAAGAAATTGCTGTATCAAGATCTGCTATTTGGGCCGCTGCTTCCGCAGCACTTGCAGCAGCGGAGGTTGCAGATGCGGCAGCAGCTATCTTGGAATCATTAGCGTACCCGGCTGACAGTGCCGCAGAGGAAGCTGACCCAGAGGCATTGCTGGCGTAAGTACCGGCCTGTGTTGCAGATCCTGATGCGTTGGTCGCGCTTGTTGCAGCAGCGGTCTCAGAATCCCCAGCATTTCCCTCTGAGGTACTTGCAGCAGTGGCACTCGCAGCCGCGTTCGTAGCCGAGGTTCCGGCAGCAGTCGCGGAGTCAGCCGCATTGTTCTTCCAGGTCTGTGCGGCCAGGGCAAAAGTCTGCGCTGCTGAGGCCTGTCCAGTTGCAGTTGTGGCGGATGCCGCGGATGACGTTGCTGAACCTGCGGCGGCAATAGCAGAAGAATTAGCTGCTGTGGCAGATCCTGCGGACGCAGAGGCCGACCCGGAGGCTGACGTGGAGTATCCCGCAGAGGATGTCTCTGATGCAGATGCAGCAGTTGCCGCTGAGGAGGCCGTAATGGCCGATGCCAGGGCTTTTGCTGCGTGGTGCAAGGCAGAGTACCTCCCAGACTCTATCTCGGAATCCTCGGGGTTTTCTGCCCATTTCTGAGCCATATCTGTGAAGTACTCGACAGCATCTGAATCTATCCCACTGGTATCAATCGCTTCCTGGGCAAGGTACAGCATCTGCAAGTTGGTTTTATCCAAAAGAACCTCTGTGATCGGGGAACCGGATAACCAATCCACAATAACAGCTTCAGGGCTCGTGTGTCTTCTGAAGGAGATAGTCGTGCCATCTAACGGTACCGGGGAAATAGTGACATTGGTTGGGGTATTGAATACCCTTGCCTCAAGTCCCTGGGCAACCTCCCCGATGTAATACACGACATGATCCTCGTCAAGGTATCCAGGGGAATCCCCGGAGAAAGACAGATCAAACGTATCCTCACCGTCTTCAATTGTAAACGTATTTACGCTATAGGCCATAATACTTTCCTTTAATTAGAGGGTTCTGTGGGATCTGTGTGCAACCTTGCGTTGTAATCCGCGGAGTTACCCATAGTATCATGGAAGTCGATATACCGGCCAACCTCAAGTACGCCACCTGATTGTATATGGGATACTTGTGGCTGCTTCCGCAGCACTTGCAGCAGCGGCATCAGCACTCAGGGAGGCACTGTTCCTGTAACCGAGGGCAGCGTTCTCACTTGCTAATGCACTGATTGCAGACCCTGTGGCATTGGTAGAATGCGTCCCAGCTAAAATAGCTGAGGCAAGGGCCTTGGCTGCATGATGCAACGCAGAGTACTGACCAGATATAATAGGCGTATCCTCTGGATTCTCTGCCCACTTCCTGGCAAGTTCTGTGTAATTCGCTACATCAAATGTGCTTATTTCACCTGCATCAGCAGACTCCTGAGCCAGGTACAGCATCTGAAGGTTAGATTCATCCAGAAGTACCTCTGTTACAGGTGCCCCTGATAACCAGTCAACCAATGGAGTAGTAGGACTGGTATGTCTCCTGAATGATATCTGAGTACCATCCACAGGGATAGGATCTATTGTGACATTCGTTGGGGTATTAAATGTTCTGGATTCCAACCCCTGTGGTACCTCCCCAATGTAGTATATCACATGATCCTCAGAGAGATATCCTGGGTATTCTCCCTCGAAGGAGATGTCGAACGTGCCGACACCTCCTGTTATTGTAAATGTATTCACACTATAGGTCATTTTAATACCCCGTTATTATCTGTTATCAAATTGTTGAAAGGTCTTCAAAGAGTGTCCTCTGTCATTAAAGATTGCAGGTGTAACCACCTTTTTATTCAAGGCGTAGAATCCGTACCATGAACTCAAGGGGATTGACCCGACAAGGGCATTCCACTCAGACTTACTCATCTCCTCATATGGGTTAATAGCATTTGCTAATCCAGATACTCCCTTCCCAAGGTTGTTTATATAAGATACCCCGGGGATTCTATTAAGGAGATCCCTCTGCCGATACTGATTCCCTGTGATTCTTCCCCAGGAATCTGGTGTAACCTGGCTTGCAAGGAGGTCTACCCCATCTACCAGAGGACCAACCTGGCCATGATATCCGAGGATTGACTTAGCGATTGCCCCTGGGTGTAATGCACCTTCGAGATAATCCATGCGTTCATCCGCAGGTCTTGTGGCAGCATTGAATCCAACTCTGGCAATCTGTGCCATTGTAGCACTGGCCAGCATGAATTGGAATGCAAGGGCAGCTTCCCTATCACCCTCTTTGTACATATTCCAATCGTGGATCGTCTGCTTTGCAAGCGCGGCCAGACTGAAGGTCTTAAACTGCCCAAGGAATTTACCCAGGCCGGTGTTAATCCACAATGGAGTTTCCCCTGCCAGTATCCCCTGGATTGCATTATGGGATTTCCTATGCAAGGCCATCCCAATTGTTTCCCGGAGATCCGGGTCCCAATTATCCAGATTGTAAGTCAGGAGAATACCGTCTTTGTCAAACTTACAGTTCTCCAGCATTGCATCCCGGATAGCTTCCACTTGGTGAATAGGGATTCCGAGATCCTCTAACTGAGCCTTGGAAATCGTCTCGTTAGCAAACCAGTCGTACATCCTACCCGCCAGATGGTTCATGAGTAGCTTTTTCTGCTGGATATACACCCCGCGCCACCCAGAGGCAGCACTCAGCCAATATGCCGCTCTATCGAGCTGTTTCTCGGCTTTAGAGATGGCATGGCCAAAGTCGTCCACCCGGAAATCTGGATGCTGCATGTAATGCTCGTCCCCGATTTTCCCCAGGAAGAAACTCTCGAAGTCCTTTAATGCAACCGTGTCGAGTCTTCCATCAAAGAGATCCGCGATCATGTCTTTGATCAGTGGAATCCCCTGCATGATATTATCAACCCCACAAGCCGACATTACTCTACCGGTTTCAGCAGCCTGGGCAATCCCGAGCTTCCCAAGCATACTCACCTGGACAGCTTTCCTGACAACTCGCATGGCTGTTTCACCAAAGTGATCCATGTTCTCAATCGGTCTTCCAAGGATCATTTTCCACCCGGCTTCCAATCTGGCGACATCTGCCTTTATATCCTTGGCTTCCATCCCTCTATCAGAACCGTGTTTCTTGAGTTCATCAATTGCTTTATGGAAGGCTTCTTCTGAGGGGAATCCCCGCTTTGCGGATGCAGCTCTACCGATCCAGTATCTCTGCTTTGACGCATAGGCTGAACCCAGGTCCGTGTGCATCATGTCCATGATCCTGAGACCTGAAGGATGCTCATAGCCGATATCCATACTTACTTTATGCTTCAGGGGATTAGCCTGTCTATCCTTACCCATACTTTCCAGGACAGCGTCGATATGTCCCCTGTCTGCTTTATCAAGATTCATGTCATCCAGGATATCATTCAGGAGACTTCTATTGGCTGTACTCAGGAGGTTAGCATCTGCTGTCGATACGGTGGCCCTTCTCAGGAACCTGTGGTACATAGCTTCAGCAATACGCTTTATCTCCTTGTCAAGATCCGGGCCTTTGTAATTAGGGGCAGGGGCAGTCTTCTTGAGATCCTCAGCTTCCCTGAGTTTCTTCTCAATATCTCTTGCCAGGCGTAGACCCTCTGGGGTTAACTCGTTGTCCATCTTGGAGAGACGGGCTTTCATCTCATCTGCTTCCTTCAGTACGGAATCAACTCCTTGCATATGAAGTTTGTGAGCTTCCTTAGCTGCTTTCTCCATATCCTTGTTGACAGCTTCCTGAGCCTCTCTGAATACCCGACCTTCTTTGATTGCTCCCTCGAAGGTCTCCACGACAGTTTCAGCATCGTATTTATTCCTCATTGTATGGACCTTCTTACCATCCCATCCCCGGTAAAGGTGATTGGGATCATAATTAAGATCCTGGGCTTCTTCGACACCAGCCTGTTTCATCTTCTGGTAAGTCCAGTCATTCCACTTTGTGTAGTGCATCTGGAAGTCTTCCAGAAGTCTTGCCAGGTGGATATCAGTGCTTTCAATGCTCTTAGACCCGGATACCCATAGGGATGCAGCTTCATCAAAGGATTGAGTAAGGCCCATATCTTTTGTAAGGGTATTCCATTCATTCTTGAAATCAACGTACCCCTTCATATACCCAGAGGAGAAGTACTGGAAGTCAAGGTCTGCCTGTAATGCAGCAGTATGTTGCTTCTGCCCTTTACCTTCTGGGTACTCCAGGAGAGCATCAGCCATAAACCTGGTGATAGGGTTATCAGACGAATGCAGGGATTGGCTCATACTGGCCAGGCCAATATCCTCATGCCACATCTTTTTAGCCTGTGGCAAATCTCCCTGGAGCATAGCCTGGTAAGTTCTCTGGACCACGTCAGCGTCTTCATTCATCCAGGGATCTTTCAGGTTCGGACCTTTATCCGGGTCCAGGGTCTCATAGACGTTCTTCACCTGAGCGGCCCCGGCAGATCCCTCCTGGAATCCCTGGGAGGTACCCTTGGGAGCTGGCCCCATGGCTTCCTCAATAACCTCATCTACTTTATTCTTCATATGGAAATCAGCGAATCCTGATCCAACCTCATCCATATGCGTGGCAACCTTTACATCTTTCCCACCGAGGGTTCCGAGCCATCCAAGGCCCATTCCCATGGCCCCGGCCACAACATAGTCAGTAGCAGTCCGGTCTTTATAAACGCTGTTAATGTAGGCTTCCTCAGCCATATTTGCAGTGCCGGTGATTGCCCCAGAGAGTAACACCCGTTTGAGCATCCCGGCTTTCTTCAGGGAGCCCAGACCAAAGGTGAAATAGTTCGGAACGTTACCAAATTCTGCAACCATCTGAAGGGCCATCGACGGGAGTAACCCCATGTCCTGTGCATTCAGTTGGAACTCCCGTTTATCTAAGAGGCGTTCTTTCAAGGTATTGTAATGCACAGAGTTCCTGGCAGTCTTCAATACATCCTGTTCCTCTTTAATATTCGGGTCAAATATATCAGCGTCAACCTTCATTGCTTCAGAGACACTGAAATCCGGGTCGTACTCCTGGGAGAGATCCAGGGCTTGAGCCAAGGCCACGCCGGTTCCAGTCTCAAATCTCCATGATCCTGTAACACCTGTAAAGATAGATGCCTGGTGGTCCTCAAGTTCTTGGCGTTTCTTCTCCTCGATAGCACGAATCTCAACTCCAGTACTCCGAGCCTCTCCCTCACTCCACCCAAGACCCCCTTGTAACAGGGCCTTTCCGTTGTCCATCAGTGGCATCTTATCCCTCCAGAATCATTCTGATTATTTCAGGCCCTCTGCTTTTGACCTTGGGATACCACTCACTGTCCATTAATTCCTGGGCAGCTTTCTGGTAATCCCCTGCGGCATACGCTTTAGAGAACCTTGGGAAGTTCTTGTACCAAGACGTCCCCATATTATATGTTAAATCCACGAGCGCCATTTGGCGATTGGATGTAGAACTTTCAAATCCAGGTATCCGGGATGCCGCTCTGAGATACTTCGGGAAGTCTCTCTCGAATAGCATATCAGCCTGATCCCTTGTTACAGTATCAAGCTTTTCCCCAGGAAGTATCTGGTGTCCGAATCCTATAGTCTGCCCATCTCCATCTTCATACTTCTCCAGACTCAATCCCTCATGTCGCTTAATCCAGTCCTTTGCTGTATTCACCTCGAACTTCACCCCGGCGACTTCTGGGGTTGAGACTGGCATGTGGATGAAGCTTTCTTCTGAGCCGGAAAGGATATCCCTTTTGAGGTTAAAGAAGTCGGCAATACGAGCAGCAGTACCCATAGCACCACTGTACACGTTCTTATAGAATTGCTTCCTAACCATGGTTTTATCTTTTTGTGACAACGTGCTGTAATCTTCTGGAGAAATGTCGGTTCTTCCAGAGGCCTTTGCTGTCCCGAGAATCTCGTTAGCGAACACGTCATTTGCATCTGCTTGTTGATCATGCCATAGCCTTCCAGCGTCAGTACTTAAGAAAGATGCTGAGTACAATCTGTCAAGATTTGCTAAGTCCTCGACACCTTGCAATTTAGCGTTCTGCATTGCCCCAATGGTTTTCAGGGGGATGCTATACATTACTTCACCATCATCAGATTCAAAGTCCAGGGTACCTCTCTCAACGTTAACGTTCTTGTTGATAGCACCAGGGGTGAGATGCAGGGTTTTCCCAGAGCGTTCCTTGTTTGCAGCACGGATCTCCTCCGGGGTCACAGGCTCATCCACCTTATCGAATACCCGTTCAATAAAGTTAGGAACAATTGGATTATCCTCCTGTTTACCGAACCAGATTTCCCGAGTTGTTAACCCGAACATGCTTTTGAGCTTGGCTCCAAATTCCGGGTCTTCGATCAAAGTGTCAAAGGCCCCGTTGGTATCCGTGGTCTGCATCAGGGCTTTCATACCGATTCCATGCGTATCGAATAACTCTCCGCCCCACTTCTCGACCTGTCTATGTGCTGCCCTCAGAGCCACCAGCTTGGCTATTTCCGGGGAACGTCCCTCGGCAATTTTCTGGTCGTATTCAATGGCCGCAACTGAGGATACCCTGGAGACCGGATCTGTCGGTGAAGTAGCATTTTCGATGAAATCAGGAATATACCACTTGTTAGATCTCTGGAATACATCCTTTGCTGCCTGGAGCCCGACATCTTTCCCAGCAGTACTCAGTTTGCTCATAACGGCCTTTTTCTTGGAGGTTCTATCCACCAGGGTACGAGAGGTGGCAACATCCATCCAAGCGGCTTCTGGGGTATCAGACGTTCGCTGTAAGGCCAGTTTGATCTCCAGGTAATCCGCATAGGAATCCCCGAGGTACTTTGAGAATAGATTGGCACCATCGGTGTAGGTTTCCATCCCAGCCTCAAGACCTTCTAATTCATAGAACCTTTTCATAGCCTCTTTATTCGGAGCGTTATCCATGACCATGACAGTCCTATCGAACATCTTGGCCCTGTCCTGCAAGTCTGTCCAGACATGAGTCTGCTGCGCAAGCAACTCCCCCATTTTCCGGTATGCAGTTACGGTGTCCCCGGTAGCCCCAACAAGATTCTGAAACTGAGCATTCGCTATTGTGTCAAAGTCTGAGGTCTTCACGCTGTTCAAATCAATGCCTTCATTGAATTTCACAACGTATTGCGCCTGGGCCTGTTTCTTTGCTCGCTCCACATTGGACTTCCTGAGAAGGGCATTGAATTGGTTCGGGCTCACTATTGGATTCCCACTGGAGTCCTTAAGGATTGACACCGGTTCATACATATTCTCTGTTAAGGTTCCAGCCTCAACGAACGCATCCAGGACAGTCAACTGCTTTAGGATTGCAGCATCACTTATCGCTGTCCGCTTCCTGTTTGCAGCCGTCATAATCCCTTCGAATTGAGCATTCAACTTAGGGTCAGCACTCAGGCCGTATTCCTTATCAAGGGCCTCCAGGAGATCCACCTTGCCTGTCTCCTTGGCTTTATTCCCAGCACCTGTCAGTACGGTTCTCAGACGGTCATCTGCGCTGAGTAGGGAATATTTATCGCTCTCAATTTCAGCCTGGAAATCCTCCAGGGTGTTTAACCCTGAACCAGCCATATCGGATATCCGGGTACTCAAAGCCGTCCCCTGTTTATCCTTCTGGTCAAGCCTGTACTTTCCAGCCTGGGCCGCAGTTATCCTTGCCTGGTTCTTAAGCATGAACTGGTTATAAGCGGTGATTGCCCCTTCAGCATGGTCATTGGATTCCCACTTCTTGTAGTACTCCTGATGACCTTGCTTGAGAGTCTTCTGAAATTCACTTGGGTCAATCTCATCATACTTACCACTCTGGATTGCCTCTGAGGTATCATTGTACATTTTCAGGGCGTCATTCTCTGCAACTGTGAAAGCATACGCTGCCTGGTTCTTCATCTTGTCTGGATTGATTGCTTCATTCACAACGTCATTCTGGGCGTCAATAATTGACTGTGTCTCCTGAGAGTCTGCCACAGACTTTGATATAACAGTTCCAAGGTTCGCCATAGCAGTCAACGCACTCAGCTTCTTACTCGGTTGAACCTGTGTCCTTTTCACAGTTACACCGTGAACAGGGTTTCCCATACTTGTACGTTCTAATGCCATTATAGCTCCTTGTTATATGGACGTTACCATACCGGATATTGATTTTATATTAGATTGAACATCTGACTTCTGAGCAGTAGATAACTTATTGTAATAACCTGCTGAAGATGATATTGCATTCGACAGGATCTCAACAGTGCTTACCCCACTGATAGATGTCGGGGATTGACTATTGAGACTTGCAATAGCCTGCTCTGCCGTATCGGTATATGCCTGGGTTGCATTCCTGGCTTGAATCTGGGAATTAATCTCAGCGTCTGATACAGCATTCGCTGTGGCCCTTGCAATACTGTCCTGGGTGTTATCCCCTCTTTTACCTTCTATGCCAAGTTGTGCTGCTTTGACATTAGCTGTACCTGTGGCCTTGGCCCTGGCAGCACGAACAGCCATCTTGTTATTTATCTTGTCACGGTTGATTTCACTTAGAGCCGTGGATGTCCTATTATAGGCCGTTGTTAATTGGTCCCTGGTATCCTGCACTGCATTATTCCAGGCCTTTTTATTCGCCTCGTTCTGAGCATCCACGGCGTTATTTGCATTGACTCCCCCAAGGATACTGCTGGCAAGATTGCTAACAAGTCCAACAGTACCCGCCCAATTTGTACTCATACTATCCTCCTATGAGGTTCTTCTACCTCGTTCATTATAAGATCCTGACCAGTCAACATCCAGGACATGAAACGGTAGATGGCTATCAGACTCCATTGTTATAGAGCATCTGCTGGCATCTGCCCGGATTGGAACCCTGAGTTCAGCATCCTGTAACGGTGCTGCTGAGTTCAAAAGGAATGCACTGCTGCCAATACTTCTTGAGTCAAAAGCTACCTCATAAGTAGGGGCACTTTCCTTTGCAACTGTAACCTTAAGATACCCTGTCTCTGACATATTGAATTTAACCGTCTTAAGGGTAGTCTTAGATGTAGTCTTAGGGATGCCATTCTGGTCTCTCACAAATGGATTCGTTATAGTTACCTTTGAATTATATCTAACCCCGATATAAAACCATGGTGTACCTGTCGGATTAGGTATGGCGTTCTTAGGGATTCGCACACCAGAGTCATCATCCAGGGGAGACCATGTGGCCCGAGCCCCTTCGATACCAGAGTTTAATCCCCCGGCAACCACCACTTCATCCCACGTCGTATGCAGAGATGCCAGATCCCTGGAAACTATCCAGTAATCCCCGTCATCGGTTGCCTGGACCATACTCTTAAGATCCAACCGCAGGGGGAAATCCAGGGCAGTACTGTCCCTGTCAGCCAGATCCAGAGTTGCGAATCTGACCGTGTCTGTTCCGCTGGCATGCCAGAGATACAAAGTATCCTGGAGAATATCCAGGTGTAGGATCTCGGTAGTGAACGTCCAGACATGCCATGCTGCTTGCTTCCTGGTGTGATCCTGGTCGAACCACTCATAGACATAGACAGCATACGGATCTCCTGAAACCCTAACGAGTAGGATGTTGTGGTCCGTTGAGGAGACGATCTGCTTTGCGTACCCAGGGATGTATTCCTTGATATGCTGCGTGATACTATCTGCGGAGACAATACCGGTGAGTTCGTCTATTCTGAACTCACGTAACCCAACAAATTCCCCGAGTTTATACGGGAAGAACACACTTGTTGCAGAGGCTACTGGTGCTGATGTTGTATCCGCTGTGTACTGCGATTTACTGGCCAATGCAAAAGTACTTGGGGTAAACGCTGTGTCACCGCTATGCAGGAACTGAGCCTTATCTGATAGAATCAGAAGGCTGGAGTTAAAGATGATTAAATGCTCAAGGTTTGTAATATGGTTATCTGAGGATGCTGTATCAATCGGGTCATCATCTGAGGACACCAGGACTGAGTCTGCAAATAGATTGAAGTGGTCATAAGTCACAGATGCCACAGCGTTCTCCTCGGTTAGGAACACAAATCTGTTCTGGTATAATCCCAGACTTGTAATCGTGCTTCCAACAAAGGACGGCTTGGGGTTCGAATCCTCGTCACCAGCAGCCTTAATATCCCAATCAATCTCAGATATTGTGAACGTTCCATCAGCATTAGAGATAATCTGGTGCGGCATTGTTGTAGCATCAAAGCCGACAGGCTCATTGAATCCTGCGCATTCTCTCCAGACTCCACGCCCAATACCAGTGTCATTGTCATCCCGTTCAAAATGCACATAATAGTCATTTACTATATCTGCGTCTTCCCCGAGGATCTTCACTTTATAACCATGCGCACAGACCGCAGGCAATTTATCATATGAATCAAGTGTCGTTCCGATGATCCTGAAGCATTCCCCATTATCATCATCGCTTACTTCTATTGCAGGAGACCCTGTGTGATTAAGAACAACGACAGAGGTATCCACTGCTGTCTGCATATCAACTCCCCAGGTTTGTGCCCAGGCACGAATTGATCCTGATACAGATGGGTTGGTTGGATATGGTCTGATGCTCATAACTGTGTGTATCCCAACGATCAAAACCTGTGAAAGACCAGAAGCATTACGGACTACAAAATTTGAGGTTTCACCATGATCAATTATACCACCAAGGTAATATATTGTAGTTGGAGATCCACCCTTAACACCATCTGCGAATGACACCTGCTGTCCAGCGGCGTATCCAGCAATATCAGCAGTATAGCATGTAAATTCAAGGAAGTTGTCCTCACACCATACTTGCATTTGAACAGCTTGGGCAGCTTGTACAGCACCAGCACCCTCAGCTAATTGCAGCATTACATCTGAGGCCTTCATGTTAATAGTCTTGTTGACCTCATCTGTCGAACCCACTGTAACTGTACTCTGGGTTTCAACCTCTGCAATTACATTACCGTCTGCGTAAACCTGATACTTCTTACCGTACTTTGCAGCAGAGAGATACAGACAGCACTGCCACCCAGGATCACCCGTCTCAATGTTCATCTCGACGACCTTCGTGGTATTAACAACGATGGTTGTGTCAGCTATCGTGAAGAATCTGAGGTACTCCTCCGGGGTCTGCCCGTTACCGGTGGTATTCAAAAGGTATGAGGCATCACCGTTAACTGTTCTCTTTGTTCCGGTGTTTATATCAACGACATCCAAAGTCCCGGGGCCTCCAATGAGGGTGTACTTCTCGTCACCAGAACCACGGTCGTAAGTATGCTTCTTTGCTGTATTGAAATCCTCAATGGCAATATCGGGGGATGCCTCAGTTGTCCCAGGTCTTTTCCCAATACCGCTCGTGATACTGCTCTGGCAATTCTCCTGGACTTCAACCTGCTCAGGTCTGCGATCCCTCCTGGGCTGCTGGGATACTCCCTGGAGGAGATTCCCTATGTTCCCGTTATAAACAGTCATCAGTACCTCCTGGGTTGCGTACTCTGGAATAACCTGAACTTGTTTGTATCAAAGGCTGAGGTATCCATATAATCCAGGTTCTCCTTCTGGACATTGGCATACGCCATGGACCTTTCATTTGAGAGCATCTGTAATTTAACCTGATCCTGTTCCCGGTTCGTTATAATGGCCATCTTACAGTCAATAAGAATCAGTCTGAATACAGATGGGGGAAGTTCCTCTATCTTCCATTCCATTATGCAATCAACCAGGAGATCCTCTGCTGGAGTATTAGAATCAAATATGAATGAATGCAGTTCCTTATCATATAGTTTCCTACCACGTTTGACATAAGTTGTACCAGCCAGATCCGCAGCCAAGGTTCCACTTGGGAGGAAAACTTCACCAGTCCTTGCATCGGGGGATAATTGGTATTGCTCTCGGTTATACCACCATCCCATAGACTGGATATTAACTGACTGTTCTTTCCAGGCATTTAATGCAAAGATCACATCAGGGTGCGTCCTGTCTATAGCCTGGATGGCCGTCTCTTCAATGCACTCAAGCAAAGCATTGACAACGCTTAATTCTGTTTGTTCCATAATCCCCCTATAGCAAAAAAAAGCCACACCGACTTTTTAGGTCAGCATGGCTTATTTTAAGGCGTCTTGATTATTGTTTGAAGATGGAGCCGTTCACATCTGTGCGATCCGGCGCAGCGCCAAATGCGGTGTACATGTCGATGAACCACATCAGGAGACGTTTCTCCCAATAGACATCAGAGGTCATCGGAATGGCCTCGGCAACCATGATAGAATCCGGGGTAGCATACAGAGCAACTACCTTGGCTTCAGCAGCAGAGGTCTCATAGGAAGAACCATAGAGATCAGCAACGGAACCGGATTTCACAGGAGATACCATGGTGTCAGCGGCCTGGGACATTCTGTTCGTCATTACCAGATTCATGCCAGAGGCAACGTCGATAGCTGCATGGGCATAGGAACCGTTTTCCTTGGAGATATCCCGGTTCAGCAACTTCTCGTTTTTCAACAGAGTGAAGTACTGAGCGGGAGCAACGTACAATTTGCCATCATTCTGGTCGATGTCACCCTCGGCAAGGCCCTGGGCCACAGCGTAGATGGCAGTCGTAAGTTTGGTGGCATCAAGCTCGTCACCGGAGGCACCAAGGGTAACCTTCTGACCCTGGGCCAGGATACCGCCAGAACCTTCGGCAGTATTGGCACCACCAGTGGGTGCATCAGGGTGGTCATACAGAGCAGATTTCACGATCTGAACAAACAATACTTCATCCTGGGACTTGGCCAATTCCTTGGCGAAGTTACCAGGGGTCTTGCCTTTAATGTCCAGATGAGACTGTACTGTCGCCAACATGGGTGTGGTAACCCTGGCGATGACGGGTGTGTCAACCTGGACGATCATTTTACCGACAGCGATCTGTTTGCCCTCGGGTTCAACACCGGCTACAACGGACTGTAATACCGGGGTGCCCATTACGTTATTGGACATGGTGTTAGTGCCGATCAGGGGCACAAAGCGGAAGACGCCATCCAGAATGGATCGCGCTCTCATGATCTCATGAACGGTTCCCTCGAATCTTTCAATGGTTAAATTGAATTTGTCGGTGGAAAGGTTCTGAGCCATCGGGTACATAAGCTGAGAAGAGATATCCTGCAGGGCCATTGTTAACTCCTTAATGTTAAAGTAATTCTTACCTATTATCTATCTATATAGTGCAGGGTTTTTAATTCATAATTGTTTCAGGCAGTTACAAATTGTAAACAGCCCCGTCACGTACCGCCCAATATTGCCCCGGCATTGTTGACTGGTTATCCATTTTCATGGACTGCAACCGTTGTTCATCCACAGATTTTGCATAGGCTGGATCGGTTGCGTATTTTTCAGATGTCATAGCCTTCTGATACTGAGCTTTGGTCATGAATGTAAATGGGGTACCGTTGGGTCCAGTGGGTGTGCCTTCCATTCTGTTATTAATCCTTCCTGTAATCTGTTTATAATGCTGAACGGCTTCTCGCATACCTTCAGAGATCAACGCCTTGTTCGTGCTGGCAAGTTTCGCGTTGATAATATCAATTTTGTCCTGCGGGAGATTCGCCTTGAGTTGCCCGGCAAGCACAGTGAATTTCTCCTGGCCACCAACCGAGTCGTAAATAAAGGAATTTAATTCCTGGCGGATCTTATTCTGGGCCTCAATATTCGGATCTGGAGTTGCCTTGGCAGGTTCCTGGGGAACCTTGACTTCTTTCAGGGCTTCAGACAGGCTTGTGACATAGGTGTCAACCAGGTCCGGGTCAATGGTCTTCTTAAGTTCAGCAGCAAATTCAGGTGTAATACCACCGTCCTTAAGCATTCTGGCCTGGACATCCTCGACCTTAAATCCCCCGGCTTCAATTTTCCTTTTTACAAAAGGATCAAAGACTTCCGCAGGAGGATCAGTCTTGACACCTTCAGTCGTAACCGGTTCACTCGCAGGAACAGCAGCAGGTACTTCGGCGGGAGTCCCTTCAGGAGTCTTAGGGTTAAAGTCAATATCCGGCAGAGTACCTTCAGCAGCCGGAGTTCCAGTCTGAGCAGGAACCGTTTTAGGCTCATTTGTTAAACCCTCCTGGTTAAGTTTCTCTAATGTTTCTTCAGTCATAGGCGCGACAGCCATATAATTATCCTTTCGCTACATTGATTCTGCAAGTTGCTCAGGCGTTGCTTTATCAATAAGAGCCTCACTTGCAGTTGTCTGGGTTTGTTGTTCCTGGGCAGCTTGTTGTTCAGCCTGGTATTCTTCACTTGTCTTAATGACGCTCGTGTCAACGTCTCGGCCAGTCCCAAGTTTAACCAGAAGTTCATTCCCCTTGAACCATCCAAGGAAGGACTCTGGGACGTTATTCATAGCTGCCAGGTCGTTGAATAGGTATAGGTACTTCTCGTTCTCAGAAGCCCTTCCCATGGCGTCAAGACCGGTCATAATCACAGGTTTTATCCCGGTGCCGGACAAGATGACATCAAGATCCCTAAGCAGTAGGGTGGCCAACGGGGTCTGCAAGGTTAATGCAAGATTCCCAAAGACGCCACCATGCGCCTTGTTCAACTCCTGGGCTCTCAACCGATTCTCCTCGGCTGTCGTTCTCTCGCTGTCCCGGATCTGGGAGGAGAGTACCAGGAAGACTTTCCCAAGTTGCTTTCTGTATTCATCCACCAGCCCAACCACAAAGTCAAGAGACTGGTTACGCCCATGGTCCACCAGGGTTACATCCTCTGGGTTACCATAGTGGTAAGTTCCAGAGGCAGAGTTATTCAACCGGATTACATCCAGGACGCTCCCCTGCTTGACGATGAATTTGAAATCGGTCATGATGATCCCGGCTGCAATAAGGGCCTCCATGAGAATGCTTAAGGCATAAAATGCACCATAATGATCCTCAACAAGACCTCTACCCCAATGCTCCCTCCTGGTCCGGGTCCACACGCAGGGAATCCACGGGAGGAACTCTTTTGAGAAAGTCTCGGTCTCACCAATAGGGATATCCTCGACAGATTGATTCACAAGGTATTCTTCAGGGTTATTTGGATTCACCCTGATATAAGTCAGGATTCTTACTTCATGCTTTCTGGAGTCCTCATCCTTTTTGATATCCTTTACCTTGAGAATAACCTCATCCTGGAGTTCCTTGGGAAGACTTGATAGGTCGCGTTTATCCTCGGAGATAATCTCAAGTACATTTCCAGAGGCATCCCTGAATAGCACGTACTCATCCATAGCATAACATTGGACAAGACGTTCATCTGGAAGCACGTATAAGAGGGCATTACCTGTCACAATTAACTGCTTAACAAGATCCATTACGGCAACCCTGGTATGTTTCTTCTCAAACATCCATCTGGCTTCTCTCTCGGTTATCCCAAAGAGTTGCTCTATTTCTGCTGAAGATTTACCAACTGCCTTTGAATCTGCTACAAGCTGGTCAACAGGGCTCTGCAATTTAAAGAAGCACCTGTTAGACGGGAACATCTCGTCAACATAGACGTTCGCTAAATGGTTAACGTATTCTGCACCGACAGTAGAATAGTCGATTTGCATTTCCATGCTTGCAGTATCCTTTGTCTCAGGCATCAGGGACGGTACAGTAATTGCACTGTACTTATACGCCCTATGAAGATACGGATCTCTCAGTACCTTAAGCTGCTGCCACCTCTCCATGATGAAACCCTCTGGGGGAGTTTCCGGAAAGTCCTCTTTCATATTTGAACACCCGCTGTGGAATTAGACTCCACATTAACACCAGTGCTTGTCGTGGCGGTTGGTCTCTGTACTTTAAATCTAGACTTTGACCCAGACTTTGTGTTCTTCTTCTTTGCCGTTTCCACTTCATCAAGTGAAGCTGCCTGCTCTGCACTGGTTTTATCATAGGTTGAATCTGAGTCAACCGTCACGTTACCACCACCGGTATCACTGGTTGTAGCAGAATACACAGCAGCTCCAGCCCCAGCAACAGCCGCAATTGTTCCAGCATTCGCTCCAATCCATGTAGCAGCGGCTGCAATTCCTGCGCCCATATTACGTCTCCTTTAAAATGAGTTTACCCACACAAATATCAGTCGTCTCCAGTTGCATTGCCCTGAACAAAGACCGCGTGGCGGTATCCTCGTATTGGCACATTGTCACCATGACAGTTTTATTTCGGGAGACAAGCTGTTTGTGCATGGCCTGTTTGAAATACTTTATCAGAGCCCGGAGGTACTTAGGGGTTCTGTATTCCTGTCCTATATACAGGTGCGCCCCGAGTTCTCCAGGGCCTGCATCTTGGAGGAGAGCATACCCGATGCACGTATCAGTATTCACTGGCACATGAATCTCGAATGCTTCCCCACCGGTTGATCCTGGGAAATACACCTGTGGATCAACGAGGTTGCACGGTCTGAGATTCTCCATGAGATTCAGCAATCATCCTTTCCTGGACATTATACTCCAGACGTAATCTCCTGAGAACCATTTCAATCCCTTCCCGGATAAGAAGCTTCTGGGATATCAACGGGTCATTTGCCAGGAAAGGTTCCCTGGGAAACTGCTGGGTCTCAAGCCAGTTGATTAACTGCATTGATACTCCAGGATTCTCAGGGGGATTTCCAAGTTCATGAGTATTGACATACGTTTTCTTGAAAGCTTCTAACAGAGTCTCTTTCATGGTAATCCCCTTATGAAATCATTGACGTGCCCCATGTAATGATCCCCGACATTTAACCCGAATGTATCCTCCGGCATGTGGACAATTGGACACACTGGATGTCCAAAACTGATTCTTCCAAGCATTGGAACCGGGTCATCAGGGTCAATGAAGATTGTGGTATTCGGCATCTTACGATCTGTCCAGTATCTCAGGCATCTGGCCGGACAGAAGGCTACGCACCATTCGGCCCCGAATAACTTGGCATAAGCTATAGCGGCTGCTCCCCCGAGAGAATGCCCTGTGACAAGTGTGGGCATATATGGTCGCATCTGGGTTCCTGTACGTTTCATTAACAGGGATTCTGCCTTGGCTGCAGCCTGGTAAGCACCCTTCTTGATACCCTTTTTGGATGTCAAGTTTAAATTATCGAACCAGTCAAGTACCTCATCGGTACCAGCAAATGCTATAACCTGGATATACTGCTCTTTGTAGAATCCGAAGCTGACCTTAATTCCAGTTGAGCCGAAGCTCATATGATCAGAATACACCTCAGTTGCCGCCTTGGCAGCGATCTTATAAAGTTCTTTCATTTACTCCCTCCTGCACTCTATTAAGCCAACCACAGATAAACTTCCTGTTGCCTGGGTTCCCAAGACAGATATCCTTGTACCTGAATACCTTTGCAAGGCTAAATTCCAGGACGAATAATCTATCCCGATCTTCATCATAGGTGTAACTATTCAATGCCTTAAGGGTCTTTGGCCCAAAATATCCATCCTGTTTAACCCCGAGGATTCCCTGGGCAATCTTTACCGAGGTTTTGACCCCGGCATTGACAGAGAAGTCATATATCATAAAGGCTGCATCCGGGGATTCTATCTTGTCACCAAGGATTCTATCCCAGAAATTAATCCGGTAGAAGATCTTCACGAGATCTTTGAGGAAAATACCAAATTCTCCTTTATCAATCTTACTCCACCCAAGCCATCCAGGGTTCATCTTCCTGGAGATCCCTGCATAGGTTTGACCCCCTGCATCTCCGGGGATATTTGTGAGTTGGTACCCACCCTCAAGTTTAAGTACTCTTTCAAAACAAGGTGTAAATTGCATTATTCTATCCTTCTTAGGTGTTATACTAAGATTATATTACAGGTTATATAATAGATCTATATAATAACTTAAGTATAATACCTAAATAGTATATTGTTATTTAATATTATTCTATTTTTATCTCTTGATTTTCCTTGGGGCTCCCCCTATATAGTGCAGGTTAATTTAACCTACTGAAAATACAGGGGGAATTTTTAGAGTAATTTTCAGGTTATTCTAAGGAATATCCCCGGAGTCTCAGCTCAAGTCTGGCCATGGCATTCCAGGCCGTGGCCACATCGTGCGGCATCCCAGATCCAGGTTCCTCTTTGGTCCCAATGTCAATCCTTGGTTCATTATCCGGGCCTTCATCCAGGAAATGACGCCACATGGCGGCAGTATACCGGCGTCTGGCATTCGGGACATCCTTCCAAGATCCCCGGAGGTATTTTTCACAGCCATGCTCAGATTGCGCACAGATGGCTTTTAAGGCGTTAGGGAAGTATTCCAATAGTGACATATCAACTTTCCCTGAATCGGCCTTAAATCGAAAGGTAGTGTCCTTCTCGGGGGCATCCTGACGTGGATCTGATTCCGTATTGTCAGTCAGGGGATCATCCATGCCTCCTTGAGGTACTGTATCGGCCTTGAATCCCCGGATTTCATCCCTCTGTTTAATTGGTCTGGCAGAGAACTCCGATCCATCTTTGCAGGAATAGCATTCCCTGTTTATGGGGGCACCGGTATCCTGCTGGAACTGGCAGTATGAACAGAGATTCTTTGGGGCCTTAATATCAGCAACCGGGATATCCACAACGGGTACAGCATCGGTTAGGATAATACTGGATTCATCCAGGGGAGGTCTCCACCCGGAGTAATTAAAGGCCAGGCATCTTTTTGAGTTACATTTCCCAGGCATCCCTTTGATGGCAAGCCTGCAAGTCTTACATGATTTTTGCATTATTCATCCTTTCATTGGACAGAATTTCATTGACGTGGAGCTTTCCACGATACCGCACCCGAGGGACATTGGGACTTTAAAGAACTTCTTACCGTACCGGGCGTTATACTTATTCACATCCATGAGGCATCCCACGTTCATTGCACAGAGGTTCCTCCTGAATTGCGGGATATCGAATACCCCTGCGTGTGCGTGAGTGTGCCCCTGGACGTAACTGGTGCCCATTTTGATTGCAGTGTTCTTGCAGCCATACATCCCATTAGACCCAAGGCCATGCTCATAAAGCACATGCTCAAAGTCCCATTGGGGCTCCCATCGCCAAGTCTTAGGTAATTCATAGACCTCATTGAACGGCTTCAGGAATAGTTTCGGGGACATCCCCATGTATTCTGCTGCCCGGTCAGGGCGTTCGTCATGATTCCCTATGCAGCAGTACACCTCGGGGTATTCCTTTGACCACTTCCTGAGTTCCTTCATGGTGGATTCCCATTCCTGTTCAGAGTTCAAGGCATCCACCTCGTTCTGATGAAACCCGATGTAATGATGATCGACGAGATCCCCAATGCAGATAATACGTTCAACCTTGTTACGGTCAAAAGTTCTCCTGATGAAATCAAAAGCAGCATCAAGGTGTCCCGGGAATTGCATATCGGGAATTACCCCGGTGATTATATTTTCCATGTTCTCCTAATCAGATACCGCAGGCACCTGAAGTGCAGGAGACCTGCGTTAAGAAATCTAATCCTTCAGTTAATGTTTGGCCGGTCTTTCCAACCGCCTCTTTATACGGGATGGATACCAGAGGCTGTCCCCCACGGGAACCGTCTGGATAAAATGTCAATCCTCGAAGCCGTGGTGCGTATTTCCGGACCAGTTGCAGGGTATCCACTACTGTGCTATCGTTATTGTACTCAGATCCCCAGGATGGCAAATTAATGGTGCTGGAGATGGCCATATCCGTGTATTCCTGGACAACTGCCTGGAACTCAAGCCTCCGGGCAATATCCTTGGAGAGATCAGTGGAAGTCTCAATCTTCTCCGGGTCGATCCCGGATTGAATCAGGAGTTCCGCCATCGGGTCAATTATGTATTCGTACTTCCAGGTATTCCCAGAGAGGAACCTGCGTTTCATCGCCACGGCGTATAACGGCTCAATCCCCGAGGTTGTACCGGCAATGATACTTATGGTACCGGCAGGGGCTACACAGCGATATTTGGTGCATTGGGACACGTTATTTGTGGTCGTGCAGGAATCGGCTCCACGGATAGATGCGTCCTTCCAGATCTGGAGCCAGGCCCGGAGTTCTTCTGGGATTGAATACTGGTACCCACGTTTCAGTAACCACTCGTGCATCCCCATTATCCCAAGGCCAATCTTCCGGTAATTCTCCCGGACCTCATAACAGCGTTCAAACGGGAGTTCTGCCCGGATAGATCCACAGACCAGGAACTTTGCAGCCAGGTATACCACGGATTCCAACTCAACGGTATCCTTAATCCTGGCAAAATTGATACTGCCCAGATTGCACATATCAGAATCCTGATCCGAGGTAAATTCTGTACCTTTTAGTTAATTAATACATCGTTAAATGTATTCCACCATTACTGGTGGTATCGGACTATATCACCACCCTTATTTCTAAGGGGCTAAACAAACGATTAAAGCAGTTTATAATTAAAACATTCGAGTACATAAGGTTCAACAATAGATTTAAACTTATCATAATCTGCTGATACAAGGCGTAAGAAATACCTATGGTAGTGTGGCCTTACATTAAACTCAAGACCAAGGCAATCCTTAATACCTTTTTTCAATAACCAGGAATCTGCATAAGACAAGCGTTTTGTATTAAGGTGTACTGCTGGAGTAGCATTACAACGGTTGTCTTTGTAACATGATCCATCATCCATAAACAGTATAGCAAGCATTTCAGCGTCCATTAGTTTAAGGTAATGTGGATCAATTCCTTTATATTTATCTATGTAAAACCTATTACGCATTTTTGTATAAATTGGGTGTGTCCTTGTGGTAATTACATGCAACGGTTTTCTATTACAATTTGTACGAGGGTCAATCTTCTCACTGTAATTAACCTCAGTAAGTTCCTCAAGAATCCCCTTCTTCCATAACACATAATCTTTCTGCACACTATTAGATACAAGCCTACACTCTTTACCAGAGTAATACACACCTGAATCACCCATAACAAAAGCACTAATGTACTTATATAAATCCTTTTTAATCATAGTCTCTACACTCCCCATATCGGGTTAGCACGGTATTGCCTATAAGTATGTTATAGGTTTCACCGTTTTTCGTTTAGTTATTCAATGCAGATTACTCTGCAAGGGCACATACATTTTATGCATTCCTGACAACTTCATCTGGATATCCAATATCAAACTGGAATCCTGGTTCACCAGAGGTAACAGCCTGGCGGATATTCTTGGCGAAGATCGGTAGGCAGAGTTCTTCTTCTGAACTGTATTGCAGGGAAATATTGGTCATGTCCAAGGTTGCCGGGAAGTTGAAATCGGAAGCCTTAAGGGCCTTGACTTCTTCAGACCAATCCTTCGCATGTAAGAATCTCTCAGCGTCTGCATGTCCTGCCGGCAAAGATGCGTACAAGGCGGATCTCCTGGAGCCTCCCTGCTGGACATTCCTACCGATCTCATTCATACTGAACATTAGGGAGAGCGGTCCAGAGGCAGTGCCACCGGTCCTGGAAATTATACTTCCACTCGGACGGATCTTTCCGTAATACGTCCCGACTCCACCTCCGACCATGAGAGCCCGGAAGTGTTTCCACCCGAGATCCGCCCAGCCTTCCCTGGAATCCTCAGCGATGAACCCGAAGCAGTTGTTGAAATAAGCCGCCTCACGGCCAGCGTAATACAGGTACCGGCCAGCAGGGATGAACTTCATGTCCCTGATATAGGAGGCAAGCTGAGTCATCTCCCCAGGAGGCATTAACCCTGAGCAATTCCTGAGAACCATGGTATCAACAAGGTCAGCCCATGTGGAGCATCCTCCAGGTGCATTCCGGTATTTGTTATTGAATATTGTCTCCCCAAAGGAAGTATTAAATTCACTCAAGATCTCCTCCTTTAAAGCATGGGGTTAACTCATAACATTTTCCACGGTAACTACAATTAGTAACCATGGCACTTGACAGAGCGGGTTCTATTTCAAAGATCCTATCACGTATATCCAGCATACATTCACGTACCTGTGGATCGGCCTTACCGCATAGCCTCTTTCTGGCCATGTTGATCAAATGGCTGGCATTGCAGATAAAGGCCATATTCAGGGAATCCTTCTGGTGTCTTTCCTGGCCTTTCCTTGAGGTACTCACAAAGAATTGGCATCCGTTCTTTTCATGAGTTCTGAAATGCGTATGCACATAAGGTTCAATATCATACACTTCAACCCAGAACCATTGGGTGTAGATCAGGGAATGCTCTGCCTTATACATTTTCCATGGGTCCAGGTTCTGGACGTTCTTCCCGGTGCATACATTTGCTGCCTTCATGACGTAATCATAGGGAACCAACTTGGTGACTTTAACTTGCATTAAAATTCACCTGTGCTTCCAAGTCCGCCTCTATCAGAATTACCGAGAGAAGTAACGGGCTCAAATTCAAATACCGGTTGCTTTTTAATAATCCTGAATTGAGCAATTCTGGCATTCTTATGGATGCAGGCAGACATTGGGTAGACCTGAATACATGGGAAATACCACTGGTCGTTATCCCCTGAATATGACTCATCCACTACACCCATGCCGTTTGTCTGGATGACTCCGTACTTCTTGAAAGTGCTGCTCCTTGGGACAAGATGTGCTTCATACCCAGGAGGTAATTCCAAGGCAAAGCCGAGGGGAATTAATTGAGGGGCTCCGGTAAGGACAACTGTCTCTGCTGCCCGGACATCCACCCAGTCCCCATTTTTAATAAATGCCAATGGTTCAATATCGGCAAAGTACTTCACTTTAATTTTCATACAGACTCCTATAGAAATGTGATTTCATCAAAGCCTTCAGCGGTGGTAGGGGCCTGGTACGATTTGTTCTTTCTCCTGTAAACCCGTCTCCAGGTTTCCTCAGAAGTATTACCATGGTTACACCCGAGGCGTCGCTTGACATGCTCATTCTCTCCCATATTCGGGAACACAATGGCCTCTTTGGTGTAGGTATCAGGGACCATATCCAGAACCCATTTCCTGGATGCCCTGGACATATTAGTCTCATCGACGATAATGTCCAACCCGGCTTCGATAGCAAGTTTCAATTCAGCTTTACAGCAGCGTGTTATCCCAGGTTCAAGGTCTGGGTTCCATACATAGGAGCCCAATCCAATGTTGTACCTCCAACGGTCCCTGGATATTAAATAATGCTCGGGAATGCCTTCTCTATAAGAAGTCTTCCCGGAGGCAATATTACCTATAAGTACTTTCAGTTTCATTCTGTCCTCTTATATCTTAAGAAAGGCCCTCCGGGGTGCGCTTTAGTTACCGCAAGCGGTTTAAGAGGCGTGGAGGGCGAATCGGTGCCAATCATCTGACAGGCACCACAAGAAGGCCTGGACATAATACACAGGAATGCACCAGGGGTCAAGGCACTGTCCGAACAGAAGTCAGATTATTTATTTAATTCAGCCAGTCTTGCAGCGATCTCAGCAGCTTCTTTCTCCAGACGCTCCCTTGTGGCTGTGGTCTGAACTTCACCGATAGTTTCCAGAAGGGTCTTCTTAACTTCCAGGACTTTCGGGTAAACACCGGCAACGCCGTGCCGAGCTTTGGTAAGGTAATCCCGGCAGATGGTTGCGGCTTTGATAATACCGGATTTCGTGATCAGGCCGGATTCCAGTTTGGTAGCGTATTCACGGGCAGTAACCAGTTTGTTAATCTCGGCTGTGATCTCCAGGGCAAGACCTTTGTATTCCGGGATTGATTCAATCTGGGAATCCGCATCGGGGACGTCAGGGGTGTCAACAAGGGTGTCTGTGATTTCTGTTCCAAGTACTTCGGTAACTTCAGTAAATTCGGTCATGGTAACTCCTTAATTCTTGTTTGTTTGGTTTGTTTGGTTTAATTACACACTACTTCATATATTGGTACAACTTGGATATCTTCTCTTATCTTTACTCTTTTACAGTTCCCACCTTCATAATGGACTTCTAACCTGATACCACCAATCATGATATCATAGGAAATACCCATATAATCCTTGGCTCTCATCTCTGATCCATTAAGGGAGAAGTCTATGAAGTCTGATTCATGTTCAAGAAAGGCGTTAACATCATTCGCTATGTTCAGATCTTTTGTAAGATATAATCTGATGGTGGGAACAACATAGGTATACGATGAATCTATGGTGCAGTCTGGGAAGTATTTCCTGAGTTTTAATTCAAGAATATTCCCAAGTCTATACACCTTAGAATTAGAATCTATCTGTTTGAGTCTATCTAAGTATTCAGATTTTGCCTCTTGTTTCAGCCTTTTAAGTAAGTCCACTATTTAACCTTCCTTCTCCTCTTTGCTTTTGGAGGAGGTATAATCTTTCCATTAACAATGGTTGTTCCCGGATAATACGCCCCGGTGTGACTCACACGGGATTCAATCAGGTATTTCAGGATGTTACTGAGCCATTTAACGTCTTGGATGCAGGTTCCGGCTCGTGTGCATAGGCCCTCAACCCTACCGAGGAGCCCGTTGCAATTCCTGCAAAGTACTCCCCGGTTCTCCCCGGTCTTATGGTCATGGTCAACCACCCGGTTCCTTGAGGGGAAAGAGGTCATAGGGCGTTCACATAGCGGGCAGATCTCCGGGGTATTGGCAACCTTCCAGGCATCCAGGGTTTTACCCTGTTTCAAAATCAAGGGTTCAGAACGGAATTTCATTTTCAAGATCCTTTTCTGTCTTAGGAGGCTTTCTGCTTACTTCCCTGAGTTGGCGCACTTCCTGCACCTGATAGAATACTTTATTCGGGTAGTAATCAAAGTACTTCTGGACGTATTCTGCATCAGGATTAACCCAAGGAGAGATCAGAATGTTTCCACCAGGATTTGAATTGTCCGTAACTTCACCTGTATAAGCATTGACAGCAATCATCTGGATACTCAATGGGAAGTACTTTTCCATATAAGTCCCAATGCTTCCAGGCATGTGCTGCTCTGAAGTAAACAGCAGATCAATCGGACGGGATTCCTTGGAGCCATCTCTGCGTTCCATCTTGGCTATGAGATCCTTGCCTGAATCCTGGGAATCATACTGGTTATGCCTGGAGACAATTCTATAATCATCAGTTGCAAAACGGCCAGCATCAAAAAAGTCAATCGGTTTCCGAGTCTTGATTAGGATATCAATATCCTTTGAGTCAGCACGATTGAGGCATCCACCTACTATCCAAGCTGAACAGTTTGGGAATAATCCTCCTGCTTTTAGGATATCAACAATTGCCCGTTTCTCTACTTTAGACAGTAATTCGGCTCCCATAATTCCCCCTCCTTTGTCCGCATCCAGAGCAACCTGCCCTGTTCAATGAATTGTTTTTCAGCCGTTTTAAGGCCGGGTTCAAAGACCTCACCTGTCTTCCAATGCTTATACCCGTTGTTCTCCCAGAAGCTCTTATAACAGAACCACACGGCCTCCTGAGCGTCTTCCTCGGTTGTAATACCAGAGAGAATTTCCGCTGCTCCCATTTGTCCAAAGGCCCCGATTCTCACACCGGGCCACCGGGCCTTCACCTCTTTGGTTGCCTTGGGGAGCCCTTTGATGGAATCGGCTGCATCCCCCATGATCATCTGAGCCCAGAAGAACATCAGGCCGACGCCACGGATCTTCTTAGTCACCTTACCGTTTGTACTGGAGATCTTTTCTTCGATCTCCAGGGGCTTAAGTCCGGGTAGAACCCTGATAATATTCCCGGTATTCTGGTTATGGTGATACCCGAAATTGATCTGTAAATCCTTGTCGATGCTGGATATGATGTAATCCTTGTCATCCCAGGGGAACTTTGCCCGGTGGATGCCCAGGGCGTCATCAGCTTCCTGGCCGTCACATAGGATTCCATCCCAGGATTCAATGAGGTATTCCCTGCATTCCTGGAGCCACTTAGGCTGAGGTTTTGTCCTGTTCCCCTCGGCATCATACCGGTTCCCCTTGTATTGCTGCAAGGTGGCTATATCCTCCCGGAAATTCCCAGAGCCGGTAAGATATGAAGTATGGAAACTTGCCCGGCATTCATCCAGGATCTGATTCATCCGCATATCAACCCGGTTTATTGCCATGCCCTCAGCCTGGTCATCGCATGTGGCCGCTGCCCAATACGCAACGCAGTCAGCGTCAACAAGGACATGTTTGTCTTCTCGTCGTATTGCAAGTTCTGGATTATATTCAACTGTCACGGGGAACCTCCTTGGAGTACTCACTTAAGAGTCTCTCCTTACTCAATTTATTCTCTTTCGGCATTGTAACCTCCTGTGTCCAATTGGACACTTATGATCAAAATGGAATGTCATCGTCAGGTACTGGATCGGCAGGTGCATCTGTGTCCATATCAGAGTCATCTGCCTCAGCAGGCCCCTCTGTCATTCCCAGAAGCATACATTCCAGGGGAGAACCGGAGTAGTCAATTGCAGTCTTAATGAAGTCCTTAATATACTTCGGGACAAGTCCCCAGGATTCCATATCCGGGTTATTCCAGTCAAAGCATTTGCAGTACGTGCCGATGGCATCTGGAAGATCCAGTTTGGTTACTTCTTTGGTCAAAGGATTCTTGAATACCGGGGCCACGATCCCGTTAACTTTCATATTGGCATAAGTGGGGATGTTACCGTCTTCATCAGCTTTCTTACCGAGACTGTGCTTGATTGTAATTCCAAAGACAGTTCCGACGTATGCAGCAATGGATGGATGTTTGGTCTTGGTAGCCGCTTGCATTGCAAGCAAGGTCTTCACATAATTCTGTTTCATTGCAATGCTCTTGCTACACCAGCCTTCCTCAAGACCTTTGGAGATGCTGAGTTTATTCATGAGATCTCCCCTGGTACCGAAGGGGTTACTGGTCTTTAAACACAAGGGGTAATTCCCTGTGTATTCGCACCCTGTGAACTCAAATACAAGATGCAGCATCATTTCCGGGTCTTTGATCTCACCGGCTTTCTTTGAAGGCGGTTCATACTTCTGAACAACTCCATTGAACACCGGGAGATGGTGTCCCATTTCAATATACGATACCAGTCTTGCAATCTGGAATCCCTCGGGGATAATACAGGTTTCTTTCTCGTATCCTTCTCCGCCATCACCCAATCCGTCAATATCTACTTCAACAGCCATGTTAAGCTCCTTTATTTAATTCTGAAATTTGTGAGTCAATATCATCTTTCGATGCGTCCTTATGGACACGCACAAAGAAGATACGCTCAAGATTATAGTTCGATAAATCCTCAAGTCTGGAGATATCGAAGACGCATTCTTGTGCGTAATACGATGCAACATAGTCAGGACCAATGTAATCCTGGATTTCTTCTAAAGTCATTTGAACTCCTTATGGATTAACTCAACCCATTCATAGTCACGTTCTTTGATAGATCCCCGGATTGCATCAGAGATGTCTTTTTTAGATCCAACCTCTTTCATATTCTTACCGTATTCAGCAGATACAGGAAATGGGTTATCCCACTTGACATCCTCAAAGCATTTACCGAAGTACCAGCACACGTCCTCAAGCACAGCAGAAATCTTAGGGATGTATTCCTTGGCAACTTCTACACTTATGCAGTCTGGATACAAACTGTCATGCACAGTCAGGACCAATTTGATTTTATCCCGGAGATCAAACCTTACCAGCATTCTCCATACAAGGCCCATCATTGTCTGCATGATTTCCCCACCGAGTCCCTGAGAGGGATAATTTTTAATTGTGGTCGGTGAGAATGCAGTCATGACACCCTGCTTCTGTTTAAATTCTGGAGCCTCATTTTCAAGGAAATGGTATACAGTTCCTGTAACAGACCTGTAATACCCAACGCATCTCTGGTAACCCTTCTCGGTGCGCATCCTGGTTAGAGTCCTGGAAGACTGGACCTCCTCAAAGACTTTATCATGGAAAGAATACAAATCAGGATACGTCTTTTTACGTCCCTCAATGGCTCTCTCGACAATGTCAGCGTCAAGACCAGAGTTTTCACATAGGGTAGGAATACCTGCCCCGTAGGCCTCACCGAAGTTCAACGCTTTTATATTCTGCCGTTTCTCTGTCCATTCAGGTAGTTTCTGAACCTTGGCAAGCTCATAGACTTCCTCATAGGTCATCCCCTCGGCAAATGCAAGCCATTCACAATGGAAGCATTTACCATCCATGAGGGCTTGCAATAGGTTTTTATCACCGGAGTTAACTGCCTGGGTGATAACTTCGAGCTGGTTATAGTCGATCTCTGCGATTACCCCGTTTATAAACCTGCTGACAAATGCCTTTTTTATGTTACCTTTGGCATTTATATTCTGCAAGTTCGGGGAGTCAGCAGACAGTCTTCTGGTAACAGCCACGTCGTGGTTAATACTTCCGTGAACACAGGAATCCATCGGCTGGATATTGGTGAGCATACCGGATTGAACTTCCCGGCCTTTAACGATCTTTGTCCTGATATAGTACGTCCCGAGATCCTTATCAATCCCTCGGTACGCCAGTAGATCATCCACGATACCAATTCCACGGCCTTTGAGTTTCTCAATGACGCCCTTTGAAGTGGAGTAATACCTCGGGGTTCCATCTGGATAAGGCTCCTCTGAGGATGCCCAGCGTGATGACGGCTTTGTCAACTGCGGGAGAGTAAAGGTCTTTATGCAATTTCTCTGCTTAGGGCCTCGTTCGATATCCGGCACCGTAACAGCCTTT
>Ga0172381_10000983_pt1 | contig 35397 bp, 61 predicted proteins | sample Leawel6488metaG_FD_119754 | JGI IMG/M metagenome (GOLD analysis project Ga0172381, IMG submission 119754) | Leachate microbial communities from a municipal landfill in Southern Ontario, Canada - Leachate well 64-88 metaG | ecosystem: Engineered > Solid waste > Landfill > Unclassified | place... | reverse complement strand
TTTCTCCTTTGGATACTTTCCGTCCGTTGTCGGATGGATCACACTCATTGCAGAGTCCGTGGCTTTTCCAAGACCCTGCGATCTGGCGCGGATCGCTCCGCAAATCTTTTCCGCCGATTCCTGCGAATGGCCTTCTTTTTTCCTATCGGCGATGCACTGCTCCCAGGGATAGTGCTCTTTTTTCTGGAGCGTGGCAACCTCCGGCGGGGTTTCAATTCCCATTGCTTTCATCACTTCCGCGAAGGTGTTCGGATTAATGGCTGTTCCGGGATGACAGATTGAGATAGAATAGAGCTCCAGCCCTTTCGTAATACACGGCTCGGCACGTTGCGAAGGGTCCAGCATACACGCATCGGTGCAGTCGGTCCGCTCCCCGTAAATGCTAAACTGGTACGGCTTGCCTTCCCGGTCCGCCTTTTTCACATCTTCCCAAAAGGGATCGCAATCGGAGGTCGGCTTTACGCAAGCCTCGACGTATAGATCCTGCCCCCTGAACTCTGCTTTTGTGAACCATCCAACCGGACGTTCCGTGTGGTCAAGATGCATGACGGGGAGCATCATGAAATTCGGCAGAGCTTTCTCAATAGCCGATTTCAGGACGGATTCGTTCTCCCGGTCAAGCTGCGGGCCGGTTGCAATACCGCTCACCTTTCTCTGCGAATCGTCGAGAACGTGAAGGTCGAATACGAAAAGCTGTTTGCCGCCTTTCTGCATCCGGTGTCCCGGCCCTGCGGTTAGTAAGGGCATTGGATAGTTCATTTAAGAGCAAGGGGTTATATACGGATGAGAAAAAAGGGATTATTTTTTGAGGAATCTCGGCGCAACCGCACACCGGCATTGAATAACCTGCGCTGCCGGGGCCCCCCGGGAAGAATCGCCCGGGAACATCATCTGGCAGGCCGGCACCCGGGTATTGACCGACACCCGGTATGCGGGCACCTCAAACGGCTGATCGACATCGATGATCACGCCCTTCATTGCCAGATGAGAAGGCCGGGTCCGGCTATCAGTAAGTGTGGGGATCCACTCTTTGTAAGGCGCGTAATCCTCGATCCGGCTCCATGCAGCTTGGTTGTACGCCTGCGTTGTGGTCGTCCGTGCGATGGCCTCTGCCCGGGCCGCTCCGATCCCAAGATACCCTTGCTGGATGGCGGCCGACATTTTCATAATCCCCGCGCCTTTCTTATCCAGTTCCACCAAGTCCCGCACGATCTTTTTGCTCATCTCGGTTGTGAACCCGGCAAGATCGGCAAACGAGGTCGCGGAGATGTTGGCGATCGCCCGTTCATCCGGCCGAGTAAAATTCAGGGAGATCTTGATTAGATCTGTTGGGGATTTCACCTGCGCGAGAAGAATGTTGTGGGTATCGCCGATCCCGCCTTTGTACGCCTGCAAAATATACCGCTGGATGAGTTGCCGGCCGGGCTGATCGATGTATGCCCGGTTCAGCATTTCCAGGATCTTGAGAACTTCTCCGGCTTCGAGATTTGTTCTTCGGAGCAATGGCTGGAGCTCTGCAAGAGCCCGGCCCCGGGCATTCCGGATTAATGCGAGAAATTCCCGCGTGAAAAGGCTGCGGATGGGGCGGGAAGGATCCTGCCGCGCCATCAATTACCCTGGATGTACTCGATCGAGTACGCGCAGTGCCCGGAGTTGTCGATCACCGATACAACGTACTTTGCCCGGGTCTTGCCGTCAAGGACCACGGCCGCTGTACCAGCTGCTGCGATACTGGTCTGCGTTACCTCGGGATTTGAGAGCAAGCCGTCGGTATTCGCGTAGGAATCGACCTTATAGTACATTGTGCTGCTCGGGTCGCTGTTCTTGATTAGGATCAGGCAGTTGCGGAACCCCGTCATGTCGATTGACTTTGCCACCGCGTATGAAGCCGTGGTTGTTCCGCTTGCTGATCCCTCGTTGTTTGAAAATGCCCTAATGTCCATGGTGTGTTGCCTCATTTTCCCGGTTTTCCGGCCCGAGAGGCCGCGTTCATATTGCTTTTAGTGCCGTTGCTTCGTCTGCCGTAATGTAGCCTTTTGTCACAGCCTTGTCGATCTGTGCATAGGTGAGCCGGCCCTGTTTCTGCATACTCTCAAAGAAGGGGTACATTGCGCTTGACATGATTATACCCCCGTTAATACGAGAACTGCACTTTCAAGAGCTGCAATCCGGTCTTTATCGCTCGGTGTTGAGTCGGGAACAGGCGTTGGTTGGACTATGCGCTTGCATAGGTGTGCTTCGGTGTCAATCTCCAAGAACGCAGCATAGTCGGTGTTATTCGGATCAGGAGGGATGCTCGATCCATCGCTCCGAGTTACGAAAAGGGTGTTCCCGTTTGCATCCGTTGTCACTGTATAATCTGAAACTTGCCATGTCATGAATATCAGAGCTCTGCATTTAGTGCGATGGCACCAGATCGGAGATATGTGGCCTGATTCATGTCTGTAGAGGCAACCTGAACGCTTCCACCCGTAAGGCCTCCCGAAAAATAGCTCAGTGTTGCCGAACGGAGTCCAACCCCAAAAACATTAACCGCTATTGGGGTGGTATTGGTAAAAGTTGGTGTTGACCGCATATCATACTGCAATGGTGCTAAACCAACGGTTGATGAAACGATAGGTACATATATATTCCCATTTAGTACGATCCTCTTAAAATATCTCTGACATAGCACAACCTCAATTGGATATTGTCTGAACTCAAATTTTGTGGGTACCGTTCCGCTTTCTAGTTGTGGCTCGTAGAGAGTGCCGGTATTATACTCAACAGTGATATAATCACCGGCGGGAATATTCGAAATTACAATCGGGGATGCTGCGTAAGAACCGGACGGCAAACTCGCGGCTACAGTTGTGCCGTATCCGATTCGTGCTTGATCCGTCCCAGTCCATGACAGGGTGTAATTTCCTCCGATCACATTCGCATTTTCCACAGTCTGTAAGAATGTGCCGTTGGTAATGGTGATTTGCGTGGGGGATACTAATTGCGTGAAAGTGTATGTGTTGGTTACTCCAGTTCCCGCTCTCCACCGGTCATGAGCGTAGTTATTGCCCGGGCTTCCAACGCTAATATTGGTTCCGGAAACATAGGCCCGCTGGTTCACCGTGAACCCAGGGTTAATCAGGACATTCTTGAAAGTATTCAGGGTGCCGGTTTGGATATACGTCGTGTTGCTGGTCGAAACATACCCGGAAAGCTGCCCCTGGATTGTCGAGTTTACCACCGTAAGATTGTTCGTCTGCGACGTGTTTACGGCGGTAACATACGTCGTGGTCGCATAAGAGGAATTGACAATCGGAACTGCCGCGATCAATGATGGGATGGTGTACCCGGAATCATTCAGCCATCGCGCCGAAGTTCCATTCCAGACGGTAATATTTCCGTTCTGCGATGCGGACAGGGCGCTGAATGCGGTATTTGATGAGGGGGCTTTTGAGTCGACGTAGGATTTAGTAGCAGCATCACCGGAAGCTATCGGGGTGCTCACGTTGGAGATGTTATACCCTCCTGCATTCAGGGAGCCGATCATTACCCGTGTCCCGTTCTGGAATAGCATCGCAGAATTTACCGCGTTTATAGACGTAAAGGCCGATGTGTTCCAGTACGTCCAGTTGTTCACGAAATCGTGCCAGTTCTGCGTGACAATGCACGTCAGATTGGGATCATTCCACGTTGCCGGGCAGGTTGCCCCGACCTGTGCTGTGATCAGGGCCAGGACCAAAATAATTGCAAAGATACCTCTTAAACTCTTCATAAGAATGCCATCCAATCGATTGTCATGGGGTTACCGGACGAACCGGTATTAGTTTTGATGTTCACGATGAAACTGGATCCATCAAACGATTCCAGGGAAACAAATTGCATAAATGTCATGTACGTGTCCGAACCTGAGGCAACCGGCTGGACAATCAACCGTTGTGGTGTTCCGCCCGGAGAGTACGCTACCGGCACGCCATCTTCTACGTTCGTGGCCCGGCCGGTCACAATGATGGGACGCGTAGAGAACGCATCTATAATGGCCTGCCAATCGTAATTTGTGAAGGTCCGGGCCGCAAACGTTCCTGTATCCCAATCCTTATCCGTTCCCTCCAAGAGGACAAGGCCGGTGAGTGTTCCCGTGCCTTTCCCGGTATAAAGGAACGTTACCGCTGTATCATCGGAGGGTGAGGCGTAAAGAGTGACCTCGTTAGGAGCCGTTGGGAGAACGCTGTTGTCCGTGACATGCAAGGTAGTATCTCCGATAGTATAGGGAGCGGAGAGCTCCGTCGGGGGGGAATTTACTTTCCCGGGGTAAAGCGTGTTGGTCATGGATCACCCCAATGTGAATTTCAAAGTGCCGATCGGGAATTTCAGCGTGTCGCCTGCCGTGATCGTTTTTGGGAGAGGTGTTGTCGGATCGGTCGGGTCCATCAGCTGAGCGTAGGCAACCATGTTCCCGCCGCTTGCCGCATCGGAAAGGAAAAGGTACGTAATAGTCCCCCATGCACCAAGCGCCTGCAGGAAGTCGAATTCCACACCATTGGTTTTCTGCGCTTTCCCGCTCACCACTGAGGCGGCCGGGAAATTCGTCACGTTGTTGGTGATCGCCACCCGGGCATAGTTGTATGTGCCGATGGTCGGCTCGGTAATCCCGGTGCCATCGCCGGATATGGTTGTCGTTGAGAGTCCAAGGTAAAGCGTGGCAACCGGGGTATGCGCTATCGCCCCGATCTCGTGATCCAGGGCTTTGAGATCCAGATATTGCGAAAAACTTCCTGTCATTAGTGATACACCACCGAGAACCGGTCAAAGATTACCGTTGCGCCGCTTGCGAGAGTGCCGGAGAATTCGTAAATAAAATCACCTATTGCCGTCGTTACCCAGTCATAATGATAGACACCAAGACCCTCCCGGGTGAGATCAGCCAGAGCCTTTGTGAGGACTGCGGTACCGGTACTGTCATACACTTTCAGGGCCATTGTCGAAGGATCTACAAGTGTGCCGGAAAAATCCCTGAATGTCGCCTTGAGGCGTACCTCATCGCCCTTTACGAATTCCTGCCCGATGGTCATATGGCCTCGACCTCACTATCCCGCAGAGTCACGGAGAGAGAGCTGGACCGGGCGCTGACTGCAAGCCCGGAAGCGCGTGCGCCTACTGTCGGTTTACAGATCAGGATCCCATCATAGATATGCGCTGTTGGCGTGGCAACGAGGGCAATGGTGGTGGCGATCGTGTCTGACTGTGAGTCAATTTCACGTTGTGCGGCCGGGATCAATGCGGGGGCCGTCTGGAACGTGGCGGCGCTTGTGAGATCCCGGGCACCCCCGGCCCGGTTGAATGGCGAGAGATTAAACCGGCCGAGGTTAAACCGTGCCATCAGGTATCACCCGGTTCGAGTTTTCCGTAATCCGGATCAGATTTCCACTTCGAGGAATCATACCAGTGATCGACATGCTCTTTGGCTTTCTTCTTCGCTTCTTCTAATGTCGCGGTCTGATCCGGAGGCTGGAGAACTGCGCCATCCGGTCCGGGGTGGGCGTGGACAACAAAGAACTTGTCTTCGTGAGGGATTATCTGAACAAAGACTTCTCGATCGGTTAAGTGGGTCCAGAGGTGGGCGTTATCGTTGTAGGCCCAGCCGGAAGCGGCTTTCTGCGTTTTCGATGTCTCCGGCTTCCCGCTGTCGTTACGTGCGATACCAGAATACCCTTCGATGTGCGTGTTGCTGCCTTTGTCCGGCAGGGCAATTTGATCGTGCAGGTCCTGGACCTTACCCGCCCCGGCTGCATCCTTCAGGCTCTGCAGGGCATCCTCCATGCTTGCATTTTGCCCGGGTGTTACCTGATCGAGTCCGGCAGATACCGCTTCGATATCCTCATCATCCATTTTGGCGATCTTCATCGCGGTTTCAAGCGGAGCACCGAGTGCAACCCACTTGCCGGCCACGTCTGCCTTACCCTGCGCGACCTGTACCTCTTTGAGCTGGTCGTCGAGGTCAATCACCGGCTTAAACTGGAAATGCCAGTCCGGCTGATATCCTTCAAGCTCCGGGAGGATCTCGGTATTGATCACTGTCTCAAGGTGCTTAAGGATCGGGGCCAGCATCTTGCTTTTCGTGATATTCTGATTAATGTAGGCCGTCGCCCGGTTCACATCGTCGCTGGTGAATTCCGAGGCGGAGAATCCGAACATCGCCCAGATAATTGTTGAGATCCATTTCTGACCCTCAAGCCATTGGGAATTCATCAGCGCCGGGAAGATAGTGCCGACCTCTTCCTCCCCGAGCAGGTGAAGGATGTTTCCGAAATTCTCCGGGCCCTTATTCTCCAGCTCTACTTCAAAGTTCCGCTCTTCGAGCTGGTCAATGCTAGAATACCCGGGATGTCTCCACCAGAGGGAGGGCCCGATCCCATTGGCAAACATCATCCCGGCCGCCTTGGTGCTGTCGATCTGGTACTCGAGCTGCCATTTAAGCTGTTGCAGGAAGTCCGTGCCGTAAATGTCGTCCGAGCGCGGGTACATCATTATGAAGCAGATATCACGGGGCGAGAACGGGATGTACACGCCGGGCTTGCTGTGCTGCCAATACCGCTTCACATACCCGTGAGACCAGGGGCCATAATAGAAAAGACCGAACTGCCCCATGATTTCCGAGAAACTGTTATCGACTTCAATCCAGAACTCCGGGCCGCTGTACGCCTTGACCTCAAGCAGGTGACCGGCAAGGTTCCGGGTCTTGACCCACACCGCCTGATCGTAGCGGAGCATATCAGGGATCGTGGGCTTGATAAGGGATTGCCATGTTCCCTGTGGGTTGGGCTTCTTCAGAAAGGCTTCGGCTGCTTCGACCGTCTGCTTTTTCCCATCGATGACTTCCCACTCGGCGGTCTCGATCGTGTCCATGATTCGCTTTTCACAGACGGCATAGATGGCATTACGGGCGAGCCGGTCATTGTCCTGTTTCCAGAAATTACGGCGCGGGATGCCGAAGACGTTCAGGTATGAGTTGACTGTAAAGATGGCCCGGCGGACCGGGTCGTTCATCATTGCATCGAGGCGCTTTTCCTCGTATTCCTCATAATCGTCGTCGGTGATGAGGTACCGGCGGGAAGTCTGTTTGACGATATCGCGGGTCCCTTTGAGGGTCCGCTGCCGTGCCTGCATCTGTGCTTGTATTGTGGCCTCTTCAACTGATGGGGCTTTCATTACCCGGGAAAACGACCGGCTGCCGGCTTGAGCTGCCATGCGTAATTTTTGAAGGATGCCCTTTGCGCTCACTTGTATTTCTCCCTGATCAATGCCGAGAATACCGGCTTGTCCGGCTGTCGTTCGCAGTACTTATCGGAGCCGGGCAACCGGGTCAATTTAGCATCTCCCCCGCCGGATTCAGAGACGGCAATAGCGAAATCGAAGGCATCGAACTGGTCATCATGCGCTCCGTCGGGCATAATACACAACTCTTCGACAAAATCCGACATCCCTTTCTTAACAAAAACCTTACCATTCTGGACCAGCCCGGACCGGTCATATGCGCGGCTGACCTTGTCTCTCACTGTCTTTATTTCCTTGACCCTTATATACGGATGAGAAAGCCGGATGCGCTGGACAAACTCCTTTTGGAAGGCCACATCCTCGATCCCCATGATCCGTTCGTGCCACTGGTTATGCTTGGCTCCGAGCATTGCGGACCGGCCCTCATAAGTAAGCCGGGCCTTGACGATATCGAGCACGTACTTCTCGTGGCTGATACGGTTGACTCCGATAATGCAGACCGCGAAATAATCACTCTGGTCCCCCTCGCCAATACTGGGGTCGACCCCTGCATAAACCGCCAGTTGCGATACAGGAAAGGCCTGCTGATCGTCCCGGACTATCCAGAGCTCGCCATCTGCCCGGGTTTCCATCTCGTACCAGCGGAACCAATCGTACTGGAAGATGCTGCCCTTCTTCATGAGCTCGGCGTCGTTCTGGTACTGGAGATTGAAGATCACATCGCCCAGGTTCGCTTTGATGGTTAGCAAGCCCTCTGTGACCTTGCCGGTGACCGGGTACGGCCGGTCATGCAGGGGCATGTAAGATTCCCAGATGCTGCACTCATGATCGTCCGCATCGCGCTGGATAGCCTGCTGGATTTGGCAGTCATACCCGAGCTCATCAATCATTGTTTGGTAGAGATCGAGGAAATGATACCGGGTGCCGATAACGTGCAGCTCGCCGCCCGGGATCAGCGTGGGGAGAAGGGTGTTCTTGAACCACTCCAGCATGCGCTCCCGGCCGCCTTCTGTGCGGGCATTCTCGAAGTTGATTAGGTCATCACAGATAATTAGGTCGTAGTGTCCCGACGTGACCGCGCCCGAGTATGCGCCATGGGCCGTAATCGTGGCCTCCGTCAGGATTTTGGTCCGGCCGGCAAGCGTAATTTGGTGATCGGTCCACCGGTCCCCGGCCAAATCTCCGAAATGCTGTTTTATGAGGGGGTGATATTTCAAGGCGCTTTTTATAGTACTCAGGAACCGGACTGCGTGATCGTCTGTATCGCTGACTATGAGGATACGGATATTGGGATCTTCCAGGGCCCGCTGTGTTGAGTACCCGATGGTAACAATCCGTGATTTCCCAGATCCACGCGGGGCAAGGTCAAGAGTGGTGTTGGCATTCTCAACGTGTGCCAGGATCCGCTCGTGGTGCGGCTCAATAACGTAAGAATAGATCTTTTTGGTGAGGTACCGGCACGAGTGGAGCAGGAGATCCTTTTCGTGCGCCTGCACTAACCCGGCCGCATCAAAGACTGTTGGCAACAATATCCCCTATCTTCCGGGCGGCTTCGGGGGTGAGGGGGGCGACTATGGCCGCGCCGGCCGGGGTGGTCTTCGCCACATCCTTAACAAATGACCCGAGGACCTTACCTTTGAGTTCCACGATCTTTGACTGGTCCCTCAAGGCTTCAAGGGCAAGCTTGTTATCCGGTGCCTTGAATCCCTCAATGGTACGATCACGAGCCTCTTGGAAAATGGTTTTCTGGTGTTGCTGGATCTCAAGGATCTCATTCAGCAGGGCATCGGCTTCCACAATATCCTGTGCCTTCTGGGCTTTGGCGATCCGTTCCAGCACATGGCCGTTTTTTACGTGCCGGGCGAGGGCATCCTCAGATACGCGGAACTTGGCGGCGATGCCGCGAATAGTCGCGCCTTCCATGACGAGCGCAGCATCGATCTTTTTCCGCGCTTTGTCCGCGCATATGGAGCACTTTGCCATAGATCAAACCTTTAGATACCCACACCCTTCCGGCTTGTAGAAATGCCCGAATCCATGATACCGGGCGCAGGCAAGCGGGTACTGATCGGTATCGTGAATAGCGCACGTAATTTCACCAGCATTCTCAATAAGCTGCTGGCATACATGCGGGATCAGGAGATATCCCTGATTGGTGTCCTCTTTCGCTCCACGGGCCATCAACCATTCTTTTGTTTCCGGCGCGATGCCTTTGAGCAGGATGGGAATGACCTTGCAGCATTCCCCGCAGCGGTTGCATTTGCCAGTCACGTCAATCCGCCTCCATTTCCTCTGTGCTCACATTGCTTGCCCAGATCACCGACTCGGGAGTGCCGGCCGGGAAGAACTGCGCCGCCCCGCCCATACTGAAGATAACACGGACCTCCTTGATCTCCGGGTACTTGTCCGTGAATACCTCGAAGTCGTGGGATTTGTACGCGATGGGGAGTGGGGATCCGACAATGGTGCGAGCCGGCCGGATAACAAAGTCCTCCCCCGCTTTCCGGATAATCCGGATCTTCTTTACAATGACGCAGTACAGATCCGCCAGCGCCTGTGCATCATTTACGAGTGGCATTCTTTTTTCCCCCCTGCTGTTGTGGATTTTCTTCTGGTGCGGCCTTTTCTTTGGCGGGCACGACTTCTACCGGTTGTGCTGTGGTGGATTTTATCGGGTGCGTCGCCATGTAATACAGGATCGCCGGTGTGATGAGCAGTCCGGCAGTAAGCCGGCAAAACTTTGATTCGTCCGGATTTGAGTCCCAGAATACCTTAAATGCTGTGGTCAGTTCTGCGTTTCTTCCGCGCTGGATGACCGGGTCGTTCCTTCGTAGGTCTTCCAGCGTCCTGATAGCTTGCTCAATCTCCATCATAATATCACCATGGGTTCTTTCACATCGCCGGTTCTCTCGCTCGTTTTCGACGCATCGGTCGAATAGAGCGGGTAGGATTTACCGGCAGGGGTGAGGCGCAACCGGTCGGGATTCCCGGTAATGCTGTTCTTTTTTAGTTCGTCGTTCAACACAGAGTAATCTTCCGCAGAGAGTAAAAGGGCTTTGGGTTCGATTCCCTTTTGTTTCAGGGTGTCGAGCTTTGCGGAAAGCAGCGCGAGGATTTCAGGCGGGGTTTTTTTCATTGGCAGACTCCTCTCTTGACCCACGCAATCAGGGCCCCGGCCCGGATCTGCAATATCTCCCACCAGATCAACCGCCGCTTGCTCCGCAGCTCTGCGATCTGCTCAGTGATGACACCGGACCGCTCTTTCAGTTTCCGGAGCCGGCGCGGTCCTTTGGCATCGGCTGTGCATTCGGCGGTCACGAGTGCTGCCGTTCCCTCTTCGCCTCTTCGAGCATGTCCCGGAGCAAGCGGTTGATCTCTTCAAGAGCTTTGCACGCGGCCATCATCGCATCGGCAAGGAAATACAGATCATCGCGGTTCTCTGCATCTGCGATACGTTTTCCTACGTTTGGTAGTGCGGTGGCGGGTTTCTCCCATTTCCGTTCATCGTTCGTAAGATTATCCCACGGTTTCCCGAAGTGCTTGCAGGCCGTGAGCATCTTTTGATATCCCGGATCAGTTGTTTTGACCGGGATTTTCCAAACTGATTTTCGTCCCATGTTTTTTCACCTGAAAGCGATCCGCCGGAGTTGAACCGGCCGGGGATCCCGTATTAGGGGCCCACCAGACCGCGAAATAAATTCCCCTGCCAAAGGAACGGAGGTGATATAGAGCCGCTATCTGAGATGAGAGAGGCGTGCAAATGTGGAACGTGCGTGATGATGTCCAGGGAATTTCGAGTGTTCACATGCGATACAGGCAATTAATGTTTGTTCCTATGGCAGGAATGGCCGCCGTCCGGAACTGTGAACCGGGAAGGGTAGCTTAGCGGCCGTTATTCCCCGCAGCGGGAGTGATCGCGCTGACAGGGAAATTCCCCCGCACGGAACGGACCGCGTGAGATACTCCAACGAGCAAGGGGGGAGGGGGGTGAGTGTGTTCATGGTGCTATTCCTTTGATGTAGAGCAGGCAGGCCGCGATGACCAGGAGCACGATCCCGGAGATTGCCAGCACGGTCCGCCCGGGGGTCATGATTAGCCGCCGATTCCTGCGAATTTCAGAGCAGCCTGAACGATCGAGGGAAGCATGGCGCCCCCGGCTGTGAAGGCAGCGGCAACGACGGCGACCACTTTCTTGTTCGCGATCAGGCCCTTGAACGAGTCAGAGTCTTCCAGTTTCTTTGCGGCCCGGCCAAATGCAAGACCGGAGAAGCAGTACTGAGTCTCGGTCAGGAAGAAGCGGGGAACCGGGGGCACATCAGCTGACGATTCGACATCGTTGTACCCGATTGAGGCAAGGATGATGAAGGCGTGGCGCTCGGTCCAGGTGCTGAAAGTCCCGCCGGCGCCAGTGAACTTGTTGAGGAGGCGGGATATCGGATCATCGAGTTCCACCTCACCATTTCCTTCATCGGGATCTTCTGCACAGGGGCCGAAGAGGGAGGGGTACTTCTCGCACCATTTCCGGGCGACGCGATACTCTTTGATTTTCCCGTCGGCATCAAAGAAATACTCGACCCAGGTGTCGCCTTCCCAGTGAGAGGCCGGGATTGAGATGGCGGTTGCGGTCGTTGATGAAGTCACGGGGGCAGATCCTGAGATAGGAGTGATCACGGTCTCAGCCATGATCACGCCTTTTCGTACAGGGTGTCAAACTCTGCATTCGGCAGGCTGACAACCTTGTCGTCTTTCACAAAGACCTTGGTGCCGCCCGGGCCGTCTATGGCGTCGACGGTCGGGACGTTCTTTGGCTTGTAGAGTGCCATTCCTGATCACTCCACAAACCGTACGAGGACTTTCTTGATCGCCATCGGACCGATCCTCGGGAATTCGCTGAATTCCTGGAAGTCGCCCTGGTAGTACTGCCAGGTAGTTGTACGGTCCCTGAGCTGGATCAAGAACCAGAGTTCGTACTCGTCCTTGTTTTCGTAGAGGTATGGGTACCGGGGGAGAATGTCCGTGCGGTATGATGCCTCGACAACGGGGGCGCTCTTGAGATTTGTCTGGAACAGGAGGGGGGCGTTCTTGTGGTTCGCCGGGTCAAATGCGACCGCGATCGACAGTGCTGCCGCATCGCTGAGCTTTTCGAGGTTTGCAACGGCAGTGAAGTTCACGCGCTGCTCACCTTCGATTGCCGCGAGATCGTGGAGTTTCGACCGGTGGATCTCGATTACCGGCATGTCTTCATGCGGGTCGGTGAGACTGGATCCGTCCCATGCCCCGATCAGGCCTTTGTTCCATATTTCAGTGATTGCCAGCGAGACGCCCGCTGGCGCCGGCCGGAGTTCTCCGGGAAATTCAAAATCTGTCATGACAAACTTCCTTTTTTACTGCCGCCCTTTTTTAGCGGGATTTAACAGATGATATTTAGAGAGGGTACTAATTTATACCTTTCTGTCGGGATTTTTGTACCCCAAACACCAGTCCTGATAGCATTGCAGGCACATCCCTTTGAGTTCCGGGTGCTGCTTGATCCAGCTTGCCGGATAGTCCACGGTCTCCCAGATGGTGATTTCCCGGCCGCAGTGAGTGCAGGTGCTCATTTTACACCCATACCACACATATCCGGGCATCCCTCTGTTGTGATCCGGTATTTGCATCCCATCTTCTCCCCCCTCTCACGCAGGAGACGCCGGCCGCTGCCGTCGGGATTCTTCCGGAAGAGTTCGGATTTCCCAGTCATTCAACCACCAGCGGCTTATGTTTTCTCGCTATATTTCTCACATGGGAATGCTCGGCCTTGTGGCATTTCCCGCACAGCGTGATGAGGTTTTCGAGTCGGTTATTCCCCCCATCCTTGATCGGTTTGATGTGATGGCAGTTCAGTATGTAATCCGACGGCCGGTATTTCGTGTTGTATTTGCCGTCTATCATCCTCTCGGATTCTGCGTCCTTTCTGAGCTGCTTGCTATCTTTCTTGCAGTTTGGATTCTGACAGGTGAAATTATCGCGCTTGAAACATTCATACGATATTGTCTGCCAGAATGAAGCGGGCCGGACGCCGCAGGCATTCCGTTCCTTTTCAATAACCAACCCATTCTTTGCATCCCATTTCTTCGCGTTGCAAGCTGGACGGCACGTAGTAAGACCGCGTGAGACCCGACCCAGGGGAATTCCGGATCCGCAGATATCGCAGAGTTCAAAAAATAGATCCTTTCTCCGGATGATGGGGCGCATAACTCGGCACTCCGTAAAAGGTACAAACTCTTTGGTTTTTTCCAGTTCCTTCCTTTTGGCATCCGTTGCTTCGAAATCTATTTCTCGGGATTGATACGGGACGTCAATCCCGAAAATAATTTTCGTCAAATCTGCACAACCTCCTTCACGGGCTTGATCATTTCAACCGCGTTCCCCACCAATACCGCATCGGGATGCTTCGCAATCATCGCCCGGACATATTCGAGGAAATCCTTTTTCCAGTCGTTCCCGACAAACCGGCGACCGTCTCCCGTTTCATATATCTTCAGGAATTCATTGCCCGGGACTTGCGGCACGCGGTACACCGATACCTCGAAATCCACTTTATTAAGGTAACAATCCTTGCCTTTCTGGACCTTGATGTACCGTTTGAACTTCGTTTGAGCGATAACGGCAAGCTGGGCCTCGGCCGCTTCAAGGAACTGCTGGATCTCCTTTGCGTCCCGCTTGCCCCACCCAATGTCCCGTTCTATCGAGATCGTGTCAAAGTTGGTTTTGAGTTCTTCCCGGGCGTGCTCTCCATAAGTATCGTAAATTGAGGTCATTTCATGCGCCGCCTGATCTCATCAAGGAGTTCATCCATTGTAAATTGATCGATGGTCTTGGACTGCCCGGGTGTTGCGGGGTAATACACAGGCGACGCGGTTACAATGCCGTTGTTAACCCACCACCCGCACCCCTGACATCCGATTGACCCAAATGGACACGGTTGGTTATATGGTTTTGTGCATCCCATTTCCTTCACCACAGCACTATTGCTTCTTTTCCACATTGCGGGCACGTGAAGAAATTCATTTCGGTTTCATGTACCGGACAGAACTTCTTTTTCACGTTCCCGTGGTCTTCTTCGGTCATCACATATCCGCAATCAGTACACGAGAACGTTGTTTTTTTGTCCCAGAAGATATCGGGATATCCCATGTTATTCACGCCCCTTTATTTTGTTCCCCGGCATCCGGCACCATACGGCACATATCCGGTTCTCCCTCTTTTGTTATCCGATGCTTGCACCCGGATCGTTCTTTTCTCTCGCGCAGGAGACATCCGCCAGTATTGTGGTCAAGGAAGTTGCACGGGTAATCGACGGGGGATATCATTTAGGTACCTTCTTTTTCTTTGGCAGATCTACCTTCCACAATTCCTCCGTACAGTGCGTTATGATCTCATCGCAGAGACGGCCGGTATCGTCCACCCGCGATTGGGTGTCGTCAAACGTTTCCACCACATCCAACGATTCAAGATCGGCCCAAAGTGCGGAAACACTCTCCTTTGCGGTTCTGGCAAGGATCTTGAGTTCCACGAGTTCTGATGAGCGCAATGCTCTTGGAGGCACCACGGCCGGGTTATCCGGGTTCTCTGCTATGTCCTGTTGGCCTTCTGCGATCATATCAATACCCCGGTTTTTAATAATTTTTGTTCTTCATCGGGTATCTGGTTTCCCCAACAATCCCAACCTTCGATCCGCTGCCGGGCAAAAAGTTCTATTTTCGGGGTCATCTTTTCTATGCATGGCCCTATGATATCAAAGAGTTCTTTTGGTTTCCGCGAGTGGGGGCCGGCCTTTGTCTGAAGGAAATTTGGATGCTGGCAATGGAACGCGGGCACATTCCCTTTGATCCCAAATAAACAAACTTCGACCTGCCCTCGGAACCAGAACCCCATGCCAAGGGACATAATCTTTCTCCAGTAGATTGCCGTCTTGTATTCGAACCCCCATGCATCCATTACTTTGAATGCGTCTGGCAGAAGGGGGGTTGTAGCCCACAGAAAAAGAACACAATTCCTGGAAGATATTGAGGGCACCGGAAGAGCACAGATTTCTTCTGTACTCATAACATCGTATTTTTGTGCGGCTCCACTTTTTGCACAACCAAGAATTGTGTTTGCGTGGCCCCCGGTATTTTTGTTCCGGTATTGCCATGCCGGATCTGCATAGATCACTTGATATTTCTTATCCGGGAACGGGATCATCTTCTTGTCACCTTGAAAATTTTTGATGATCGGTTATAGGTCATTATTTCGCCTCTTTTGGCTGTTTCCCCCATGTTATTTTGGAGGTTTTGCGTACGTGCCGTTCCATCTTCGCAAACGTTACCATTCCCTCTCCTTTGCAATATGTGCAGTCAATGATGTGAGTGCAGGGATAATCGCATTCGTCGAGACCGGCAGGGCATTGGTCCTCGTCGTATTCTGGGTGATCGCACATCTCTCCAGAACCGTGGCAGACGGGGCATTCGTATTCTCTTGGGACTTTGCTCATCTTCTTACCGCCTTAATGATCTTAAGCGTGATCCCGGGATTTTGGTACTCGAAGATCTTTCGTTTGATTTTCCACACTTCCTGCTCAAATCCTTTGACCTCTTCGATCTCCACATGACCGTCTGAATACGTAACTTTAAAATCGGGCCGGTACACAAGGGAGTTTTCAACAGGGCTTTTCTTGCCACAGATCGGGCACAGCATATCTTTTTTCTTCCGGCTCGCTGCCCCGCGAATCAGGCCGCAGCACTTCCGGTATGCTGGTTGTAATTCATATGTGGGTTGTAATTCAATGCTCTTAACAATCCCTGCGTCCAGCATCCGCTTTAATTCGAGGTAACGGCCCGCTTCGAGCTTTGAGGGGAAGTTATGGATCTTGCCGTCAATCTCTATCGGGGTTTTCTGTGCCAGGATCCGGGGATCTCCCTGTTTGCGCCGCGGCCAGTTCATTTTTCATGCACCCCTCCTGTTTCGATTTCGTAATCTTCCAGCAATTTTATAAGTTCCGATACTTTCACGATTATTCGCCCTCCCAAATTGGCAACGCATCACGGTCGATACATGGGCCGGACCAGCTCGGCACAATCGTCAAGGTGTGCTCGCATTGCTCCGATCCGCATCGTTGACATTTGAGGAAAAATGTTTTTTCAATAATTACGTCTTCGTTCCTACTACCCATTTTCTCTTTCGAGTCGATGACCCGGAAAAGCCTGCCGCCGCAGTTCTCGCAGTAGAATGTAAGAACGAGCCCGGGTATTCCCTTATCGTGCGCAATGATATTGGCGATTGTAAGATCTGTTGTACTTATCATTCTCGTTTCCTCCAATAGAGTCCCGGAAAATTGCCGTCCCGCATCGACTCAACTCTTCCTTCGCGTTTCAATTCTTCCAGCGCGGCGCTTACCCACTTCCGGATAATATCGCGCGACAGTGGGGATACGATCTGGCCCTGGAACTTGCTGATATGCTGCCACTCGTTTGTTAGGAGAGGGTAGACTTTCCATTTGAAATCCGCAATCCGTAGCTTCCGTTCCTCCACTTCCCTTTTGGTGCGGCCTGCTGTCATGGCGTCACCGGCTTATGATATCCGCGCTGGATCTTCCGGCCCGCCCCGGTGTGGTGCGTCGAATGATAATGTTTGCCACATACTTTCATATCGCAGAAATACAGGCCGGTTTTGTTCTTTTCAACGACGTTTGTCATCCGGAAATTTCACCACCTGTGAAAATAAACGTCCTGTCAGCGATCCACCGCACGCCGTTGATCCCGATCATGATCTTTGAGAGCCCGCCAGCGTTGGAATAATTTAGGGTCTTCGCCAGCTCTGCGGTGTTGATACTCTTTATACCTTGTTTTCGCCTTTCGATGAGCGTGAGGATCAACCGGTCCCGTTTCTTTGGACAATGCGCCGGGGCGGTGCCGGAATATTTTACACGGGGATTTTTGCGCGGTGTTGTCATTTGTTGGTGTTCCCCATGTTGGTGATCACTTTTGCTGCGTTCTCCTGGAATTCGGCATCTAACTTTTTTAGTTCGGCGATGTTGGTTTCGATGGTTTCTTTGGTGGGAGCTAATGTGGTAGGATGCTGGAGAGAGTCGATCTTTGCTCGAAGCTCACCAGAGAACACGTAATCGTTTGATTCCTCGCTTTCTTCATCTGGGAGAGATATTTCCCCGGCGTCTACAAATGCAAGGATCTCGATCAGCACTTTCTCCCGGGCTGCACGCTCTATCGCGGCGTCGCGCTCCTCCAGTTTGTAATCGGGAATCTCTTTGAAGTGGGGGCAACTTTTCTGTTGTTTCCATTTGTCCGAATATCCACAGTGTTTGGCGTAATGCATTGATTCGGTACAATCACAGTTTCCTTCTTGTGTAAGTGTCTTGCATGTGTGGATTCTACCGCCCCGTTTTACCGGTTCCGGCGCGGCCTCCTCCGGCAGGGTGCTGACCGGGCGGGAACGAATCTCTGATTCTAGATCGGTCATGGCGGGAGATGCGGACCCACAATTCCAACGCAGTTTTTGTATCTGATCTTCCGTGATGATGTATTCCTTCGGAGGTTCTGTCATCTTGGTACTCTCCCGGTTCCTCCGCACACGCTGCACGGCCTATCTGTGATCTTCCCCATACGGGTTTCGTAAGATATCCTTCCCCCGCCCAAGCATCGCTTGCAGGGGCGGGTTTTCTTCGGCTGTTCTGTCATGGCTGGATCTCCATCAATCGCTTTAGTTCTGTTTCCTTAATCTGTAACATTTTCAGCACTCCATTTTTCCTCATATTCCTCTATTTTTTCTCTCGGTAATCCGATTTTTTCCATGTCGGATCGACACGTTTTCAGGATTTCGGTGCCTTCTGCAATCTTCCGTAACCCGGTTTTGTACCTCATCCCGATCGAGGTAATGTTTTTTGGATTAACCTTTTCCAAATAGAATCTTGCCCCGCATCGTATGAAATCTGCCCGGGACATACCGGATTTATCGATTTCATCAAGGAGGGGCCGTTCAATGAGGATATGGACCTTCTGCGCATCCTTGACCCGTTTGGGTCGTTGGCGGGGCACCGGGATCCCTCACTACTTCGTTGTCGAATCCATCGGCATCAAAAAGATGTGCCCGCAATCCTGGCATTGGTACCTCTGAAGTCTTCCGAACTTCTTTGTCATCTGCGTTCCCGCTTTTGATACGTTTTTGGAGTGGCATTCTTTGCATTCCATACCGGTATCTGTATATCTATTTGTTATTAAATATTTCTGTTTTGTATTTGTAGGTATCCATGGGTACCAAAAATGGTACCTATAGATACCTCATCCACCCCGTAAAATATGAGAGGTATCCTAGATACCTCTTGTTTTCTTTAATCGCGCCTGTTTCAAGATTCGAACCATGTTTTGTGTTGGTATAATTATATATACCATTAATTTCTAATACCGTATCAAGAGAGTTTTTATCTGTTCTATTTTTTGGAGAGTTTTTGGTGCAATTCATGAAAGTGAGAGGTATCCTGGATACCTCTTACTGTTTACGTCGATAACGCGGTATCCATGGGTACCAAAACGGTACCTATAGATACCTCTATACAAAATAATCGAGGTATCTAAAAATGGCAAATGTGATATTAAAAAATGGCATTAAATCAATTTCTGCTTATTTTTTAGAACCGACCCAGTCGTAAAAGAGGGGAGACCGTGTATGGCTTCATCGATTTCCTGGGAAGTATGGCGTGTGCCAGGGCAAAAATACCGCATACTTCGATCCGGTAGCACGCAGGCACAGTGCCTATCGAGATACTCCTGCCGATTCTTCAGGACCGGGAGATGTGCGCCGCATACGCAGCACGTGAATGTTTTGTCGTCATCGCTCATCTTTTCAGTCCCATAGAATCAATATATTCTTGCAGATCTGTTTCCGTGATTCGGTACTCTCCCCCAGACCGGCCCGGATATTTGGTCGCCTTGATGGTGCCGGCGTTTATTCGCCGCCGCACGACCCTGGGCTGCACACCCAGGGCCTGCGCGGTTTCCTCTACTGTAAGACGTTTTTCGATCATGATATTAACTCCTGGCCTTGTTTCCTCATTACAAATCTGTACATTTTTTCATCCACCGCTTGAAGGTTTTTCTTCCAAAGTTTGTATGCCGTGCAGGGTCCGCATCCGCACCGATCAACCAATTTGTAAACCGGGTTCCAAGGGATATTGTTCTCCTTTATGAAATCCCATATTTCTTGTTCTGTCCAATATAGAATCGGATGAACTTTTTTAATACTGTCTTTTATTGTGGTGTAACAGGTGCCATGAGTGACTGCACGCATCTGTCTTTGATGGGATTCCATCGCGGTTATCCCCATAAAACAGGTCGTGAATTTTCCCTCTTTTAACGCCTTGTTCCCGGGTTTTTCTTTAAGCCACTTGCAGCACTCTGGGGATTTGTTCTTTTTCCCCGGATCTGTTTTCCTGCTGCTCTTTGGGCGGGGCCATCCATACGCCTTTACGCATTGAAAGAACGTCTTTTCCGGGCGATTCTCTATAATGTCGAGGTTCCAAAGCTCTGTAAGTTCTCGAATAAAAGTTATTGTTTGCCCGTATTCAACGCCGGTATTATTGAACATCACTTTAATGCTCGATGGATCTTTGTTCTGTTGTTCTAGCGCGTGCCGGATTAACCAGAGTACCAAGGTGCTATCTTTTCCCCCAGAAAACGAACACACGCATTTTTCTATAGGCGTTTCGTGAATATTTTTTGATATTATAGCCATCGTCTGAAGGTATTTGGCTTCTGGCGTTTGATCGAGAATCGGCGCTCGCAACGAGGGGAGAATTTTTACTTTTACCATATTTCACTCTTTTATAGATTTGAGTTCGTTTTTCCATTCATAAAACTTGAATGCGCCGTTTTCTTCGCGGGTGAAAGATTCGATCTTATCTAGATCGTCGTCGGTAATAATATATTTTCGTTTTCTTTCAAAGTCTGAACATTTTCCTGATGGCGCATGTCTTCCTGTGCCACAATTTCTATGGCCTGTAAGAATATGAATCCTCAATGTATGGCCGTGCTTACAGGAGGCACACTGGTTCTTTTCTTGTAATGCGTGTAGGCGCTCACCCTCATTTACCATCCTTTTTCGTCCCCCCTCTTTGGTTCCTGTCATCTGTCATCTCTCCAATTGTTGTATACTATCTTATTAGTCGTATTGGTATAAATAAGTATCTATAGTCACATAAAAGTATTAAAAAAAGGGGGGGATTATCGTCTGATTACGACCCACTCCCCGCCCACAATCGCTTTCTTAAACGGATGCGCACGATCGTACCTGACCTTATTGAGGGCATTCCGGTTCCGGTTCCGGTTCTCTTTGTTAATCTTCGCAGATTCTGGATTGTATCCCGGTTGGCAATAATGGCAGATCTCTTCTGACTGAGTAATATAGTGGATCTTGATAGAAGAGTCCGCCGCGTATTTCTCCACGCAAGAGGGGCAGGGCCTTTTCCCGGCACGCTCTGCTTTGTTGCACGCATTACACCCGGTTGGACGCTCGCCTTTCTCGATCAACTCGACATAGTGAACGAAACCGTGCCGATAATCCCCGGGGCTCTCATGAAGTACCAGTGTCGCGGGCCGGCCGCATCGGGAACATTTCGGATGCTTCTCTACCTGAGCTTTTCTGGCTGCGATGCACCGGGGATGCCGGCACCAGGTGCGGATGTTTTCGAGCCGGGCGAGGATGACCGGGTTTAAGTCTGGCGTTCAAATCACCAACACTTTTGCTGCTTCATCCACGGTCATCGTGTACTTGACCGGCTCTATCTCCCCTTTCCGGATCATCGCTTTCCGTTTCGTGGATTCCAACCGAGATACATGGCCCTGGTGGTGTACGCTATCCCCCCATGCGGGAAGGGATTTTTGGCGGGGCATGTTTACTGCGCCTCTTTCGATTTAAAAAATTCCTTTCGTACTTTTTCAGGGCACCAATGGAGAAACTCGATTACCCCGAGCCCGAGACACCATGAGAATATCAGACCTCGTGAATCGTGGTAGGGGTCAAATCGCCTAAAGTAGATTGGACGCAACCCGACACAAATCTGAAATTTTTTGGTGTTGTAGTGCCACCAGATAACATCCAGTACGCTGTTTTCCAATTCATGACCGCACAGCGGGCAGTTCTTCATGATCACACCTTCTTGAATTTTGCAAGCATTCCCTCAAAGGAGGCGCCGATCCCATTCAATCTTTCGGCGTTGTGTTTTTGGCACCAGTACGGCGACCATGCGGTACCGGCCGGATGGTTGCATCCGGGTTCAACGCACTTTTTCCCGGTGTGATATTTTGGATCGTTTCCGGGATCGTTTGGATCTTCACACGGTTCCATGATCACACCCTCTCCGGTAATGCTGCCTGCCGCTTTAGTCCGCTCGCGTACAGAATCGATTCCCGCCACGATATGCGTGGTTCTGAATGCCCGTTTCCGAGATTGAACGGATATTCCCGGCCGTGTTTCGTGCCTCGCGGCGTGAGTCTCCAAACCTTACCTTCGCGCACCTGGAACGGCCGCCATTGCCCATCCTCACGATAGTTGGCAAGATAATGGTTCAATCGTTCCGCGGTAAGATCAGGATCGTCGCAGAGCTCTACAAGTCCCGATGGATTGTACCAGCCGGTTTCCCCGTGAACGTACGCGGGCCCGGGGGGGTCCAGCACATCGGCGAGTTCGGAGTATCCGAGTTTCCTTAACGCGGCGGCCTGCATCACCTTGGGATCGGTACCGGTCAACTCTGCGATCTGTTTGGCTTCGATGAGATCGTAGGCAACTACCTCGTCCAGCTCTTGTGATCCCGGCCCGACCGGAGCGATCTCCTTTTTCCGCAACTGTTGAATGGCTTTTGGGGCGTTGGCACGGAACGTCTTAATCAATTCTTTTGCCCCGGGATTCTTCACATTCTTCACGCTGGATATAGAGAGGACCGCGTATAGTCCGGGTTCGTTCACGCATTTTATCACCCCCGTTGACAAATTGTCAACGTCTGAAACGCAACCAGAGAAATCGTCTGGATGGCGTTCGATCTGCTTGAATATGGTACTGTCATCGATCCCCCATGCTTTCGAGAGATCGTAGATCGGGAACCATATTTCCCCGTCTTTTTCAAGCACGCGAATATCGTGACCTTCAAATAGGTTGATAAGTTCGTTTGTCATATTAGTAATCATCTTCCTTGTGCATACGGCGTTCTTTTATTCCGGCCAAAAGTTTCTCCATTGACTCGTCCGTCAAGGAAAAGGATCTGCGGGACTCTTCTCTGACAAAACGGATCTCGTCATACGCCATGCTCATAACTTTGAGCTGGGCCTCATCGAATTGCATAACGCGGCCGCTTCCCATTACCATGAGGTATCCGCCTTTGTGGGGTTTGATAAATTTCATTGCGGATCTCACCCTGTAGTGCTTTCATGCCTCGCTCTAGATCGTAGAGCCGCGTCGCTGCCGGGTACTTGGTATCATACAGCGGTTCGATCTGTTCCCGATTGTTGTGGACCTCTCCTTGAAGGCATCGGATAATCTCCATGAGCTCTGCCCGGTCCCGGCCCTGTCGCTGCTCTACCTCATGGAGGCGGGCGTTGTGGTGCTGGATGCTGGACTCTGCGTTGTCAAGTCGCAGAGTAAGATCGCCGAGGTCCTTTGCCGTGCCGGGATAGGTGTGATCTGCGAAGTTATCCGTGCAATCCGGATCTTTTAAAATACCCACGGTGGACTGATATTCCTTAAGATTATCCCGGTATTGCTTCTCTCGCTTCTCCCAGAAATCCGGTGTTGAACCGAGTTTTTCAGAGAGGCGGCAGGCCATATCATTGTCTATCAGGAATCGACCCTCAAATAGAGCGAGCACGTGGCTATCTGAAATTTCCAGCATCCGCGCTAGTTTGAATCGGGATATCCCCTGCTCTTCCATAATATCACGGATTGTATCCCCGGGCGGAGATGGTCTTTCAGGATCAGCCATCGCACCTTCCGGAGCCGTGCCACTTGTAGGTACTGGACTTGGTTGCGGGACTGGTTTTTTGACTGGAATGCAATCAGAACAGACATGACATTTTGAATCTGATGGTCGCATACACCCAGAGCCATGTGTGTGGGGTTGATTATGGAAGCAGGTGCTCGGTTTACATACACGCGCTTCCGGGCAAATGAAAAGTTCCGGCTCAGGTGCTTTCTGTGCCGGCTGATTAGAATGAATGATTTGACTTGTCCCCGGTGCTATGGTATCTATACATTCTTCTATACTGCCCATAGTCTCTTCGTGAGATAACCCGTTTGCAATTTGATCGTGCAACTCGTGCAATTGATCCAATGCGCGTTCTCCTTTTTCCCGCGCCTCTCGCAGCGCATTCCCCTGTGCGTCAAGGTTTGCTCGCTGCATGTCGCACAACTTTTCAAGTTCCGCGATCCGATCTTCGAATTGCATTCCCTCGGCCATCATACGTTCTTCCGAACGTACTACCTCTTCATTGAGGCGGGTGATCTTCGCGCTCTTCTCCTCAATCATTTTAACATGCGTTGCTGCGAGTTCCCGGTTATCTTCACAACGCTTCCGTAATGCGATGATCTCTGCATCTCTCTCGGCAAGAGCCATCTGACCCCTAAACGATAATTTATCGTTTTCGCGGTTCATCCGCATCTGCACGGCTTCGTTGAGTTCTTCCGGTTTCAAGGACAGTGCCGGACTTCCTTCGTGTGATTGGCATGCGGGATACACGCGGATACCGCCGATCCTTCCCTCCGCGAAAACCTCTTGCTTGTGATCTGTGTCTTCAATTACGATACAAATTACCGGATTGTTTTCTTCTAGCATTATGCACCTCCAGATAATTGCTCATACCAGGCTCGATCAAAATCACGGGATGCGAGATCCGGAGATTTCCCAAATCCTGCGACGCCGCCCTGGAGATTCTCCCCGTATAGGCAACACCACATATCCCCATCGATTGAGACGGTTGGTTTGAGCATCATGAACGGGCGCAGGCGTTCGACTGAGGCGCGGCAATCGTTGTCAGCGGTTACTCCCTCCAGCTCTAAAACGGAGGGGTGCTTGTCTTCCCACGCCATTATGCACCCCCAGCCGGCTCCGGCTCTCTCATCTCAAGGAACGAGGCCGCGAGATCCGCCATGTGAACCAGCGGGATAAGACGATACCTATCCGAGGCGTTCGTGATCGCCAGATTCCCCGCGTATGAGTTCTTCACATCGTCGTATGCCATCATGTGCCAGCGGATCGCCATGATCTCTTCATCGGTGAGTTTAACACCGTGCTGAAGAATCAGTATTGTCGATTTCTCTCCATGACCACACGGGAACTGATCATCAATCGTCCATACGAGCGTTTCATCCCAGATCTTCCGGCCAAAATCGTCATAGACCAGATCCCCGTTCTCATTTTTGCGGGGCAGTTGCTTCTTTTCAAGGCGGTAGAATTTCGTCTTGCATACGTCGTGTAAGAGACTTATGAGGATCCGCGACTCTTCCGGAATGTCAACGGTATAGATCTTTGAGAGTGCCGTGAGGTTGTCATAGACCGTCAGGGAGTGATGCAGGAGACCCCCCTCGCGTGCGTCGTGGTATTTTGTCGATGATGGAGCAACAAAGAAATCCGTTTTGTCGATCAGGTACTGGAGAAATTCGGGGATCCCGTCTCTCTTGACCGATGAGAGAAGATCCTTAAATCGCTTGAACTCCTCCCCCCATTCATCTTTCTTTAGCTCTTCCGCTTTCTGGACCGGCGCCGCAGCCGCAGGAGACGTGCAGGTTTCCTGTTTGGGCTGAGCTGGGGCAGCATCTTTGATATTCTTCTCAAGGATCTCTTTGGCAGTCGGTGCGTGTTGCTGCGGGCCGGGGCCGGTCCACTTGATGTCCGTGGCAACCTGACCGGTTATTACAACTGTGGCCTGGAATCCGACATTGGTGCCGAAATTTTCTTTTTCACGGGCGAGGAGTTCCGGGCTGACCCCTATCGTATGAATGCCCTTCCGGTCCTCGATTCCGATCTGGTTGAATTTGTTGATTCCTTTGAACGTTCCGGTTACCGTCGTCTCAACTCCCTGATTGCACTTTGACCGGTACCCCGTGTCGCTCTCAAGGGGTACTTCCTGAACGTGCTCAATCCATCCCGCCTTGTCGCCTTTCTCAATGATCTGTGCCACGACGTTCTTTCCTTTGAGAGGCCGGGCTTTCAGGAACGCGGCAACCTTCGCGATCATCTTACGGGAAGTTACTGAGTCTCCCTCAATGCGGGCCTCGTCGCCTTCGTAATCGAACTTGCCGATAACGGTTGATGTCATTTCGGCACCGCCGCCGCTCTTTCTTTGCAATGCTTTTTCAGATATTCCGGGCATTTGATGCAAGACCAGGGCCACTTCCCGGGGCACTTTCTGGTCATCACCGGCACCCCCGGAACTCCGGGTAATCCGGATATGCATATGCCCCGGGCGCCCACTCGTAGGGCACCGGTTTTAGATCATACCCGCAACCCGGGCAGATTTTAGTCTTTTGCGATACCTCCGTATGGCACGACGGGCATTCCTGCGGGCATGTCGGAGGGATTGATCGGTGCATGAATGCCGGTCTGTGGGCACAAGTTGTATCTGTCATCGGTGCACCTTCCGCCCAAGGATTGCCGCACACGGCCCGGGTTCATACTGTCGGGCCGGTACCGGTTCCTCCGTAATCATAGGGCGCAGATTGTGCGGGCGCATCTTATAGATCAAGGCCCGGATCTCGTTTGCCACGGGGGAATCTGACATCATGATGCCTCCACGTTGCCAAGGATTACGGGAGTACTTTCCCGCAGGTCTGCTTTTATGATTTGGATTTCGTCGTTTTTCAGGTGAAATCCTACTGCGACACGCAGGGCAATGATCCATTTCGCTGCAATGCCGCCCCGGTACCACGTGATGATACCCTCGCCTGCCTTGATACCCCAGCCTGCCTTGATACCCGAGCCTGCCTTGATACCCGAGCCTGCCTCGATACCCTCGCCTGCCTCGATACCCCAGCCTGCCTTGATACCCGAGCCTGCCTTGATACCCGAGCCTGCCTCGATACCCTCGCCTGCCTCGATACCCCAGCCTGCCTCGATACCCCAGCCTGCCTTGATACCCGAGCCTGCCTTGATACCCGAGCCTGCCTCGATACCCTCGCCTGCCTTGATACCCGAGCCTGCCTTGATACCCCAGCCTGCCTCGATACCCTCGCCTGCCTTGATACCCGAGCCTGCCTCGATACCCTCGCCTGCCTTGATACCCGAGCCTGCCTTGATACCCGAGCCTGCCTCGGACCAGATATGTCCGGTTGCCCGGATGCCGGCCGCAAACTTTACCCAGCCGAGATCGCCATCGATCTCGACATGGCCGTCGAAATCTATATTCTCCTTGTATTCGTACTGGCCCGTTCCCTCGTTCTTCACGAGCGAGTAGGCCGAGATCCGGAGGATAGCAATATCAGTCATGATGCGATCACATCCGTGACCGCTTTCTTGGCATCGAACGGTTCCGCATCCCGGAACACCGTGCTCTCAATAGCAGCCGCCGCGCCTTGGATATCCCGGGCGGCTCGATCCGTGTCTGCATCGATCATCAATGAGGTCATTCCTTCTTCACCACCACAAACCCGGTTTTGGTCTCTCTCACAGTCATTTTTGTACCGCGCACGATCCCTTTCCTCCGGCACGATTCGGCCGGAAGAGTAAGCCGCAGGGCCGCGTAGGGCCCGCCGCTTGATACAATGCTGATGTCTTTTTCCTGCATTAATTTTCACCGTCTCAGTCAATCGCAATAGTACTAGTGAGTACCTCACTGTGATCGCACGATGCAACCCAAGCGCGCACCGCGCGTATCCGGGCTGTGATCTCTGCCGTGATGCTCTCGATATTATCTACATCGTAGTGGATCGAGTTCGCCGGGATATCCTCGGTCAGTTCGCCGTACTGGAAACGGATTCTTCCGTTGCTGTCCGTCGCCCCGCAGAACACCCCCGCGCCATCTTCATCTGTTGTCCTCGTGAGCTCGCGCGACATGTTCGACCCTGCTGTTTTCTCGTCGACAGTCACGTTGCAGTACTTTTTGCCGGTTTTCACTCCGCGCTCAATTTTTAGGTTAATTGTTTGCATTTCTTTCATCTCCATTTTTGTCTCGTGCTTCACTGCACACTTACCTATACACTGTGCAGGTTTATATATCTTCCTCTTTGTAATTTAGGTCACCCTACAAATTAAATATAAGATGAGATAAATATAATGCATATGAAGATCGGCAGAATTGTCAGGGTCGTAAAACAGCAGATCCGGCACAAGGAGTTTGGCGGGCAGCGCCAGCTCTCTCTTTTCCTGAAACCAGACCCGGGATACCGCCGGGCTGCGCACGCTCCGATGTGCGTCCGTTAAGCCCCCAAAAAGTATATATTCCTGCACAGTATACTATACAGTGGCTACGAGCCGCAAATAAAGGAGATTGGAAACAATGATTGAAAAGAAAATGCAGATTGTTATTGCCGGGATTCTGATTGCTCTCCTTATCGGGGGTGCTATCGGATATCTCGCAGGGAACAGCACCGGATATTCGGCAGGGATCGCATACGAGAAAACGCAACCGGTCAATGTGACGGTGTATGCTTATTCGGGGCACACTATCCACGCTACTGATTATTACGACATGGCCAAAGAGGATAGGCTCACTGTGGGAACTCCCGGGGATTATGAACGGGATTTCAATATCACTTCGTATTCAATTATAACCCAGCATTAATTCTTTTTTCAGTCAGAAAAACAAATTGCAGATATTTCCCGGAATTGCCCGGGATCCGGGATCATCTGAATCCCCGGAAATATCCGGATAAACCCCCCGCCCTTTGCAGAAATACGACAGTACCCGCAATCGTTCAGGGCCCGGGCAACGTCCTGTTCGAGCCTAAGGATCCGGCGGCTGGAGAGTTCCGGGGCGCCGGCTGCGGCGTCACAAATCGCAGTAATTGATATTAGGGGCGGCCATACGCGGCGGATAAGCAACCCCTGAACAAACGGGAAAACAATCTGGTAATCCCACGAGTTCCTAAAATCGCCCATTGAAAAGAAATTGTTTTCCTTATATTAAACTTTTTTGTGTCGCGGCAGTGTTTCGATCCAGGTAATTCCAGACATCTTTTACGTAATCCCCAAGAGTGAGAGAGATAGTCATAGCTGCAGCATCTAGGGTCCATTCGACAACCTGCCTCTCGATTGCTGTCGCGCCGGTAGAGGGCACCACTGAAATCCGCTGACCTTCGCGAATGAATGCCGGCTTAGTGAGCTGTACGCCATCCCGGACCTGGTTTGCCGTCCATTGATAATAACTGACTGTGGCGGTGGACTTTTGGTAATATGTACTCCCCTGAATCAGCGCCGATGTCGCGGAGACCTCGAGATCCCCATATGTTGTCGAGGTGCTGGCAGTGACAGTTTTCGCAATAATCCCATTGACCTGTACCGGGGATCCGGTTTGTGGGCCGGTTTCTGTGTATTGCGTTTGAGAGATCAGGCATCCGGGGAGATGGGGGATAATTTTTGTTGATCCGACCCCAATATCCCCGGCGCTGTTGATGCTGACGCTCGGTCCGTAATTCTCATCGTCCCCAATATCGCGAAAAGTTCTTTTTTCAATACCTATATAATGATCAGTCCCGGTAGAGATTACGGTATTGTCCGCTACATACACCCGTGTCAATAAAAATACACTGTACTTCATTAAAGTAATAGTATCCAGATATCCTGAAGAAAATGCAATGGTGGTGGTAAGTGTGCCGTCGGACTGTGTCTGAGTGGTAACTGCCGTAACTGTTTTTGCTCCGTAAATCTGTGTGGCGTTTGTCGATTTTACCCCGTACACAAAAAATGTGTCGCCAACCTGGATTGCATACCCTTGTCCAATAAGCACTATTGCGGTTGCACTCACTGCATAAGAGTATACATAACCCTCTGTTTTGTGGGTGACATGCGTCGAATTTTCAAAGAATCCTTTCGTTGAATCCCACGCATCTTTTGCAGCAAGACTTACGGATATCGTAGAATCTGTACCGGATGCCGCTGTGCCCTCGACCGGGGAGGAGAATGAGGCGGTCCCCTTTTCGGTAATTTTCGTAAAAAGATCGTCTTTGTTATCAGAATTTGCAAATTTTATGAGGTTTACATTATTCGTAAATGATCGTACTGGGGTGATTTCGGTGAGATCGGATGAGAAATCCAGGCGCGGGATCTGCACCACGAGGCAGTTATCCGTTGCAGTCGGAATTGTTGAGGCCCCGGCAAGCGTCGCGGTAATCGTAGTCGTGGTGTTCGCAGTAATAATCCCCCACGCCAGGATCCCGGTATAATTCGGCGCAGATACACCGGAATTCAGATAATTTTCCGTGGGGAAAAGCAACCAGTTCCCGACGAGTTCCGATGCGGTAAGACCCGCGCTCGTGATTGTTACTGCGTTCGTGCCATTGAACGTCGCATACTGGAAAAGTTTTGTCTCCATCCGGGTACGCCAATCGTAATCCGTGGCACCTGTGAGAGTGGTGAACGCCGATAATTTGTCGATATCGGAAAGGGTCTGGGAGATTTTTGCCCCGCCATAATCAATGAATCCCCCCCGGGTACCTATAAAGTCCGGCTCCCCGCTGTTCGTGGCAAGGATCAGCGCCGTGAGCCGGCCGGGCGTCTGCGTCTGCGTTCCCCTGTTACCGGAGATCACGTTCCAGTCAGACAGTTTCCGGATATCAGAATATGCCTCGCAGGTGTACACAGATTTTTGGGGTGATGTTCCCGGCTGGCTTTTTAGCTCCTTGTCCGCCTTAGTGATTTTACCGGACCAGATCACGTCATACCCGGCGACGATGGCGATGTTCTTGTACCGGCCGACAATACCTGATTCAAACAAATCAATTTCATTTGCCGTTGCGGATCCGGAATTCACGATTTTGAATGTGGCCTTTCCTGCTTTGGTGATTGCACCATTGATTGTCAGATCCTGATAATAGAGATTACAGGCCCCGGTCTTTGTCCGGCAGATGCAGGTCGATTTCGGCGAGGTTTCGCTTGAGCGTTCGTAGACAAAAAGCGAGATGTTCCGGTATGCCGATGCTTGAGAGGGGGGAGTGAATGTACCGGCTTGGATTACAATCCATGCAGTTTTTGTGGTTGTAATAGTTCCGGCACCCGTAGATGCAGTACACGTTAGCGATACGTCATAGATACCTGCCGCCGTGTATGTATGCGATGGATTCTGAGTGGATGCAGTACCAGTGTCTCCGAAAGACCATGCCCACGAATCTACATACCCGCTCGTCGTTGAAGATTTGTCGACAAACCGCACTTTCACCGATCCACCAGCCGGCATGTAAAAGGTCCGGGGTAGCGCATCAAAATCAACAGTAAGCGTCATGAATTCGCCACGATCCTCAATGAGATATCATAGGTGATGGTATTGCCATGGCCGCCCTGCTCGTTCATGTTCAGGCGGGTAACGATACAATACCATGTTTTTGTGGTCGGCCATGTGAGTACAAGCGGCAGGATCTCGGTTTTGGCCAGTTTCAGGAGCTTTTCAAAGTTGGTTGATCCCGGGGTTGTCCAATCCGCCGCACCGAGGCCGTCTTTAAATTGCCCCTGGATAATGATGGTCTCCTGTGTGTATTTTAGATCCATCGCAGAAGCCTGCGTGTTCCCACTGGAATCTGCAGGGGCCTCCAGTACCGCGACATCGTTCACATACGAGTATTGCGGGCCGCTTCCCTCATTATAGGTCTTGTCGAAATTTACGGAAACGGCACCGGCCTGATTTGCAAGGGTGCAGGCGTAAGTCATGGGGTTACCTTCGTCAATCCTTTCTGCCGCATCAGTTCCATAAATTTGTTGAACATTTCCGTCTCCGATTTGAACGATCCGGTCATCTGGAACGTATAGGAATTCCCACCGGAGTTGGCAGCTGTGCCGGAACTGTTCACTCCGCTGTACGTCTCTCCTTTATGAACCACTGCGACACCGGTTTGTGCGACAGTGCCACCAGAATCCAGACTGGGAAGCCCGAGCGCGCCGGCTGCAATATTGTAAGTGGATTTGCCGGCCGACCATAGAGATTTGAGGAAGTCCCATACCCAGCCGACCGCATTTGCCACGAGATCGAGCGTGAGCGTGGTAAGGGAGGGCCCGGCTCCGATCCCGAACATGTACTGCAATAAAGTCAGGGCAAATGACGCGGCGCTTGCCAATGCCCCAACAATTGCAGAACCAATGTTAATCGTAAGATCCACCAGGGAATTCACCAGTTTCCCCGCGCCAGTAAACGCCCATTGTACCAGGGACCAGAGCCAGCCCCCAACGCCTTCGAGGAGCGCGAATGTAAACGAGAGCGTAGATTTTATCGTGCCGTTACCGGTTGCCCACATCAGCAATCCGACCAGCCACGTGATCGGGTTTGTCAGCAATGCAAGATTAATCCCGAATTTCAGAATTGATTCGAGCGACAGGTTTTTGGTGAAATTTTTAAACGCAATAACCATTTGGTACAGCCATCGGATACCCTGAATGAGGAATGGCATCAGGGGCAGGAGGATGATATCGACAAGGTACCCAAGCAGCCGGCCCACGGTGCTAAAGAGGGTCGTGAGGATCTTTGAGTTTGAGAATGCCATAAGAAGGACACCGACACCGACACCGATCACTGCCGCCAGACCGGTAACCGATTTCGTGAGCGTGGAAAACACTGAGCCGATGTCCCCCTTCATCAGGTTTTCCTGAGCGGATGCAATACCGCCCGTAAGTGATTTCTGCTTGGGTGCGGTTGATCCTCCGGTCCCGTACCCGCCGGCTTTTGCCAGCCCGTCCATGACCTTCTTGCCCTGAACGTCGACAAGAATTTTAACGTTGTAGTTGGTTTCCGCCATTTACCCTCTTTTGCCGTTCGACTATCCCGTTCACAAGGAACAACTCTTCGATTGCGTCGGTACCAAGTTCTGAAGGTTTTTTCCCGAGCGCGAGGCAGAGTTCAACTATCGCCTGTCCCCGCTCGCTTCTTGAGAAAGGAGATCGCAGTCTGGTGCGCTTCCTCCATCAGGGTCTGGGCTTCTTCAAAGATCAGTTGGGCCTCTCCGGTCTGGTTGTCGTAGTACTCCCACGCGCCGGGCTCATTATATGGGGCATCGAGACAGATGGACGCGAGCCCCCGGTAGATGTGGGAGGTATTGTCTTCGATGAATCCTTCCGGCAGGTTGGCAATATCCACATCGCCGCGCTTGACTTTTTCGAGGTCGATTCCTTTGTATTTCCGGATAAATTTCAGAATTTCGCGCTTGATTGAGGGAGGAAGTGCGGTCCGGATCCGGATCTTTACTCCGTTGTGTTCCAGCACAAGGAACTTCTCTCCGGACGCCCGGATCAGGCTTTCCATTCCCTGATATTTGGCCGCCTGTTCTTTCTCGAATTCTTCGCGGGCTGCAAACTCTTTTTCGGGATCGAGTACCATCTTTTTTCACCTCCTCACGAATTCGCAAAGACGCAGGTCGAACCTTCGCCGCTGAACTCCGGAGTCCACCAGTCGTTTTCCGGCAGGCCCATGGGGATCGATTCGAAGTACACGCCGGTTACCGTCTGCTTACAGATAGTCCCGAGTGCCCCGGTCGCTGTTGCCACCACCGTAAACGTTTTCACGGCGTTGGTATCCAGCACAGTGCCGTCGTTTGTTGTAGGGTTCAGGATCGAGTACATGAACGAGGTTCCCACGATCGTGTCGAACTTCGCAGCCTTGATCTTGACCTCTACCCGGAACGTGTGCCGGGCCAGATCCTGCCGGAGGATTGATCCGCCTCCGTAGAGTTTTGCCACGTCGTATTTTGGTGTAATCTCAATGCCTTTGAATACCGCGACAGGGGATGCGCCATCGATCGTGATGACCCCGCGGTTTCCGAAAAATGTGTCCGGTGTTGCTACTGCTGACATTTTCCCTCCTTAAATGATCTGTTTTACTTGCAGGCCAAGTGTCCAGAAGTGCATGACATAATCGCCATTACGCCAGTACCCGATTTCGAGCGTAGCGCTGGCAGTTTCCGCCCCGCATGGGATCCCCAGTGCAGACGTTGTCGTGATGGTAGCGTTTGTGCGGGTGAACAGGTCCAGCGCAGCCAGCCCCCAGTTTCGCACGGGGCGCAGGCCGGTTGCCAGATCCGGGTACTTGTAAAACGCTACGATGTGAACCGGGTAAGAGTGCTCCTCGCCATTGGCATAGATGCCGATCGTATCCCGCCCTTCAACGAACGGAATTACATAGGATGTGAGCGGCTCGATGTACGCGGGCTCCTCATCACGTTCTGTAACGGAGATAAGCCCCCCGAGCGCCTCTGCATTGTCATTGACACGGGAGATTATCGCGTCAACAATCGCATTGATCTGGTCACTGGATGACATGATCGGCGCTCCTGAACATCTGCATTACCGCTTCACACGCATTTGCAATCCCGGCCTCGATCCCATTCTCGATGAAGGGATTCGGGCGAATTCCGCGAGTGCATCTCCGGAAAATCATATCCCCGCCACCCCGGGGCTTCCACGCCATGACGTGAAGATGCCGGGGATTTTTCTTGCTCATCCCTTTCGCGCAAATCATCTGATGCCTTGGGCCATAGAGACCGGTCCCGGTGATGTGGAACGGAAGGTACGCGGTGTTGTTGGAGAACTCGATCTGTTTGGTGCCGATCCGGCGCTCGTGCCAGTGCTGGCGCATGTACCCGGTGTCGACCGGTGTGCCTTTGACAACTTCGGCCTGGATCTCGCCCATGAAAACGTCAAGGATCCGGCTTTGCAGCTCCTCGATGTTCGCGGTCCCGTCAACAACTTCCTGCAGTACCTTCCGGTCGTTCATTACAACACCTTGCCTAACCAGACTGCGAGAATGGAGATGGCAATCGGAACAAGTACAAGAATCGCTCCGTCACGCCCGATCCAACGGCTTTGCTGGTTTTTCACCGTTTGTACCGAGCCACAAAGGCCGCCTTGTCCGTCCTCCCCATACACAACCTTTTCGAGCTTTTTTTGAGACTCAATAAGGTTTTTCAGGTCGGATCTTACCTCTATTAGGATGTCATGGTCCGATTCTGCCAATTTTTACCTCCACGCGCTACCCATGCAGCGCATACGCTTGAAATTGTCAAGCTGGCTCCGGATATCGGGTGTCATCACATCTGATACCTGGACCTTGAACATGTCCGCGGATTCCTTCGTACCGATCGTCCGGGCGGCGCTTGCTTCCTGCAGGGCACGGTACTTGGCAAGGTAATTTGATACGATCTGCTGCGCAATCATCCGGATCGCATCAAGTTCTGCGGAAGCGGCTGCATACCCGGCAACGTATATGATTTGCACATTGTTACTGCCAAGCATCGGCACATTCTGGAAGAAATTAATGTATGTCATAGTACCGCGTTGAAGAACCGCATAATCGGCCGAGTTTGCCGCGATGCCGGCCGCCCGCTGAATCCGGGCCGTCCATGACGGGGCACTGGTTTCAGATGCGGTATTTTCCGATACTGATGTTACAGAAATCACGGGTTGTTCCCGCATGAGAAACATCCGATCCCGGGGAAGATATTCTCCGAGTTCGGCAGAGGCCCCCCGGCCATTATGGTACTCAGTGTACGTCGTCTGTTCGAATGAGGTGACCTTGCAGTACGAGTTGATCGCAGCGGTAATGGAATTGATGAGATCGGCACAGAAAAGAGTCCACTGTGCGGAGGTCATTTTCTGACCGCCGTACTTGAAGTCCTGATACCCCCAACCCCCGGCTGAGGATTCGATATCTCCCTGCACGAGGTACGCCATTTTATGGGCCGGCCGCTTTTGTTACCGCCACTTCGGGCGCGTTCATGATTCGGCGGACCAGCTCAACGTCATGTTCGGTATACCCACGGTGCGCTTCAAATGCGGCGCGTATCTTCTGGTACTCTGCCTCTTCGAGCAGCAACGGCGAGCCTTCCGGCCACGCTTTAATCTTTTGCGCGAGCCGGTCATTATCCAGAAGTTCGGCCATTCCAAGCCGCTGTTCCGGGAGAAAGAGGGCCCCACAAATGCTTTGCTTCACGATGTAC